>JACCDP010972765.1_pt1 | contig 11458 bp, 9 predicted proteins | sample 7445841 | NCBI WGS metagenome assembly JACCDP01 (sample SAMN15323441, study PRJNA562643) | freshwater metagenome | isolation source: river surface water | place: USA:Blue River Watershed | collected 2017-08-17
CTTTCGGTTTTAAGATTCCCATTGTATTGAATCCCGCAATAATATGATTGGAGGTCATATTTCTCACAACAATTCTACGAGTTATTCTTATTGGTGTTCCCACCTCAACCAAACGACCGGTATCGCTCAGTCACCAAACCACTTTCCCTACAGTGTCACCCTCAGTACTTACGGCTTAATGATATCCCGCTTGCCTACTCAAGTTCCATTGCTGAAACCGCAAACCCAAACAACTAATTCAGATTCACTTTATCCCACTTTCATGGTTTATTTTAATCGACCATAGGCGGCCAATATTTTTAATTCAAAGAACTATTTCCTTAACTCTTTTACAAAGATAGATAATATATTTCAAAAAAAGAAGAATTTGTAAAAAAATATTTTTTTTTAAATTCTAACTAAATGGTTTGCAGCATATGTTGTTAATGCTCCTAAATGTTTATACCTTACCTTATAACCCATACCTTCAACTAATCCAACTGCTTGTCTTAAAACTGAGTTTGATTTAAATTTTGGATCTGGGTTAAGATCAATATCAATCCATGTGGCTTTAGGTAAACCATTTTCTTTCATCCATTCAGCAATTTCAATGGATTTCCAAACTTCATTTAACAATCTAGATGGGGTATTATATTCCATCGGGGTAGTTTCACGATTACACAACACATGAGCACCTTTCCCTGGTGTATATAATGCAATTACAACACCATAGATAGTTTTTTTATGCCCGTAACATTGTGAGTCAGACCCAATGAGAATTTCTACGTTCTCTCTTGTTGAGATGTATTCTCTTACATACCCAATCAAATCAGGAATATTAGTTCCATAGAGAGTTTTAAATTGTTTCATTTCATTTCATTTTAATATAATTATTTTAGCTGTAGTGGGAGGATTCGAACCATCCAAGTGGTCTTTAGCCATAGGACATTGCGCGCTTTGTGGTCAACCCATTATCCTACGTTTATCAGATGCTCCACACCGCCGAGACAGGACGGTACGTTTGCCAAATTTCGTCACACTACAATATGCGGAGAGTGAGGGGCTCGAACCCTCGCGCCACGAATGACCTAACAGTTTAGCAAACTGCCCCCTTCACCAACTTGGGTAACTCTCCATTGTTGTCCCTCAGGGATTCGAACCCCAACTAGATGCACCAAAAACACCTGTGCTACCGTTACACCAAAGGACAATAATTTCAAGCATTCTGGCTCTCGCAACAGAGTTCCCATCTTATTTAACCCTACTGTGCGATACGGGTACTTGAATTGAGCGAGTAGTCAGAATCGAACTGACATATCCTACTTGGAAGGAAGGCATAATGAGCCATTATACTATACTCGCTTGTGAGCCTCCGCCCGGAATCGAACCGAGTTATCATGATTACAAGTCATGCGCATCGCCTGCAATGCTTAAGAGGCTTATTGTAGAAGATACCGGGATCGAACCAGTGACATCTTGCATGTAAGGCAAGCGCTCTTCCATCTGAGCTAATCTTCTATTTGGTGGACCAGCCTGGGCTCGAACCAGGGACCTATTCATTATGAGTGAAGTGCTCTAACCAACTGAGCTACAAGTCCAATGCGGTGCCGGAGGAGAGATTGGTTACTCACACGATGTCCATTTCGGATACACCACCCTTCCTAGTTCGGGGACGTCTCAAGGCTGTACATACCTCTTTCCGCCACTCCGGCATATATTTTTATTTTTTTTCTTTTTTTACTTTTTTCACTTTTTTTGAATTATGTTCATCTAAAGATTGAATATATGTTTTCCCTTCTTTAGTTGGAAATGTTTTAATTAAATGTTCTTCTCTGTTCATAATATTTTTATTTGTTGGGGTAGACGGACTCGAACCGCCGAACCCTAAGGAGCTGATTTACAGTCAGCCGCAATTGCCGCTATGCGATACCCCATTTTGTGACCAAGGAGAGATTCGAACTCTCACGTCTTTCGACACTAGTGCCTAAAACTAGCGTGTCTCCCATTTCACCACTCGGCCATTGTTGCGCTGATGGAGAATTACGATATCTCAACCTATTGATTAACAGTCAATTGCTCTGCCGTTGAGCTACATCAGCTTTTGTTGGGAATGCAGGATTCGAACCTACGGCCTCTTGGTCCCAAACCAAGCGCGATACCGGACTACGCTAATTCCCAAAATAAAGATAATGTTGGAATACCCGTCTCGTTCCAATCTTAACTGCTTAGTAATAGTTTTACGATGCATCGGCAGAGGGTGCTGTCTGTTTAATAGTTACCATGATTTGTCGACAATCATAATAACATCAGACCATTATCTTAGTGATCCGGATTGGATTCGAACCAATGACCTACTGCTTAGAAGGCAGTTGCTCTATCCACTGAGCTACCAGACCAATTGTACCTGGGGCGGGGGTCGAACCCGCACGGGCCTTACGGCCCACAAGATTTTAAGTCTTGCATGTATACCGATTTCATCACCCAGGCATCTTTTTTCCCACAATGTCAAAGAACAATACTAATATAAGGAGAAAATTTAACTTAAACAAAAAACCCGAACATTTTGTGTTCGGGTCTCGATATAAGTTTTAAAATTTATTTTATCCTTTATTGATATCCGAACATAAGTAACATAACGGTTGCACACCATACCCATTACCATTGTTAACTGGTCTGGTGCTAAGCGTCAATATGTTATTAATATTCGTCATCGTTTATATAAGTATATGTAAAAATTAAAAAATTGTGAATACTAAAAAAATATTTTTGATTTTTAAAAAAGTTTATTACTTTTGTTCTCAATAAAAATATCGACTTATGATGAAATTGTGTTTTTCAATCGCCCTAGTTAGTATGTCAATCTTTTCAATAAGAAAAGATAAGATTTATTACATCCCATTTGATATACCTGGTAGTCAAATGGCTGCTACAATTCCCCCATTTGGTACCTTTATTGAAAGTAAGTATAAAAAAGATAAATCTATTTTAAAACATGAATTGGCTCATTGGGTTCAATACGAGAGAATGGGATTTGCGGATTTCTACACCACGTATTTTAAAGAATATGTGAAATATGGTAGAAAATATGGACCAATGGAAAAAGAAGCTAGAATGATGAGTAAAAAAATTACTTATTAATACATGCAAATCCTTTTGCTCTAGTTGTTACTTCTTTTAAGTAACCCGTACTACTAATATATCCAGAACTAGTTTCAGTTTTTATTGTTGGAATATAATTTTTAACTGGTTGATTTTTATTAACTTTTAATATGAAATCTGGTCTGTCTTCTGGGAATGGTTTAACAATACCGTTTGGCGATTCACATGGCGCCATATATTCGGTACTATTTGTTGTACAATAACTCTTCTTAAATCTACCAGGTCCTAAATTGTAGGACATAATTGCAGCATCTAGCGCAGCATTACCGCTTGAACTAGGGTTTAACATTAATTTCCCGTTATAAATAATTTTAGATTGTTGATTGGTATCGTAATGTTTTAGTGTTATCTTATATAGATCACGTAAATAACGAGAAGCCGCATATAATGATCCGCTTAATGTCATTAATTCCTCTAGATTAATACCATATTTTTTTGCAACATCTGGGGTCATTTGTGCAATACCCATACTAGGTACCCAATTTTCTTTATCATAAACTGTTTTAGCTCCCCATTGTAATAATGATTTAAAACCAGGTACAACTTCGGAAAGTTTATTCATAATATATTCGGGAGCAGCTTTCTTCGCGTATGCGCCGTAGATCTTTCCGTAATCAGATTCTCTACCTAATATTCCTAAAGCATATTTAACAAAAATAGGTTCAACACCATGTGAAATAGTATATTGTACCGCCATTGACTTCTCTTTATCTAAACAACTATATGGTTCGATATTTTCAACAACATTTTGCTGTTCTACAACAATATGCTTAATCAAATTATTTAATTGTGATTCTGATATGTAAATTTTTCTTTTCTTTTCCATTTTCAATAGGATATAATATATAAATATCCTTTTATCTGTATATTTATATGAAGTAACTTAATTTTATGGGGAAAAATATCATAATCACGGAAAGTCAACTTAAGTATCTAATTAACAACAATGTTAACGAAAATAAAGAAATACTTAACGAGGACGAAACTATTAGAAAAGTACAAGAACTTCTTAAACAAAAGGGTTATGGCGATCTATTAGGAAAAACAGGACCAAATAAGGATGGTGTAGATGGTGTTCTTGGAAAAGCTACAAGAGCTGCTGTTGCTAAATATCAAGGGGATAATGGTATAAAACAAACCGGGTTTCCTGGTAGAGTAACAAAAGGAAAACTTGGAATTACTACTACTAATCAAACAAATCAATCAGCAAGTCAATCCACAAATCAGAAGACAGCTGGGGATAGTGCTATAAGTTCAAACATTTCTGGTGATTATAAATCACTATTTTCATTACCTAATTTAAAAACAACAGACTCAATGTATGTGTGTAAAGCCAATAAACCAGGATGTGCCCAATTTGTTAATGACTTTACAGAAAAACTAGACTATGTTGGTGATGCATGGTTAGCACATGATTTTGATGGTATTGGTAAAAGAGTATGGTCGGTTTATACAAATTTAAACGCAAAATTTATTGATGCTGTAACTAAAATTTTTATAGCAATTCACAAAGCTGGTGGTTGGGAAGACAGTGGTCCAATGTCTGAAGCTATTAAAACAATAAATCAAGCATTAACAAAAAATCAACCCAGTGCTAATATTTTAAAAATTGACGATATTGTTGGTATATATTATCCATCTTCTACCCACCATGAAGAAGCATTCTACGAAGCTGGTAAGAATTATTTTATAAAAGATAAAAGCGGGAATATAACTAAAGGAAAAACACTTTCTGGTGGTAAGGGTTTTGGTATGAATACTCATCTTGGTATTGTGGGAGCAATTAAAGATGGTGTACCATTGATTTTCCATAATATAGACGGACAAGGCGTATTTTCTGACCCATACAACAAATTAAAGGGTGGCGCAAAAATTGCTTGGGTAAAAAGAAAATAATTTTTACCAACGACCATTTCGAAAATAAGGTTTATAAATCTTTCCCGGTTTTACTCGTTCCTGATATCTGGGATATTTCTTGTAATAATATTCTCTTGGACTATTTTGATGATGCCATAATCTACTTTGATATGGTGTCATTTTTATTGGTACCCATATGCAGCTGCTCATAGAAAAAACAGTAACCAAGATTAAAAAATTCTTTTTCATAGTAACAAAGATCTAAGTACTCGGTACGGGATTCGAACCCGTGCTACGTCCGTGAAAGGGACGCGACCTAACCACTAGTCGAACCGAGCAAGTGCGGAGGCTCAGGGATTCGAACCCCAGATACCGTTTCCAGTATGACGGTTTTCAAGACCGTTCCATTCAACCACTCTGGCAAGCCTCCAATAAATGCGGACTGTACGGGACTCGAACCCGTGAACTCTACCGTGACAGGGTAGCATGATAACCAACTTCACCAACAATCCGTGTTTGATTCTAACTCACCTTAAATTGCACCATCCGAGTCATGCTCTGGTTGACAAAGTCCTCGTTGAGTTAGTCTCAATAATTTACAGGTTTTTTGTACCCTTTTGTACATCATAACCAACATATTTCTATATTGGTGGTTACATTTTTGTCATTGGGGTAATTACTCCCGACTTGTAGTAACTCTACTCTCACCGCTATAATACCGCGAATCAAGGCGGGTGTTGAGATTTATAGACAGAGGGGTTCCACCTCCGTCGTCACCTGTATTTTTTTACTTAGTTCTACGCTGACGTAAAGCTGAACCAGCTAAAGTTTTTGTTGTTTTACTAGTGCTACCACTTTTAAGTGCTTTACTAGCTTTTTTTGCAACTCTTTTCGATGTTCTAGGTGCTTTCGCCATAGTATTATTAAGTTTTAGTTGCGAGAGAGGGAATCGAACCCCCGACCTAAAGGTTATGAGCCTTCCGAGCTACCGCTGCTCTATCTCGCGATTTCTTTAACAAAGATAAGAAATTATTTTTAATATTTCAAATCTATTTGTTGCGGGGCCAGGAATCGAACCTGGATATCTGGCTTATGAGACCAAACGGGTTACCTAACCTCCCCACAATGGGGTGATTGACGAGATTCGAACTCGCTCTATTCTAGCGCCACAAGCTAGTGTTCTACCATACGAACATCAATCACAGAGTCAAGTATTGGATTCGAACCAATGTAGGAGGTTTTGCAGACCTCAGCCTAACCACTCGGCCAACCTGACTTATTTTGTTCACATTTGTTCGCTGTTCACGAACCGTGAACAATAAGTTTTTGTGAACAGAGGTCTCACAGGGATTCGAACCCCAATCATCTCGTCCGTAGCGAGACGTTTTTCCATTAAACTATGAGACCGTTTTATATTTCCTTATTATTCTAAAGACCTCTTTTATATCTGTTAGTTCCATTTTTTGATCAGGTTTAATGGGATAAAACGCAATTGTAAAACCGTGATTGCCACAGAAATAATCTTCTTTTTTTATTCTATTACCGTTAACCTTATCAAGATAAATCCAAGGAATATTCCCAGACATTTCAATCTCAATTCCTATTTTTTTTAACCTTGGTACTAATCTGTTTAATACATTGTCTTTATCCATCATTTTTTATTTTAGCACGGGTAGAGAGATTCGAACTCCCATCGAAGGTTTTGGAGACCTGTATGCTACCATTGCACCATACCCGTGTGTTGTGACCCCGCTGCGACTCGAACGCAGAACCCCTATCTTAAAAGGATAGTGCTCTAACCAATTGAGCTACGAGATCATTGTGGAGATGATTGGTTACGCTCCAATTCCTGAGGATTTTCAGTCCTCCGCTTCTACTAAGTTAGCTTCATCTCCTTATGTTCTTAGAGATAGATTCGAACTATCAACCTTCCGCGTATCAGGCGGGTGCTCTCACCATTGAGCTACCTAAGAATATGTGGACACGTTGGGAATCGAACCCATTCACTCTGATTGCAAATCAGGTGGTCTGCCATTGACATCCGGCCCAAAAACAAAAAACCCCGAGATTTTGTCCCGAGGTTTTCTAATATTTTAAGTTAAACTAATTTAACCCACATCAGTATCTTCGAGACTATCGGACATAGCACGCTCATCCGCCCATTTTGAGCAGATAATAAATGACATTGTATGTTTTTGTTGTCTCATTGAATTCTTTTTAAATTTTAAATCTTTAACAAAGATAATAATAAGTATTCTAAAAATCAAGAAAAATAAAAAATTAATATAAAATAATATAAAAATCGGGCAGGTTGTGTACTAGTAGTTGCCTTAGTGATATTTATCAATATGGCAAGAAATAAAACACTAAACGTGTCTCTATTACCGTTATTAGTTGTTTTTGGGTTCTTTGGATTATACTCATATATAGTAAATCCGATCGAAGATCCTAAATCAGTTTACATATCAGGTGTAGAGAACAAAATCAAAATTGGTAAGTTAGCGAACAATCGAAATTTGGCTTTTGGTTGTAAAAACATCTTTGAGGAAATTCTTCAGGAAAAGGGATTCAATATTGTTGAAGATAAGGAATCGGCAGATTTAGTTTTTAGTTCGGAGATCATGTATTTTGATGTTAATAGAACTAAAAGAAACATATCTGTTTTTCATTCTGATGTTGAAGAGACTTTAGTAACAATGAAGGGTACGTTAACAGATAAGTCGGGTAAAAAAATAAAAGACGCTGTCGCAGAAGAATCTAGTTCCGAAATTTCAACATCAACATTAATAACAGATGAAGGAAGTGATAAAATAAATCAACAAGCACTTTCTTCAGCAATTAAAAAGACTTGTGAGTCTTTAATAAACAAAGTATTTTTTAATAAAAAGTAAAAATGAAAAAACTAATTTTATTTTTAGGGATATTCATGATATCTCTTTCGTCATTTGCACAACTAACTATAAGCCAATCTTTAACACCAGCAACTGGATTAAAGGTTGGTGATACTATTACTGTTAGATATAATTTAACAAAAGGTACTGTAATAAAGAATCCACGTTATATTTGGTTTAGATATCAGTTTAATAATAAAGCGTTAACATATGTTTCAACAGCTTTTAACCAAGGATCATCAGCACAAACTTTTTATACAGGTTGGAATAACTATAAATTTACACATAATAGTCAAGGTGGTGATAATGATTTAGATGTTCAGTATGGATTAACACCTTGGAATTATGCTGTAAACGCTGACTGGAATGTTGGTCAATTAACAGTTCAAAGAGCTGATCAATCTATTAACGGATTAATCGCAACACAAAAATACATTTTAAAAGATCAGAACACTTATAATAATATTTTTAAAATTGATTTAGCTACAGGTACGGATACAACTGGCGCTAATGTTGGAACAATAAATGGTGGTGGGTGGTCATCTTTAACTGGGGTTGTTGGTAACACATCACAATTTAAAGTTAAAGTATTATTCCCACAAGGTTATACAATTACCGATCATAATGTTCAATTAATGAGATTGAAAACAGATGGTAGTGGTGATATCGATTGGTCACAACAACCAATTGCTCAATTACCGTTAGATGCTAGTGGTGAAGCACTTTTCACAACACAAGTTAAGGTTGGTGATTCAGTTGGTGTATTTGTTGGCCCAGCAATGACCAAGTCCTGGATGAATAATATTGTAACGGTATCAGACGCATATAAAGCGTTTTTAGGACATTCACAAACAGATATTAGTGGAACACCTAACTTCTTTACACTACCAGCATTAGAAAGAAGAGTTGGTAAAGTTACACTTAATTCAAACGCATTTGGTGAAGCAGATTCTTATGCATTATTTGCTCATGTTATGGGGCAAAATATGTCAACAACAGCTATGATACCAACATCAACTTCTACATCAGTAAGATGGTATAGTGGTTTGTTAAATCAAAGTTGGTTAGACGGTGTGGTTAAGAATAGAGTGTTAATCGATACACCAATAAAAGAAGTTCATGCGGTATTTGCTTGGGGTGGAGATTTAAACTGGTCACATTCATCTGATCCAGCGGTAATCGCTAGCAGAATAAGTTCTGGAATATATACCAATTCGGTAAATGGTGAAGTAAACACAATAAAAACTATGAGTATGTCAACATCTATGGCATATAAAACAGCTGCTGTTGAAACTGCTAAACTAGGTGTGTCATCAACATTAGAGAACGGTAAAGTAGTATTAACAACAACATTAACAAAAGCAGAATTGGCGGGGTTACAAGTTATCATGAATTATGATGATTCAAAATTAAGTTTGGATAATGTAATATTTGATGCTGGTTCTACAATCACTAACTTCACAACACATGAAGGTAGTAGATTAACGTTTGGTTCTATTGATCAAACTAAAACTGCAAGAATTAAAGTTGGTACACCGTATAAATTAATTTTTACACCAAAAACTACTTTAACTAACACCGCCGGTTTATTCTTCTTTGTTTTATCAGATGCTGTTGATGCAAAAGGAAATAAAGTTGATTTAATCGTCGAATAATATGAAAAAATTATTAGTAATATGTTTTTTACTAATTTCATTTTTAGGGTTCGGACAGAGTGTATCTGCTCCGGACTCTAAATCATTTTTACCATCAACAACCGCACAAGATGCTAGTGGATTTAGTTTGAGTGGTTTTAATTCAACAGCAACACTATTAGCATCAATCAGTTTAGTTAATCCACCATCAGGAACAACATTCGTATTAAATACAACAACAGGTTTAACCGCCGCAAGTGGATTTACGTTGGCGGGTAATAAAACTCGTTTAGTTGTAACGGGTACAATGGCTAATATCAACACCGCATTGGCATCTCTAAGAGTAAATACAGGTTCAGTAAGAGGTAATATTGTATTATCAATAGCGGCAACTGTAAATCCAACGGGGTTCTTTTACAATGGAACAAATGGTCATTTTTATAGACCAATATCAACAGGAACAAGTTATACGGGTGCAAGGGCGGCAGCGTTAAATACCACATTTAAAGGGCAACAAGGATATTTGGTAACAATCACTTCCGCAGATGAAGACGCGTTTGTGTTTAACAATGTTCCACAAACAAACATTTGGTTTGCATTAACGGATGAAGCTGTTGAGGGACAATGGAGAATTGATGCCGGTCCTGAAGCTGGAACTCTAATAAAAACATCAAACGGACAAACAGCCGGAAACATACAAGGTCAATATAATAACTGGGCACCTGGTGAACCAAACAATAGTGGTAACGAAGATTATGCGGTAACAAAATGGAACGGTTCTCAATGGAATGATTTACCGAATGGATTTAGTTGCCCTTATGTAATTGAATACGGAACTTGGACTAACCCTGATGATGCAACATTTACAGAATTCTATACAAATTCAGTAACACATTCAAATGGGGAAGTATTAACAGCAAGATTTAATTTTGATTTTGGAAGTAATGTAGATGAAACTAAATTTACAGCAAAAGCAAATACTTTTGTAAACAATGTGTGGGGAATAACAACTAACACATCAAGAGCTATAAGTGGATTAGGTAAAGTTGATTTAACAAATGATTTAGATACTGTAAAGGTAAATGGTGGCGGGGTTAGAGCAACAACAACTGGTGGACAAGCAGAATGGTGTGTGGTATATGATTATGAACCATCAAATCAGAGATACCAAATATTAATTGATAAAAGAGAATTTCCACAAGGTACTTCAGCAAGTAGTGTTACAACTTTACAATTATTTGATTTATGGAATGGGCCTGTAACTTACCAATGGGATGATGGAACATGGGCCGCATATTGGATTTATACACCAACGGAACTTAATTTTGCAGGTTCATCGTTTACATCTAATATAAGAAGAGCTGGATTTTTTTGGGGATTAAGTGCAGAGTTTACATTTACACCAAATATGATGTTTAAGCAACATGGAATAGATTTATCATATATCAATCAAACTGATTTAAACACATTATATAATAGTATTGTAACTGTTTCGGACGTGTTTATTGCATTTAAGGAATTATCAAACGGTGGAATATTTGGAAATCAAAGTGGTTTGGAATTTACGTCTGGTATTCAATTTATGAATGCTGATATTGATGGGAATGGTTTATTTAATGAGGCCGACACATATAGATTATTACAACATTTAACTGGGGCAAGATCACTTACTGAATATTCTACATTAACTTATTTAATGAAGTTATATAGCAAATCAGAATATGATGTGATTACTAAAACGAATTGGAACACACAATTTAATTCAACTAGAAGTTTATATCCGTTTAATTTGAATAGCGGCACTTTGAATAATACATATAACGTAAATGTGACTTGGATAGGTGATGTAAATTTATCACATTCAGCTCAACAAACAGTAAACAGTGTTGCTAGTAGTTCAATTAGAAGTATGAGTTTAACAACAAACGCTATTTCAAA
>JACCDP011313237.1_pt1 | contig 11458 bp, 19 predicted proteins | sample 7445841 | NCBI WGS metagenome assembly JACCDP01 (sample SAMN15323441, study PRJNA562643) | freshwater metagenome | isolation source: river surface water | place: USA:Blue River Watershed | collected 2017-08-17
CTGGAATGCTGAAGAGCGCAGTTTCTAAATTCTTAAGTATCTTTAAGAAAGAGGGTAAAACTATTGATGATGCCAACAAAGATCTGGCAAAATTAGCAAAATGATCAAACAGGATACTCATCCTCACAAATGTTTTTATAAAGGAGTTGAATACATACTCGAGCAAGTTTTTATTAGCGAGCTCGGGTATGTGATGTTTAGACTTTACGATCCAGAAAGAAAGATCTGGATGAATATCAATACAGGGCATTTTTCAAAGCATTTAATATAAAGATAAACATAGAAACTTCTTCATTAGAAAATATTTGAATAAATATTATAATGAAGACACTGGTAATATCCGATGTTCATATTGGATCTAAAGGCTGTAAAGCCGAAGAAATTTTAAACCTACTAAAAGACGAAACTTTCGAAAGATACATTCTGGTAGGAGATATCATAGATGGATGGCTTTTTGTAAAATACAAGAAATTCACGTACGATCATGCAAGAGTAATCAGAAGATTATTGAAACTTTCAAAGAAGAAAGAAATTATTTGGATTGCTGGAAACCACGACGAGTTTCTCAGAAAGTACATTCCGATGGAGCTCGGAAACATCAAAATTGTAGATGAATGGATCGAAAACGGAATTTGGTTTTCTCACGGAGACAAATACGACGGCATCGTAAAGCTAAAATGGTTAGGAGTCTTAGGATCTGCAGGATACGATCTTGCGATTGTAGTGGATAGATTCTTGAAGAAAATAGGTCACAAAAAAAGTATTTCAAAATATCTAAAGGATAATGTTAAAGCCGCAATTTCATTCATGGTTGATTTTGAGAATGAGATGGTACGTCAAGCTAAAAAGAGGAGCTGCCATACTGTTGTTTGTGGTCATATACATACTGCATCAGATAAGAATATTGATGGGGTACGTTATTTAAACACAGGCGATTGGGTCGAAAATTGTTCTCATGTAGAATATGACTCTAATTATCTGACAATGAAACTTTTCATACATGGAAAAAGAGTTAACGATAGTAATTCCAGCGAAAAATGAAGAAGACTACATCGGTAGACTTCTCGAGGAGCTGAGCTTACAAAGAATTGGAAAGACCCAGATCTTTCTTGCTGATGCAAAGTCTACAGATAACACAGTTCTAGAGGCTAAAAAGACTGCTTATGATCTAGGACTAAATCTAGAAGTAATAGAAGGTGGTATGCCAGCCGTAGGTAGAAATAGAGGAGCTAAAAGAGCTAAAACTCCTTATGTTTTGTTCATTGATGCAGATGTAACATTTTCAGACAGATTCGATCTTTCTAACTGTCTAGAAAAAGTCAAAGGGTTTGATCTTCTTACTACTACCCCCAAAATGAGAACAGCAGAAGACAAGATAGCTGTCTTTTTAATGTGGGTCAATAAAATAACCACGAAGATCATCAGCTTGAAGTATCCTTTTGCGGTAGGTGGATTTACTCTTGTTAATAGAGATGTCTTTCTATCTTTAGGCGGATACGACGAAGAAGTAAAACACACGGAAGATTGGCTTTTCAGCAAAAGTGTGGATCCAAAGAGATTTGTTCTTACTTACGGACTTATCACTCAAGACAACCGAAGATTTAAAAAGTTCGGTTACTATGGAATGGTAAAGCTCATGTGGAAGAACTGGAAAAATAGAAATAACAGAGATTATTTTCTTAAAGATGCAGGTTATTGGTAAACTTATAGATCGATAGTTCTATAACTTATATGAGAAGACCAACCCTTGCGTTTGCTACAATGTGCAAAAACGAAGAGCACTGTATCAGACAGACACTCGAAGCAGTTTCATACTATATCGACTATCTTGTAGTTTGTGACACAGGATCAACGGACAGAACTGTCGAAATCGTAAAAGAATTTATGGAAGAAACTGGAATTCCAGGAGAAATCCGCGTAGATGAGTGGGTAGGCTTTGATCATAACAAAAATATAATGATGCAGAGCGTCTTCAATAAAAGTGACTATCTCTTGCATCTAGATGCCGATGATATTCTGGCTGGAGATTTCAGTTTTGAAGCCGAAGATGCCGGTCACGATCTTTATTTAATGACTCTCAGAAGAAGTCAATCTACCTGGAAGGCTACTGTAATTTATAACAATCGCGTTCGTTGGAAATTTTGTGGAGTTGCTCACACAATCATCAAATGTCTAGACAAAGACTACTACACGACTGGTGATCTTTCAAATCGGGGCTGGATAATTGCAGACGGTATAGGATCACGAGCATTTGATCCAAAGAAATATTTCTATGATGCAGAAAAACTCACAAAACAGTTTTGGGATACTCTAGTAGATGACCCGGACGGATTAAATACAAGATCAGTCTTTTATACTGCACAAAGCTACGGAGACTATGGGATGCACGAAGAAGCCTTGAAATGGAATTCACTCTATGTTAAAATGAAAAATACGTGGATTGAAGAAGTCTTCGAAGCTCAGATGCGGATATCACTTTCCATGATGAGATTAGGGTATCAGCCGGAGAGGATTATTTCCGAAATGCACAAAGCAATTGAGATCTTCCCAGATAGAGCTGAATCTTACTACGATCTAGGTGCATATCTAAACACCGTTCAGAGATTTGAAGAAGCTTACAATCTATTGAAAAAGGCGAAAGAATGCTCTCTAACTGGAGTTCAAGAGAAATACTCCTTATTCATTAACGAGACAAAGTATGGAAAGTATATAAACGATGAGCTATCTGTATCATGTTATTGGTTAGGAAAATATGAAGAGGGTTATGATTTGCTCTTAAGTATCATGGATGATCCTGATTTTTCGCAACATAGAGAAAGACTCTTAGACAATAAGCAGCATTTCCTCAATCAGATGAGCGGAGATATATAATAAGTGAAGCTCCTAGACTACAATACATTTTCTTCAAACTTTAGCATTCCCCGCTGGGAAGAAGCCGATATGCTGATCCCAGAGTTTTCAGAATTTAAAGTTACTGACTACAAGACTGGAAAATCTTGGAGGATGATGAGAACTTCAGGCAAATATCATGCAGACGTTGAACCTGTGACGAAGTCGGATACTCAGATCATGAATTCAGTATTTGCAAAAGATAAGTCTTTTGAAGGTGCACAGTATCGACCTGTAATTATCGAGAAAGACGGATTGAGATATGGAGCAGCTCTAATGGGATTTCCACACGCAGGAAGTCTAGAAACAAAATTCAAAGAAACCACATCAAAGAGAAGTGGTGGATTTGGAGAAGGTCCTAACTGGGACTATATTAGAGACAATGATGCAATCGGACATTTTTGTCTTCATTTTAGAGGAAGCATCAGACATACTGATGAAAAGGTCGAAAGTAAAGCTCAAGAAGCTATAGACAAACTTTCCAATCTAGCTAAATAATCTTTCAAGGACAAAATGTCCTTGAGAATGTCCTTCAAAAACTAATTTTCTCCAGATTTTTCGTTTTCGTATTTTTTTATTATATTTGTATAGTAATTAAAAAATATGAGCGATTTTAGGGCATCCATTCCAATTCACAAACCCATTCTATACATCGATATGGATGGTGTTATCTGTGATTTCGACAAACGAGCAAAAGAATTAGACGAGCAAGGATTTAGAGGAGCATCTCTATTCAAACACCCAGATGCATACCGAGATTTGGAACCTATTGAAGGTGCGATTGATGCATGGCATGCATTGCAAGAGAAATATGAGACCTATGTTCTTTCAACTCCGGCTTGGTCTAATCCAGATTCATGGGCTGAAAAGCGAAAATGGGTTGAAAAACATCTTGGAAAGAGCGCCCATAAGAAACTGATTCTTTCTCATCATAAAGGACTTTTGATGGGTGAATATCTCATTGATGACAGGATTGCTAACGGAGTTGCAGATTTTAAAGGGGAACATATTCACTTTGGAGCTGAGAAATTCCCAGGTTGGAAAGAAGTATTAAAATATTTAGAAGTCTAATGTTTAAATTTTACGAAGTTGGAGGATGTGTTCGAGACGAAATTCTTGGATTAAAATCTAAGGACATTGATTATGTTGCGGTACCAAGTGACGACTTGTTAAAGGATGTTACTTCAGCTCACACCATGTTTGGTATCCTTGAATCCTATCTTAAAGAAGAGGGGTTTGAGTTGTTTTTGGTGACATCTGATTGTTTTACCATCAGAGCCAAGTTCCCAAAGGGACATAAATATCAGGGTGTTGCAGACTTTGTAATGGCCCGCAAAGAGGTTGGTTACATTCCCGGAACAAGACAACCCATGGTGGTACCAGGAACTCTGTATGACGATTTAGAGCGTAGAGACTTCACACTCAATGCTTTAGCTAAAGACGGAGATGGTAAAATCATTGACTACTTTAACGGTTTGAAAGCATTAGAACGTGGTGTACTCATAACACCCTTATTGGCTGAGCAAACCATGTTGGATGACCCATTGAGGCTATTGAGAGCGTTCAGATTCTCAATCACAAAAGGTTTCACCATCTCAACACCAATCATGGGAACATGTTCGATGGATAGTGTTATTGAAAAGTTAGAACAAGTTGTATCACAAGAGAGAATCAGAGATGAGGTTTTCAAGATGATGAAACATGATACACTCAAAACACTTGAGTTATTCGAAAAAATTAGAACACTTAACCCAAAGCTACTCGAGATCATGTTTGGTCGTGGCATGTGGTTGAAACCAACAACTGAATTATAAAAAATTTGATATGATAGCATACGCAGAATCGGGGGATAGCTTCCCATTGGCAGTTAAGAAAGTTCAGGAAACTTTAAAAAATCCAGAAGATTATTGTGATCTTGAATTTAATGAGATCAGAGTAAGAGTTTCAAAGAATAGCAACATAGGAGATTTGTGTACTATTTATGACTTGAAGCATCAGATTAATAGAATAAAGTCAGGTGCGAGAATTTTCTAATACCTAAAACTATAGAGAATGAATTGGTATACGAGCTTAAGCATCAATCAGAAAATCAACCTGAAAGAAATTTCAGATCTTATCTGTGGAATTCCTTTCAGAACGTTGATCATTCTCTTTGGCTTCAAAGAGACAATTAATCTTTTACACGAGAAATTAGTATTGGAGGAAATAATATGAGCGAAGAACAAAAAACTATCGCAGGCTCTCTGGGGATTGACAATCAGTGGTTCGATGATAACTTTAAATCTGCTATTGAAATTTGGAACAAATCGAACAAAATTTCAGATTTCATGATTGAAATGGGAGAAGAAATTAAAGAAAAAGAATTCGATACAGACATCAAGCTTTCTCAATATGAGAAAAAACTAATTCTTATCAGCTATGCAGTTGGATATGCTGCATCGCGAGCGGAATCAGATGATGATGACGATGAAGACATATCAAGTGTTATTGCAAAACTTAAAAGACTATTCGGTAATGGGAAAATTTAACACAAAACAGGAAAAAGTAAACACTCTGGTTTCAGAGATCAGAAATTTCATTTCGGAAGCAGAGCCAGAAGACACTGAAATGTTTTTAGCTTATCTGAGTGATATCATGTGTGTCTTCGATACAGACATTGCAATTGAAGTCTTAGAGAATGATTGTTTTGGAGAAGAAGGTAAAGAACAAGCCACTGGAATTAAAGTTCGCTGGGGTTACTAATTTTCTCTTTTCACTTCTTTTTATTATAATTCAATAACATGGAAAGAACATATAGAATGTATGGATTGGTACCTTATAACATAAGCCCGATTCAACAAGGAATTCAATTCGGTCATGCTCTACAGGAGTACAACAACCTAATGCTTACTTTGCACACTGCTAAAGAACTGTATGGCCCTTTTAATAAATGGAGAAAGGAAGACAAGACATTCATCATTCTTAACGGAGGAACTACTAATTCTAATCCAGAGAGATTTTTTGGTACGCTCAATAAGTACTTAATTGAATTGACTGATGCCGGAGTTATGTGTGCCTCTTTCAGAGAACCTGATCTAGGTGACCAGTTAACAGCTATAGTTTTCTTAGTTGATGACCGAGTTTTTGACAGAGTTACTTGGCCAGATTATGCTGGACCTTACTATTCAGATACAACAACTCCAATTGAAATGGATTATTGGAACTGGAAGATGAAATTTGCTGAAACTGAAAAGGAAGCTGACCTTATAATTTGGCTACGAGACTTTTTGAAAAATTTTAAATTTGCATAAATGAAAATAACTTTTTACGTAGGCCCAAGACAGTCGGGCAAGACTCAGAGATCTTTGGAAAGATATTCCGAAAATCCAGAATCAACCATTCTTTTTGTACATGATTCAAGAAATTCTGCTCGATTGAAAGATATCATGAACAGAATGGGAATTGAAAACCCAGTAATCAGATCTGCTGAGCAGATGGGATCAGTCAAAGAAATAATGTCAGTCCCAAACCCAAGATTAAAAGACAAGACTCATGTAATTTGTGATGAATATCTTTTTTGGTCAGAAAGATCTCGAATTGCATTCTTAAGCTTTTTACAAAGTCATTCAAACATCGAAGAAGTCATAGTCTTTTCTTCTCTTGATAAATTTTACGATTTGTCTCCAAAGACTGAAATTGAAAAATACTTGTTTGAAAAGTCGAAGAAAGAAGATTACTCAAATTTGATATACAGAGCAGATGTCATTATCAAGATGCCTGAGACTTATAATCAATTTCGAGTGAAACGCATTGACGAAGAAGATACATTAACTGCAAGTAGATTTAAATGAGAATAGGAATAACATGTTCGTGCTTCGATCTTTTGCACGCCGGTCATATCTTGATGCTCGAAGAAGCAAAAACACAGTGTGACTATTTAATTGCAGCTTTTCAAATCGACCCAACTGTCGATAGACCCGAAAAGAATAAACCTGCACAGAGCGTACTTGAAAGATACATTCAGCTTAAAGGCTGTAAATTCGTAGATGAAATAATCCCTTACTCTACCGAAGAAGATTTGAAGGAGATTTTTTCTTCTTTGGATCTAGATGTTAGAATCATCGGAGACGATTACAGAGATAGAGATTTTACCGCAAAAGATATCTGTAACACAAGAGGTATTGAAATTTACTACAATCGAAGAGATCATGGTTATAGTAGTACAAGTCTTAAATTAAAAATAGCAAATGAATATAAAGCAAAAGTATAGAGTAAATAGCCTGGATGTAGAAATGCTCATGGCTTCAATGCTGGGAAAACTCGAAGAGTATGAAGATGATGAGATTGAGATGGGAGCTATCGAAGAAGAGTTCATCGAAAAATTCGAAGTAGATCAAGAACAGTTTCATAAAATTGTTGAGCATCTGATGCCATATACAGTTTTATCCAAGTCAGAATTATCAGAAACATTGAGAATCGGATTCGTCGATCATGCTAATGGTGTATATTTGGCTAAAGCAGAAATGAATGAACACTAATGAAAAAAATCAAATTGCATTAACTGCAAATAAAATAATTCTAAAAGATATGAAAGGTACGTACAATCAGTGGGCTATACACTCAGGTGGAAAATTTACTCCTACAATGCCAACAATAGAATCTCTAGAATCTGGATTCTATGAATTAGGAGTCAGTACTGAGATTGGAGTTTATTTTGAAAAAAAGGTGGTTAATACTGATGAGCTTTTTCAACTCCCAAGTGAAGAGTTACAAGACATCATTAAAGATATCGAAACATTCTGGAAAAGAGCAGATAAGTATGAAGAGTACGGATTCTTACACAAGCGAGGTATTCTAATGTACGGTGATCCAGGTGCAGGTAAGTCTGGTATCATTCAGCTATGTACCAAACACTTGATCGAAAAAATGAATGGAATTGTGATCAACCTCTCAACTGGAGATCATATCGATCATTATAGTACAGTAGTTGGTTCATTTAGATCAATAGAATCAAACAGACCCTTGATTGTTATTTTGGAAGATATTGATTCTATCGCAAGTGAAGGAAGCTGGTCTACCTCAATGCTGTTGAATTTACTCGATGGTGTGAAGCAAATCAACAATGTAGTTTATATTGCGACTACTAACTACCCAGAAAAGCTCGAAGAGAGAATCACAAACAGGCCTTCTAGATTTGATAGAAGATATGAAATCTTGATGCCAAACGATGAAGTGAGGGAAAGCTATATCCGTCACAAACTTACTGAAGAAGATATAAAATCTATTAAGATTGAAGAATGGGTTAAGCAAACAGAAGGTATGAGTCTGGCACACATGAGAGAATTGATTATCTCAGTAATTGCAATGGGTAATACTTTCGAAGATACTCTCAATCGTCTTAATGGACTAAAAGTCAAACCCATAGTAAAATCCAAAGACAAAAAGAAAATTGGATTTGGCTCAGAATCGTAAAAATAATTTTTTCGTTTCAAAAACTTTATTTATATTTGTACTATAAATAAAAGCATTCGGTGATTAAACTGGCGTGGAAGTCAGGACTGCCTCTAAAACAGTTTCATCGGGGTTCGAATCCTCTCGAGTGCACAAAGATATATAAATTATACTTATGAAATAGATTTCCAAATTCGAAGAAACAAAGCTGGTAATCATTACCAGATCAGACTTTAAGCATCCGGGTTATGCTTTACCACAGTCACTACACGCAATCGCAGATTTTGCTTATGAACATCCCGAGGTTTTCCAAAAATGGAAACAAGAATCTAACTCGGTAATCTGCCTCTCAGTCGAATCAGAAGAGAGACTTTTAAAATACTACGACAAACTTTCTAAAATTACACCAAGCACCAAGTTCTACGAACCTGATGTTGATGAGTGGACTTCTATCTGTGTCTATGGGACACCTGATATTAGAAAGAAATTGTCTCATCTCCCGTTAGCACTTAAATCAATCAAAAATGAATATGTAGATTAATTCAAAAAGAGAATTGCTGGATGCTATGAAAGCATGCCCACAAACCGAATCACAGTCGGTTCTCGAACACGGTCTTTCTGTGAAAAACTATGCGATGGATCTTCTAGACCATCTAGAAAGGAGAACTCCTCTTAAGCATGAATGGAGGATTCCCGAATGGCTTTATGAGAACAAAGATTTTATTCTCTCAAATCTCGTCGACAGAGATACTCTAAAGCTTTACACTATCATGCACGACTGCGGTAAACCTCTTTGTATTCAAATTGACGAAGAGGGAAAAAGACACTTTCCTAATCACGCAGAAATTTCCTATCAAGTCTTTAGTAAATTTTATGACGATGGAGTAGCGGCTCAGCTTATTCTTCACGACATGGATATTCATACACTAAAGTCAGAAGGTGTCGAAGAATTTTCAAAAAATCCCTATGCAATAACTCTTCTCTTCTCTGGCCTTGCAGAGATTCATTCGAATGCTCGAATGTTTGGAGGAATAGAGAGCACAAGTTTCAAAATCAAATGGAAGTGCCTTAATCAAAGAGGCAAACAAATAATCAATCTAATCAAAAATAAAAACAACACAAAATGAAAACAACAGAAAAAAACACAGCAGAGGTTATGAATTACCTTAAAAATTCAGAAAAGAATTTCTTCTTATCAGAAGATGGGAAACACTGGCAAGCGATTGTTAAGATTCAAGCTACTGGTGAGTATGTATTCGTTAAAGACGGAGAAGTTCACAGGCTAAACATGGAACACTATCTGAAGGAGGGTACTACTGCAGGTAAGACTTTTTTGAAGCAGAAATTACATCCTACATGGGAAGCAACAAGATCTTGGTATAAAGGATACGGTCACGGTCCAAGCAAGAAACTACGAGCAGTAAAATGGACCTTTCCTCGATACGAACTTACTGCAAATGCAGTTAAAGATTTAGTTGAAGAAGCGATCAAAGGATAAGAACCAAGGTTTGTAATTTATGAAAGAAAGGGCTTCGGCCCTTTCTTTTTTCGTTTTTTATGATTATATTCTTTCATGGGATTCGATTTTAATTGGACCTGTCCAACGATCGATAGAATGATCAATGACCTTCGAGGAGATCTTGAAGACATGATCTATGATATCTTGCAAGAAGCATCTCCAATGATTCCACACGAAGAACTGCAAAAAATAGCAAAGGAATACTCCGTGAAATACTACTCAAGTACCTTTGAAGATCTGATTGAAAAAATTAGAGATACAAATATAGACATGAGAAAAGAGGCCGATTATCAAATAGAAAAACACGAAAGCCACATAGAAGAACTAAAAGAAAATGTCGAAAAACTAGAAGATGAGATATTTGATCTAAAGAAGGAAAATGAAAATTTAAAAGATGAGCTTGAATCTAAAAACTCTTGAAAAATATTACGAAGACGGTCTTTTGTACAAACAGACACACCCCCTTCTGCCTCTAACTATCTGGAACTACACCGAGAAAGTCCAGTACGAAAGAATCTGGGATGAAGTCACTATACAGTGCAGAGGTCTAATCACGAACGGCGATAAAGTAATTGTTAGACCTTTTAAAAAGTTCTTCAATTACGAGGAATTGATAGAAGGTAATTCTATACCTTCCAGAGGTGATTACGTTTATGTCCAGGAAAAGATGGATGGTTCGTTAGGTATTCTATTTAACTTCGAAAATGAGTGGATCATGGCCACCCGAGGTTCATTCACGTCTACTCAAGCAGTTACAGGTCTTGAAATTTTGAAGAAAAAATACAACTTGGATGCTTTCTTCAAGGAATATGCATACTTGGTAGAAATCATCTATCCAGAAAACCGTATAGTAGTGGACTACAAAGGAGAAAGAGTCGTTTTTCTTTCGGCTGTGTTGAATGAGAGCTTTAAATGGGATTCTACTGACGAACCTGAACTACATTGGACTACTGCAAATTCTATATTCTACGGAAGTGGAATTAAAAAGTCAGATATAGTAAAAACTGAACAGCATTTCAGTTTTTCTGATGAGCTTTACAAATCTCTGAAAGATAGAAATGAAGAAAATAAAGAGGGTTATGTTCTGAGATATCAGCCTGGTAACTTCAGAATGAAGATTAAGTTTGAAGAGTATGTTCGTCTGCATAAGATCATGACGAACTTGTCAACTACCGCAGTCTGGGAAACTCTGTCTAATGGTGACAATATGGATCTTCTCTTAAAAGACGTACCTGATGAATTCTATCAAAAGATCAAAGAATACGAAAAAGAGCTTTTGAATAGTTTTCAGATGCTCGAAAGGGAATATGTATGGATCTTCAAAATAATCAATAGAGTCAAAGGAATAGAAGACAGAAGAGTTTTTGCAGAATATGCCAAAAAATACAAGCATCCTTCACTCTTGTTTTCTCTCCTAGACGGTAAAGATATTTCACCTACAATTTGGAAGCTCATTAGACCTGAATTTCAAAAGCTATAAATTTTGTTTTCGAAAAGTTTTTTGTTTTCGAAAAAAAGTATTATATTTACATCATATTTAAAAAACAACCACATGACAGACAAAGAACACGCACAGAACTTCACCTTTCTAACAGGTAAGACGATTGCAAGTGTACGCTA
>JACCDP010358899.1_pt1 | contig 11457 bp, 9 predicted proteins | sample 7445841 | NCBI WGS metagenome assembly JACCDP01 (sample SAMN15323441, study PRJNA562643) | freshwater metagenome | isolation source: river surface water | place: USA:Blue River Watershed | collected 2017-08-17
CCAGGCCCAGCGGGTAATCGGGCAGCGGCGGCTTGAAGTACCCCAGCCGGCTCAGCTGCCAATTAGGCGCCTGGACCTGCCCCGCACCCAGGTCGAGGATCCGGTAGTGCGTGCGGCCCGGGGCGGACAGCAACGGACCCCGGATGCGGATGCCCAGCTCCGCCTCGGCGGCCTGGTTCCACTCCTCGAACAAAGCATAATCGCGATCGATCTCCATGCCGCCACCCCTGCCGACCCTCGCCCTCCCGGCAACCGACCCGTGCGTCATAACCCGTTTCCACCTAAAGGGTCCAGGTCATGTTATCCTGGGTAGAGCCAACAGTTAGATGAAGCATCAGCTCGACCAGTCGAGACGGCACATCGGCACGACCAGGCGACCAGGACCTAGGATTCGAGCGGCACTCTCAATTCATGGGCGATGAGCTTCACCGCGGCCTCACCAGCGGGAGTAGGCTCCATGCTCATGACGAAGTCCGCCTCCTCGACGACCTTTTGGCGGAGCTCCTGCGAAGCCAAGCGAAGCGCGTCGACCTTCAGCAGCTCCGCCAGGCGAGGGGCGACGAGTTGCTTCATGGCTTCGTCGACCACGTTGAACCGTGTGAATTCGTTCCGGAAGACCAACTTTGAGACGCGGAGGGCGGCGGACCTGCAGGCCTCCACGTTCCGGACCTTCACGCCCCTCCCCGCGGCGGGAATCCGCACGACATGCCAAAGCAGCAACGCCGAAGTCCTCACACATTCGAACCGGTCCTGACGTCCCTTGCCGTGCCCCTCTTGGGGCATGTCGACCTCCAGTTCGAAGATCCACTCGCGGAAGAGCGTGGGCTCATCCAACGGGTCCAGTTTGCGCAGGACGATCTTGAGGAGGACGGTTGTCCGTCCGCGGGCGAAGGCCCGGAGCCCATTGGTATCGACGACCGCCAGGGACAACGGCTCGGCCCAGCCCTCCTGCACGGAAACGTCCGGACAATCGAATACCTCGGAGTTTCTCGGTTCGTCTTCCGCCTTCGACGTTCCTACGACGTAGGAACCGGCACCGACATCGTGCATCAACCAGCTGACGAGCATCCGACCCCTGTAGCCATCGGCAGGCTTGCCCCGCAGCAACAAGCGGATGACCTCCCCTGCCCCGGCGGGCTCCCGCGCATAGCTGACCTCAAGATCAGGGAGCACGACCGGGGCCGGCTCTGGGCTTTGAAACGGCTGAATCAATGGCTGCGAAATGCGCGGCGGCGGGGGCGCGGTTTGCTCCGCCTCGGTCGCAGCCGGGAGCACCTCGTCCTCGTCCGCGATGTGCTGCAGATCCGCCCGTCGAGATTGCGGACCCGATACGTCAGGAGCCGCACCAGGGGCGGAGTCCATGCCTGGCAGGTCGAGAACAGGGCCTGCCTCAACCCTGGAGACGGCAGCATCAGGCGGGTTCGCGCTCTGAGTGATTTCCTGCGGCCGCGAAAACTCGGTTCGCTCATCATGCCGCTCGGGTTCCGGACCATCTACCGATACGACCGGGGGTGGTGGAGTCGTTGAAGCGGGCTGGAGCCCGCCATCGGACGCCGGCACGTCCCCCTCGGGCAGCCGTGTGGCGGGCGGAGATGCCGTCGCCTGGATTCGCCCCTGCGGCGTAAGCCGGGAGGGAGTGTCGACCGGTGGATATCCTCTCGCGCGGAGCCGGCAGAGATGGCAAGCCCGGCCGACCCACCCGAAGAACAGCCCCAGCAAGCGCAGTAAGGCGACAACCGCCGCGATGATCAGCAGAAAAGGGATGACCTGGAGGAAATACCGCACGGCGCGAGCCGAACCAGCCTGAAAGCCAAGTCCGACTTACACAAGAATACATTAATTTAGGGCTTACATCGGGCCGACCTGTCGGACCGCGGCGAAATCAACCCCGCGACACCGGCGGGCGGGCATCCCGTCACCCGGGCAGGGCCTTGTTCATAGCCCACATCGATCGGCACTGCCTTGATTGAATGCCGGCCGACCTCCGAGGCGCCAAACCTTAAGCCGATTTGCCATGGGTGCGGCGGCGGCGTCCGCCCCTAGGTTCGCCGGTCACTCCACCAGGAAGGCATGGACTGGCGCCGGGTGGCGTCCGGCGGGGCCAATATGTTTGCACAAGAATGCTTCCTTGAGCCATAAAAGCCCATGGACTGGTTCGTGCCTTTCAAAGACCTGAGCGCCGCCCAACGAGACGTGGTCGCCAAAACCACCTCGAAGTCGATCGGGCGTCACTGGATCAAAGGCTATGCAGGCTCAGGGAAGACGATCGTCCTGACGCACGCCGCCATCCTTTTGGTCAGGAAAAACCCGCGCGCCCGGGTGTGCTACCTGACCTACACCCACGCGTTGAAGGATCTGACGGCGATGGGACTCGCCGCCGCCGGGGCCAAGGCGGTCAAAGTAAGGACCGTCAACGACTTCATCAACTCGCCGGAGAACTATGGCCACATACTGGTCGACGAAGTCCAAGATGTCGCGCCGGCCAAGCTCAAGCTGATCGTGGCCAGCGCCCCACACATCATCGCCGCCGGCGATCCTGCCCAATCGCTCTACCCGAACAGCCCGAGCCCCAGGCAAATCGGGGGTCTCTTGAAGTCTCCCAGCATACATATCCTGCGGGACATGCCGCGGCTATCGCTGCGGACCTTCCAACTGGGTTTTCACGTCAATCCCAACGCGCAGCCATCCAAAGGCGCGGAGGTGCGCGAGGAAGGAAACCCCGCCAAGGTGATCAAGGCCGCAAGCATGACGGAGGAATTCGCCAAGGTGTTCGAACTGGCGTCCAAGGCCTCGAAGCCGGGAGCACCCGCGGCGGTGCTTTTCCCGAAGCATGCGCAGATAACGGCATTCGCTGAAGTTGTCGCCAGGCACAAAGGCGCCGGCCAGGTTCCCGCGCGAAAACTGATGCATCAAGGCAACTACGGGGACTTCAACGATTTCTTCAAATCGAACCGCATCCCCCTCCGCTATTTCGGGAACAGCAGCGGAGACCTGGCCGAAAGCGAGAAGCGGAAGACCGTGTTCATCATGACCTATCACAGCGCCAAGGGCCTGGACTTCCCGCACGTATTCATCCCCGGCCTGAACAGCGATTCCCAGCTGGACGCACGCCCCAAGCCGCTCAGCAAACTGAGCAACGAGCGGACCCTCCTCTTCGTCGCCATCACGCGGACAAAGAACAACCTCACCTTGTCCTACCACGGAGAGCCGCACGTGCTTCTGACCGATATCCCGGAAGAGTGCATCTAGGCGGGCGACGGATTTTTTGGGCGCGCCCGCGAATCCTTCCCTCGCGGCCTTGCCGGGCTTTGCGCCGGCGAGATTCGGGCCGGAAGACCGACGGGCTTCCCGGTGGCGAAACCTAGGGGCTCTCGGCGCGGAAATACTCGTTGGCCATCAGATACAACGCGTAACCTCCGGGACCGGTGCGGATCTGGAAAGCCCCGATCCGCTTGGCGGGGAAGAAACGCCCTTCGGGACGGGACCGGAATAGCAGCAGCAATTTCTCGATATCGGCCTCGTGCCTCGAGACCGACTTTTCGGACGGGAGGAAAGGATGTTGCGACATGATGCACCAATCCTTGGGCTTGGCCAGCTTGAGGACGGTCGTGGCCACGACTCCACCATCCAACAACTCCCGGATACGCATACCCGCTGGCACCTCGAGGGCCTTGGCCGAGCTGAAAAGCTTCATCGTTCCGGCCGGGAAGCCGTCCTGATCCGACTCAACGAAACGGATGCGACGGTCGAGGGTGCCGAAATGCTTTCGCATGACGCGCGACAGGATGGAGCGTTCTTTGCTCCCCTCGAGGGCGGCAAGGTCCTCCGACGGCAAGAAGGCACCGAAAGGGCGGCGAGCGAAAGGCACGACTTTTTGCATCGATTCGTCAAGCCGGCGGGCATTCCGGTCATGCGAGGAATCATCCGAGGTCATTCTGATGTTCGGCTTGGATGTTACTGTGGATTGCCCGTTCTACCGGGGGATGCGCAAGGCAACTTACTGGCATATTCTAGTTGGGTCATAGGCATGAGGGAAGTACGTCTGAGAGGTTTGCCCTGTTTGCCGGATTTCGGCTAAATCGGCCAGCAAGCCTGGGTAGCCTCAAGCACCCGCGCCTTCTGACTTGGGAGGGCGGCATCATTCCGATTCGCGGGGATTTCACGGTGAAAATCAGAGGCAGGGCTAGTCCGTTGATGGCGCCGTCGGGCCCCTTGCGGGCGTGGGCATGGATATGGGCGGCCTCCTGGGGCGCATAGGTCGCAACCACCCACCGGCGGGCCTTCTGGCGCCGCGTAGTCAACCGCATCGCGGCCAGCAAACCAGCCTCCACTAGGTCCGAGATCGTCCGCACCGGCAAAGGCTTGTTCGGCGCCAGCCCACTCCGGTCACTCGCTACCTTCAGGTTCTGCAGACGATTTATCGGCACATCGGGCATGGGCCCTACGCTAGCCTCCATGACCACCTCATCAACCAGACAAATTCGGCGATGTAAACAGGCCATATGAATGATATCTGACCCCATCAATATGGCGGCGGATGAATTCAATAGACGAGAATAAGGACGGAGGCTTTCTGAGCAGCGGCCACCATGTCCTGGAAGCTGGCGGTGGGGGCCGAAGATTCCTCGGAGATCGCCAACTTGTTGAAGTTGAGCAAAGGTTCCAGGTAGGCGCCCTTGATCGCGTAATTCACGTTCTGGGGGACGGACCCCGTAATCTGGACCGCGCGCAAACTCAGGGTGGCGACCACGACACCGACCATCCTGCCCTTGTCGTCGAGCAGAGGACCACCGGAATTGCCGGGCTGGATCGGGACGCTGATTTGCCACAGGCGGATGTCGTTCTGGATGCCATTCTCCCCGCTGATCATCCCTTGGGTGACCTTGGGGCTGTGACCTTGGATGCCGATGTTCGGGAAACCGATGGTCGCGACCGATTGGCCGAGCCTCACCTCGCTTGAGCGACCGACGGGAATGTAGGTGGCGAATGCTTGGTCCACCTTCAGCAAAGCGACGTCATTAAGGTCGTCGCAATTCAGGACGGTCGCCGGGAAGGTCCCGGTCGGCGTCACGACCTCGATATAGGAGCAACCCTTGATCACATGGGCGGCGGTCGCTATATGTCCGGAGGGCGAAATCACGGCCCCCGAACCGGATCCTTTCGCGGAGCCTCTGGGCTTGGAAACAGGAGGCTGACCGGGCGCGAACACGGATGCATTGCCAGGCAAGGCCGAGGGGGAGGTACGGCGCCCTTCCTTGACAAGGTCGAGCAGCGCCTTGGCCCTATCCTGCGCCATAAGGATGAGCGCGCTATTAAGGTTCGACTCGGCGTTCTTGATGAGGCCTTTGGCCTCCGAATTCGATTTATGTTCTGCGACATAAAGCCACGCCAGCCCCTCCATCGGATTCTCCTGGGTTCCGAATCCTGAAACATAGGCTTGGGCAACCTTGACCATGGAATCGACGTTTCCGGATTCCGCCGAGCGCAGCAGCCAAAAGGTGGACTGCCCGATGTTCTTGAGCACACCTCGGCCATTGGCATAGCATTCGGACACCCTTTGCATGGACTCATCCAGTCCAAGTTCCGCGGCCTTCAGGTCCAAATCGAAAGCCTTCTCCAATCGGCCGAAACCAAGGTAAGCATTATGTTCAAGAACCTGTATCGCGGCAAGCCTGCGGTAGGCGACTTTGGAGTTGAGAGCGGCCGCGTCTTCGTAGCACTTGACCGCCTCTTCGTTCTGATCATGCGAGCCTTGGACTCCTTCATGGAGGAAATCGCCTAGGGCGATTAACGCATCGATTTTAGCCTCGTCGCTCTTCGCATCGGCTAGGCGCCCACGCAAAGCTGCCTTCCTCTCGCGCTTATTCTTCGCCTCACTGCGGTACGACAAGACGATAGCAAAAATGAGAAAAATGCCGAATGCTAAGGCTATAAACATTTCCATGATCGTTTTTCGATGGTGTCACCATCGGCTAAGGCTGCAAGAGCCCTTATTCGTTGCTCAAACCACCAACAGACCTGCCAAGAATATGAAGTGCGAGCCGCCGGGGAGGATGGATTCGGCGATGTCGGCCTGCGCGACGCGGATGCGCAGGTCGTCGTCGATGGTCCAGAGGCCGGCGTCGAAGAGGTCGTGCGCGGTCGGGGTGAGGGCTAGGCCATTGGTGGCGCTGTCGGGCCCCTTGCGTGCGTGGGCATGGATATGGGCGGCCTCCAGGGGCACATAGGTCGACTTGGCCGCGATCAGGCGGTAGCCGGTCAGGGCGCAGGTGAAATGGTAGCCCGAGATCACCGACACCTTGAACCGGGCATCCCGGCCTCGGGACAGCTGGGTCTTGTAGGCCAGGACATCCTCCCGGACCTCCGCCAACTCGTCGGACGACGGCACCGGCATCCCCAGGGCTGCATACAAGGCCACCTGCTCCTCCGGGGGGGGAGTAACGTCGCCACCACCCGCCGGCGGGCCTCCTGGCGCCACACAGGCACCCGCATCGCGGCCAGCAGCCCCGGCTCAACCAAGTCCAAGATCGCCAGCACCAGCAGCGGCTTGTTCGGCGCCCTACCCTTCCGGTCCCTCGCGACCGTCAAGTTAAGCAGACGGTTCATCGGGACATCGGGCATGCATCCCACCCTATCCTCCATATCCACCCATCAACCCGACAAACCAGCCATTGGTGCCATGCCACATTAATAGGGCCTGACCCTATTACGAACCCGAGTTGTCCCGAGCCTGGAAGAACGGCGGATGGAAAGGCTGCCACTTCCCGGACTTCTTCCGTTCCCAGTACCCCTTCAGGCACCTGATTTCCCCGCCCTTGGCCTCGAGCACTAACCGACCCCGCGGATGAAGGATCACGAAATCAGCCTCCGAATCGCGACCCGCCTGGAGGTAGGGAACCTCGAGGCAAGGAATCACGATGAACTCATCCGGCAGCTCCGTCCGCAAGCGCTCCAACAAGGCCTGCTCGCTGGCGTGATGCTGGGCGGAAGGAATGACGTCGGGGATACAACGGGCCATGCCCCACCAATGGCGGCCCCACCCGTCGCAGGCAAGGCTAGTGAGCCCGACCTCAACACTCCTCCCAGGGGTTGGCAGGGGTCACCTGGCTGGGGAAGGAACCGAGAAAGGTGAAACCTGGAAAACATGCGGGCCGGCCGCGAGTTGGATATGGTTGACCGCCACATACCCGTTGAAGTCCGCCAGCCCCAGGACGGCGGCCACGCCGCAAACCTCATCGCCCCTATAGTCATGCCACCAGAAGTTACTGAGCTCATTAATGGGGTCAGACCCCCGTTAAAATGGCAAGGCACCAGGAGGCAGGTAAATCAACGGAAGCCCACCATGTTCCAAATCTCCAGCACCAGCAGCGGCTTGTTCGGTGCTATCCCCCTTCCGGCCCCTCGCGGCCTTCAAGTTCAGCATACGCTTCATCGAGGCAACGGGCACAGCAGCAATATGTTTGGTGGAACCACCGCCAAAGTTTCGTTCTGGAAAACACTATTAAGAATCTCCTGGATCTATAAATTAATCCCCCAAAGCTCCAGCACATGAACGAGCTCAAGCCGGGACTCTACGAGGCAATCATCACGCATCGCCTTAAAGAGGCACTTAATAACTCGGGACTTGAACATGAACGCGGCAAACTTGGAAAAAATGACGCGCCAGCCATGCTGTGTCAGTTCCTCAATTTGTTAACACTCCGGACCCTCGAGTCAGTTGACGAAGACGATGCGCGAACAAAGCAACTCGAAGTCGTTAATGCCATCCTAGCGACCTTAGAAAGATTCAACCCTGCCTTGGCCGGGGACCGGGTAGAACTCAGCAACGAATTCCTGCAGGGCGTTCGTGCTCAGGGTCGAAACGTTCTTCCGCCTTCGCCCTCAACTCCGCTTAGCCAAAGTGCTTTATTCACAGGCGCACCAGCGAAGCCGCAGCTCAGCAACGAGCTTCTGGCCGAAATGCGCTCGGCTGACCGAGTCGATATCCTCGTTTCTTTCATAAAGAATTCAGGTCTTCGCATCCTGGAGGAAGGCTTCAAGGACCTACGCAACCGGAACATACCAGTAAGGATTATCACCACGACCTACATGGGGGCGACGGATGCAGAGGCCATCGATCGACTATCCTCATACCCTAATGTCGAGATCAAGGTCTCCTACGACACCAACAGCACCCGGCTTCACGCCAAGGCTTACTATTTTCAACGAGAAAGCGGCTTCTCCACCGCGTATGTAGGTTCCTCCAACATGTCCAACCCGGCCATGACGGGCGGCCTTGAGTGGAACCTGAAGGCAACGCAATCGGACCTCCCAAACATCATCCGAGCCTTCGAGGCGGAGTTCGGCACTTATTGGAATGATCCGAGATTCCAACATTACGAACAGCAGCGTGACTCGAGGAAACTCAAGGAAGCGCTCGATGCTGGAAAGACGGAACAAGCACCAGGCGGATCTATCGTTCTTTTTGATGTCAGCCCGCGACCCTATCAGCAGCGAATCTTGGACACCCTCGAAGCCGAGCGTACCGTGCGATCCTCCAATCGTAACCTGCTGGTCGCTGCCACTGGAACGGGAAAGACCGTCATCTCCGCTTTCGATTACAAACGATTCTGCGAAGCCAAAGGTGGCGCCAGGCCGCGCCTACTGTTCCTCGCACACCGCGAGGAGATCCTGAACCAAAGCCTCCAGACCTATCGGCACGTCCTCAAAGAGGTGAGCTTTGGCCAACTGATGGGAGGGTCAGCCGGCGAGGCCGATGCCATGGATCATCTTTTTTGCACAGTTCAAACCGCACAATCTCGACGAATCTGGGAAAGGCTTGGGCGAAACTACTATGATTTCATCGTCGTAGACGAGGCACACCACTCCGCGGCTGACACCTACACGGACATTCTCGGAGGGTTTGCGCCAAAAATCCTTCTTGGCATGACAGCCACGCCTGAACGTATGGACGGCGACTCCATCCTGCCTCTTTTCAATAACCGCATCGCCGCCGAACTTCGACTTCCGGAGGCCTTGGAGGAAAAACTCCTTTGCCCCTTTCAATATTTTTGCGTCTCGGACCCCGTAAGTATCGCCGACAACTCTTTCTGGGATCAAGGGAAGTACAAGACTTCGGCACTAGAAAAGGCCTACGTCGACGATAACGCCACAGCGAATCAACGCCTAAGCGCGATCCTAGCCGCCCTTGAGCGCTACAGCTATGGAAACATCGACGGAGTAAAAGGCCTTGGATTTTGCGTGAGCATCAAGCACGCGGAATTCATGGCCCTAAGCTTCATCGAGAAAGGAATCCCCTCCATCGCGCTCACAAGTCAGACAAGCGATGAAGTCCGCAAGGCAGCCGTACAGCGACTTCGGTCTGGTGATCTGAAATTCATCTTTACCGTGGACTTATTCAATGAGGGGGTAGATATCCCCGAAGCAAACCTCGTCCTATTCCTGCGCCCGACTGATAGCTTGACCGTGTTCCTGCAGCAGCTCGGCCGTGGCCTTCGTCATGCCAGAGGAAAGGAGTGCCTAGTCGTGCTAGATTTCGTGGCCCAGATGCACCAGAAATACCGAATTGACCGAAAGTTTGCCGCACTTCTCTCGGGTCGCCGCTTCAACATCAAGAAAGAGGTGGAATCCGGCTTTCCTCATGTGCCCGCCGGATGCTCCATCCAGCTTGAAGCCCAGGCCATGGAGCAGGTCGTAGCTAATATCAAAGCAGCTTACTCAAACCTTAAAAATTACGTCAAGGAGACCGTTGCATCCTTTGAGCGAGACACCGGTAAGCCTCTTACTTTTGCCAACTACATTTACACCTACGAAATCGACCCAACCAGACTTCTCGACATCAAATCTTGGAGCGACTGGAAGAGCGATGCCTTTGGCTTAGTCGCCGAACCTGAACCTGATCATGATATCCTCAAGCAAGCAGCTGAACGTGTCGCACAGGCGACCGGGCCGAACTACCTAAAAACCATCATAGGACTTCCTCAGTCGGGAATGGGGCTGCTAAGCTCCGGGGACCGGGCAGCGCTCATGCTGCACGGCCTATTGTGGCAAAAACCCGGAACTAAGCTTGGTATGCGATCTAAAGAGGAGATTTTCACCAGGCTATCCAAGAACCCACGAGCTCTTGCGGATATCGCAGAAGTTGCGGACTATAAAATAGGTATTACCAGCACCCTTGGTAAGCTCCCCTACCCCGATTTACCGCTAGAATTACATGCACACTACGGCAATGATGAGATCCAGGCAGCTTTCGGCCGAGATATCTTTATCGAATCAGGCCAAAAAGGAGTCGGCGTACTACACTTCCCATGGTGCAAATCGTATGCGCTACTGATAACGTTAAATAAGTCCGACAGGGATTTCTCGCCCTCCACCATGTACCGCGACTACCCCATCAGCCGAGAGCTCTTTCACTGGGAGTCCCAGTCCAATACAACCCAGAAATCGGATAGCGGACAAAACCTCATCAACCACGCCGCTCGTGGCTACGCCATTCACCTATTTGTGCGAATGACCCGCACGGTCGGCACAGCAACGGCACCCTTTCAGTACCTAGGCAAAGCCAGCTACCTTCAACATACAGGTGAATGCCCCATCTCTTTTGTTTGGAAGCTCGAGCACCTCATGCCTGGGGAGCTAATTGAAGGTCAGCAGTAATCCTCAAGGACTACTTTTTTATTTTGGTATCAAATAACCCACCTGTGAATAACCCCTGCCCTATGGAAGCTGGTGGGGGTTGCAGCGGGCTTGGGGTTGGGTAAACAGGAGGGAGGCGTTTGGCATGGCCGCGCCTGAGCTCCCCACCCGTCCCCCGATGCCTAGACCCATCCTTTATTCCGCCACCGACATCGAACAGCTGGGCATGCAGCTGGCGGAGAACCTACGGAAGAACCCGACTTCGGACCCGTTCACGCAGGACATCATCCTGGTCGACGGCAAGGCGACGAGCAACTGGCTGACGCAGGCGCTCGTGGGCCCCGGCGGCCTAAAGGTCCACATGAACGCGCAGCTGATGAACACGCGGCGGTTCGGCAGCTGGGCCGCCAGCGTGCTCGCAGGCCAAGAGTTCAGCGCCCCGAACCCCATGGACGCTCTCCCCGCCCGGCTCTACCGCCTGCTGGACGAGCCCCCTCACCGCGAGAGCTGGAAGAAGTGGAGCGGCGTGACCGAGTCCGACGACGACGCCAAGTGCGCCGAGGCGGAGGTCATCCGCTGGGGCCTGGCCTTCCGCCTCACCCGACACTTCCAGGACCTGATCCGGAACGACGAGAAATGGATCACCCGCGCCGAGAAGGGCGCCGATGACCGCTGGTCGGTGCTCTGGCATGCAGCCATCGAGGAAATCCGCGCCCTGTCCACCCACCGGCTCGTCCACGATGTCGACGTGCTCAAGGCCCTCACGGTCGACCCGAACGCAGCGGAAAACCGCCGGAAGCTGGCCGCGCGCCTTCCGGGACG
>JACCDP010015381.1_pt1 | contig 11454 bp, 16 predicted proteins | sample 7445841 | NCBI WGS metagenome assembly JACCDP01 (sample SAMN15323441, study PRJNA562643) | freshwater metagenome | isolation source: river surface water | place: USA:Blue River Watershed | collected 2017-08-17
CTTCTTGCATGGTTTTGTTTTAGTTGGACCGAGCCGCCGACGATGGTCGACAGCTCGGTCCAGACTGTCTAGAACGGAGCCGCTGGTGCCGCGGTTGGAGCTGGCGGCGGAGGCGGCGGTGGTGCCACCGGTGCTGTTGCGGCTGGTGCCGGTGCGGCTGCCGCTGCCGGCATTGCTGCTGCGGCGGCAGTTGCTACTACGTTGTAGTAGTTCTTGATCTCGTTCTTCTTCTGTCCTTGCCAGGTGCGGCTGCCGATGGTCGCACGGAAGCGACGACCGACAAGTGCAGCCTCGATCTGTGCGTTCGTCGGATTGGACGCGAAGTAGTCGCGGTTTAGACCGAGCGCGTACATCTTGCGGAAGAAGATGCCGAGTGCGGCCTGGTTCTCCGGAGAGATTACCAGGTTGTCCCACACGAAGCGTCGCGCGTGTGCACCGGTTTCTACCTGTGCCTTGATGGCAAACATAGTTTTACCGGACTGTGAGACCTTTGCCTGGGCCTCGAGAACTACTAGATCGTAGTCTCCGTCCGGAAGTGGATCGTAACTGCCGCCGGCGTCTCCGGCGTCTTTGACTAGGTCGCCCCAGTTGAGAGTGCTCATGTTTCTCCTTTACGCGCTCTTCGTTAGGTTGTCTGCTTGTGTTGGTGCTGCTTGCGCCTGCTTTGGTCCAAACACTATGTCTAGCATTTTTTCCACGGACAGGTTTTCTTGCTCTACGATCTTTCCGAGGCGTCCTTGAACACGCTCTCCAGCTTCGTAGACATTCGTGCGCTCGATGTACATACGACGGACCTTGTACGGACCCTGTGTTGGGTCTGGATTAGGAAACTCTTCGACGGTGATGGCGCCGAGTAGATCGTAGAAGTACGGAGCTTGGATAGCCAGCTGACCCTGCAGGTACGGGCGGTACCTAGCGTCTTGTCCTTGTCTGGCCATGGCGGTCAGCACCACTGCTTCGAGAGGTGCTGTTGGGTGCATGGTGAGGTCACGCAGGTCACGCAGGAGCGCTCCCATGTGCCGCAGTAGCTCTCCCCACTGCTGTTGTGTCATCTGCTGTTTACCAGCGATGTTCTCCAGGCACTTTACCTGAAGCTCGCTGACAGAGTCGATGATTAGAGACTTGAACTGATGTCTACCAAGCTGCAGCCACTGATAGGCTTTCAGCACGGTGTCGTAGTCGCGGACTGGCACCACGCAGGTGTCCCACGTGCCGTCTGCGACTGGCGGCTCCTCGCGCAGAGGATCCCAGTACTTGACGACTATAGGTAGAAACCTATGGCCGCCCTCAACGTCGAGCATGAGCCGTGGATACGGCGCAGTTACCGCAAACGTGGACTTTCCAACTTTGCTCTCACCGTACACCATCATGGTCAACGACCTTTGTACTGCTGTCATCTGTCACTCACTTCCTTTCTTGTTGTCGTTCTCGTAGTAGGCGTACGGGTCGGCGACCTCGTACAGTTCACTGATTGCTTGCTCGGCGGCGCTTCCGTCGTCGATCATGTGACAAACAGTGAAAAATTGGCACTTCCAGTTGCAGTCCCTGCTCGGTCGCGGATACGCGACTAGGTTTGGGTCTACCCCCTGGTCAAGGCTCCGGCGTACGTGCAGTAGGTCGGAGATGACACCGTGGAGTCTAGCCCAAAAAGAACGCAAAGTAAATACGTTGTGGCGAACTTCTATTTGCTGGTAGAACGGCGGCTTGGCTGTCGCGGTGCGTTTTACTTTCTTGAGCATCGTAAAGATGCCTCCGTCGCAGCGCTCTTTCTCGTTGGCCTTTGAGGCTTCCAGCACCATGTAGGTCATGATCTGCTCGTTCATGTGCGACATACGGGTAAAGTCTGCAAACGAACCGCCCACTGTCTTGAAGTCGCGAAACATGCGTACGCCGTCGCCCTTGCGTTTTACACGCATGTCTAGCTTGCCCTGCAGTTCGACTTGACCGTCAAACAGCGGCATGGAGATGCGCTCTTCGCTAGACACGAACTCAAGCTCGGCGTCGATGCCTTCTTCTGCCACCCAGTCTAGGTAGCCTTCCAGCATGAGTCGCCCTAGCTCGGCCTCGGTGTCGAGGTCCAGCGTGTCTCGAAACTCTGCGTGTAGCAGCGCCCGGTCGGTTTCTATCAGCTTGGCATGCGCTTCTAGCAGCGGCACTCCTTCAGCGTAGTACGTTTCCAACGCCTTGTGGATACGGCTGCCGAGCGCCAGTGCGCCTGTCATGTCTTTCTGTCTTGGCTGCAGACGTCTGTAGTAGGAGAGCCACCACTTTCTGCGGCAGTCCTTGAACGTCTGTATCTCTGAGTTCGATAGAACCAGCGGCTCTGTCATAGTACTCCTTGCTTGTCGTCTTTTAGCAAGGCCAGTAGTTTGGCCTTGTCTTTTACTACTTCATCGAAGTTCTCGGCTTTGGTGTCGAGCACTTCTATGACCCTCTCCTCTATTGTGTTTTCTGTAACGTAGTCAGTGATGACAATAGACTCGTGTTGTTCGGAGCCAATGCGGTGGACGCGGTCGAGCGCTTGCTTGTAGTCTACTAGTGACCATGGACGCTGCAGCATGACCAGCCTGCGCGCGGTAGTCAGCGTGATGCCGACGCCGCCGGCCTGTACCGTAAACAGGATCCATTTGGTTCTGCCGTCTTGAAAGTCAGCGATCGCGGTCTGGCGCTCCAGGTCGCTCTGCGCGCCGGTGATGAGACCGTGTGGAATGTTTTTCTTGGTGAGCTCTGCGCTTAGAAGATAGATGAGCTGTCGTGAGACCGCGCAGACTGCCACGGAGTCTTCGCCGAAGTCTCCGTTGTCGATGTCTTCGATGAGTGCGTCTACTTTGCACGATGGCGCGGCTAACACTGCTTTTGTCTCTCCAGTCGTTTCGTCTACGGCCATCGTAGCGTACGAGCTAGCAAACTGGAGCAGGCGCGTGGTCTGGGTCAGTACGCTCGGTGCCGTTAGGGCGTCTCCGCTCTCCAGCTCGGCGATCATGTTGTCCCGCATCTGGTCGTACGCTTTTTTCTGCTTTGTAGACATCTCTACATCGCGCCGCTCTTTTATCACAGGTGGCAGCCACGGCAGCACCTGCTTCTTGAGCATGCGGCGCATGCGTGGGTTGATGGACTTGTAGAACTCTTCCTGCATGTGTGGCTTGATGCCGAGAACCGTCATGCCACCGAAGGCGTTGAGCATGGTGTTGACCATGCGGTCTACCCACTTAGTCTTGCTCGGCCACTCCTCCGGGGAGAGCCAGTGCAGGATCGCCCACAGGTCCAGCACGTTGCTGGCGATGGGGGTACCAGTCAGCGCAAACCTGAACTTGGCGTCACCGGTCGCGGCCCACAGTGCGCGCGTCTGCTTGCTGCGGGGGTCCTTCGAGCGGTGGATCTCGTCGGCGATAACAGTGTTGAAGAAGATGTTGTTGAGCTCTCTTGGGCGCACTTCGCATCTCGCCTCAGTCACGCGCTCGTCGTGCCCGCCGTACTCTGGACTCCTGGCCAGTGCGATCGAGCCGTAGGCTGCCAGTCTGGAGTGCGCGCGAAGCGACTCCCAGTTGACCACGAACACCTGTGCGTCTGGGTTCTCTAATTGTTTGCGTCGCTGCAGAGCAGAGCCGCTGACTACCTGTACGTTTATGTCTGGCCACCAGCGCTGAAATTCTCTGGCCCAGTTGCGCTTCAGCGTGTTGGGGCAGACGACCAACGCCGGGAACACATCCTGGCCTTGCTCCAGCAGGTACTTCATCGCATGGATGGACTGCGCGGTCTTGCCGAGCCCCGGCTCGTCGGCGAGCAGTGCCCGCTGTGCGGTCGCCAAAAACTTTACACCCGCCCGTTGATACGGAAACAGGATCTCGTACCCGTCGGCGTCTTCGGCTTCCCGCAGTGCGAGTGCGGGGGCGATTCGACGTTCTAGCTCCTCTGATGCCCAGTGGGACAGGGCGTCTCCGATTGTCAGCTGGTCGCGAAATGTGGACCTCAGGGCGAGGCAGCTACTCCAACTAAGGGGTACGCGCCAAACGCTCTCCTGTGGGCTCCACGCGGCTCCAGGGAGGCTTTTACACAGCTCCTTGAAGCGCCACTCCGCCGTGATGAGAATGAACTCTCCACTGCCATCTATGTCTACGTGTACGGACACTGCTATTGGCTCCTTGTCTTTCGTCTCTGCAGATACTAACGTGTTTTGTCAAAAAATGTTTGTTGTTTTACGTCAGTGTTTTTTCACGGCTCCAGGAGCCTCTTGGGTGCCCAGCCCGCCTTGACTAGGCGCAGCAACCCGTGCCGGATAGCGTCTAGGGCGTGGCCCTCCCCGCCCACGTGCCAGTAGCCCAGCTTCTTCAGTGCCGGGTTGGGAAACATGTTTTTCGCGTCGGACGGTGCCTGCATGGCGAGGCCGGGTAGAAACCTGTCCTCCATGCCTAGGTGCCGCTCCATGTCCCTGAGCGCTTGCTTGAGTATGCCTATCTGCTCCAGGCTGTACGGTGCCTGCGAGTTCTTTACGGTCTGCGCGTTGATGGTGAACCTCTCACAGGCAACTAGCAGTTCGTCGGCGTACACCTCCCTGCTGACGTAGATCATTCCTCGTATGGTGTCGGCGTAGGTGTCGAAGTCTGCCTCGTACGAGTGCAGGAGCTCCGGTTCTCCGCCCTCGTACTTGAACAGCGCGATGCCGCTCAGTTTGCCTGGGTCTACGGCCAGGACGCAGGTTCTCTTCATCAGTACTTCTCTCCCCAGTTCTCTAGTGGACCGTCTATCCCGGCGGTCAGCGGCACTGCCCAGCCGTCGCTGGTCGTCATGCACTCCTTTACAGTCTGCATCACCTCGGCGGCGTCCTCGCGCCGCGCCTGCAGCACGATCTCGTCGTGCACCGGCACGATCAGGTTCTCTGTCAGGTCTGCCTGGTCCAGCTTTATCAGGTTTTGCTTGAACACCTCGGCCGCGCCACCCTGGATCAGGTAGTTGACCAGTGTGTACACGCGGTCCTCGTCGCACGGTAGCCTTCTTCCGGTCCACGTGTAGACGTAGCCCTGTCCCTCTTCGCGGAGCCTGCGCATGCCGGCGTCTTCTATCTTGCGCTGGAACATCGCCATGCCTGGGTAGCGCTGGTCGAACGCGTCGGACACTGCGCGCATCTGCGCCTCCGGCACGTTGGCAGTGATCGCCTGCTTGGCGACACCGGCGCCGTACAGGCGTCCGTAGATGACGCCCTTGATCAGGCCGCGTCGCTTGTCCGAGCGCTGCATCGAAGGGTCGCTGTAGATTTCACGGCCGATTTCGGTGAACGGGTCCGAGCCAGTCTTGTCAGCCATGTTGCACAGGCTGATCAAGTTTGTGTCGCCGGAGAGTGAGGCAAACATTCGGAACTCGACCTGGTCTAGGTCAGAGGTGATGATGACGTGATCTTCGTCTTTCGGGATAAAGGCACGTCGCACCGTGTCGTCGCCCTTTGGTAGTGTCTGCAGCGCCGGAGCCTGGATTGACATGCGCGAGGTTCTCGCGCCCAGCGTCTTCACGGACGGGTGTACGAAGCCGTTGATGTTGTCGTCTAGGAAGTTTCTGAAGTAGGTGTTTGCCAGCTTGTCCGCCTTGCGCTGTGCCAGCACGGTTGACGCCAGGTTCTGCACTTCTTCGCTGCCGTCTCGCTGCAAGATTGCCAGCTGGTCCTTCGTGCAGGCCTTGTGGCCAGTTGGAGTGAGCTCGGTGATCTCTGCGCCCAGGCTCTCGAAGAGGCGGGTGAGCTGCACGTTGCTGGTGATGGAGACGCCGTCGTACCTGGTTCTCGCCCAGTCTTTCACGCTCTCCGAGTACGCGATTAGCTCGTCGTACTTGCGCTGAGAGTAGTCCAGGTCTACCTTTGCACCGTTTATCTCCATGCGTGTGACAATCTTGCGTGCCTGCATCTCTAGCTCGTACGGCTTGTGGTACTTAGCACCTGGCTTGCAGTCTTTGTAGAACTGGTGCCACAGACGCATGGTGAGCACGCAGTCGAGCGCGCCGTATGCCCAGTACGGCTGAAAGTTCGTCGGCACTGTTCCCCAGGTCCAGCCGTTCTTTGCCATCTCGATGTCAAGATTTTCCTGCAGTGCCACCGCCTTGCCGTCTACGTGCAGCGCGGCGAGACGCTTGAGCGCGCCTGAGCCGAGCGGGTCTATGATGTGCGCCATTATCATGGTGTCGTGTGCCTGCGGCCAAGGCAGTTTCCAGCGAGACTGGATCTCGAACCAGCGCGCCTCAAACGCCACATTGTGGAAGACTAGTGGTCCGTCGTAGTTCTCTAACCCCTGATAGAAGACTCCGCCCCACTCCTGGAACGGTATAGCCCAAGCCTGCTCAGCGTCGCCGACCTGAACCAGCCGAAGCTGACCGTGCCATGGAGAGAGCGCATGCGCGCGTACGCCACCAGGCCGTTCTCCGGTCTCGGTGTCGATTGCGATGGCGTTTTCTGGGCGACGTTGACCAAGCCAAGAGATGAACTCTCGCGCCTTGTCTGCGTTGTCGACTAGATGCAGCTGCACCTCGTTCATGGGGATCAAAGGTCTACCTCTGTCACTTCTATGCCGCAGTAGCGCAGGTATGCGTTTGTCGCCGCCGGGTCTCTGTACTCGTCGTTTTCTGTCTTCTGTAGTACCACTCTTTTGAGTCCGGAGTTGGACACCGCCTTGGCACAGTTCATGCACATGGAGCTGTTGACGTACACCGTGCCGCCCTCTACCCTGGAGCGGTCTACGTACATCAGGGCGTTTAGCTCGGCGTGTATCGCTGGACACTGATCGTACGACTTGTCCAGCGGTGCCTCTCCCCTGGCGCGCTTGCACCACTCAGAGCACGCCTCTTCGCGCGGCCAGCTCGCTGCCGGTCCGTTGTAGCCGGTAGCCGCAATGCGTCCGTTGCTGGAGACTATGACTGCGCCGATCTGCGCGCGAGAGCAGCGACTACGCAGTCCTATTGTCTTGGCTACCGCCATCCAAGTCTCGTCCCACGACTGTCTTGTGCTCAACTGTTCTTCTCTCTATCTTTTGCTGCGTCTTCCATGCCTGCAACTAGCCCCAGGCCTACTATGTTCGCCACCAGTCCTAGAGCGTCTCTGCGCTTGAAACCGACAGCACGTAGCTCTTCATAGAGCTCGTGCATCGTGACCGCCGCTTCTCTAAGCGGTGATTCATTCATTGCTTTTCGCTGTTCTTGGCTATGGCGTCTGCCATGGCTTCGGCGTACCAGCGCTCGTTGTTCGCAAGACGCTGCATGAGGCCGGGGTTGCGGGCCGCTTGTAGGCAAAGTAGCGCTGTCGACTCTACCTCTCGCCAGTTGCGTCCCCACAGCGCCGGCGCCGGTTCCACGGGTTGTTTTGGTGCGTGCAAGCTCTCTGCTTTCTCGAAGTGCTGTGCGTACAGGTGCAGCGAGCCTACATGGTGTGCGTATACTCCTGCCTCTATGCCGAGCACGGAAGCCACCGCCAGTTGTACTCTGGTAAATTGAAACCAGTCATACGCTGCACCTAGCCAGGCGTCGTTCGAGCGCATGTAAACACTCATGTTCAATTTGCCGTCGCGAATGCGGAACTGGTGCAGCACTGTGCAGGGGTAGTCTTTCTTGTTGAACTGCGTGTCGAGCAGTGGGTTCCACAGTGTGACTACGGCCTGTCGAGTGTCTGGGTCCATGATGAGTCGCTCGATCACGACGTCGTACTGTCCGCGAGTTCGAGGACCGTACGGTCCGTGAAAGGTGCCGTTTGGTTCTAGGAAGGCCTTGAAGTTTGGGCTGACTGCCGTCGTTAGACTCGGCAATGTCACGCCTGACATTAGCTGACACGCCTCGACAGCTCCGATGCCTGGCACAACGCCGCGGCCGGTACCAATCGGCAAGGTGTTGTTCACGTCGTTGATGTAGACCACGGCGTCTTCGAGCTCTACGGTCTCCTGTCCCCGCGGAGCAGTTTTCTTGCCGTTGCGTAGCACCCACTGCACCATCTCGGTGTAGCCAGCCACTCCGTCTTGTACCTCAAGTGCGTTTATGCGAGTACCCACGATGTCTCCTTTGCCCAGTTGTCGCTTCTTTTCTGTGTCTCTTCTCCGCGTGCGAGCGCTCGTATGGCTTCTCCGTACTCGCGCTGCTGTGACGCGTAGAATCTTTTTACGTGCTGTGGGTGTGACGTCACCGCTCGCAGCTCGATCTCCGCCTGCTCACAGGCGCGCTGCGCCATGCGTCCGAGTGCCACGACGGGTGGCGAACCGAGTGTGCGCCAGGCCTCGTACAGTGTTTCGGCGGAGTGGTCGTTGCCGTTTATGATGCCGGCAGTCGGCCAGAAGTCGTCCGGCAACGCGCCCATGAGAAAGTCGCCACTGTTGCCGTCGACTGGTATAAACGGCAGATTTGTCACTGAGCCGTACCAACGGTTCATGTTTTTCTGGTCACCGATCAGCAGGGCAGACGGACGCGGGTTGCCAATGTAGAAAGGAATGTTTTTGAGGTGCTCTGACTCGATTTCGACCTCGAGCGCAGTCTGTATTACTGCTTCGGCGAGCGCATCTACCTCTTCTAGGCTGTCAGGGCTAGGCTGCAGCTTTCCGGCAAATACGGCTGAACGCGCGGAAGCGTTGTCGTAGAGGTCTATGAGCGTGCCTAGCTCGTCTGACACAACGTAGTCGTCGCCGCGGACGCCAATTCGTTTTGTCACCACGTCTAACGGCTGGTACAACCAGAATGCTGCCGCGCCGCGTGACATGAGAAACATCTCAGTCCAGCGCCAGCCTGCGTTGCCAAGTAGCCCGAGCCCGTCGACGCAGGAGTCCGGACGCTTTAGCGGTCCGTACGTCGCTTCACCCCAGTGCCAGCGGTCAGTTACCGCCAGAGAATCTTGGTTGACGCTGTTTTCAATCGACAGTACGTACTGATCCAGTGCCCAACGCCGGGTCAGCTCGGCTGGCTTGTCCTTGTGGAACACCTGCACGGGTACGCCGGAGTCAGACGCGCACAGTTTATTTTGTATTGTCTCGACGAGTGTACTCTTGCCTGACGCGTCGGTGCCTTCAATGATGATGAACAAGTCTTACTTCCTTTTGTCGTTGTGTCTGGTGTCGTATTGTACTACTGCGGGGCGACGAAGTAAACGCTAGGGGATTACCTCTGTTCTGTACACTCGTTCTATACCGGCGTCTAAGTCTGCTGCCGTCTCGAGCAAGCGCTCGGCTACTTTAGTCAAGTATCTTGCCCCACCGGCGTCGTACTTGTACAGTGCGTCTAGCACTGCCTGTGGGTCTTCGCTTACCTGTGCCCAGTAGCGGTTCTTTTCTGGAAAGACTAAATCTATACTGTCGTCTGGTTGGCATTCTGTCGGGCACTCGTCTTTGAGATTACCGCAGAGGATTGAGGCCGAGTCTAGCTCTTCCCGGCTCGCTTCGCTCAGGTTGTAGCGCTTTACCTGTGGGCATGCCGCTCCGTGGTAGACTAGTGACACTCCTATGCGGGACAGTACGTACGAACCGTTGTCAGTCTTGAATAGCTTGAACTCGATCCACCGGTATGAGCCGCGACGCCATGACGACGATGACGCGAGCAGTTTGCCGTTGAACTGCAGTGTTCTAGCTCCATCTTTTACTTCTAACATTAGGTTCCCGTCTACTGTCCTTGTGTCTGCTCTTGTGGGGTGCTGTCGGTTTGCTGTGGCTCGTTCTGATTTTTCGTGAGTGCTGCCAGCTTCTCGCGCTCAACAGTGAGCATGCCTTCTAGCTCGGCGTTTAGGTAGATAGACCTAGAGAGTTGCTCTCTGGTAATCCGCAGCACGTTCTGCAGCAGTACTACTTGTTCGGTCAGTTCGTCTTTGCTGGCCACCGGCTACTGTCCGTTCGCCGCAGCCGCGGCGTCGCGAATCTCGTCTCGCTCAGAAATCAGCGCCGCGATCTGACGTTCTTTATCGGCGATCTGGTTATTGAGACTGAGGACCGTGTCGGCGTCTGGGCTGGTCTTGGCCGACTCTGCCATCTTGCTCACTTCACAGGTGTACTTGCTGTACTCGAGGGTACGAATCTGTGCCTCGATGATGGCCACTTTTTCAGAGTGGTCGATAAAACTGTAGGTCATGCTGCTCTCCTAGTGTCGTCCGCCAGGACAGACGCAAGCTCGGTCGACAGCGCCTCTACCTGCGGCAGCTCTAGCGCCGTTCCCAACACCGTGCGTATGGCCGACGCGAAGTCTGCCTGCGTGAGGTACTGGTAGGTCTCGTATCTTATGGTCGCTGTCTCGCTCACATCCGTGTCCTTGCCTCTTGTTGTCCTCTGCTACGTAGGGTTTCTATGTAGTTTGGGCCATGCGTATAGTACCAGTGTTCTGGCTCTACGTAGTGGAAAAAAATCATCGCCACGAAGTTGTTGTCCGGGTCCGGAAACTTCTCTCTCCAGTGCAGCTGGTCGTTGCCGAAGTAGGCCATTGCCTGGTTCTCATGGAGAGTGTACGGTCGCCCCTCTGAGCCCGACGTGGCTATCCAGAGGTCCCACGGCGTCTGCTGGTAGACACACATGTCGATCGTGTAAGTGCACGCGTTGTCGTCTCGGTGCTTGAAGAGGTTTGCCTCCGGCCCCTCGTAGTGTGCGAACAGGGCGTAGGACGGCAGCAGCGTTGGACTGTCGAACACCTCTCTCGCCAGGGGCACACTGTGCTGGAAGGCAGCATTGAGCGAGGCGTTTGACTCTGCCCCGATGTGGTACCGACCGAAGCCGGAGCTCCACATGGCGCTGGTCTTTTTGTTCACGGTGTACAGCTCGTCGCGTAGCGCGATGTACATGTCGTCCGGCAGCACCTTTTCGATGAGCATCGGGTCTGGTCTGCGTCGGCCTGTCATACGAACCACCCGACCACGGTGTAACGCGTTCCCTGCAGTACCGGGTGCACTTGGTGCATGTACGGATAGTTTGCCGGGAACACCACAGCCTGGTTTGCTTTTGGTTGCACTTTTAGTCCAAACCTAGTGAACTCGATCTCGCCACCGGTAAAGTCTTCATTGAGGTAGAAGCTCAGTGACACCGAGCGTGGCCACGCCGGCGAGGCGTCGTAGTGCGCCTTGAAGTGGTGTCCTGGGCCGTAGCGCAGTAGCTGCCAGCCTTCGTTGTTTTTACTGAACGGTGCGCTCTGTGTCGCTTTGTAGTCGTTCAGTATCGGATAGATGATGTTGTCCAGACGGTCGCTCAGCGCCTCCCAGACTCCTCCGGTGCCACGCATGCCTGGCTGTGCGTCGAACGACGGTAGTGACATGGTGTCTACGTCTCGCACTGAGGCGTTGTGCTTTCCTCCATCTGGTTTCTCCTGCGAATCGCTGGTCATAGCCGGCGACCACTTTAGCTGGTTCAGGTCAACCAGCTTTTCAATGTCTGCGATAAGCGCGGCTGGGCTGTCCTGCATCACGTTCTCGTACGAAACGATGCCGGGAGCCAGCTCTGTTCTCACGACTGGTGGCATTACTTAGCGCCTCCC
>JACCDP010144072.1_pt1 | contig 11453 bp, 9 predicted proteins | sample 7445841 | NCBI WGS metagenome assembly JACCDP01 (sample SAMN15323441, study PRJNA562643) | freshwater metagenome | isolation source: river surface water | place: USA:Blue River Watershed | collected 2017-08-17
CCAGCACCAATTTTATGTTCAGCATGCGCAAGTGCCATGGCATCGCCATGGAGAGTTACTCGATCAATATTAAAAACATCGCGGAAACAATTAACTAATGGAAAATCACGCCAAACTGGAATATTAACTGGACTTACGGTTCCAGGATTAGGGTAGATAGGACCAGCCGAACCGATACCAATACCAACAACTTCGTTGTCAGCCTTAGTTAAAATCTTTTTTGTGGCATCTGCGATGCGACCCCAAAGTTCAAAACCATCGGTAGCGAAACTAGGGATATCGATTCGTTCGGAAACACCGAGTTTGGAATCCACCAAGGCGATGGCAATTTTTGTACCACCAACATCAACACCTAAGGCAAGTCGATTGCTCATGCCACACCTTGAATTTCATCATTTATGGCAACTTTCATGACTGCGCTTTGGTAATTATCGGCAGTCGGGTCACCCATGCGTTTCAAAATTACATCAGCCGTCAATCTACCTAAGCGTTGCGGATCGTGATTTAAAGTATGAACGCCCATTAAAGCCGCTGATGGGAATTCATCGAAACTAACCACCTGCAAGTTTGAATTCAGATTCGATTTAACTTGTCCGACACCGAAGGCGATTAGATCGTTTGCGGCAATAATGCCATCTACTTTTTTGCGCTGATTTAAAAGTTCACGCGTTGCCTGTTCAGCTTCGAGTGAAGTGTGGACTCCACTGATAATCAAAGAGTTATCTGAATCTAACTTGCGAGTGACTATAGCTTTTTTAAATCCTTCAATACGTTCAGCTGCAGTCCAAATAGCTGGAGTATCGGCAATAAGCGCAATTCGTTTGCAACCCAGGCTAAGTAACTTATCGACGCAGGCATTAATTCCACCTTGGTTATCGACCAAAACAGTGTCCGCGTCTAAATAAGGTGCTGGTCGGTCAACGAAAACAAAACTAAAGCCTCGACGACGTTCGATATGTAAATATGAGTAATCCTCGGCCGAAGGAACAATAATCAAGCCGCGAACCCGTCTCTCTAACAGTGATTCGATTAAGACTTTTTCACGCTCACCGTTATCTCGAGCAGTGGCCAAAATTAGTTCAAAACCAGCCTTACTCAGCGTTTCTTCAGCGCCTGCTGCAAGTCCGGCATAAAAGGGGTTAGCAAGGTCTGAAATAACCATTCCAATAATATTGCTAAGTGACCCACCGCGAAGTTCACGGGCAATTCGGTTAGATCGGTATCCCACTAAACCGACAGCTTTCTTAACCTTCTCTTCCGTTTCCGGCGAAACATTTGCTGAGCCATTTAGAACGCGCGAAGCAGTTTTGATACTTACGCCAGCAATAGCTGCAACATCGGCCAATGTCGGATGAGCTATGGGGGTGTGGTTATTCAGATTCGTGCTCATTTAGGCTGCCCCTTTCTCAACTCGAAAAGCAATGTCGCCAGTAAATTTTGGAACCGTAAATTTCAGCGTGGTTGTTGCAGTCGTCACTTTAACAGTGGAAATTGCCTTACCTGTCTTTGTTTCCATGAACTTAACAACATAATTTCCCGGGCTCGTAACAGGTATTTTCACCGATTCCGCTTTGACAACTGGGTCTGGAAACTTGGTTTGCATGGGTTTCTTAGACTTCAGCGCTTTAATTGCCGCCTGCAAAAGTAGTGAAGCTTTCGCGCTAAGTTGATAGTCATCGTGTCGTATCCAACCAAGGGTTACAGCTGGGGACTTTAAGAGCAAAGCTGTTGTTCGGGTAGGTCCCAGGATTTCATCAGGTTTCATATTTACCGGATCAGTTCCGGCGATTAATTTTTTCATTCCGCTGGTGATCGACCAGAGTTTCAGTGGATCTACGTAGTTATCCCACCACCAATATGATGCCGGAGCGCCGAAACCAACAAACAGCGCGGCCCATTGTGAATTATGTAAATGCAAACCATACGGGTCAGAGAAAGGATCTTCGCTAGTTGTGCCTGATCCCATCTCCGCAACCAGAAGTGGCTTATCTGGAACTGCTTGACTGATCGCTTCAAATTGATTTCGAAGTGACTTGATTGGATCACTTGAGTCATAAACGTGCGTCGATACAAAGTCAACGGGCGACCAGTCTCTAACACTGGCTGCAGATGACCAGGAGGTAGTTGTCATATGCTGATAGGGATCCCAGGTGTAGAGAGCTTTCTTCGATGCGTTCATCCATTGCGACAAGTCAGTTTCTGAAATTGGCGTGAAGTTAACTTCGTTCCACCATTCCCAGGTAAATAATGCTGGTGAAGCTGAATAGCGTGCAGCTATATAACGCAGTCTGCGTTCCCAAAACTTCTTGGCAGTTTCATTAGTTGCGAACTCCGATGGGCTTTTTAAAGGCCCGCCATTTTCAGCGTTATAAGGACTGCCAAACCATTCCGGATTTGTGGATTCGCTGAATGCACCATGATTTAATAAAACTAAATCGATCGAGATGTCATATTTGGCGCCGATTTCAAATACTTGATCTAGTGCCCAAGCATTGCCCAAACGTTTCGTGTAATCACCCAAACCGGTATCAATCCATTCGATACCCATATCCCATGAAGCCATCCAGACACGTGCAACGTTAACGCCGCCAGCGGCTGCAGCTTTAAACCATTTTTCATACTTAACTTTTTCTTCGTGTCGGTTAGCCCAGGCGATGTTGTAAGCAATCGGAACGAACGGGGCGGAATCCCTCTGAAAACCTCGGCCTACTATCTTGATTTGAGAGGAATGTTTTAGCTCAGTTGTAACTGAATAAATTGGAGCAGAAACTTCAATCCCGTTTACATTACCACGAAGAATCACTTGGTAAGTTCCTATTTCATCGCTGCGAAATCGTAATCGCCAACCAGGTTCACCAACTGGAGTTGACCAAGGAGTATTGCCATTTACTGTCGCGCGGTATTCCTGATACCAAAAAAGTGGGACTTCGTATTTTGTTTTATTGGGTGAAACGATCGTTGCCCAGAGATCAGCTTGAGCCGGATCAAACGGGTTGGTCACGGTCGGTAGCCCGCTTAGTGCTAACTCGATTGGTTTAACAGGGTCTTTTACGTTTATCACCTTCCAACTAATGGGTTCGGCACCGATAGCGGGGGATAGTTGAATCAACAGAACTGTCGCAAGCACAGAAACTAAACCTTTGAGTCTTGAACTGTTGATCATTTTTGCTTATTTAATTCCTGATAGCGCGATACCTCTGATGAAGTGGCGTTGAGTAAGGAAGTACAGAATGATCGTTGGTAGCGATACTAAAAGAGCGGCAGCCATGATCACGCCTTGCGTACCGATATTTCCAGCGCCGGAATTCTTTAAGAGAGCCAGAGCAACTGGCAAGTTAGCCATGTCTTGTGATTGGGTAATGATTAGTGGCCAAAGGAAGTTATTCCATTCACCGATAGCGGTGAAAATCATCATGGCAATCATCGCCGGCTTTAGAAGCGGAAGCACAATACGGAAATAGATCGTCCATTCGCGCGCACCGTCTATGCGAGCCGCTTCGATTAACTCATCGGGGATGCTTGATAAGTATTGAACCAAGAAGAAAACGATAAATGCCTTAGGCAGTGCGGGGATTATGTAAGCCCAGAAAGTATTTAGCCAACCAAGGTCATCGACTAGCAGGAAGCCAGGGATCAAGCCCACTTGCCAAGGGATCATCATCGAACCAATAATCACAAGGTAGATAGCTCGTTTCGCTTTGAAGCGATGCTTTGCCACTACGTAGGCCGCAAGCGAACCTATGAGCAAGGTCAGAATCGTAATAGTGGTTGTGATGAAGAAAGAATTAAGAAAGAAACGTCCAAAACCAAACTGAACTTTAGTGAATCGCTGAAACAGACCTTGCAGCACATCTTGTTGGAACATGTTCGGGTCATATTTTGGATCGTAGTAATTTCCGGAGATCCATTTTTCAGGGATCAACGTTGGCGGAACTTTCTGCAGTTCCTTAACTGACTTAAAGGAAGAGGTAATCATCCAGTAGTAAGGCGCAATCATCACTACTGTTAAAAGATAGATTGGAACTCGAGCATATTTAGAAAATCTACCTTTAGTTTCAAAAGGATTCTCGAAATTGCCGGAACGTTCCATCAACTGATCGTTCTTGCGTTCTAAACGTTTCTCATTGCGTTTCGTACTCATCGTAGATCCTCTAATGATTTGGTAACGCGAATGTTGATCAAGCTGATCGCAAAGATAATTGCAAACAGAATCCAGGCAACTGCAGAGGCGTATCCGAGTCTAAAACGATTGAAACCCATGTCGTAGAGATAAGGCACGATCATCAGTGCCATATCTTTTAGACCACCAATTGAACCAACACTGGTTGGGAATAAAAGATAAACGCCTTCAAAAATCTGGAAGGCACCGATAGTTCCAGTAATAACCACATAGACCATGACTGGTTTTAAAAGTGGCAAAGTTATGTATCTAAACCGTTCACGTCGATTTGCGCCATCGATTACCGCAGCCTCGTAGTACATCGCCGGAATTGCATTTAGTCCGGCTAAGAACAAGACCATGCCAAATCCGGCGCCGCCCCAAATCGACATGAAAATCAGAATTGGAATTGCGAGCGAAGGCGTTGCGAGCCATTCAACCGGGGCAACTCCGAAATTACTTATTAATGAGTTAATGAGACCGATATCGTCACCGCGAAATACCCAACCCCAGACCAGTACTACTGCAATTCCTGAGGTAACTGATGGAAGAAAGAAGATAACGCGTAGCACTCGATTTGCTCGAGTATCAGCCTGCAAAGCCAAAGATAAGGAAAGCGAGGCAATCAATCCCAGAGTTACTGCCCCGATAACGTAGAGCGAGGTATTGAGAAGTGCCTTGTGAAATCTAGAATCATGCAGAATTAAATATGTGTAGTTACCAAAACCGACTGAGCCACAAGGGGACAAGTTGTCGTCGCAAATTGCGTTATAACGCATAAAGGAAAGTCGAAGACTAGATAAAACAGGGTAGACCGCCCAGACCAGAAACAGAAGTACGAACGGGGCCAGCATTAAATATGAAGCGATGCCGGAATCGCTGAATTTATAAAAACCTTTTTTCTTGGTTGGAGTGTAGGAGAGGTTCGAATTCACAAGCTTGGTGGCCATCATGTTCCTCCCTGACTCTCATTGAAAATTTTGATTCGATAAATATTGCTGATCCAAATTCTTTTCCACTTAACGAATTCGGGAGAGGACCCAGCGAACTAGATCCTCTCCCGATAGTCCAACTACTTCTAACGGGTTGTTGAACTTTCGTTAAAGCGATACTTCATTTATTGACGTGACTTCATTGCTTTTGCAGCAGCGTCGAGTGCATCGCTCGCTGATGTAGATCCAAATAGGTACTTCTGGATCGCAGCAGTTACGTCGTTCTGTGAATCTTCCCAACCAAGGCAGTTTGGAGGACCTTGAGCATCCTTTAGCTGTGACTTGATTGTTGCAAGAACATCAGCTGGGTAAGCCTCGATGGTGTCTGCGAAATCGATCACAGGAGATAGGAAGATTGCATTGTTTGCTGCACCAACAACGTTCATAGCCTTAACAACATTTACGTTGTAAAGAGACTTGATGAAGTTAGCCGCAATACGTTGCTTAGCTGCAGGCACGTAACCCATGATTGAGATTCCGCGACCACCGATGAATGCAACAGACTTCTTTCCTGGAGCTGCTGGTACTGGTGCAGCTGTCCAATTCTTGTAGTCCTTGTAGTAGGTGTAGTAGCTGCTAGCCTGGAAGTTTCCAGAGAAGCCGATACCGTACTTACCGTTCTTGATGTTGTCATTCATTGACCAGTCAGCTACACCAGGCTTTGGTGCTTCATAGTCTGTGTAAAGCTTCTTGTATTGAGAAAGAGCATTTACAGCAGTTGCGTTGTTAATTGTTACGTTGCACTTAGCATCGTAGAAAGAACCACCGCTTGAATATAGCCATGAGAAGAAGCCGAGCCAGTCGCCGTTACCCCATTCGTTGTAAACAGCATTCTTAACACCTGAGAGTGCCTTGATCTTGGCAGCAGCAGCATTGAATTCATCAATTGTCTTTGGCGCAGAAGTTACACCGGCACTCTTTAGTGTTGTCTTGTCGTAGAACATCATCATCAAAGTTAGGTCGTAAGGAACTGCATAAATTTTTGTGCTCTTGTAACCAATTAGCGCCTTGTAAATCTGGGCAGGCACTTTAGGTTGAATTGAGGTAGCGATACCTAGTGGACGAAGGTCGGCAAGTGCGCCCTTGTCACCAGCTGAAATACCCCAGGAAAGACCTCCTGTGAATACATCAGGACCGCTCTTTGAAGCAGCGGCAGCTAGAACTTTGGCATAACCATCGCCCCAGCCAATAGCTTCAACTTTTACTTTAACTCCTGGATTAGCAGCTTCGAATGCTTTACCAGCTGCGCCCAGTACCAATGCATCGGCATCTCCACCAGTAGACCAAACGGTAAGTGTTTGAGTCTTAGTAGCAGAATTAGCAGGAGCTGAAATAACAGCACCTGCAGCCACAGCAACGGCGACGGAAATAACTCCTAAACGCTTCACCTAGCTCTCCCTCTAATAGATGCGCTTCGATGAAGCGCGGTGAGTGAAATTTTCCATCTGATGACAGCGTTGTCAATCATCTGGACCAAAAACTTACTTTTATTAGATAACAATTTTGATCACGGGCCAAGACAGGGATAAGACAAATTCACCCCTGAGTAAGCCGAGACAGGGATGTCCGAGTTAGTTATTTTATTTTGGTTTTAAAAGTCGCCTGATCGGTATCGCTCAAACTAATGGTCATGGTTAGATCGTCACCTTTAGGCGCAGGACAAACCATCGCCCACTTGAATGTCACAGTTTTTCCAGGTTGCACAATCGGGTCAAGTGGAACACCTGATACTCCTGAATCTGCTTCGAAAACATCGAAACAAGAAGTTGATTTATCGCTAGCTAAAGTCGTTTCTAGAATAATAAATGAACTCAGGTCAAAGCCCGCGGAACCCGTATTTTCAATGGTTATATCCATTAATTGAGGACGACCCTCAACGCCTAACGCTTCGGGGTCTTTAGCTTTAAATTCTGAAAATTCAGAGACGGTCAAAGAAATGTCGCCAGCTAGTTCGATCGGGGTACCGAGATTGGCTTCTTTCTCTTCAGCTACTGGTTGAGCTTCTTTCTCCGCTTGAGCTGCGATACTCGTGGTGTCATTATCCATCGGAACTGAAGGCCCACCGGTAAAGAAAGCAATCGCAACAATAGAGGCAAGAACACTCGGTGCGACAAAATGCCATCGCTTAAGTTGCATGGTTTCTCCCAAGATTTTTTAGGCCGGCTCATTCGAGCGAGTTCGAGATGACGACGTGCGTGAGATTGCCATCGTTGTCCTTCGTTGTCAAGGACTATTCGGCGCGGCTTTCCAACATCAGGTCGAGTAATCCACGATCTACATTTAAGCCCTCGAAGTTTTCATACTTTGTGCCGGGACGATTGTGATTAGCGATACCGAAGTTGCCATCGAATTCCCAAAGTGAATAACCCCAACCAGACTCTTTATAGATGCTGAAGAGATCTTTGAACCAGGCGAGGGCTACCGAGTTATCGGTATACCGATAACAACCAAATTCACCAATATGCACTGGGCGACCCATGGCTTGAACTTCGCGCCATGGTGCGTAGAAATCCCAAAGCGCTGCACGATCCCACCATTGACCGTTGTATTCACATGGGTAAGTCGGAACTGGCATTCCTTTACTGCCGGCCCACCATTCAGCTTGATAATGACTAACTAACATCGGTTGATAGCCGCGCCCACTATGAACAACATTTAAGTCAGCTAGTTCAGGCATCGCTAGGTGTCCACCAGCTAAACCATTAATTACGACAGTGCGCTCAGGGTCAATCTTGTGAATCTCATTGGTTATTCGACGAATGACGCCTTGGTGAATATCTCGAGTAAATCCACGCTGACCGAGATCAGGCGGCTCATTAACTAGATCAAAACTAAGCAGCTCTAAATGTTTCCCGCGGTATCGCTCTGCAGCTGTTCGCCATAGGAGCGAGAAACTATCTTGCGCTATTTGATCAGCCCAAAGATTAGTTGCCTCATCTTCCCAACCATTAATGCAGTAGCCAGGGGCTCTATGCAGATTGATTGAGATATGAATTCCGCGAGAAACTGATTCATGAATATATGAATCAAGCAAAATCATGAAATTTTCGTTTATCGGAGCACCAATTTGGTCGATCCAAAATCGGTAATCCATCGGTAATCGTAAGAATCGAAACTCATATTTAGCCATGAAGTCCAACATTCGCTTATCTGCTGGTAGAGCGGCCGGCATATGGGCTGTTGTGTAAGCCCATTGAGCATTAAATCCATATCCAAGATTCTGATCTGCAGTAATCATTCGGCAGCTCCGATCAATTTGTTCAACCATTCAGCTTGTAATAGTTGATGTTGAACACTGCCGCCCTCATGTGTATTAAATGCCCAAGTTTTTACAGTTGTTGGGCCGGCGTAATTATGGATCATCGCGAAAATTGTTTCTGGGGGACAAATTGGGTCGTGCAATCCCACTGAAATTAAGGCTGGTGCATTAGCCATGGTTACTAAATTCATACAATCGAAATAGGAAAGTGTTTCGAAAACTTTTTCGACCTCTAAGCGATGTGTTTTGCAATACTGCACGATCTCTTGATACGGGAATGAGTCGGTGATGTTTACGGCATGTTCGAAGTAACAAAGAAACGGAACATCTGGCATAGTCGCAAATACTTTGCCAGACAGGGAAGTTGCAGCCAATGCGATTCCACCACCTTGGCTTCCTCCTGCGGTGATCAGACGATCGGGATTGACGCCAGGAAGTTTTGAAGCCGCATTTACAAATGCGACCGCATCGGTAAAGACACGTCGGTAGTAATAGTCGTTGCGATTAAGAATGCCGGCAGTCATAAATCCTGGAGTTTGCGAAGCGCGTGGATAATTTCCATCGGGAGTATCACCTACGCGCCAACCTGAAGCACCTTGACCGCGAGTATCCATAACCAGAATTGCATATCCAGCACTTGGCCAGAAGAGCCATTCATTTAGTAGCCCTCGACCACCGCCGTATCCGTCATACATAACGATGCAGGGAAAATTCTTCGAATCGCCTTTCGGCTTGATAAACCAACCTTTAATCGGATCGTTGTTATATCCAGCTACGGTTACGTCATACGTTTCGAAAGCAGTAATTGGAGAATCAACTGCAACTAATTGCGCAGGTTTATCAGCATTCAGGTACTGACTAAGGGTTCCGTTCCAAAATTCTTGGAAATCGGATCTGGAGTTAGGACGCGGAGTGAACTTTTCTAGTTCCTTAAGTGGGGGACCAACGCGCATGGCAGATTTCCTTTTCTCTCTTTTTTACTCGGAAGCTAACTTGAGGTGTGGTTGTTCATCATCTGGAATAAAGCTTTGGGCGTCATACAAACGGCGATAAGTTCCGTTTCTACTGACAAGTTCGCGATGAGTACCGGATTCAACAATTTCACCGTCTTCAAGTACCAAAATCAAATGAGCTTCTTTCACGGTCGATAAACGGTGTGCAACCACAAAAGTGGTCCGTGATTTCATCAATTCATGTAATGCACTTTGAATTAAGCGCTCAGATTCGGAATCAAGCGCTGATGTAGCCTCATCTAAAACTAAAATTCTCGGGTCACGAATAATCGCCCGCGCAATTGCTAATCGCTGCTTCTGTCCACCAGAGATTCTTGATCCGCGTTCACCGACGATAGTGTCCATTCCATCAGGAAGTTTGGTTACAAATTCCCACGCATTTGCAGCCCTTAGCGCAGCTTCAGCTGCGGCAGCTGTAGGTTCGGCTAAACCGTAAGTGATATTTTCAAAAACAGTACCATCGAAGAGAATGGTGTCTTGAGCTACTACCGATAGGAATTTCCGGGAAGATCTCAAGTCGATTGTGGCCATGTCGACGCCATCGAGTTTGATTGATCCAGCAGTTGGTCGCAAGAATCCAATTACTAAATTTATAAAAGTGGATTTACCCGAGCCGCTTGGTCCAACTAGCGCAATCATACGACCAGGTTCAGCAACAACATTCACATTGCTTAATGAAGGTTTATGGTTTGTAGGGTAGGTAAAGGACACATCACAAAATTCAACTCGACCCGTCACACTCGAAACTGCGCGCTTGCCCGCGTTCGATTCAAGATCCGGCGACTCTAACAATTCACCTAATGAGCGTATCGAGGCGAGACCTTTGGAGAGCGCCGGAGCGATGCTAGTTAAGAGCAAGACCGAACCCACTAACATGCCGAAGTAGGAACTCAGCATTACTACGCCACCAGCGGTAATTGGTAGGAAACCGGTAATTGCGCACCAAGCTGCAAAACCAACACAGATCACATAAGTAAGTTGAAACGTCACCCAGGCGATTGCAGTGAAGTGACCTTGTAGGCGATCGAGTCTCAAACCGGCACTTTTAACGCTCGAGAACGAGGTGTACATGGTTTTCAGGGCATTTTTTTCCAAGCCGTGAGCACGTGTTATCGGAAGCAAAGTGGTCATCTCGTTAACACGTGAAGACATTCGTTCAATTTCAGAGCGGAAATCTTCATTGTGATTATTAAGTGTCTTGCGCATTTTGAACACTACGGTTGCCGAGACTGGTCCTAATAGTAGAAAGAAAGGAAGGAACTGAGGGACCTTCACTGCAGTAATTACAAGAGCACCGATTAAGCTGTTAATTGCGCCTAAACCGCCATCGAAACTATGGCGCATCATTTGCTCAATATTTTCAACATCACGCACAACTTTTGTTTGAAGCGCCCCAGCATTCGTGGTTTGATAAAAACTAATACTCATTTGTTGCATTCGATCAACGAGAGCTGAGCGCAGTCGGTTCTCTAAGTTACGGATCGCTTTTGCTAAGAATCGAACGTACATGACGTTCATCGGATAATTTTGGATCGTAATTGCTGCCAGTAATCCAAAATTTAGTGCCAAAGTCGCCAGCGGTTTTTTGTAGACGACGCAATCAATCATATTTGCCGTAAGCAAAGGCGTGGTCCAGGACGGCGAATGTTTGATCGAGTAGAAAATAATTGCTAGAAAAATATCTCTACGATGATTTTCAAGTAAGTACCAAAGAGTTTTTACCGGATTCTCGCCGCGGTACTGATGATCTAATTCACTCTCGTGACTCTTGGGCATAGTCGCACAGTAATGAAAAGTAAACGAGAAATGAACAACAAAATAGAATTATTCGCTCTACAAATTAAATAGTTTGTCTTGTTACATTTCAACAAGACAAAATTAAATTCATAGTTAGATTTTTGCTATGGAGGTGGAAACGGGATTTGAACCCGTGTAGAGGGATTTGCAGTCCCTTGCCTCGCCTCTCGGCCATTCCACCATGAAAATACGGCCCCCTGTGAAAGGCAGGTGGCCGTATATCCGAGCGGACG
>JACCDP011395195.1_pt1 | contig 11453 bp, 8 predicted proteins | sample 7445841 | NCBI WGS metagenome assembly JACCDP01 (sample SAMN15323441, study PRJNA562643) | freshwater metagenome | isolation source: river surface water | place: USA:Blue River Watershed | collected 2017-08-17
ATAAATAGAGTCTAAGGGAGGTTTTAGATTACTGTATTAATGTGAAGGCTTTATCTGCGTAACTTTCAAAGTTTGTTTGAAGATCTTGCGACATATATTGCGGGGTAATAGTTCCAAACTCATCAACTGTTCTAGGATCGTTAGTATATAAAATCACCTTAGTTGGATCATCTACATATCTTCTAATAAGAATGTTAGAGAGTATAGTTCCGTGCGGTACAGGTGGGGCGACTTGAAGTACCATTCCTTTATCTGCTCTGTTGGCAAATAAGTGGTCATCGTTAATTCGCTTGTCTCCTTTTTCCCAAATATCTACAATCGTGTAAACTTTACTTTCATTACCTTCCGCTCTAAGCTCGTCTCCTAATTGGAGAGAGAAAGGTGTGATAAAGTCCTTAAATCCAAAACCTTCATGCTGGTCTGAGCTTTGATATGCTCCAAAGTTATCAGTTAAGCTTGCAGATACCCAGATATAAGGATTCAAAGGCCCGCTTGTTATACTAGTACCCACGCTAGCAGTCGGATGGTAAATTGACTGAGCGAGTGGTGCAATAGCTGTGTTGCTGGGAAATATTACTATGCCTTGGGGTTTAACTTCCTGATCTACTCTGAAGTTTGACTTAACATTAAAAGGGAATGTCTGGAATTTAGGTCCGAAAACTACTCTAATTTCTCCGTTAGGATCTGCTATGCGAGTGTCGTTTCTGAAGTCAATAATATACTTGTTGCCACTTTTTCTACCCCCGATATAATCAAGTACGTAAATATCGTCGTTACCGCTGGAGTTATTAACAACTTTAACGCGTAGTTTCTGGGTTGTAGCTGAAGCTCCAAAAGGAATAGATCCTGTGCTTAGAGATACCTTTACAAATACTTTAGTTATACCTACTGAGGTCTTGTAGTGGCCTACGATATCGATTCCTTCTGGTTGTTCGTGTTTAACTATGTATCTGTTCCAAGTTGGCTTAACTGTCTTACTGTCTAAAGTGCTCCAGGAAGATCCGTTGTATTTTTCTAGAATTACGTCTGCAGAAATTGTGTTAGTCCATCCTGTTCCATCTCTGTCGAATTCTAAATATACATCAGTATCGTATTTAATACTTGTATTAGCTTCTACAGCAAGGGCATATGCCTTATCTGTATTATCCCACTGTGCAAGAGTATTACCTATAGACTGGGTGGTAAAATGTATGTTTAGGGTGGCACTGTTAGCTACTTGAGTTGCTCGATCGCTAGATCCTGAAGCTACGCCTTGTAGTCTGTACTCTGCTATTCCAGTATCTTCTCCGAAGTATATAGCTTCGTAAAAATTATTCTTAGTAGTTATAAACTTCCCGATCGAATTAAAAGACCCACTCTGCGTAGCTAAAATAGGTTCAACTCTCCTACCTCCCTTTTTAATCTTATACTCTCCGTTGAGTGCGAGTACCTTTCTAGAACCCGATGTGTTGGTTTTAAAAAGTACTGTAGCATTTTTATTCTCTGTAAAGATAAATTGCATATCTTTAGCAGTATCGGGATTGGTATTAGAGGAGTAGATGTCGCCGTTTTGGAATGTGACATAAGGAATAGTCATTTCAACAGCGTTGAGCATATCCGGAGTTGCTGACATTTGACTAAAGGTTCCAAAATACGGTACTGTCTGCTCTACTACCGGAGTGCTGCCATAGGATTTATCCGTAGCTTCGTTATATACGTTAACCTGTTCTCCTCTTAGTTGCTTACCGATGTAGCGACCGCTCACGGTTCCTACACTGTTATAAGGGAACTCTTGAGCTTCTGCAAAGTCTGCTGTATTATTTCTCAAAGCTTCTATATTGGAAGCTACAAGTACTCCGTTGGTGTAATCAACTTTTCTTAACTTAGCTGAATCAGAGATTGTAACAGCATTGTTAAATAGTGCATTGTAATCAGAGTTATCAAACTTCTCTGAGAGGTACGGAGTAAATATGGCAACTACAGAAGTTGGAGAGGTTGGATAGGAGGCTGGTGATAGTCCTAGACCTGTTCCTGGATCTGCTAGTTGTAGTAGAGTGGTTGATATATTTACAGTCTTGTTAACAAAATTATACTCTACTCCAGCAATTTTAATCTTCTGTAGTTCTCGTACTGTGTTATAGACGTTTACTCCGTTTGATAAGTTGTTTCGGAAGTAGATGTATTTTAGGTAATTATACCCTCCCTTACTATTATAATCCCAGTAAAAGTACATATTCCCTGTAGAAATAATAGAAGTTAGGAAGTCGTTTTCGCCTAATTCGTCGAATCCTGCACCTGGGGTTGTCGTGGAGAGGTATTCTGTAAGGGTGTAGACGGTCTCAGGGTGTTCTTCCTGTTTAAAAGGATTTTCATCATTAAGTTCTCCCGTCACCGCGTCGATAACCGACCCTCCTAATTCCCCGTTGTATTTTTCAACCCCTGTGCTTTCTGTTCTAGTAACGGTACCGGTTGGGGTCTTTATACTAGCTGTGTAGGTTGTAGAAAGATTGTCAACTACTCCACCATCTTGTGCTTCTAGAAAAGCTGTATCAATAGAGGCCGAGTATTCCGGTTGAGTAAGTGATAAGGCAGGTTGTTTTATCTTACCCCTTTCTAGTAGGTGAGGTTTGATAATAATACCTGTTGTAGCGCTTGCTCTTACGGGTACAAAATCTTTTACCATTTTAAAGACCTGGTTGTCGAAGAATTTAATAAGTCTGATAAAATCAAACATATCGTATCTTGACAAGCTACCAAGGCTAGAAGAAATAAAAGGTTCTAGAGCTGTATAAGTTGAGTCGTAGGCTGTTCTAGGGTCTCCGATGTAGTCGTCTATATTGAAGCTGCCAGTGATGTTGTCAACTATGTACTTATCTACGTAGTAAGTAGGTGAGAATCCTACCTCTAGTGTATGAATATCTTCTGTATACTCTCCTGCAGGATTTTGAATAGAAGCATACTGTGATAATGTACTTCCTGCTACAACGCTACCTGTGTTGTTAATTCTAATTTTATCTACGGAACCTGTTTCTGCTGCAAAATATGGAAGAGCAGATCTACCTACTCCGCCAAATTCTTTAATCTCTAAAGAGCCGCTTGGAATTCCAAAGCAGTTGATAAGAGCTCTTAAACCTCTTTCGGTACCCTTTGTCTTAATAAGGTACGGAAGGTTATGGTATAGTCTCTTGTAAGTCTCCTGGATGATATCTTTATCGGGAGTAGGAGAGTTTGAAGCAGTTACAAAAGAAGTAATCTGCTCAGATCCGCTATCATACCATTCCCCTAACAGGAGTGAAGATAAATTAGCTACTGAGAAGTTAGATGAGTAGAGTTTTACTCCGAAGCTTTTTAGCGCTTCTCCTACTAGGTCTTTTGATATACCGTAGTCCAGGCGGTTGTCTGTGTTGTACTTATCTGTAACAGCTTTAGCATAGATCCAAATATTATCAAAATGCTGCCCTACCATATTCAAGAATAGAGAATATGGAGCATTGCTACTATCCTGACGAATAAATTCCGGAACTGTGTAAACCAGGTTACTTTGGTTTAATTCGTCGTATAGTGATGCAGAAGCTAATTGAGTACTGTACCAGCTTGTAGCAGCAGGATTAGATCCGGTTAAGTTTGTATAGGGAGGTAGGTTGTTAGATTTAGGCCATGCAAAACTAGTACTCTCAAAGTAAAGGTACTGTTCATATCCGTCAAACTTGCTGATAACTCCGCTAATAAGATTATCGTAGTATACGCTGCTTTCACTCACAGCGGATGAAGCACTTACAGCTAGTGTGTTTTTTATAGAGATAGACTTACTCTCGTAGTATTGTACTAGATCTAACTTGTATTTAAAGTTCTCTAATCTCTCTTGAGCAGAAGAGAAGTGTACAAAGTCACTATAGTCTGTATAGTCAACGCTTACTTGAATCCCGCTCTGACTCGCTTGAAGTAATAACTTATGATAGCTGCCAGTTACAGGGTATGAGTATAGCTCATCGTAATTTAAATACCCGGTACTTAGTACGTTTTGCTCTCGATCCTCTAATGTGAAGTTAGGCCCTTTTAAGTAGGTAGGTTGTTCCGGTTCAGGTGTAAATGTAGCTTCTACCTGGTAGGATACGCTGTCTGCTACTAGCTCAACTAATGTAAAGATGTCCTTGATTGCAACCGTGTCCGGTAAAGCTTCGTAAAGCTTTAGTAGAATACTTCCATCGGCCTCTACTTCTAGATTTACTCCAATGTAGAGATTATTTTCCTGGAAGTTTAATCTAAACTCCGTAAAGAAGGAGTTAGATTGTAGTTGAGTTCTGTAAGCTACTAAGGCCTGTAGGAAAACTTCAGATAGTTCTACTCCCTTAGCTCTAATTTCTAACCTATCGGGTGAGATTTCGGAGATGTAGAGAGAGGTATCTATAATAGGTTTTAGGAAGTGGTACAGTAAACTAACTCCTCCTTGTGAGTATCCTAAGCTATTTGCGTCCGCTACGGGGTCGATATACAAAGTGCTAGCTCCGTCTTGACCTGCTCCTGCTGAGTTGAGTAACTGTTTTTCGTTCTGATAATTATATACCGAGGTTAGTAGTTCTCCTGCTACAGAGTAAGCATGAAGCTCTATAAAATGCTCGTCTACATTATACTGCGAGTTAATTACAAAAGAGTTAACTAGTGCAGTATCGGAAGTTGAATATGTTTCAACTCCTAGATCTGCAGCATTCGCAGGGATTACGTTATATTGAACTGTAGCCATTATTTACTTTGTTGTACTGAGAGTGCTAGTATTTCCTGATTAGCTGAGAGTAGTTGCTGTCTAAGTTGTGTAATTTCGTCTAGTAAGGGTTGAATGTCTACTGACTGTACTTGCTGTGAGTACAGTTTTGAACTCTCTGTTACTAGGTACTGGTGGGAGTTAGTATCTCCTTCAATCGGTATCCTCAGGTATAGTTTATTATATAACCTAAAAAGCTCTTCTACTGTATCTGTATCTTCTGCAGGAACAGGTTTTGCAAATGTTTTAAAAGAAGTGTCTACGACTTTTGGAAACTTAACAGGGTCGTAGACTGTTTTCTGCAGTTTAACTTCTTCAGCCATTTCTTACAACTTTGAATACATTTGATCCGTCGTATACTACAGTAGTTCCGTCGATCTCCGTCTTTACCAGTACCCTGTAGTGACGTTCGGGCTGGATTCCGTTCATGTATACGTCAAAGTAGTTACCGGAGTTATCTGCACTAATTTTTGTGTAGGTGGTGTCGAAGTCTACTACCATCTCTTCAGTATTCTCGTCTCGCAGTCCCCAGTATGAGTTAGCTGGGAGTACGTAATTGGTTAGGTATGTAGAGCTAGTTGCAAATGTACGGGTTGGATACTTAGGACGAACGTTTAATCTAAATCTCTGCTTACCTTCATCTGTGTAGCTTCCTTTGTTGTTATTGAGCGTGATAACAGCATTACTGTTTGTTATCTCAGTCAAAGAAGTACTTCTAGAAGAGTCATCCCACTTAAATTCTAAACAAGGAGGGTAGATAGTATGAGTATTTGCAGAAAAATACTTAAGGAAGATGTTTCTGTTAGTTTGAAATTCTAAACTGCCTGTGAGTTTAAGTATGAACCCGTTATTATTGATTCCATATAGGGTTTGTCCTATAGAATGTGAGTAGTGTAGTTTTACACTATCTGTAACATCTATGTTAAGGTCATGAGTAGAACTTACAGTGTGGGTCTGAGAGTGGTATAGGTTGATTCCCCTAGATCCGGTGTACCAAATTCCTCCTACTACATCCGCGCTACCCGTATAAGAAGCGGTTGTATTCGCAACAGGAGGTGAGGTCCAGTATTCAGATGGATTAGCATAAATCCAATTAACTCCATCTGTAGCTGCAGGAATATCTCCAAACTTGCCGGTACCTCTAGACCAGTCGTCATATAGAGGAAGAGCCTCAACTTTATACTCTACAGGTGCTTCGGTTCCGTCAGCTAGGTAGGCTTTTAGGGAAGCAGAGAAATTTAATAAGTTAAGTCCTTTAGTTGCTAGTGAGGCAGAAATTTCCCCTTCTATTAAGTTTTTTTGCTCTTCAGCATTAAAAGCTATTAAAGCTCTTGCTACATACCCGGTAGTTCCTACATAATAAGAATCTACTTCCATAATCTCATCTAAGCCGGTACTGAATAGAGGGTACCTAGAGTAGATAGTTGCGGTTTTGTCGGGGAAAATTCTATAAATAGCCATGATATATAATAAATACCTTATAATGAAGTTACGCGACCAATTATATCAGTGTCTGGGTATTTTACTTCAAATATACACGGGTCGTAAGAGGGATATACAATGTTGTTTTTCGTAGCTCCTTTAATATCGTAAGCGTATTGCGAGTAGAGTCCTCCTACTTTATTCTCAATTTCTATATTCTGAACTGTCTGTACTCCCTTCACTCTGTCAAGTAGGGTATACAGTGCAGATAGGTTAATAGATTGATTTATCGACCATTTTTCAACCTTAAAGTAATCCTGTAATGCTTGAGTACATGCAAGTAGCACATCTCTACCGGTGTAGTTAGGTAGGATTAAGATATCGTATTTTACTGAAATATTTACTACAAATGCATCCTTAATATTTATAGCATCTGTAAGCATTCTATACTGAGAGAGGTATGTCTTTAGGTTGTTGCGAAGAGTACTGGAAGCTGTAACTAGTTTCTTATTATTATCATAAGCTAGTACATACAGAGATAAAGAGAGTGGATTACTGTCTATAATCGCATCCGTAGTTGATTGTGTAGAGCTTAACTGATCCTGTACAATATAGGCTTTTGCTACAGATCCAAACTTAGAAGGTAGCGAAAGAGTTCTAACGATGTAATCCTCTTTGGTTACGGCTCTTAACTGCTCTGAATAGGCTTTTAGACTGTTTTCGCGAAGTTCGTCAGAAGTATCTCCATCTTTACCTCCTACAGCTGCTGCCGGGTTGTTGAATGCAACTGTATTCTCATATCCAGGTAGAGTTGCAGTTTTAGTAGAGGTTACAATGGTTGTAACTGTATCGGAAGGTACGTTTGATTCAACGCCGCCGCCTACTAGGTAGCGGATTGTTAGAACCGTATTTGCAGGAGCAAGTCCGTATGTACCGGTAAACATAAAGTTAGAGGGGTCATAAGCTTTATCAATTTTAGAAACTCCTATAATTTGATCACCTAGTCCTACATTCGTAGGATCTGGTGTGAATACAGTATCAGATCCTCCTGTTGTACCTGCTCCGAACTGCACCTCTAAATTACCTAAAGAATTAAACCTTGTTACAAATCTTCTAGGTACTTTTTGAAGCTGTAGGACGTATGGTGCTAAGTTACTGTCAGAGGCAGTGTTGGATTGCTCTAAGAAAATACTATCCTGTCCAAGGTATGGAACTTCGTACCACTTGTTACTGCTTCCGTCTGTAATATCTAATATTCCCAGTATATCGGTATCTTCTAGAGTAATGGTTGCAAATTTTTCGGGAGCTGTTATAGTTACAGTGCTGGTTTTAACTTCTGCAGAGATTGCTTTAGTCTTTTTCTTAAGTAAAAACAGTGTAGGCTTCACTCCGTCATCTGCGTAAACAGAAACCTCTGTAGGATCGTAGGAGCTAGAGAAGTTAAAATTAATCTTATTGTCTACTAAAAATTTAATAGGAGGGTTTGTAGTAGATTGTAGTTGAGTATTTTCACTAATAGTGACTGCATAATCAAAATTAGGTACCCATTGTCCGCTAACTAGTTTAGAAGGAACTCTCTGATATACGTCTAGGTCTACAGTGGCAGCAGTACTTACCTTCGGACGGTAGCCCATCATGTAAGCCAGGGTGTAAAGATTACCAGGTTCTTGAGCGTACTGTAGGAAAGTTTCCTGTAGTTGAATATCCTGGTAGAAAGATAGGACGTCACCTACATAGGCGGCCATCTCCATGAACATCATACCTGGAGATGTTGGAGAGAAGTCGTTGTAGGTATCTGGGAAGTAGTTTTTAGCGTAGTCGACTAATTGTTGACGAAAGTCGCTAAAAGTTTTACCTACATATTTTATGTCTCGCTCCTGTGCCATTATTGTTCGAAGTTAATTATGATCTCGTCAGTAATATTAGTTTCTCTAACAGAATACTTTAATTCAAAAGAGATTAAGTTTTGGTCCGGTTCAGCTTGTATTCTAAGACTGTTAACTTGTACTTGAGGAAAGTACAGCTTTAATGCATTTTTAATACGTTCTATTACTTCTTCTATTCTATCTTCAGTAATAGCTTCAAAGAGAAAATTACGGAGTCCTGCTCCAAAATCTACGTTAAAAACTCTTTCATTTTGTCCTGTTAGAAAGAAGTTTACTAGATTAGCTTTAGTTGCATCTTTGGTAGTATATGTAGAATTAAAAACAGCTCTGCCCTGGAATGGGAGAGCTACACCTACTGCTTTTCTTGGCTGTAAGTCTAATGGATTAATTCTCTGTACGTTATACGCCATACTGTGCTTTCTGCTTCTTATCTGCTGTATTTACGATAGCTGCTGCTTTGTTTACAAAACTTAACTGTGAGAGATCGATTCCTGCTTTTGGTGCTGCTGCTACAGCTTGTGCTACTGCTCTAGGATCGTCAGAGATCGGTTTGATTGCTTGCTTGGGCATAAACATGCTTCTGTCGAACATTTGAGCCATGTTAGCTGTGCCTGTTCCCATGCTTCGGTAATCTTCCGAGGTCATAGATTTACTTGTCATGTTTAAAGCTTCCATAAGAGGATTGCTTCCTGCGAACTGAACTGGTTGTTTTACAGGAGGGGGAGGGGGTGTGTCTCGTAGTTGTTCCTGTACAGAGTTCTTTGCTCCAGCGAGTTCTTCTCTGATAGCTTCTCTAACAGCTTCTTTGATTAATTGCTTAAATTCACTAGCTTTCATAATAATAAATAGATTTAATTAACTAGTCGATCTATGGCTAGTTTAAGTTCTTCGATTAAGAGTTCATCAGAACTAGAGAAGGATTTATTACCTTCCAGTACGACTACTCCTATAGTGTCAATAGCTACTGCGTATCTTCTAGGAGCGACTGGAGGAGAATCCGGATCTATTCTGATTTCGATTACGTAACCTTGGTAAGTTCCGAGGTTGTTTTCTCCACTTTGAGAAAGTGTAACTGGTACGAAATTTCCCGTATCTATCTGGTCTTTACTACAGGATTGAAGTAGGGTGTCAATAATGGTTATAATAGCTTGTATAGTGTTTACTTGAATAGATGCATAGGTGATAGTCTTAGTTACTTGACACACCAGTCCGTCTAAGCCTTTTTCTCCATAACGATTACTGGGACCTTGGATATCAGGTCTGATGCGATCTGCTAACCTGTATACTCTTGCAGTAAGTAGAGCGAATACTCCGGATGCTCCGCTCGGTGTTGCGGCAGAGGCAAAGGTACTTGCTTCAGAAGCTTTAGCTGCTGCTTCTAGTGCATCTAAGGTTAGACTAATTGCATTAATGGCTGCAGATGTAATATTAGCAATACGTGAAAGAGTTTCTAGTCGGGTTGCAATACTGTTTACAAATTTCTTAACAGTCTTTACAACGTTTATAAGTACCTGTAAGGTCTGACCAGTTGGGCATTTAACTTTTTGGGAAATCTGGGCTGTTATAATGGGGGTGAGGAAGCTTACAGTGTAGGCTGTTCCTCTATCTTCAAACCACTGGTTAAATTCCGCTCTCTCCTGCTCTGTTAGTTGAGATAAGCCGGATCTAATTCCTCCTTCAGCAGCTACTATCTTAACAGTATAAGGTGGAAAGGATGTACCGGAAGCTTCTATAAAGCGTACTACATCTGCCTGCTCTTGCGGAGTAAGTTTATCAAACCCTTGAATTAGGAGTTTGAGAGTATGCGGAGGTAGGTTTAATCCGGAGAGTAGTAAATTAATTGCTTCGTCAGTTTGATTATTTGCAATCAACCTAAAGAACCTCTCGCTTACAAGATCACACGGCTTAACGTCTTCTATTCCGAATTCAGTTAAGATCTGGGCGAGCTCGTCACAGGATTTTTGCTTGGCTTGAGCTAGAGCTTTTAGTAGCTCATCGCTAAGCTTTTGAATAAGATGTCTGCCGTCACAGGGCTGTAAATCAAACTCGCTCATTTCTGGATAAATACTTTGTTTGATTTCATTTGTTCTACCTCTAATATGAACTTTGTTGCTCGTGCTGTAAAGTCTGCTGCAGGTGCTGTTAGGGGTGCTATACCTAGTGAGCTAAGTGCTGCAGTTACTTTTGTAAGTTCAATTAAAACCGCTGATAAATCTGCTAGCATTCTATCTCCTAAGATCGCTTTTTGATCTGCCTGTTCTCCTAATTTAATTTGAGGAGCTTCACTAGTTATAATATCTTCTGCCTTAATATTTACAACTCTTCCGGAAGCTTCTAAGGCTGATGGGGTTGATAGTATTAGGTTATTATCTCTAGCGTTCAACACTAACCTACCTGCGGTAAGAATAGCTTGAGGCTTGTCGTATTCGTTTAAAGGCTGTGTAAGCTTATTTCCAGGAGTTAGTGGAAGTTTTTGCTGGGATGTTAAGTATAGAGATGCAAAATCTCTGTTTATATCCTCAGATATATATTCAAATCCAGTTGATGTAGGTACTTGACCGTTACTAAGAATTATAATAGGCTCTCCTGTGGGACCTGCCCAGGGAGTTTTTCCTGATATGCTCTGGGAGAGTCTAAGGCTTTGACCCTGTCTACCTTCAAAAATCACATCTCCTGCATAAGGAGTTAGTGGATTTATGTCTGCCCGTTCTGTAAAGTCGGAAATCGTTTTAATAGAGTTACTACCGTCTATTGGAGTTTGTCCGTGTTGTGGATGCTTCCAGAGATTTATAGGTTCTAAGTAGTAGGAGTTCTCTAAAGGGGTGGAAGTCTTTCCTTGACTTTTTAACTGTACTTTAACTATAAGTACTACTTCTCCCGGCAAGGGTGCTTTTTTGTATGCACTACTATATGGAAAAGCGGTACTGTAGGCTGTGCTTTCAAGAGCTGATGGATTATCTAGGTCTCTAGTGTACTTAATTTTAAAGGTGGCGTCTGGGCTTATTGTGGATAGGTCTGTAGAGATTACTTTAGCTAGGAATATATCATATACCTGCTTAGAAGGAGAGTTTTGCCTTCTATCTCTTTTAGATGACCCATATTCGTACGCCATTACTTCTGCTCCCCTACTGCATTAGCTTGTTCTAGGATTTGAGCTAGCTCTTCTGCTCCTAGTTCAAACCCGGCCGTATCCCCAGTTGACTTGGCGTTGTCCATTCTCTGAACGATAGTAAGCATCTTTACTAGCATTTCATCGTTCTTAACACCAATCTCCAGGTAATTAGCGATCATAGGTACAACTAGAGTAGCGTCCCCGATATTTTCAATAAGGGGTTTAAGCTCTCCGATGAGAGCGTTGATCTGCTTATCTTTCTTCTTAGAATTATTATAAATCTCTTCTAAGACAT
>JACCDP010625493.1_pt1 | contig 11452 bp, 15 predicted proteins | sample 7445841 | NCBI WGS metagenome assembly JACCDP01 (sample SAMN15323441, study PRJNA562643) | freshwater metagenome | isolation source: river surface water | place: USA:Blue River Watershed | collected 2017-08-17
CGGTGAGACGTTTGGTCAACAAAAGTTCAAGATGTTTTCTTTTCAAATTCTTCTTCTTTCTTAAAAGGTCCAATAAAGAGGTCAACGAATGTGAAGCTGTGTAGTTTCGGAACACCAAGAGCAAAATGTCAACTAGTGTGCAAATCATCAACAACAAAATGTAAACTTACGCAGATAACTGAAGATATCGATGCCATCCCGACTAACACACCAATTATCCATGTAATTTGCCACATTTTCCAGACACAGATTAGACAAAGAACTTAAAGGTTTTACTCGCGGCATGGTTTCAATCGTGAAAACCAACGAGCTCGCCAAAACACGTGTTGACGACGTTCTTAAGTAAAGCAGACGACAAATGGACCAATAATTAGCAAACCATTTTGAATCGGATGAAAGCAAAACAGGCTTTGGTACGTTTTTAAAATGTTTTTGTGTATTACCATAGCTTATTAGGCAAATTATTTTATACCGAAACAATGTACATTTAGAGTGTGATGTGTTTGTGTGTGTATGTGGGTGATGATGAAATCCTTAAAAGAAAGGAGCGAATATCGACCAGCTGTTTGTGCTGGGATGATGGTTTTTTTTCATTAAAAAAAAAAGGAACTGGATCTGTAGTGATGTAATGGCGTTTCTTGTCCCCGATGATTCTGCTGGCCAGCTGTTGCTGGTTCAATTCTTCATTCGCCAAATCTTTGGTTTCTTCCGAATGGCGCTGTCAGCGCTTTGAACTTGATTTTGAAATTGGATCGAGATCGTTCGTGTGACGTTGGTGTTAGGGGTTAGTTCAATAATTGGTGGCCAGCAGTACTTGGCGTTGATATTCTTCATCGCTGGGGTTAACTGAACAGTTTAACCTGTTATCAGGTGGTCTCTGTAAATGATACCTGAAACAACAAAATTGGCACATTAAAATTTGTATCGATTTCAAAAATTTCTTTAAGAAACAACAAAAAAAGATAGCCTACCTGGAGAAATCGCCTTTACAGGCGAGCCAGGGTAGTCGCTCCGTGACGCGACTGAGGTGAACCGAAGCTTCAGGTGAAACGAGCGCCGGTGTTCCAGCTGCCCATCCTCGCGTGAGCAACCTCCTGCGGTCGTCGTAGCAGCACTGCTGAGACGAAAGGGTCATTTTGGGAACGACCGACAAGCTTCGGATACAGTAGGCGGCTCCCGGCCGGTAGATGTCGACGCGTTCGCTCTGTAGGCTAATCTCCCGCCACCGATAGTGATGCCGGTTGAGCGGATCCCACACTCGATCATTGTAGACTAAGCCTGTAAAATATGCAACAGCGTTCGTAAATATATCCCACCACGTTCTAACGACATGCTAATGAAATTCAAAAGATGACCTCATCTGTTACATACCTGTGGGGTAGGTGCACGGACAAGGAGGTAGGGCGGTGAACAAGGACGGGATTTCGTGCCCGTTCTCGCATCGTTGCCATTGACTGCAAGTGTCTGATTCTGAAATAGAGAGAAAAAAAGAAAAGAAAAGAATTGAATTCCCATTAGGGCGAGAAGAAGTTGAAATCAATGCGGAGCGCGTGGCACTAGAGGGGAGGAAAGATAAAAGCTCGATGATTGATTCATGTTGTTACCTTGACAACCGGATGTAGTCAATTCATTTTCGGTGGTAACGTTGGCCTGACGGCACTCGACATTCTGCAGCTGGCACAGGGCAGATTCCTCGTCCGACTGCTTTTTGTCGTTCTATTATGAATAGAAACGAAAATTGGGGTGGTGATTGCTGCTGCTGGGTAAAGACGGACAGACACAAAAGAGTCACATACCTTGAGACAAAGAGTGCAGCGAAGCCAGCGAGCCCATTGTTGCGTTTCGTCGCTCGAAAGGCTGTTGAGCATCGGTGGTATTCCGTCATCGTGTAAAAGGAGAGGCATTAGTCGATTGCTAGGCGACGCTTGCATGGGTTTGTATCGTGGTTCGACATCATCAGCAGTGGCTTCCATTGTGTTGCTTTCCTCGTCGTCGACGACAACGATCTCCTGTTGTTGTTGCTTCTTCTTTCTCTTCTTCTTCTTCTTTTTCTTCTGGTTCACCCTCTTCGGACGGTGAGTCACCGTTTCCGCTCCGGAAACAACAGCCGTCGCAGCGGGAGTCGATGGAGACGTCGTTGTCAGAATGGTTTGTTGGGGTTCGGCTGGTAAGGAAATGGGTAGGAAGAGATGGATGAAACCAGATGAACCGGAACGACTGCTAGGGCTGGGACTCGTCCGATTGCCGTTCCAAACTCTCTGACTCTTCCTCTTATTATTCTTCTGCTGTTGCTGCTTCCGTTTGGCGCCAAAATGAACTTCCAATTTCAATACGACCGGCTGGTATTCTTCGTCAGTCCATTGGCTGCTGCCGTCCTCTACCACCAAATCGACCGTCTCTTTCCTCCTGCCGGCATGTCGGCTGGCCAGTCCACCTCCCTGCTGCCGCTACAACAACACAGAAAAGAAAATGATTAATGGATGAAGGACGAAGAGGAAGATTCTCTCCGTAGGGTGCTTGTTGTCGGTTCGCTGGCGCGAGCCGATGGAATGCGACCTTTCTGTGTCAATAATATGCCTTTTTCTTTATTCTCTCTCTCTTTTTTTTTTTTTACTCGACTGCGCGGAAACACCGATACGTTTATATATATATATATCCTGGTGGACGGACCGACCAGAAGAAATCCCTGCTGTTTGGGACCCCCTTTTCACTGTAGTACAAAACTGAAAAGATTGAGGAGGGGATTTTTTTACGACCCCCTCCGCGCCGTGTTTGACGTTCCATGAAGAGAAATTTGTCCATCACGTCTTTTTGGAAGGGAAGAAGAAGAAGAAGAAGAAAAAAAAGGCAGGCAGGCAGGCTAACATGGTAGACACACAAAGATGAGGGAGGGACGCTTTGGGTTTTCTTGCACTAAACAGTAGGGAGTCTTGAAGAGAGCGGGGGAGGAACGGAGAAGAAGGAAGAAGAAGAAAAAAAGAGAAATCGTATGTCTATACACTAGGATATATATATTGATAGACGCGGCGTAAATAGGGAACGTAATCCGAGATTGGTACGGTGTCAAAAAGAGGAAATGATGGTGTCATCTGGAGTAGTGGCGGTGGTGGCAGAATCCAATGATGGAGTTCTATTGAAAAGATCCGCCAGCGCAGCTGCGAAATGTCACACTACGACAGTGGGGATTCAGTCCGTCTCTCTCTTTATATTCATCCACATTTGACAAAAGAGACGGCAGCAGCAGAGGGAGAGAATGATCATAAAAAGGGTGGACTTGTTGAGGATGCCCACCCAGCTGGCACTGAAGGGAGAGCCGAGTGTCATTGTTGTGACAGGGCAATTCAAAACTTTTTCTCTCTTCCACATAGTTTGCAGGAAAAAAAAGAGGAAGGATCCCGTTTTTTTTTCTTCCTCCTTTTCCTTTGAGCCGTTCCAGTCCATTTAACGACTAATAAATGGGAACTGCGCCCGAAAAAAACTCGAACCAACACACTGCCAGCCACCCTTTACCTATTCGGCCCACCCAAGAGAGAAAAATCAACAAGATTTTGTCACATTTCTACCTGAACGGCGTGGAATGTTTTCAAATAGTAAAGAAGAAGGAAAAAAAAAAGAAAAGAAGAAAAAGTTGGGCGACAAAAATACAACAATCGGAAACGACCTTTTCGGTCGTCTTTTTTTTTTTTGTTTTTGTTTCTTTTTCTCATTCGTAATCATCACCATAAATAAACAAGAAGTAAATAGGAAGAGAGTTCTCGGTTCTCACATATAAATAGGCAACGCCACAAGAACTTTTTTGGGGTTCGGTAACTAATTGGTTCGCGGTCGAAAGGAAATGAAGGCCCTCGGGATACAAAGAACAATCAAAAATACACAAATTCTCGGAGCTTCGTTTCGGCCTCTCACCAAGTTTAGCGGGGGATCGACCAAGCCGCTATATTCTAATGAGAATCAGCCTATAATCCCTTCTCACAAACTCTCAGCGTCTCTGTGTGCGCAGTCTAGCTGAAAATCTTAAACCATTAACACGTGGTTGAGAAGAAGAAGAAGAAGAAACCTTTTTTTTCTTCTTTCTTTTCTCTCTCTTTCTCGAGTTTTTTTCTCTTTTCTTTTTTTTTCCCGTCCGCCCCCCTGACGTGGTTTATTACGCCGCGCGTTCGAAAAATCATTTTCCCCCTCAAACTATAAAAATATAAAGAAGTTAAAACCGACCAAGCTCTTCCACCAACACACAAACTCTTCATCTTTTTTTCTTCAAGAGAACTCTCCTCAGCCTATTTATGGATTATTTAAAGAAACGTTTTCAGCAGCATCAGCTAAGGATGAAGAAAAAAAAAAGAAAGGAATTCTTTTTCACGGCGATTTCGGTTTCTTTCATTTTTTAACGAGCTGCGGACATCCGTCTGCACCCCCAGACGCTTAGATAAACAAGAAAAAAGGGCCTCGACAGCAGAAGCAGCAGCAAACAAACAAACAACAACAAATATCAAAAGAAGAAACTTTTTGACTTTACCTTAGATTGACGTTGCTGGAGTCGGTCTTCGTGGGATAAATGGCGGCACTGATGAACGGCAATCAACAACGACAGGCAAATCAACCAACGCATCTTGTCTGTTTATATGTTTTTCCTTTTCGGCGCACACGCACACAATGTTTGTTTGACTTTCCCAGACAAACAAAACAAAACAATACTTGTTCGGTTGTCGAGGGAAACTACGCTTTTCGTTGCAAGTCTCCAGCTACAACCAACACCAGAAGAACAACATGACGTCCTTGGCAGTCCGAAGACAGACCTAGACTGAAACGCAGCCTCCACAGACCCACAGTTGCCGGGGTCACCGCTCAGCGTTTTTCTTTTTTATTCCGTTGGGCGGCTTCAGCCGCTAGAGGGTGCTGAAGCTACCGCTGCTTTACAGCATGAGGTCTCGCCGTCTTCTCCAATTGCTGGTTGCGCGCGCGCGTATCCCCCCCCCCTATGGTTTCATCTTTCGTCGCTCAAGAGTTTTTCTTTCTTTTTTTTTTTTTGGTAAAAAAAAAGAAAGGATATAAAATTAAAAGCTTGACCTGTGTAAAAGATGTTTAAAGACGATAAGACAAGATGTTTGGTTTTCTCCCGTTGGTGTTTATTAGAAACTGCGGATAAATGCCAATCTAATCCCAAAAAAGACCAGCCCTAATCATTTAGACTATTAAAGGCTATATAATATGATGAAAAAAGATACGATATAAACGGTATAGAATCTACCCTACCAAGTCGTGGAGTAGGAGTGTATACAAAATGTTCACTGTAATTTCGAGGGAGACAAAAGGAACGGTCAGAAAGTCCATTAATTCAAGAAGCGGATCGACATTTTCTGCTCAACGTCCGTTCGTTCCAGTGCGGTGCAGAATTCCTGGAATGAAATCATTTGGTCACCGTCTCTGTCCGCTTCCACGATGGTCCTTTCCGCGATGCTCACCAGCTGTTCCTCACTAAAAAAAAAAATATATCGAAAGTTTGACTAGGAACGGATAACTGTGATTTTTCGAGTATACATACCTAATGTTGTCGCCAACCATCATTTGAAGAACACCGAGCAATTCGTCCTTGGAAATCTGCTCGTCGTTGTCCGTGTCGTACATTTTGAAAGCAAATCTGAGTTTGCCTTCCCTAGAGTTGAGTTTGTTTTCCTTGTCTTTCTTCACCGGTCGAAAGTGGGCCAACACCTTCATGAACTATTTTTTTTTTTTGAAAAAAACAAAAGCATAACGAACTAAGAGACGTCTATTGAGTACATTCTGTTTCATTTCAATTTTATATCAAATGAAGGAGAAGAAGAAATCTAGTTAATTTCATCTTGAGTGTTCAATTTGCGTACCCTTCCTCCTCAGTCTATCCTCAAATTCATACTCTCATTGAACTTTAATGAATTAAAACAATTCCGAACCTGTCTGAAGTTTAGCTGGTCTTCTGAACCAGACTCGCAGAAGAAGGCATTGACAATACGGTCCCCTGGATGAAAGTTACATAAGTACTTGCCAAGACATGACTCACAAATTCAGTTTGTACCTAAGGGATTGATGGCTAACTCTGGGATACGGTGGAAGTCTTCCCTACAAAGGAATCCATTGTCACCTTTGTCAAGGCTGGTGAATCGGCTGTAGAGGCGTTCAATTTGGTTGGGTGTGAACCCAGTTTCTTGCTGGATGGTTGCAATTTCATCTTCCCTCAACATTAGTGATGAATGGTTACCCATTTTGTGCAGATCTATCTAGGCCAAGGTTGAGAAAAGGAGAAATATAGATGTTTAATAGAATCCTGTTGATGTGTTTCAATCGTCACTCTGTTCTGTAGCAATTCGCAACTATATGAAGCGGATGTTACCAGTCTATAGAAGAGCTGTGCGTCGAGTAGATTTCACAACCAGACAAAAAAGAACGATTCGATTGGCGGCCTTGATATCTCGAGCTCGCTGTTTTGGTTAACAGTCGACTGCGCGAGAACAGACTGCAACAGCAGACGACGTAGCATTGAGTGGTGGCGCTTTCCAGTCACGATCTGAAGCTTTCTTTTTTTTTGGGAAAAAACAGCAGGAAAAAAAGTGAAACAATACGTCACGATCGATAGACGGAATCGATAATTAATCGCGTAAACAACAAGGACAGGAGTTTGTTGTGATGATGCATTTTTATTTAGCATGATTTTGTCGTTGCTGAATAACCGTTAATAATGGCTCATTATAGTCGAGCCGTGTTCGACAGCATTGTCCCTATTCTAATTACTTGCTGCATCGTATGCGTTAATGGTGTCGTGTCGACCAAAGAAGACAACCTGGAAATCGAAAGGAATAATGACAGCCTTGTCTACGTCCCGCACGGACCGTTGGTCCAGTGCAATTTGCTGTAAGACTCACAAAGCAGGATGAAATGTTACTATGTCCTATTTGATTAACTTCCTGATTTGCAGGCCCCAAGATTTCATGGATTGTGACGAGCCTTTGGACTTGAAAGGCAATAAGACAGCTAAAGAAGAATTGGGATTCGGTTGCTTAAGGGTATGAACGATAGATTTCAGATTGTTTACGCACCTCACCTTATGTTTAATTTATTTTCTCAACAGATGGGAGGTCAACGCTATGAAGATGTTGAAAAGACCAAGGTGGAATGCTTTGTGCTTCCTGGTATTGAATGTTATGGTGATCGGAAGTTCCTCAGAGACGGAGTCCCTTGCATCAAGTATGTTTCCTTCTTCAGAAACTAATAGAATTGCTAAACAGCCAATTTTCCCTTAGGTATACTGGCCACTATTTCACAACAACATTGATTTACAGCATCCTATTGGGATTTCTGGGTATTGACCGATTTTGCCTTGGCCAGACTGGAACAGCAGTTGGGAAACTCCTGACTCTGGGTGGTGTTGGCATCTGGTGGATAGTGGATATTGTCCTACTTGTCAGTGGTGGACTGACGCCAGAAGACGGCTCTAATTGGGTTCCGTACATGTAATGTTTGAAATACTAATTATTCATTTTTATATTTGTACAAAAACTATATATATATTTCTAGATACGTATGTATGTATATATAGTTTGTGATATGGCGTGTACAAAATGACAAAATTGTCTTTCATACAAAAAAATAAAATTGAAAAAAAATACGAGGCGTCAGTCTTTCAAAACTTTGAGATATAATGCCACATGCGTGACACGAACATTCCGCCGCCGGTCACGCTCAATTATATGTCACACCGGAGCCGAGCTAGCATAATGCTCCCGTTTTTTTTTTCTTCTTTATTTTTTTCCCCTGCAGGCCTCATACAGGAAATGGGTTGTACTTTTTTTCTCTCCAAATAATGTTAAGAGTAAATACTTGGTTAGGTTTTCTCTCGTCAAAACCAGTAAGTAAGTCAGCAGCGAGTCGTAAAAGAAATGAATTCCCCAGACGCCCTCAATTGACGGCAATCAAAGTCAAAGCAACTCTGCTTTAAAGGCAGACCCGCCTGCTCCCAAGGGTCCCCTGGGAAATACTTGCATAAAGTAAAAAATTGCTCCTGCCGACTTACTACCGAAAAATGAAAGGAGAACAAAAGTTGAATATCGTTAAAGTAAAAAGCTATATTGTATTTTTTGATTCAAAATCCACCCATATTGTTTTCTTATTATTGATTAAAATCCACAACCATAAAAACAGTTTTGGTACAAATGGAATTTCTGTATATAGGCCCGCGTCTTCTTCTTTTCTCTCTATCTAGTTTTCGTATAAAACAGCAGTGGAATGATAACTATAAAAAAAAATTTGATAGAGAGACCAAAATGTTTAACGAGTGTAAGCCCTTATTAGGAAAATTGGAATCGAAGATTTTCTTTTCTTCATTTCTTCTCTTTCGTTTCTCTTCGTTTTTTTGTGTACGTTCGTATTATTACGCCGTTCTGCTGGGCACGCGTTCACAAATCCACGAGACGGTGTCATCGAGAGCTTCCTGCCGGATGGTCAGTGTTTCACGATAGAGGTGGTGCTGCCCAACAGGAAAGACTTTGAGTTTCTTGTCCTTGACTTGGGCTTTTTCGTAGAGCAATCGCGAGCCTTGTACGTTGCAGAGTTTGTCCTGTTCGGCGTGGAGGACCGCGAAGGGCACCTTCATCGACGTAAGCTTCTTATTCATTTCCTACACATCGACACAAAAGGGAAAGAAAGACAGAAAGAAAAAAGAAAAAGAAAATGGATGATGATGATGATGGAATTCCGGTCCGCCGATAGAGAAGAAGAAACGGAACTTACGACGAGGCATTCGTGAGTAGCTGTAGCCCACTTGCATTTGACTCCGCCATGCCAGATCAATGGATCGTTTTTGATCATCTCTTGTTCGTTCTCATCGCTGGTAATGTGCAAGACATTGAGAGAACTCACCTGGTGGAAAAAAAAAACAGACGGTTGAGAAAAGAATTCGCCCCGAAGGTTCTCGAGAAGAAGAAGAATCTAAGTAAATACCGCTAGCTGTGGAGTCACGCGGCTGAGCAATCTGGCCGCCCAGAGTTTGACGGGCGAGGCTAAAGCCGGATCGATGAAAATCAGCGGACCCATCAGGACGACACCGTCAAAAGCCGATGGTTCCCTCAGCGAAGCTGCTAACAGGATCATCCCACCCTGCGTACCCCGAATAGAAAAGTATAACGATCTTCAATTCATCGATTGGTCTCTTTTGTCGCACGCGGATGCAATCTACTGGATCTATATACGCACCATAGAGTGGCCGACGGCGAAGATGGGTATCTGCGGATGCTCTTCTCTCATCAAGTGGATGTGATTGAGGACGTCGGTGACGTAGTCGTCGATCGACTCGACGTGGACTCGGTGCCCATCGCTCTTTCCGTGTCCGACTGTCATCAAAAAAGAGAAGAAAACCTCGTTACAACTTTAAATTACATTGAATAAGAAAATGCATTGTCCAGCAGCGCCATGCAAATTTGTTTTTTCTTTTTTTTTTTTTTCCTCCCCCGTTTCTCTCTATCTCTCTCAAGACGAATATTGTACAGTCGACTTGGCTCTATTCCAGACGGTTTGGCCCGGCCATCGTCTATCCCCCAATCACACGCTATCGTCAGGGGTCTGTGTTACATCGAGCGCTCTGCTCGTAACACTGAAAAGGACGATAGAAAACCCTCGTCGTCGTCTTCTTCTTTGTTGGCTCGACTCGCGATGGGATCCATCACGTCTCAAAAGGCTCGGTCCGGGCGTCTAGGATGTGCTTTATCAGCCCGTCGATAAAAATAATAGCTATATCCATTTAAAGATGATGATGGAAAAAAAAGAGGCGCGCGCGCGCACGGGGCTAAATCCGGTGCGGCGCGAGAATTCAAAACGCCTCTAAACGGCGGTTAAAGACGGACAGTTTTCCTTCCCTGTAAAAAGGAACACACAAATTTTTCAAACGTGTGGCATTTTGATGGATCGACTCACCGTGATCGTGTCCGAATGCGAGGAAATTCTCAGCCGCCAATCTGCATCCCAATTCGTCGTAGCAGCCCAAATGTTCCGCCAGTCCGTGAATCAACATCACCAGTCCCCTGTTAAAGAAAAAAGGAAACAATTTATTCTTCGCTTAAAGTCGTGAAATTGTACGTGGCTTGCAATTTTAGGCGGTCGCTCCTACCATTTCCTTTTTTTTTTACAAAAAAAAAAAAGAAATCTTGCCGACATGAACGTTTTGGACGTCGACTAGTACCGAGAGAGTGCGATGACACAGGGGGAATAATTGACCTTCTGTTGAACTGTCGAGTTCAACCGCAAGATTCCAAACAAGTTGGTTTTTTTGGCGTCTGACTATTAGACGCCGTCAGATCCCGTTCGGTCGGGATTGTTATACCAAAGTTCATCACTAGAGTCTAGCTATCTCGTCCGAGTTGTTTAAACAAACGAAATATTGACACAGAGCACTTGAAAAAAAATTGTGGACTTTGAGTGGGTTGGATTAGAAATTCAAGTGGCCACCACAGTTGAATTAGTGCCAAGCTCGTCACTATTGACTAAAAGAAGGCGATAAGCCGATTACTTGGGCCGAATAATAGAAGGCGGATGTACGGATTGATTTGGAAAGACGCGATTGAAAAGGGCTGGCATCGCCAGAGGGAATCGAAAAAAAAACAAGAAGGTAATTGGCCCCAAGGTGGTAATCAACAAAAAAAAAAAAAGAAATTAGAAGATGAACCCCAACAACAAAAGACCATGCCTTTTTCTTCTACTACTTCGTCATTGTTTTCTACGAATCTTTTGTTTTTGGTCGCTGGCGAATATTAGTGCATTTCCAGAACTGGCGAGAGTTCCACTTGAACGATGACTACCATGGTCATAGAATCTCTTTTTTTCATGTTGTCGACGAATTGACGTTTGGGAACACGCAATCCCGCTCTGCTGCTACCTACTACCACACACAAACATTCCTACATGTATATATGTTATGTTATATAGAGGGGTGAACTTGGTTGAGCAACTGCTTCAGGCGATAGCTCTAAACCAAAGAGATAAAAGAAAAGAAAAGAAAAGAGAAAAAAAAAAACTCGACAACAACGGGATGAATATTTCCTTCCTGGTGGTAGGGCCATATTACCTGGGCGACACGGTCGGCTCCCAGTACCGGCAGTGAAGTTTCTTGCCGCACTTGATCCTCAATTGTTCCGGCACCGGATTCGTGTGGTGTCCATTCGTCTTGGTGACGTCCGCCGCGTTGTTGCTCGGAGAGACTTGAGTCATTTTCCTCTTCTTCTTCTTCTTCGAACAGAGCCTCGTCTGAAATATTCAACTCGAAAGAAAAATAGGCGGAGGGGCGACTCTCTCGGCAGACGGACTCTCCCGCGGGCGAATACTCACACAACCCAAACGCACACACAACACAGCACACACGTCTCCCACCTGTAATGGTCCGATAACGACTGTCTGCCTCGGCTCTGCGTGTCGTGTATCTAATATTAAGGAAGAG
>JACCDP010875641.1_pt1 | contig 11451 bp, 7 predicted proteins | sample 7445841 | NCBI WGS metagenome assembly JACCDP01 (sample SAMN15323441, study PRJNA562643) | freshwater metagenome | isolation source: river surface water | place: USA:Blue River Watershed | collected 2017-08-17
ATTTCATCTGGAAGTTTAAGTTTTATAAAGAATAATGAAACTAAAAAGCTTATTGCTCAATATTATGAAGCATTATACGGTAAATTGATTGTAAACAATACCGTGTTAGATGAGGATATGAATGAATTTATGGGTAAATCTTTCTCGTTTGGCTTTATCCTTGATACAACTGCGAAATTACCTTTTCAATCAAGGTCTAATGCAGAACAGCTAGAAGATTTTAAAACAATTCCGTCATTCAAAAGCAAACTAACATCCCCAGAACTAAGAATGTCTGTCAATAAAATGATGGGTAGATGTGATTACTACTTATATATAATGCAAATAGCAAAAGATTTAAATAACAAACTACTTAAACAATTAAATAATAAAGAGTTCTAATTACTTCTTCTTTATCACCACCAAGGTAATATCGTCTGGATTATGAGATCCTCCCATCCATAAATCCACGGACTGAACTAAAGTATTGATGATCTCTTGAGAAGATTGACTACAAGCTGTTTGTATTAGAGCCTTCAACCTATCATAATCAAACATCTCACCATTTTTACTTGGCGCTTCTGGCAGACCATCTGATAATTGAATTAAAACATCACCTGGTTCAAAAGATCTTGTTATTGTTTCATAATTAGCATTTTTCAACCCGCCTAATGGAAGGCCTTGTTCTGATATCTCTTCGACAGATTTAGTAATGGCTTTAAATAGATAAACGGGGGGCATTGCAGCAGAACATAATTCAATTGAATTTGAAGAAATTTTTGCCATGTTTAAGCTCATACGCAAAACTCCTAATTTCATTTCTTTTACAACATTGTTTAATTTATATAAGGTTGTAGATAGCTTTTCTATCCCTATCCCTTTTAAACCCGCTTTAGTTACTGATACCATCATTCCAGAGGCAACTCCGTGCCCTGTTGCATCTCCGCAAATTGAAATGATTGTTCCATCAGGTGAAGTTGAAAAATCATAATAATCACCTCCTACCTCGGTTGACGATCTTATATAGGTTGATATATCTAAATCGGATCTTTTTGGATTATTTTTAGGTAATAAGCTTAATTGCAAATCTTTGGCTACTTGTAATTCCTTATTTTTTCGATCTTCTTCATTCTTTTGAATTAACAGTTTTTGTTTTCTTTTTCCATATATAAATACCGCAATCAATGAAAGAATTAAAACAATCGATACAGTAATTAACTTTTTTTGTTGTAATGCTTTTTCTTCTTCTAATTCCTTTAATTTTGCGACCTCTAATAGAGCTAAGTTTTGAGCTTCATTACTTTTTGAAGCATTGTGTAATTTTTCAGTTAACTGTTCATACTTTTCTAAATATTTTAAAGCGCTGTCACTTTTATTGCCGATTTTAAATGACTTATATAATATATTAAATGAAATTAATAGACCTTCATTATAAGTAAAATCAATCGAATTTTTTACAACCTCATTACTATAATGTATTGCCGAATCAATTTGATTTAGATTAAAATATGCCTTGGCCATTCCAGAAGTTGCTTCCAAATAATCCTTTCTAACAGACTTTATATACGAATGAGGTATTGATAGCTTATAATAAATAATCGCAGAATCGAAGAATTTTTTTGCACTATATACATTAGCCATTCCAATATATGTAGTACCTATTCTTTTTTCAAAAGGTTTTGCATTTTCAAAATCAACTGATTTTTTTATGTAGACATAGGAAGAGTCATATTCGCCAATCTCAAAATAAGTTCTTGCTAATTCAAAAGGTTTAAAATCTGGATTTGATCTTTCAGAAATCGGCCAAGTTTCATTAATGTATTTTAATGCTAAATTTTTATTATTTAAACTTGCATAAGTTTGTGCTAAATTTTGTAAGCACCACTCCCTCTTAATATCTTCTTTATTTTTTATAGAATTTGCAACTTTTAAAGACTCTATAGCGGAACTCAAGGCAAGGGGATAGTTTCCCACAGTTTGCCTCGCAGTTATTGATAAATAACTTAGAGAGATGTATAAATTTACTTGGTCGTTATTTACTCTAGCAATATCAACAGCACTTAACAAAAAACTTATAGCGCTATCCCCTTTATAATATTGATAATGCTTCCCTAAATTCATAAAAATCATATGCTTTTGGACATATGATGTACTTCTTCCAATTAATTCAAGAGAATCTTTGACATTAATTACTTTTTTTGCCTTAAACTGGGCTTTACCATTATTTATGAAGCAAAAAAATAATAAAGAGAAGATTGTTACTTTTTTCATTTTTATTTCTTCTTTATCACCACCAAGGTAATGTCATCTGGATTATGAGAGCCTCCCATCCATAAATCCACCGAATGAACTAAAGTATTGATGATCTCTTGAGAAGATTGACTACAAGCTGTTTGTATTAAAGCCTTCAACCTATCATAATCATACATCTCACCAATTTTACTTGGTGCTTCTGGCAGACCATCTGATAATTGAATTAACACATCACCTGGTTCAAAAGATCTTGTAAGTTGCTCAAATTCTTCGTTCTTCAAGCCCCCTAGTGGCAATCCACTATTCATGATTTCTTCAACAGAATTTGAATTTGCTTTATATAAATATATAGGGGGCATTGCAGCCGAACTCATTTTGATTTCATTGGCAGCAACCTCTACAATATTTAAACTCATCCTTAAAGTTCCTAAATCAACTTTTTTTACTACCTTATTCAATTTCTGAAGGATAATATTAGGCGCTAATGCGTCAATACCATTTAATCCAGCCTTAGTTATTGATACCATCATTCCCGAGGTTACCCCATGACCAGTGGCATCTCCGCAAATAGAGTAAACATTGCCATTGTCTAGTGGCAAAAAGTCGTAATAGTCTCCACCAACTTCTGTGGAAGATCTAATAAAGGTTGCAATATCTAAATCACTTCGATTTGGAGATGATTTTGGAAGTAAGCTAATTTGTAAATCTCTAGCCGCTTGGAGTTCTTGGTTTTTGCGATCTTCTTCGATTTGTCTCAACTTAGCTTTTTGCTTTAATCTATTATATATTGTTAAGCTAGTAAAGCCAATAATGAAGAAAAGACTAAAGCCAATGATAAGTTTTTTTCTATTAGATTCTTCTTCTTCCTTTTGTTTTTGACGCAGCTCTTCATTTAATGTGATGTTTTCTATTTCATTCACTTTTGATTTATCTGATAACTCATCTTTTATTTCACTACTAATTTTCAAATATTTATAGGCACTATCTTTATTATTTACATCTTCATATATTGATGATAATAGTTCACTACTTTCTAAAATTCCATTTGTATATGAAAGATTATTACACATTTTATTTGCTTTATAAGCATAATAAATAGAACTATCTATATTATTTAAACCATGAAAGGCCTTTGCTAGAACAATATATGATTGCGCAATATCTTTTGCAAAATCATTTTTTTGCAAAAACGGCATACCTTCTCTTAAATATTCAATCGACTTTTGATACTCTTTTTTATTTAAATATATGTCAGCAATTATAAAGTAAGTGTACCCATATTTTTTCTTTTCAGGGGCTTTTCTATTATAATCAACAGCCATTAATGCATATTTAAGTGCAGAATCATACTCGGCAATCCCTCTATAAAAATTTGATAACATCGCTACTGGATTCCATAAAACATTTGATTCATAGGTTTTTTTCATAATTGTTGAACCTTTTTTATCAAGTATTTTCTTCACTTTGCTATAGCTTCCTAATCCGGAATAGCTCATTACAAATAATTGTTCTATAGATTCTTCAATAAATGGGTCATTTATTTCATATTCATCTCTTTCTTTTTTGGCCAAATTAACATAATAAGTTGCTAAAGAAAAATTGCTTTTCATCATAGCATAGACCTGAGATAAATAAAGGTGATTGTATACTTGTAGTAATTTAAAATCATGAGTATTGGTATAATTTTCAATTAATTTTAAATAATAAATACTACTATCAGCATTTTTGAAAAAATAATAACCGGAACATTTTAAAAGCAAATATGCTTCATCATTATTTCTTGGATTGATGCTAACTAATTTAATACTATCTCTAAAAGTATTAATAGTAGTTTGATCTACTTCGTAGTTATATTTTTTTTCTTGCGAAAATCCAAGTATAGAAATTATGATAGAAAATCCAAGTAAGTACTTTTTCATGGTCTGCTTATTTTAGCATTATTTTTTCTTTGTAACAACCAATGTGATATCATCTGGGTTATGCTTGCCTTCCATCCACTCATCTACAGATTTCATTAAAACATCAATGATTTCTTTAGAAGATAAATGAACCGATGCCAATATTAAATTTCTTAATCTTTCATAATCATACATTTCTCCTTTTGAATTTGGCGCTTCTGGTAAACCATCAGATAACTGTACCAAAACATCACCAGATTCAAAATTTCTTGCTTCTAATACAAATTCTTCATCTCTCAATCCTCCTAAAGGCAATCCATTATTCATAAACTCTTCAATAGTCTTTGTTGATGCTTTATAAAGGTAAATTGGAGGCATTGCAGCAGAACTTAAATAAACCTCGTCTTGAGTAATTTCGGCGATATTCAAGCTCATTCTAAGTGTGCCTAGATCAATTCTCTTTACAACACCATTTAATCTTTGTAAAATCTTATTGGGTTTTACTGGACTAATGCCATTTAAACCAGCTTTTGTGACCGAAACCATCATTCCAGAAGTAACACCATGCCCAGTTGCATCCCCGCATACACTAAATATTGAGCCATCTGCCTGCGGAAAGAAATCATAATAATCTCCGCCCACTTCAGTTGAAGATCTTATAAAAGTTGCTATATCCAAATCAGGTCTTTTAGGATTTTCTTTAGGTAACATGCTTTGTTGCAAATCACGAGCAGCCTTTAATTCACTATTTTTTCTTTCTTCTTCAATTTGTCTTAAACGTTCTCTTTGTTTTCTTTTGCCATTCAAATAAATACCTATTGCTAATAATATGGCACAAATAGCAGTAATAATAAGTATTTTTTGTTGCTTAGCTTTTTGTTCTTTTAATTCTCTTTGTTTAACCTCTTCATTAATAGCCATATTCTGAGCATCATTCGCTTTAATATTATTAAAAATATTATTTCTAAGATCTTCGGCCATCTCGATATACTTTAAAGCACTATCCTTATTATTTTGTATTTTATATAAAGAATAAAGAAGTAAACTATTCTTTAAAGACCCCTCTGTAAATGTTATAGTGTTAGACATTTTTTGTACTTCTGTTGCATAATATATAGCGGAGTCTATTTTATTTAAATTAAAATATGCAGAAGCAATTCCATAATTACACTGAAAAACATCTTTATAAAATTTCCATGGAATAGCTAATGGTATTGCAGCTTTGTAATTTTGTATAGCTTTTTGATATTCTTTTTTTGCTAATAGAACATCCCCCATCATCATAAAAGGGAAACTCCACTTAGTTGAAAATGTATTGTTTATTTTGATCCCTTGTTGTATATATTTATAAGCACTATCTAATTCGCCTATTTGAAAAAATATTTTACTTGTATTACTAATATAATTTCCTTGTAATGTAGTATTAAGAGTATCTAATCTAATTATAGAAAAAAACTTATTTACATACTCTTTTGTTTTTTCTTTATTTCCTAAATATGAATATGCGTCTGCTATAGTAAAATACGCTGAAGCAACATTATTAAATGAAATGTTTTCAATTGTTGTATTATGTTCTTTAACTAAATCATAATCTTTTAACATTTCAAATGCGTAATAAATTCCTAAAGGGTAGTTGCCTAAAACTCCTTTATATACATTTGAGATATAAAAATCAGCATATATTAATCTATCATATAGATTATTTTTTTGAGCAATTTCTTTGGCGATATTTAAATAATATAAACTGGAGTCTCCTTTATAATAGACATAGTTAGTGCCTATTTTAATGTAAAGGTCAGTCTTAGCTTTATTATCTTGAATTGATTCAGCCATTTTAATCGAATCTCCAAAATGAAAGTTATTATCAAACTGAGCATGTATACAAGTTGATAAAATTGTAAACCCTAATAGAATTAAAATATATTTTTTCATAGCAATCGTTTAAATTTTGGTTATATTTTCTTAGTTACAACTAAAGTAATATCATCTGGATTATGTTGCCCTTCCATCCATTCATCGACAGATTTCATTAATACATCAATAATTTCTTTAGATGGCAAATGAACTGTAGACAAGATTAAATTTTTCAATTTTTCATAATCATACATTTCTCCTTTAGAATTTGGTGCTTCTGGTAAACCATCAGATAACTGTACTAATATATCGCCAGACTCAAAGCTTCTAGTTTCTAAAACATATTCCTCATCTTTAAAACCGCCAAGAGGCAAGCCATTGTTCATGAACTCCTCGATAGATTTAGTTGAAGCTTTATATAAATATATTGGAGGCATTGCAGCTGAACTTAAATTAATCTCATCTTGTGTAATTTCAGCAATATTTAAGCTCATTCTTAATGTACCAAGGTCAATTCTTTTAACAACTCCATTAAGTCTTTGTAAAATTTTATGAGGTTTTACTGGGTTAATGCCATTTAATCCCGCTTTAGTTACAGAAACCATCATACCTGAAGTAACTCCATGCCCCGTAGCATCTCCACAAACGCTAAAAATAGATCCATCCGCCTGAGGGAAGAAGTCATAATAATCACCCCCCACTTCTGTTGAAGATCTTATGAAAGTTGCAATATCTAAATCTGCTCTTTTAGGATTCTCTTTTGGAAGCATACTTTGTTGTAAATCTCTTGCAGCCTTTAATTCACTATTTTTTCTATCTTCTTCTATTTTTCTTAAACGCTCTCTTTGTTTACGTTTGCCATTTAGATAAATTCCAATTGCTAAAAGAATTGCACAAATTCCGGTTATGAATAATATTTTCTGTTGTTTAGCTTTCTCTTCAGCAAGTGCTTTTTCTTTTGCTTCTTCGTTCAAAGCCATATTAATAGCATCATTGGCTTTAGTATTATTAAATATTTGATCTTTCAGTAAATCTGTTTTAATTAAATATTTTAAAGCGCTATCTCTATTATCTTTAATTATATATAATTTGAAAAGTAATTGATTTGTCTTTAACAATCCTTCTGCAAAAGTAACATTTGAAGACAATGCAACTGCCTTGCTTGCATAATATATACTTGAGTCATACTTATTCATCAAATAGAAGTTATTAGCTATTCCATAATAAATTTCAAGAATATCTTTAAAATAATTATCTTTTAAAGCCAAGGGTAATGCATCTTTAAATGCATCAATTGCTTTTTGATATTGTTTTTTACTTCTTAAAATATCTGCATATACTACATATGGCTGACTCCATTTTGCTTCGAAATTTAATGAATCATTAATTTTCCTTGCTAAATTATTAAATTCCAAAGCCTTATCATTCTCATCAACAATCACTAAAAATTGTGCCGCTCCGGCTGGAGTCAATCTTCTTATATTTATATTTATTCCGTTTCCTTTTAATAATTCATCACATTTCTCAGCTCCATACCTAAAAGAACCAATTTTATTAAAGTATTCCATTGCTTTGATCTTATTTCCTAACAACGCATAGGAAGAAGCAATACTAGAATTTGCATAATCAACAACAAGTAATTTTGGAATAAATGCTGTTTCTAAATTTTTATTTACACAAATATTTGCCACTTTTAATTCTTCGAATGCATAATATAAACCAGCGGGAAAGTTGCTTAAAACAGCAAATGATACATTACTTAAGAAATGATAAACCAATGGAAGCCATTCATAAGAATTACTAGATAAAGCTAATTTTTCAGCTTTTTTTAAATAAAAAATGCCAGAATCCCCTTTATAATAATTGTAATAACTAGAGATATTAAAATAAGTCGCTATTTTAACCTTAACATCATTTGTGTTTTCGATTTTCTTTAATGAATCTTGAACATTGATTTTATCATTATTGCCTGCATAAGCTAATTGATAAGATACAATAATTAATATTGATAATAAGAGTTTTTTCATAGCAATCGTTAATTCGAATTTTTCAAAAAAATTTAAGCAGATTTTTCATTAGCAGCTGCTCTAGCAGTTAATCCTGTCATTCCGTATTTTAATACAATTGGAATTAAGATTGGAATCAAACGACCAATAGTTGGTTCGTACAATGAAACCACAAAAGAGATTACAAATAAGATAGGCACTACTAGGGTGAAATAAAATCCTAATAAAATTCTTTCTCTTGAAATTTTATGTGTTAAAATATCATGCTTGGGGTTACTTACATAAAACCATAATAAAGCATTCATTAATGCAGTAAAACAAATATTGACAACATAAATGCCGTATGGCAAGTGCAAATGGGTTTCCGAAGCATATTCACCCAATAATCCAGAAGTAAATGGCAATAATACCACCGAGAATAAGAACATTAAGTTCAACCAAATCAATCTGCTTGTATACTTTTCTACATAACCAAAGATTCTATGATGTACAGACCAGTAATATCCAACAATACAAAAGCTAATTAAAAAGCCTAGTAATAATAATCCCATATGAGCCAATCGATCCCATAAAGCTGCATCTGTTGGATGCTCTACTATGGGTACTTTAAATTCTATTACTAATAAAGTGATGGCAATAGCAAAAACGCCATCAGTAAAGAAAGAAATTCTATCTAATTGAAAATGTAACTTGTTCGAGCTGTGTCCTGCTTCTGCCATACTATTTGTTTTTTAATTTAGATTTAATATTTGCTAATACTTCTGCCTTTAATTTATTTCTAGTTGTATTAGATGTTTTAGTAAAATAAGCATGCTTGGTTAAAAACTGGTCTTGTATTTTCAACCAATCCAATGCTGAAATTTCTTTTTTAAGCCTTAATTCTTGTAATAATAAAAGGCTATTTTCTTCATATCCTTCCCTGCCCAAATAATCCAGGTCTGCATCACAGATAATTTGTTCTAATATATTCTTAGGGCTTTGGGGGATTTTAGTAGCCATAATCATCCCCGTTATTCTATTAATTTTTTGAGCAGGAAAATCCATGGCATTTAATATCGTAGTTGCATATTCAGAACCCCTTGCTTCATGTCTATTAGGCTCCCATATATACCCTACATCATGTAACCATGCTGCTAACTTTAAATCCGCTATATCTTCTTTATTTATTTTTTCTTTTTTTGCAATCCTTTCAGATTGTATGACTACATCTCTTATATGATGAATAGTATGATAAGTATAATCTTTAGGTAAATGATTGATTAAGAAGTTTTCAATCATTCCATAAGCTACTTCATAATTAAATTCAGGTTTTTTATACAAAATCTCTTTAATCTCGATAGGCTTAGCCTTTCCTTTTACTTTAACAGGATGTAGTTTTCTATTCTTAAAAAATTTGTTCGTTTTGATTTGTTTCCAAACTGCATCAGAAACGATAATCTCATCAGCCTTTGCGACAGAACATAATCTTGAAGCTAGGTTAACGGAATCTCCAATTACAGTAAAATTCATTTGTTGTCTTGAACCGATATTACCACTAATAACCTTCCCTCTATTAATTCCAATACCAATGGTAATAGGCATTTTAGAGTGAATAATTCTTTGTTGATTAAACTCAATCAACTTCTCTTGCATTTCAATAGCAGTCAACACGGCATTCTCTGTGTCTTTTTCTGTTGAATTTGGAGCGCCATAAATAACCATCAAGGCGTCCCCAATGATTTTATCTAAAGTACCGTTATACTTAAAAATTATTTCAATCATTAAATTGAAATAGTCATTCAGTGTTTCAACTACTTCATTTGGCGCCATGGTCTCTGACATGGAAGTAAACCCTCTTATATCAGAAAACAAGATAGTGGCTTCTTGTTCTTGACCACCTAAATTCAACATATCATCATTTTCCAAAAGTTGGTCTACAATTTGTTTAGACACATACTTTTTGAAAGTTGATTTTAATTTATCCAAATTGGATAAGTCTTCCATAGCCACAACCGACCCAATTGGCTCATTCTGATCATTTAATAATGGAGATACTGAAATATTTACAGAAGTGGATTTTCCATTACACTCAATTTGTATTTCTGATTCAGAGATAGTTTCTAACGCTTCTTCGCATTTTGAAATAAGCTCATTGATAATCTCATTTGATTCAAAAACATACTCGTAGTGGTTACCAATCACTTCTTCTCTCTCCAGATTAATGATAGATGCCGCTGCTCTATTTACATGGTTTATCTCGCCCATTAGATTGGTCGTGAAAACACCTGTAACGATAGACTGCATGACGTTATCATTGAAGGTCTTTGCTTCTTTGATATTTTCTATCAGTTTGATATTATTATAGGCAACACCTGCTTGAGTGGCAATGGCAGAAAGCATATTGGTATCTGATTCATCAAAAGATGAAATACCAGCTCTCGATTCTTTATCAAATAAAACAATTACCCCTGCTAAATCTTTCTTATCAAGCAATGGGGCGATTAAACCATAGGTACACTTGGTTTTGGATAAAAATGGATCCCCGGAAATTTGAACATGAATGGCTTTTCTATTTTGATACACTTCATTGAAAAATCCTCGCTTTTTATTGAAAATAACTCCCTTTAATGCATCTACATCAATATTAAATTCTGCTTCAATCTGAAATAAATCAGAATTTTCATTTTGCATTAAGATCATTCCAGAAGAAGCATTCAATACCGCACATGACTTTATCAATATCTCTTGTAATAAAACAGAAACATTTTCAAAAGAGCTTAACTCGTTTGTTATATCCAATAAAGTTTCTAATTCTAGATACTTTAATTGAAGCTCATTTATATTAAACTGCTTGGTCATTATAAACCACTAACTGCTTCTTCTTCTGATGCAAAAACAGTTGAATATTTAGTTAGGCCCATAATATTGAATGTTTTAGAAACAATTGGCGCTAAATTATAATAGCCTATTTTACCATCTACTTCCTGTAACTTTTCAATGATTTCAATTAAAATAGACACACCAATACTATTCACCACCTTAGTGCCAGCCATATTAATCAAAAACTTATTCTGACCTGAACTCATTTTTTCATAACATATTGCAGATATTGCTTCTCCGCCTTCATTATTCAAATAACCATCTGTTTCAATGATTACAATTTGATTTGCCTCTTTTGTACTTTTAATAAATCCGCTCATGGTTAGTTTATTTTTAATGTTTTATATTTTTTTTCATTGTTACTGTTGTTCCATCACTATTAGATTCGAATTCTACCGAGTCCATTAATTCTTGAATCAATTGTAAGCCCCAGCCACGCTTACGCTCTTCTTTACCGATTTTGTTTTCAATCTTAGGGATTTCAACTTTGGTTTTGTCAAAGCCAATTCCTTGATCAATTACTTTAACCACTAAAGAATCTTCTTCGATTAAAAAGTGAATAAATACATTACTGTCTGATTTGGAATGTTCAAAAGCGTTAA
>JACCDP010170171.1_pt1 | contig 11449 bp, 20 predicted proteins | sample 7445841 | NCBI WGS metagenome assembly JACCDP01 (sample SAMN15323441, study PRJNA562643) | freshwater metagenome | isolation source: river surface water | place: USA:Blue River Watershed | collected 2017-08-17
GCCGAGCACCTACACCCCGCCCCCCTTCGACCCGCCGGACCTGCCCGTCGCATTCAGTGCGCTCTCGTCCGCCTCGCGGACTGCGCTTGCGCTGCTGTGGGTCGGGACGCAGGCGTCGGCGGTCTCGCAGCTGCTCGCGATTCAGGCCGTGGAGCTCATTGGCGCCGTGTACCGCCTGACGGTCCGCGGCTATCAGCTCGCGGCGTGGGGCCGCGCGAAAGGGCTGCTCTGATGTTGACCCCGTGGGACCCGGCGAGAGGGGCGCGCATCGTCGAGGCGGCGCTCTCTGAGTGGCGCCGGGCGGTCCGTGAGCCTCCCATCGGGAGCGCCGACGACATCCGGGCGTATCTCCGGGCGTGTGGATTCAGCCGGGCCGACCAATACGCTGCCGATGGTGATGCTGAGTGGTGCGGCGCCTTCGCGGCGTTCTGCTGTATTAAGGCTGGCGTCTGGCATGACGTGGTCCAAGTCAGGTCAAGCCCGGAGTCCGGCGACTTCGCGAGCACCTATCGCCTCGTCTCGCTGTGCCGCGCCGACCCGCGTCGACGCATCGACCGCGCGGAGGACCTTCGGCCGGGGGATGTCGCAGTCGTCGGGCGGGCCGGTCGTCGGCCATGGGGCGAGCACGTCACCATCGTCGAGGGCCGTGCGGGCGGGCGAGAGTTCGCCACCATCGAGGGGAACGCAACCGGCCGACTTGGCGACGGGTCGACGGGCGAGGGCGTCGTGCGGCGCGTGCGCATGGTGCTGCCGACGGACCGGGTGCGAGGCTTCATCTTCGGGGTCCGGTTGACCCCTGACGACTACATTGCGGAGGTGTCCCATGCAGCAAAGTGAGCGCCCGATGCGTCGGGCTCGTATCGCGGGCGCGCTGGCGCTCGTCGTGTTCGTGGTGACGTTCGGGCTCGCCGGGTTGGCGCGGGCGCAAGACGTCAACGGGGTCGTCGGCACTCGTCACGGGTGCGTCGACGCGACCATCGGGACGTCGTGGACGGAGCTGACGTCCGCGTCGCTGGAGTCGTCGACCGGGTCGGCGGCCTTGGCAGGGTCGCTGTACTGGACGGAACTGACGGTGAAAGCCCCGTCTGCGGCGGTCTACGTCTGCCTCGCCGGGGCAAGTTCCTGCGGGTCCGGGACGACCAACAAGCTGAGCGTGGCGACCGGCGCGACGCTCGTTCTGCCCGTGGTCGGGCTGTCACTCCAGACCGTCTCGCTGTACGGCACCGGCGTCGTCGGGTCGGCGGTGCAGGTCTGCGGCTTCTTCCGGGTGCATCCGTGAGCGCCCGGGTCTTCGTCGCGCTCGCTCTCGGCGTCGCGCTTGCGGTCGTCGGGACCATCGCCACGGCCGGCACGTCTTACACCCCTCCGGCGGCGTCGGGCGGCGGCGTCGATGGGGACGGTACGGGCGTGACGGACGAGTCTGCATTCCGCGAGGCTCTCGGGCTCGGCGCTGCGGCGACCTCCGACAAGCTGGCGGTCACCCCGTACACGGTCTGTCCGTCCGGCTGCGCGTACACCTCGATTCAGTCGGCCATCACGGCGGCGGCCGGGTCGAGTCCCAGCGATGGCGCGTCGGCAGTCGTCGCGGTCATGCCCGGCACCTACTCCGAGAGCGTTGCGCTTGCGGCGCACGTCGCGGTCATCGGACAAGGGGGCAGCGACCACAACTTTCCGATTATCGCCGGGACCGTGACTGCTGATTACGGGTCGACGTCCGGGCCGTACAACGTGGCGGCCACGCTGGAAAACATCCGCATCGCGTCAAGCGGCGGTGCCTATGCGCTCGACTTCACCGGCTCCGGTGCGCAGGCCCTCCACTTGAAGGATGTGGCCGTCTACATGGGGACGGGCGGCAAAGGCATCAGGGTCAACAACTCGGGGTCGCAGGGCGGGTTCACCTCGATCATCTATGCAGACGACATCATTACGCATGGCAGCGGAGCCAACGCCAACGCGGGCATCGAACTGAGCGCCGGCCGAATCAACTTCACGGGGTCTGCCCGGCTCAGTAGCCCTGTCTATGCCCCATCTCTGGCCGTGAGCGGGTCCGGCGTGCTTTGGCAGACATCCGGCACAATCGCGATTGACGGGTCGATGACATATAGCAGCTCCGGCGCGTCGAGTGTGCTGGCGCTGTCGTCGACCGTGGCGAGCGGTGCGGCCATCAGCATCAGCGCAGGGACGCTTCTGCTCGGGCAGGTAGGCGGGTACTCGGCGACTCCGTCTCAGGCCGCCGTCGTGTCGAGGTCAGGCGGCACATGCGTCTACTCCATCGGCCAGATTGCCGGAATCAACTACCTCGCGCCGACGACCGGCGGATGCACCGGCACGACATCAAACGGGCTCTACGCGGCGTTTCAGGGGCTTGACTCGGAGCTGACGGCGCTGTCCTCGGTCGCGTCTGCTGCCGACGCCGTGCCATACTTCACGGGGGCCGGCACTGCGTCTGTGACGACCATGACGAGTGCCGCGCGTGGGCTGCTCGATGATGCTGACGCGGCTGCGATGCGCTCCACACTTGGGCTCGGGACTGCGGCCACGCTCAACACCGGGACCGGCGCCGGGAATGTCGTCGCTCTCGACGGGTCGGGCAGATTGCCGGCCGTCGACGGGTCGCAGCTGACTGGCATCTCGTCGGCTCCGTATGCGGCCGACTCGTGGGACTACACCTGGAGTGCGACGACCGGCGTCATCGGCGACTGGTCGAGCACGTCGGGCAGTTTCGGCATCGGCACGGTGGGCGGCAAGTCGGCGGCCAACACCAGCACTTCGACCAGCTCGGGCGGATCTCTGGTGACCGGTGAGACCGACCCGGTGTCGTCGTTCGAGGTGCGCATGCACTTTTACACGACTGCCGTGAGCGAGGCCGACGGGTCGCCCCTGTCAGTCGCCGAGTTCCGGGCGATGGGGCGGCGTATCTCGTACATCGTCACGACAGGCAACGGCCTCGCGCTGTTCAATACGACTCTCGCGTCTACATGGCGCACGGGGCAGGTGCTCTCGCAGTGGGTCACCCTGACCTGCCGCGTTACGGGAACGTCCGACACCGACGCGACTGCCTCGTTCTGGGCCGGCGAAGTCTTTCTCGGGACGGCCCGGCTGACGGACATGCCGACGACCACGGACGACGCGACGTTTCGCCTGAACAACTCGGCGACCGGCACGGTCGCAAACACAGGCCTCGCATGGGTCGCATACCGGAGCGGCGTCAACGATGCGCCCCCCTCCTACACCTACCGAGGGCAGGGCTACGCGGCATCGGTGGCGGCGCCATGACCGGCCGCTGGTCGCGTACCACGCTCGTCGGACTCGGCGCCGTCGTCGGTCTGACCCTGCTCGGAGTCGCGGGGGTCGTCACCGGGCATCTGACCGGCTCGGAGCTCGTCGCGCTCGCCGGGACCTATGCCGCTGTGGTCGGCACGGTCGCGGGCCGGGCGCAGGGACCCGGGGGCTCGCCGTGACGCGGCTCGTCCAAGCCCTCGTGGCGCTCGCCCGGTGGGTGTTCGTGCGCGGACGGTCGCAGGCCGAGTCGCAGGCGCGCGCCCGTGACGCTGCGGCCGATGCCCGGCGAGACGCGGACGAGTCTGCCCGCATCGCGGACGAGTACGAGCGGCTCGACATCGAAGACCACGCGCGCCGGACGCAAGTGCGCAATGACGTGGAGACGTCGCGATGATGCTATCAGTGGTGCTCGCTCAGGCCGTGGCAGTTTGCCCGGTGCATGTCGAGGGTGACACGGGATACCCTATCCCTATCGCTCGGCAGTGCGTGGCCCCGGTCGCCGGACTGATCTACCCGTGGGACCATGACCGGCTAGACATGGAGGCCGCGGCGCAACTCCGACGCAACGCCGAGACGATTCACCGGCTCGAAGCGGTCGCCGCGGAACACGCGGACGAACTGCACCCGCTCGGGTGGGTCCTGACGGGCGCGCTGCTCGGCGCCGGTCTGCTGTACGTCGCGGGGTCGCCGTGAGTACCGCTGAGGCGCTGTCGATGCTCGGTAGCGTCGTCGGCATCGTCGGCGGACTCGGCGCCATCGGCGTGCTCGTCGTTCGGTGGGTCGTTCGCGACTCGACCGAGCCCATGAGAGTCGAGATGCAGGGGATGTCGACGGACCTGCGGGTCACGCTCGCGGCGCTCCGCGAACGGGTCGACCAGCACGGTCACCGTATCGAAGAGCTGGAGGACCGCGTCGGCCGCGTCGAGGCCGACAAGGTCGGGCGGGCCGAAATTGACCGGGCCTTGCGTAAGATTCCGGCCGGCGGGACGCACAGAGACTCTGAGGAGTGAGTATGCGCGTCCTGCTCGTCGGCGAGGCCCGGTCACTCTCGGATGCACTCGCCGAGGTGATGCCGGGCGCTGTCACTGTCTGTGAGGAGACGTTCGCGGGCGCCATGGCGGCGCTCGATACTCGACCCGGTCTGCTCATCACGTCGGACCGCGTCGGACGGCCGGGTGATACGGGGAGCGGGCTCGACCTCGCCCGTTCTGCGAGGGCTCGGAAAGTGCCGTGCATCCTCGTCTCCGACGTGTGGCACGATGGAGCCTATGGGGCCGTGCCGCTCACTTGGGGCGGCGACGTGTCGGCGGCGATTCGCGCTGCGCTCAAGTAGGGCCACCGGCTGTCACGATCTTCCGCGATGAACGCATCGAACCGCTCGGGTCTGACTCGCGGCCGGACCGTGACGACGCTGCTGCATCCGAGCGAGACGCTCGACAGTGTGACGCGCGGAGCCACGGCTGCCTTGACGAGGGCCTGGTGGTTTGCGACTGGAACCGACGAAGGGTCGATGCCGCATCGGCTCAGGAGGTCATCTCGCAACACCGTCGCCATGCTGACCCCGTGTGCATCGGCCGCGGCGCGCAGTACAGGGACATGGGCCGCCGGGACGCTGATGCGCATGAGGATGAACCCGCCGGCGGACGCGAACGGCCGAGGCCACGACTCGACCACGGATGCCCCGCGCCTGCGCACTCCGAGCACGTCAGCGCGCACGGACGGCCACGGGTGGCGGACCATCTGCGCGTGCGTCGCCGCTGGGATGCGAATGTCAAGGCTTGTGTTAGTCGACATCTCCGTCCCCGTCCCTTCCTGTGGCGCACCGCGCGCCCCGCAACGCCCTGTGGGCGCTCCGGGCCGGGCGGCCCGCGTGTCAGAGCGGCAGTTCGTCTTGGTCGACCGATTCGCGGTCTCGCGGGTCTTCGTTCAGGCCGGGCGGCTCCGGGGGCACGGCGAGCCACGCGAGGAATGCCGCGCGCTTGCCGTTCGTCAGGGCCTTGCATGCCCATTCGAGGCGGGCGCCGTCCCACTCGGCCATGGGCGGGACGTCTTTGCCGGTCGTCTCCATGACCCACGCGCGGAGGTCGGACGGGGCGGCCCCAAGGTCGGCGAGGATGCCGGCGAGACGCTCGCGCAGGGCCTTCATGTCGTGATGTGGCTCCGGCGTCGCCTCGGGCGCGATGCGGTCCTTCAGGGGCTTCCGGGCGGTCGTGGCGTGTGACGGTGCGGACGGCGTGACGTCGATGACGCGGTCGACCTTGAGCGGCTCGACGCCGTCGAGCTCGTCGGGATCGTAGATGCCGAGCATCAGGTCAGGGTATGCCGCGCGGACGATGGCGGACAGGCATCGACTCTTGAGCATCGCGCCGGGGTACCGCCTCCAACTGTCTTTCCCCGTCAGGCCGGCGCGGGTCGCATCCTCCCACGTGAACGACATCCGCATTGGCTCCGGCCACCCGACGCGCTGTGTCTCGTAGGTCGCGACCGTGGCCGACAGTTCGACCGGCCGCAGGTACGCGCAGACCGAGCGGTCGCGCATGCACAGGGCCGCCATGAGGTCGGCGGACATCGTCGGTTTGCCCTCGATGACGTGAACCGCGCGGATTGACTGCATCGGCGCAAGTCCGAGCTCCGCTCCGAGTTGCAGCGTCAGGAACACGTCGGCCGGGCGTTGCCGGAGGTGCTTCGGCAGGAGGTCGGCGGGCGCGAGAGTTTCGGCCATTCGGACGAGGTCGGTGCTCATGGTTTCCCCTTCGATGCAGTGACGCGGACGGACCGTGATACTTCGCCGCGTCGCGTCAGTGCCGCAGCGATGTCTGGGTGATTCGACCGGAGGGCGTCGAGGTCGATGCTCTCGCGCTGAGAGACAACGACCGAGACCGTTGCGCCGCCGGCTCGGTACTTCTTTAGCATGCCGGCACTATCCGCCGACTGCAACAGGATTTCGCGGGCCTGTTCCTTTTTCTCCGCGGCCTCGCGTTCGGCCGCCGCGGCGTCGAGGTACGCCCGGACGGCGTCGTCGCAGTCTAGCACGGGCAGCGGGTTGCGCTCGACGTAGACGGGCACGGGCGGCTCGACGCCGTCCTGAACAGACTGCCAGAACGCCCGGAGCTTCGGCACAATGGCGGACGTGTACCAATCGAGGTCGATGGGCACGTCGACGCGGATGGTGTCCCATGCGCCGCCGACGCGGCACACGGCGAGCGCGGCCCGCTCGATGCCGGTGACCCATGCGTAGTGATGGAGCTGCAGGGTCCAGTCGTCTGGCACCGTCGTCGGGTCTGCCGGGTCGATGGCCTTGCGACTCATCTTGCAGTCGATGATGAAAATGCCGGCATCGTCGGACCCGAACGCATCGAGCGTCGCCCCGGCCCACGTCTCGACCGGGTGTCGAATGGTCTCCTGTGTCCACACCAGCCCGTGTGGCGTGTCTGCGCCGGACAGAACGGCCCCGAGTCCGGCGGCCTCGAACTCGCGCAGGATGAACGATTCCATGTGATGTCCAGCTCGCATGATGGGAGTCTCGCCGGACTTCGACAGGCCGAGGCCGCGCTTTTGGCGCCACGTCTCGACCGGGCCGCGGTACTCACTGACGCCGAGAATCGCCCCGACGTCCGAGCCGCCGATGTAGGTGGTGCGGTCATCCACGGTACACCTCCTTGATTGCCTGGATTGCCGCCTTCTGCACGGCCGCGCGCAGTCGGCTCCGCAGCTGCATGGCGGCCATGAACTGACCGCCCTCGTCGTCGACCGACACCGGCACCGCATCTTCGATTGCATCGAGCAGCTCATCGGTCATGCTCTGGATGATGCCGGACGCTCTGCTCCGCTCGTCGGCGATGCCGTACTCTGGCGGGTCGAGGTTGTAGTCCCCCGCGATTCGGCTTCCTCCCATGGCCACGAAACGCATGTCACACTCCCTTCATCAAGAGCGCCACGGGCACGCCAAGTGCGCGCGCCATGGCGGCGATGGTTTCCGGTGTCCACCCGCGGTGCCCCAGCTCCAGGGCAGCGACGGCGGACTGCCGGGTGTTCAGTCGGCCTGCCACAATCTCTTGTGTCAGACCCAGGTCAGTGCGGAGTTGCCGCACGTTTGCGCTGATTTGTTCGTTTGCGGTCATGGGCCAACAGTAAAGCCGGCGCGGATATTCGTCAAGCGGATTTTGGCGAAAAATGAAGCGGCCGCAATCCGCGTAAAATCCTTGACACAAATGTGCAGCCTGCGGACGATGGCCGGGCGCATTGGAGGCGCACACCATGAAACACGACTGGTTCTGGACAGGGATGGCCTTCGCCGCGGGGTTCGCCTGCGCGGTCGTGGTCGGCGCTCGCAACGGCGAGCAGATGGCGGAGGAGGTTGGCCGCATCGTCGAGACGTGCGAGGCGCAGTGCTCGGCGATGACGACCCGGCACCAAACGGAGTGCATGGACCGATTCGAGGTCGTCGGCGATGCTCTTCGCGCGCTCGGAGACCGCTGCGTCCTGAGCGTGCCCGTGGGTGACCGCCTGCGGGTCACGCGCACGGTGCGCCCGATGCCGGGGATTCCCGATGACCCGGAGGCGCCGTGAATGAGCTGGCACTTTTCGCGGGCGCTGGCGGCGGAATTCTGGGGGCAGGCTGCTCGGCTGGCGCACAGTCTGTGCCGTCGAAATCGACGAGTACGCCCGGCGCGTGCTTATGGCCAGGCAGGACGATGGGCATCTTGAGCCGTTCCCCATCTGGGACGACGTGCGAACCTTCGACGGGTGTCCATGGGCTGGCCGCGTGGATGTCGTCTCTGGCGGTTTCCCGTGTCAGGATATCTCGGCTGCAGGGAAGGGCGCAGGCATCGACGGCGAGCGGTCAGGACTGTGGTCCGAGTTCGCGCGCATCATTCGCGAGGTGGGACCACAATTCGTCTTCGTGGAAAACTCTCCAGCTCTTGTTACTCGAGGACTTGCGCGGGTGCTCGGTGACCTGGCCGCGCTCGGGTATGATGCGGAATGGGGCGTGCTTGGAGCGTCCGCCGTTGGCGCCCCGCATAGACGCGAGAGGATGTGGATTCTGGCCCACGCCTACCGTCTGCGGGAACTACAACCGGAAGGGCTTGAGCAAGACCAGTGGCGACGGGTTGGCGACTGCGGTGCGACAGTGGCCGACCCCGACCGCGTGCATGTCGAAAGGGTCGAGCCCGGCGGCACTGACCAGGAAGGATGGGCGGTCACGGGAGTCAGACCGGCTGGACCATGCAGTGATGTCGGCGCATGGTGGGCAACTGAACCCGACGTGGGTCGAGTGGCTAATGGGGTGGCCTCTCGAGTGGACCGCCTGCGATGCCTCGGAAACGGCCAAGTCCCGCAGTGCGCAGCAGAAGCGGCGAGGCAACTCGCGAGGAGGCGAGGATGGGTGATCGAGTGATGCAGGCCGCCCGCGCGCTACTCGCCGCGGCCAAGCCCGACCGTGCCGACCATGGGCGAACGATGCTCGTCCCGCGCGCTCTCGTCGAGGCGCTCCGGCGGGCGGTCGATGAGGACGGCCTGGAGCCCGTTGACGCCTCCAAGGCGGATAAGTAGACTAACCGCATGAACGTCAAGCTTTTCGATTCGGCCCGTGAGCGATACGGGCTTTCTCTCCGGGCGGTCGCCAAGCGCGTCGGGGTGTCGCACGCGGCCGTCGTCTTCTGGCGCCAGGGCAAGGTCAGCCCTCGCATGGAGCATGCTCGGCGGGTCGCTGACCTGCTCAACGTCAATTTTGGCGACCTCTGGGGTGCCCCGTGAGCTGGCTGCGTCTAGATTCCGACTACGCCAGCGACGGCACGCTGCGCCGGTGTAAGGCAGTGCAGTGGTGGCCGCTCATCCTCTGCGCGATGAAGCGAGGGGGCGGCGTCGCATCGGAGGACGACATCAGCCCGGAGGTTCTTGCGGACATCGGGCAGGGCTCGGAGGACGCGGCGCGTCTCGCAGTCGAGCGACTCAAGGCGTCCGGGAAGCTCGTCGAGGTGCCCGGAGGGTGGTCAACGCCCGGATGGTCGGAGCATCAGCCGGACCCGACTGCGAGTGACCGCGCCCGCCGATACCGCGAACGGAACCGGGCTGCAGCGGACGCAGCGGACGAACGAGCGTCACGGTGCGTCACGGTGACGTCACGTGACGAAACGGTGCGTCACGGTGACGTCACGGCAGAAAACGGTTCGTCACGCCTGACAGGACATACAGGACAGGACATACATACAGATCACTCCGAGAGAGAGGCGGCGGTAACAACCTCGCGCGCGCGCACGGACGACCCGCCGGTCCCGCCGCCGCCGACTCGGAAACCCGTGGGCGCTGTCGTCGAGGCGTTCCGGGCGACGCAGTCGGGCAGGGAAGCGCTCATGGTCGCCCCGAGGACGGTGCAGGAGCTCGGCGCCATGGTGGACGCGCACGGCGAGGCGACGGTCATCGAGGCCATCGGCCGGGCGGCCGACTCCTGCAAGCCGCCGCTGACCCTTGCCTACCTGCGCCCGGTCGTCGAGGCCGTAGCGAGGGGCGAGCCGAGGGGTAAGCCACGCGTCGCGACGACGTCGCGGCACTTCGACACCGGGCGCCGGACCGAGGACTTCGGCCCGCAACCCATGCCACCAGGGGAGATTTGACGATGGTCGAGGAGCTGCAAGCGGTCGTGGCCGACCTCATGGCCACAATCAGGGTCGAGCCGGTGAAACCGCTACAGGTCGTGACCGGCATCGTCGGTGACTACTGCGTCCGTACCGTGACCGGCCGATGTGGCGCAGGGTGCGACGGCGGGTTCACGCGAGTCGAGCGGGGTGGATACGAGGTCGTCAGCCCATGCCGGGAGTGCGGCCCCATCATGTCAGCCGCGCGAAGGTACAATGCAGCCCGTTTCCCGGCCGAATTCGCCCGGTTGCGGGAGGAGTGGCGGTATCACCCTACCCTGGACGCCTGCGAGGCCGTAGCGGGCGACGTGGCGGCCGGCAGGGGCCGGGTGTGGTACGGGCCGACGGGGACGGGGAAGACGTGGACGGCTGCTGCCGTCGGACTCGCCCTCGTCGAGCGCATGCCGGTCCGGTGGCTGCACTGGCCGTCGTTCGTCGCGGCCTTGAAAGACGAGTGCGGAGGAGGTGGCCAACTCGGGGCGGTCATCGCGGCTCGGGTCGGCTCGTCCGGCGTGCTCATCGTCGACGAATTGTGCGGCCGGTCGACGGAGTTCGAGGGGGAGATTGTGGAGCGGGTCATCGGGGTGCGCGCGGAGTCGTCGCCGCTCATCGTCACCACGAACCTGACGCAGGAGAAGGCGCGCGACTACGTCGGGGAACGGGTGTGGTCTCGACTCGGGCGAGCGTGCCGAGTCGCAGAGTTCGGCGGAATCGACCGCAGGACCACAAAATCAGGTTGACGGCGCGGCACTATTCGGCGAAGATGGGCGCAGAAAGGGGAAGCGATGAAGACCGAACCGACCGACATCGACCGCGAGGCGGCAGGGCTGTTCAACGCTGCGCCAGGGATGCGGGTCGTGTACGTGTCGAGCGTCAACGGCCGGCGCAAGCTTGAGTGGTGCCGCGTCCGAGATGGAGCAAGCGGGGTATACGGTGCTCCGGATGCGCTCGACACCGACGACCCGGCCACGGTCGGCGCGATGCTCGCGCAGGTCGAGGCGAGTGCGCCCGGCTTGGCTGTGTCGGTCGCAGACCGCCGGCATAACCTGCCCGGCAATGGTGACCGCCGTTTTCTGGTCCTCGTCGACCATGCGGAGGGGCACCAGGCGACGGCGACCGGGCCGACACGCGGCGCGGCACTCGTCGCGGCGATGCGCAAGCTGGAGGGGGCGTGAGATATGGACGCCAAGATGCAAGCGGCGATGCAGCTCGCGGGGCTGACCGACGCGGAGTCCGCGCTGTTGGAGGCGGTATGGGACGCCCCCGCTGAGGGCACCGCCCTGACAATCGCGGAGTCGGCCGGCATTGCCCGGCGGTCGTTTTTCCGTGCCGTCCGGTCGCTGCAGGACCGAGGGCTCGTCAATGCCGTCGGTGTGCAGGGGAGCGGGTTCCGGGTCGTCCGGGCGGACGATGCTGAATCGCGGCTGAAGGCGCTCGCAGTGGCCGCGTTGAACGGCGAGCAAGCAGGGGCCGAGTACAACGCGCTCTCCGACGTCGAGGCCGCGCGCCGCGACCGGGCGCGGTACTGCTAC
>JACCDP010800355.1_pt1 | contig 11449 bp, 10 predicted proteins | sample 7445841 | NCBI WGS metagenome assembly JACCDP01 (sample SAMN15323441, study PRJNA562643) | freshwater metagenome | isolation source: river surface water | place: USA:Blue River Watershed | collected 2017-08-17
ATCGGGCCAAGTCTTGTATCACTTTACACGAATGGATGGGATATTTCAAGACTCAATCCATCCTAGGCTTCAAAAGAAAACCCCTTAAAGTAAGTCTTTAAGGGGTACTTTGATTTTGACTGGCGGACCAGACGGGAATCGAACCCGCGATCTTCTCCGTGACAGGGAGACATGTTAACCGCTACACCACTGGTCCAACTTAATTATTATCAATTAAAAATAATGAAAAATCAAGATATGTAAATTCATTTATACTTTTTAGATGATAGAATAATTGATGATGTTAAATCGTTGAATTGAAAGTTCGGAAAATAATTTAACATTAAATAGTTAGAACCTATATAAGACATTGATTCATTTTTACGGTAGGGAATTTTACCAAACTGAAATAAGGTATTATCAAAATTTAATGTTTTAATAATGAAGTTAACAAATTGCTTTATTGAGATTGGACTTGAATTTGTGAAATTAATTATCTCTTCCTTTATAAATTGATGATTATTTAGAATTAAATATAAAAACTTTATAAAATCTTGTACGTAAACAATGTTCCTTATTTGTTCACCAGATGTTAATAGTAAAGGTTTTTTATTATATCCAGAAATAAGTACTTGAGGAAAAAGGCGATTTGATGATTCGAAAGGGCCGAATAAACCAAAGGGTCTTATAGTAATAAATTTTAAGTTTATTTTCTTATTTATTGTTTTCAGAAATAAATGAGAAGAAAATTTAGATGTTCCATACAAACTATCTGGAAATGGTAATAAATCTTCAGTAATAAGTACATTAGAATACTTTTCGCCATATTCAAAAACTGAGCCAATATTAAGAAAAATATCACAACCCTGACTTTTAGAAAAGCTGTACAATTTTAAAGTAAGTAGTATATTACTTTCAACTATTTTTGTTAAATCCTCTTCATTAGGATTTACTCCATAAGCAGCTAAATGGATACAAGCTTCAATTTTATAATTTAAATTTATTGGTTTATTAAGAATTTCATAATCCAAAAAAATAATATCATTGCGAATTTTTAGTAATTCATGTTTTTGGTTTACATTTCTAACAAAACAATAAAGATTAAATTCAGTAAATAATTCTGAAGATAATAAGTTTTTACCAATAAACCCAGTAATCCCCGAAATTAAAATATTCTTTTTAATTAAATTCATTAAAGTAATTGTTAATCTGTTGAATAGTAAATTTTCTTATTCGATTTGATTTAAAATTCTTATACCAATTAACTGTTAATTCAATTGATTCATATGAATTTAAAATAGGCTTCCAGTCGAGTTCATTAGTAGCCAATGAAATGTCTAGTTTCAAAACTTTGGCTTCATGAAAAGTTTGAGTAGATAATTTAATCTTGTTTTTATCAAAAGAAATATTCTTCATAATTAATTCAATCAATTCTTTAACAGTCAATTCATCATCAGGATAAGGGCCGAAATTATAAGATTTGGAGTAATTTAATGGTTGTTCATATAACTTTTTTGCTAATTGGAGATAACCCAATAATGGTTCCATAACATGCTGCCAAGGCCTTACAGCATTTGGGTTTCTTAAAAGTAGATCATTATTGTTATAATATGCCCTAAATAAATCTGGAATAATACGGTCAGATGCCCAATCGCCTCCCCCTACAACGTTACCAGCTCTAGCTGTAGCCAAGCCTTGAATCCTTAAATCAATAAAAGATTTTCTCCAAGATTCTATTAAAATCTCTGAAGCGGCTTTTGATGCTGAGTATGGGTCAAAACCACCCAGCGGATCACTTTCTTTAAAAGGAAATCCAAATTCATCATTTTTATAGACTTTATCTGTAGTAATAAAAACTGCGGATTTAATAAACTGATTTTGGGACAAAAGATTTAGAATATTTGCTGTACCAATGTAATTAGTGTTATGAGTCAATAATGGATTTAAATAAGATAATTTAACTAATGGTTGAGCTGCTAAATGGAAAATAATTTCGGGTTTGAATTTTTGAATAATTGTTTGACATCTTTTTAGATTTAAAATGTTGACTCGATTATCATTAATATATTCATTAAGTTCTAAAATTTCAAAAAGTGAGGATTTATATGGATTTAGGGAAATTCCCGAAATATTTGCTCCTAAATCCAAAAGCATTTGAGTTAACCAAGCCCCTTTAAAACCAGTGTGACCGGTTATTAATACCTTTTTGTTGGTGTAAAAATCTTTTAAATCTTTAATATTCATTATTTAATCCATGGTGCTTTATTATTAATTAATAAATTTTCAAGTAGTTGCTTATCTCTTAAAGTATCCATCGGTTGCCAAAAACCATAATGTTTAAATGCTGTAAGTTGGCCTTCTTTTGCAAGGTTTTCCAAGGGTTCCCTTTCAAAAATTGTATTATCATTATCAATATAATCAAAAACCTTCCTTGAAGCAACCATAAACCCACCATTTACCCATCCTTGGTCGGTTTTAGGTTTTTCATGAAAATTAATAACTAGATCATTTCTAAGTCCAAGTAAACCAAATCTACCATCTGGATTTACGGCTGTTAAAGTCAGAATTTTTTTATTATCTTTATGAAAACGAAGTAAATCATTTAAATTTACATCCGACAATCCATCGCCATAAGTTATCATAAATAAATCTTCATTTATTAATGACTTTATTTTTTTAATTCTACCGCCAGTCATTGTATTTAAACCAGTGTCTATAAGGGTTACCTTCCACTTATAGGTTTTAGAATTAAAAAATGCTTTGTAGCCATTATTTGAAAAATCAAAAGTTACATCTGAATGGTGTAAATGAAGGTTGTTAAAATATTCTTTAACAGTATAACCTTTGTAACCCAAGCAAATTATAAATTCATCAAAACCAAAAGAAGCATAATATTTCATAATATGAATAAGTATCGGTTCGTTACCTATTTCAATCATTGGTTTTGGTTTTAAATGAGATTCTTCGCTAATCCTAGTACCAAATCCACCGGCTAAAATAACTACTTTCATTAATATATTCCCCCAATTACCAATTTTCAATAACAATGTTATTATACCCTAATTGTTTTAAGCTATTCTGAAAAAAATAGTTAAATTGTTTATTTCCACAAATAAAAATATTTGTATTCTTGCTAAATTTATTATTTATGTCTTCAATTGTAATTCTTCTATTATAAACATTGGATAGCTTATCAAAAGTTAAAAATAATTTATAGTTTTCCCCTAATTCACTAACTAAAAGGTTATAAAGTACTGCTTCACCAAAAAACTTTGTTGAATGAAAAAGTGATAAATTATGCAACATACCATTTGCTTTAAAGAAATCAAAAAAAGAAAGAAACGGAGCAATTCCTGTTCCACCAGCGATGCAAAGTGTTTTAGAAAAATCAAAGGGAGGTATAAAATTTCCATAAGGAAGTTTAAGGGTTACGAAATTATTGACTTGGACTTTTTCGAATAGTTTATTTGTAAATTGACCCTCTTTTTTTATAACTAACCTAATTTTGTTATTAGGCATTTCGAAGGAAGCAATACTAAATGAGCGAGAATCTGGCCAAATTGATGAGTAATCAACATCCTCAAGGGTTAATTGAAGGAACTGACCAGGTTCATGCTGAAAATTATTTTCCAACTCTAAAATATATTCTCTAGTTCTGTCCGATAAAATCCTTATTGAAAGAACTTTTGCTTTTGAAACCATAAGTTAGAATTTTGATAAAAAATCATCAAATGTTAATTGCATATATTGCATTTTTTCAATGTCAATTCCAGGATAAATACCAACCACAAATGTACGATTCATAATAATATCGGTATTTTTTAAATTTCCAACAATTCTGTAATTAACATATTCATAAGCAGGTTGACGTGTTAAGTTACCGGCGAATAACATACGAGTTAGAATTCCCTTAGATTCTAAATGTTGAATAATATCATTACGGTTGAAAGGAGAATTCTCTCTAACTGTTATGGGAAAAGCAAACCAAGAAGGATCAGAAAACTCAGTTGCTTTAGGAAGAATGAAGTAATTTTCATATTTTTTTAGATGATTGTAAAGTATGTTGAAGTTTTCTTTTCTTTTTTGAATAAAAAATGGCAACTTTTTTAATTGGGCAACCCCGATCGCAGCTTGCATGTCTGTTATTTTAAGATTATAACCAATATGAGAATAAATGTATTTATGGTCATACCCATATGGCAATGACCCTAATTGATGTTCAAACCTTTTACCGCATGTATTATTAGCACCTGGTTCGCAGTAACAATCTCTACCCCAATCTCTGAAAGATTCAATCAGCATTTTAAATATATATTTATTAGTTAAAATAGCCCCACCTTCACCCATAGTCATATGATGAGCTGGATAAAAACTCACAGTTGCTGTATCACCGAATGTTCCAACCATTTTACCTTTATATGTAGAACCTACCGCGTCACAACAATCCTCAATCAAATACAGATTGTTATCTTTGGCAATCTTGGAAACAGCATCTAGATTAAATGGATTACCTAATGTGTGAGCAATCATAATAGCTTTAGTTTTGGAGGATAAAGCTTTTTTAATTTCATCAACATTTATATTATATGTTTCAAGATCTACATCTACAAAAACAGGAACCATTTGATTTTGAACAATTGGATTTACTGTGGTTGGAAAACCAGCAGCAACAGTAATAACTTCATCACCAGGTTTTAGTCTTTTGTCTCCCAATTTATAAGATGTAAGCGGTGATAAAGCTAGGAGATTAGCAGAACTACCAGAATTTGTAAGTAAACAATATTTTTGTTGCATAAATATTGAAAAATTCTTTTCAAATTCTTGAGAAAATCTCCCAGATGTAAGCCAAAAATCTTCAACAGAATCCAAGAGATACTTAATTTCATCTGTATCAAAAACTTTTCCTGCTACTGGGATTAATTTATCTTTCTTGTTTTTAAGTTTACTGTAAATTTCATGAATATATTGATTTTTAATTTCATTATTCATATTTTACCCCTTTTAACCATAACATTTTTTTTATTAAAGTTAAATTAAAATGTAATAATTGTATAAATAAACAATATTTTAACTTAACATGTTTAGATTTAAAAACAAAAATTTGAGAATATTAATTGAAATAAATTTTCCTTTAATGCAAGGAAAATAATTTTTTATAATTTATGAAAATTCCTAATATTCAAGAATATTTTAATATAAGTAATAATTTACTTTTTTATTTGAAATACTTAAATAACTATATCAGTAATAATCAAATAAGAGTATAAATTAATCTTTTTTTCTATAAAAGGGTTGAAAAAAATCCATCAAAATTTTATAAAATAGGTTTCTAATAAATTTAGGCATATTAAAAATTGGTAAAATAAAAATGTAAAAGTTTATTCTATTTCTAAAATAGTTCCTAATCATTAAATATACTTCTTTAAAATTTTGTTTTTCAAAATTAGCAAGTGTATTCCTTTTGATTTTTTTTATACTTAATCCAACAATTAAGAATTGTTTAAACAGTAAATACTTAATTAATTGGTTTTGAATATAAGATAAGTGTTTTGATTTTAGGTATTTATTATGAATATAACCCAAGTCATAAATGAAGGTTTCAAACCATTTATAACCAGAAGATCCACCACTTGTTACTTCAAATGCATCAGCATCAATAAAGAGTGTTTGTGACCCATTTGAATTTAAAGCCTCATAAAATGGGAATAAAAAAGGGAAGAAACTAGAATTTGAATAATTAACAGCATAGATATATTTGTGGCTAAATATATTTTTAGAAACTAATGTGTTAAAAATAGATACTTTTCTAATAAAAGTATCTTTAGTGTAATTATATATATCGAAGCTTTTGTCACCAATATTTTTTTTCTTTCTAGAATTGTTAATAAAAATCAAATCTAAACTGTTTTGAATTAATACTGGAATTAGATTTGATAAGGTTTCTCTATTTATAAATTCATCATCGGATAGTAACCAAATATAATAAGAACTGCTTTTCTTAAAGCATTCTTTAAAGTTATTTGCCATGCCTATATTTGAGTTATTCTTTAAAACCTTAATAACGTTTGGAAATTTATTAACGTAAGGCATTAATGAATCATAAATACAATAATTAGAATCATTATCAATCACTAAAATTTCTAAGTAAAGTGAAAAATACGAAAAATTATCTGATTGAATAATAGAATCTAGACACCTAATTAATTGTTCTTTTCTGTTGTAAGTAGGTATCGCAATAGTAAGAGTTTTCATTTTTATTTAATAAAATATTTAAATAATATTATAAATATATAATTCGTTTTTTAATAATTTAATAATAACAGTAAAATAAGCAATTTACTAACTTTTATAAGAATTTTTTTAAATATTAAAGAAAAATACATTAATGGAAAAATACATAAAGATATTATAGATGCTAGTGGATTAATTCTAAAGTAGTATTTGATAAGACTTTTTTTTGCCAAAATAAAATTTAATAATTCATAAAAAGAAAACTTAATTGTGTGAAGGTGAAGCAGGAAGGAAAAAAAGATTTTAGGCTTGTAATTAATTAATCGTTTAAAATTAATGAATGAGTAAATATTAATAAGTGATTTTTTTGAACTCCAGGAAGGTTCATCTGTTTGATTATTAACAAGTTTTGACTTAGGATTAAAAAAGAAGTTTTTTCCTTGGCTTGAAGCTACAATAAAAACAAATAATGGTATTGACCAATTAAAAGTAATCAAATTCTTTAAAAAAGGTACAATTATTTTATTTCTTATAATAGTCGAAGATATAAACATAAAATGACCATGATTTTTTAAATATGTAAATAAAATGTATAACTTGGTTAGTTGTTTTTCCTTTATAATAGTATCAAAAGCAAAAGTTGAAGAGTTACCTTTTTGAATTATATAATTCATATAAATAACTGATGGAAGTAATGATAATTTATTTTTTAAAAATAAATATACCTCGGTAATTAATTCTTTAGAGATTTTATCATCATCACCTATAACCCATGAATATTCAGAATTTGAATTTAAAATCAATGAGGTATAGTTTTGAGAGAAACCAATATTATAGGAATTTTTTTTAACAATAAAATTGTCAAATGTTTTGGTTTTAGAAAGAATAGAATCAAGAGTGTTATCGCTAGAATTATTATCAAAAATCATAACTTTAATATCATTTTTCAAAATTGGTTTTTCATAAAAAAAATCCAAAAGAACATTAATTAAATCAGAAACTTTTTTTTCTCTATTAAATGTTGGAATTAAAATAGCTAAGGTTTTCATTATTTAATTAAGATCGTTTTTATTTTAGATTGATAAATTATAAAATTCACTGAAAAGTAAGTAATTATAGACATTAAAATACCAACAACCAGTTGTAGAATCCCATCAGCAATTAATTGAATAAAAAAATATGTTATTACCATAAATGTACTTGCTTTGATGAATTGTTGTGCAATTTTAATCGATTTAAGTAACAAATTAAGTTTAAAATAACGAAAAATAAAAAGTGCATATTTCAATGTGAGAATTATGTTCGAAAAAATTGTTGATATCAAAAATCCAATAGTACCAAAAACTAGAGTCAAGACTATCGAAAACGGAATTTTAATAAACAAGAAGTTATTAGTAAATATATTATTGTCTTCACTTACCAAGCCTTTTGAATAGAGTATTGTACTTGATAATGAATTTAAAATCTGAAAAGGTAATGAAAAAAGATAAATCCTAACGTACAAAATAACGTTTTGCCATTCAATTGAATAAAATAACGTAACAAAAGGATCAACAGTTAAAAATATACCAACAATAGAAGGAATTAAAAAGAAAAGAATTATTCTAAGATATTGATCTATTAAAATACCAAAATCATTATTTTTATTTGAAAAGGTTTTATAAAAACTTCTATTTAAAATATTGTTTAGGTGTGTAGGAATAACATCACTTAAAGAGAAAACAAAAAAATAAAGGCCAACTTCAGTTGGTCCAATTAAAATTGTTAATAAAAGTATTCCTAAATAATAATTTAAAAATAAAAAAATGTTTCTAGATAATGAATGTATTATTTGTGAATTAAACTTTGAAATTGAATGTAAGGGTGATGATTTTGTAATAAAAGAATCTATGTTTACTTTTTTGTGTGGGATATAAAATATTGAAGTTATAAAATTTGATAATAACGGTTGGAATCCTATAGAAAGAATACCTAAATTAAAAAAAAATAAAACTAAACAAATTAACCACGAAAAAAAATTTGAAAAAAAAGATACTTTAGAAAGCACTTTGAAATTCTCTTTAGAAGCAAGAAGAATTCGAGAGATAGTAATCGATGGTTTAAAAACAAAAGATAAACCAGATGTTAGTAGAATAATACTAGTTATAATATTATCTAAGGTGAAAAAATAAATAAATAATAAATGAACAATTAAAAATATTAAATTAATAATAACCAATCTTTTTTGTAAAGGTCTGAGAAAATTAGAAATAAAAATAGAAATATCTTCCTTTATAAAAATATATTCACTTGCTAAATCGGAAAAAATGTAGAAAACACCAAAAATAAAAGTATAAATGGCATAGTAACCAAATATCTCAGAAATCACAATATATGCAAGTAAAAATCTAAATAAAATACTGAATAAATCCTTTGAAACTGTCTCAATAAGTATGTTGATTAAATTATTCTTAATTTTGTAATCCATAAGATATTTATTTAAAATTTTTCTTAAAATCAATTATATGAGATTTTTTTACAAAATAAAGTAATTTAACAGATATTTTAAATTTATAATAAATAACTCATTTAAATTGAAAAAAAATGATATTTATAATTTTTTTGTAAATTTATGATAATAGATCTAATAATGAAAATTTAAATGAATATGGCACTAAATTAGATTGCTCTAGAATAAAAAAAGTATAATAAGCTAATAATGAAAATAAAGAATAAAAACTTAATTTAATTATAAACTTATCAAATTTTGAATATAACCGATTTAAGATTATTAAAGGGACAATAAAAACAAAGAAATTATAATATATAGAGAGTCTTTTTAAATAAATATTGTAAAATCCTACCAAGTTAATAAATAAACCAATGAGAAACAAAAATAACAAAATAGATTCAAAATTATTTATAGGTTTTTTATTATTAATGATTAGAGAAACTAAAACTAGGAAGATTAAGGCTAGATTTATATAAAATTCTCTATTTGATGATGGAACAAATATAAAGTACTCAAATCCAGGTAACCTATATGCTATCCAGAAAATTGATATTTGATTGAAAAATAGAAAAATTAATAAGAAAAATATTATTGAAGGGATAAAAAGTTTTTTATTAATAATTACAATTAGTCCAATTAGTCCAATTAAAGCGGCTTCATGAAATATCAACGAAATCAAAAAAAGAAATAAAGACAAGAATGATTTCTTTTTCAAGGCATATAATACTGATAAAAAATAAAAAGAAATAGAAATACTTTGTTTAATTATGTTAAAAGATACAAAAAAGAATAATATAGTAATTAAATAAAAAATTAATACTTTATTATTGTTATACCTCGATGATATTAAATTGATTCCAAAAAAAATATTAAAAAGTATAATAAAAGAAGAAGTTAAAAAAAAAGTTTTTTCGGAACCCAACATATTACTAAATGCATATAACAATCTCATACCTAAATTTATAGAGGGAATATTATCTAAAAAAGGATCCATTGAAATAAAATATGCAGATTGAAATAAATAAATTTCATAATCAGATCCAACATTGTATCTAAATGAGGCAATAATCCATAAAATTAAAAATGAAATTATCAAAAAGATTTTTTTCTTATTTATAATCCAAAGATAAAACATAAAAGTAGAAGTTATAGTTATTATGGAATAAAAAATAAGTGTTTCGGATTTTGTAAATTCAAGTATCATATACTGTATTATATATGTAATTATGAAAAATAAAGAGCCTTTAGTTTCGGTTATAATGGGAATATATAATTCTTCTTCAACTCTAAATAGAGCAATTGAATCTATTTTAAATCAAACTTATAGGAATTTTGAATTTATCATATGTGATGACAAATCAACAGATAGTAGTCTTGAAATATTAGAAAATTTTGCAAGAATCGATACACGAGTTAAAATTATAAAACATTCACAAAACAAATCTCTTTCATTCGCATTAAATAATTGCTTGAAAAATATATCTGATAATTCTATTTTTATTGCAAGAATGGATGGAGATGATTACTCGCATCCGTTAAGACTTCAAACTCAAGTAGATTTTTTATTAGATAATAATGAGTATGATCTTGTTACATGCAAATCGAATATTTTTGACTCAAGAAATTCGGTTATTTCAATAAGGGGTAAAGAAGGTGAAATTCCTAAAAACTCGTTGCTAAAAGGTCCACCTTTTGTTCATCCTTCAATTATGATAAGAAGGACTACAATACAAAAAATTGGTTTTTACAATGAAAAAACCGAAGCATTAAGAATGGAAGATTATGATTATTGGTTTAGATTTTACAAAGAAAAATGTAGAGCCTATTGTTTAAATATAGTTTTATTTGATTATTTCGAAAAAGCCCCAAAAAAAGATTTTAAAGTTACTTTAAGATCATTTAAACTTAGAATTAAGGGTTTTCAGATTAATAAATTTTCCATTTTTAGTTACTTTTACCTATTTAAGCCATTTATTTCTTATATAACACCTTATAAACTTAAGAAATTTTTAAGAAAAAATGTTTAATTAAAAATAAAATCAATCATCTCTTTAGTTTTGGTTTCTTTTAAGAAATAATTTATGATTGTGTTATATCCTAGGATTGACATTTTAGAAATCTTATTATTATCAAGTTTACTTAGAATATTTAACTTAATAATTAAATCGTTGTAGTCATTTGCTTTAAAGAGAAAACCACTTTCACTGTCAGTTACAGCTTCTTTCATACCTGAAATGTCAGAACAAATAACAATTAATCCGCATGCCATTGCTTCAAGAACCACATTTGAAAATCCCTCATGTAATGAAGGTTGACATAAAAAATAATATTTTTTGAAAATTTCATTTGTATTATTTCCGATTCCATAATAATTAAATTTATATTGTTTTTTTAGATTGTGAAAGTATTTGGGGTTAGAATATGGCCCATAAACATCAACATAAAATTTTATATCAGATTGAGAATTAAATTTATCAACTGCCTTTAATAATATATGAAGTCCTTTATCTTTTTGTATTCTTCCATAATACAAAATAGTAAATTTGTTTGAATTTTTAGAACTAGTTGGTACATAGGTATATTTACTAGTGTTAACACCTTCACCTAAAATTACCGTATTTAAAGCATTAATTTTAATAGAATTTAAAAAAATATTCTGGATTTGATAATTTTGAAAGATATATTTATTAACACTTAGAGAAGCAATTCGATAAAGAATAATAAAAACAAATTTAAATTTACTATAAT
>JACCDP011043230.1_pt1 | contig 11449 bp, 9 predicted proteins | sample 7445841 | NCBI WGS metagenome assembly JACCDP01 (sample SAMN15323441, study PRJNA562643) | freshwater metagenome | isolation source: river surface water | place: USA:Blue River Watershed | collected 2017-08-17
GAAGTCCGGGAGTCCCATGGCGTCCGCTGCATTGGATCCGGCGAACATGGGGTTCTTCAGGAGTCTGTCCTCCTGAGTCGACATTCTCCTAGACCACTTTGAACCTGTCCCCTTACTGTTGCTACATCCTTGGTTCAGGCACACGTTGCAAAACATTTGCCTGAACTGTTCGGGGGCTAGGAGTTTTCTATGGTCCCCGTCGTAGCAATTTTCCCAGAGGTCAGGTATCCTTCTCACGTCCTCCCCCTCCTACCCCTGACCCAGCATGACCTGCATCGGGCTTCGTACACTCCCGAGGAACCCACCTGGATCTGGTCCCCAGTCGAGGCACTCTTGTATCTGAAAGATCTGGTGGCTGGATTTCCGCAAAGTTTCTTTCCCACTGGGGCTACACAGACTGCAGAAAGTTTGGTGACGGAATCGGACTTTGCCATCAATTCCGCCATCGGGCCAAATGGCTCCCCGTCAGAGTCTAGATCCAGTCCCGCCACCACCACTCTGCACCCTATGTTGGCGTAGGATTCGAGAATCCCCACCACCCCATTCTCCATGAACTGAACTTCGTCTATGCCTATAACCCCCTCCGCCACCGGAAATCCAGTCTCTTCTATGTGCTTCTTTATCTCCTGCACGGAGCCGATCGGGATAGCATAGAAGGACCCTGAACTTGTCCCCTCCTCGTTAGGATGGGTCGCTATATTCTCCGGGTGGTATCTGTTGTCCATGGACGGTTTAAAGGCCAAGACGGGTTGGCCTGCTATCTTGGAGCGTCTGAGACGCCTAATGAGTTCTTCCGACTTTCCGGAATACATGCAACCTGCTATCACCTCTAGCATCTTATACCCCACTTTCCGGTTTAAACCAGAGGTACTCATTATCATTATAAGTGTGGCAGATTTCGTCCCCAGCCCTTATACCTCTCTTCGCCATGAAATCTATATACCTTCTGTCCGTCTTGGGGTCGACGTACGGGACATAAAAGGCGTTGGCTCTGTTCTCGGGTTCATGGTTGTACAACATCGAGTAACCCAGTCCTATCGCCCTCTCTCCCTCTCCTCCCCCAGCCCAAGGTAACAAGAGGTGTCTGATCTTTATAACTCTCTCCCCGTCATTATAGGGTAACGCTTCCGTGTTTGCCAGAATCTGGAAACCTTCTGGGTCTTCTTTCGTCTTTATAACCATCACTGGGCACCTTTCTATCAGTTCACCCCTCACTATGTTAGTGGCTGCTATCACCCCCAGACCTCTGGTGGGGATCTCCGCCAGTGCCACTTTATTATTTATAGACACATTTATGAGTTTCCGTTCCGGATACGGTTCTATCACAAATTCGCACTGGACACACTTAGATCCGTAGGTGAGACTTTTGTTTCTAGATAACTCATGAACGGTTCCACACCGTTCGCATATTACTGTCCTCAAATCTCACCTCAGGTTGAATCCTTCACCTTCCACTACTACCACGTGACGTCCATCCTTCCACGCCATAGCGACCTGCAGGAAGACGTCTGACACTTTGCTTGAAGTCCCATCAGGTAGAGGAGCCTCGTAGCATCCCGGTGGACCTGATTTCCTTCTCCACCCTTTTCCTTTCTCTCCGCCTGGCTTGCACATTCCCATGTCATAAGACAGGCAGGTTTTGTAGGACTTACAGGTACCCTCTGTTTCCAGTACCCTTTTGGCACTCGATCTCGGGTCCCTCCCAAGAGCGGCCAACAGTGGTTGCAAGCGACCGTGTAGAGCATGGGATAGGATCTCTGCCGAGATCACTTCTATTCCCTGCTCCCAAGATGTCCCCCTAAGGGACTCCAGCACACCCCAGTGTCCTCCCCCGCTCGGTACCACCTCCACCAGTAGGTGGACTTGTTCCGGTTCTTCCTGTCTCTTGGAAGGGGAAGGATCTGTGATGCTGATGGTCCTCATGGAACCATTTTACTTCCCGGATCTACTCTTTTAACAGTCTGGGGTCCTGGGGTCCCTCTACGTATTCGACTCCCACTTTATTCCTAATCAGGTAGTCTACCCCTTCCCCGCCACCTTTGTATCCACCCTTCACGCATAGGACCTTCTCTATCCCGGCGTGGTGGATGCTCTTCGCGCACATAGGGCAAGGTTCCCCCGTCACGATCAGCCACGCTCCGCGTGTGGAGACCCCGTTCTCAGCCGCGTTGCATATTACGTTCCCTTCAGCATGATGGCAACCTTTTTCCATCATGGTTCCGGATTCTATGGGGGTGCACTGCTTCAGGAGTTTAGATCTCTCTTCATTAGCCTTCCTCAGGACCTCTTCCGCGTCTTCGGTGTAAGCCTCTCCTCCCCATACCTCTTTTCCCTTCACCAGCAGTGACACTTTCTTAAACAAGACCCTCGTCCTACCGATGTCATGAAACGAGGAGAAAACCTTTATCTCTGTGTCTTCTTCCCTCAGCCCGTCCCTCTCACACCAAGACCCACGACACAGATCCCCGTCCCCACCTCTGGGGCCACCGTTATAACCGTCTGCCAGTACCACGTTCCTCTTCGGGTCTATCAGCATGGCCCCGAATTTGCGCCTAGGGCAATTGCTGGCCTTGGAAAGCGTGACGCACTGTTCTATTCTTATATCTACGTGCTTCTTCTTCATTGTGGTAATTCCTCTCAGATCAGGGTAGAATTCGAGACCCCGGTCCCAACCATGGGACCCCCGGCTCCCGCAGCGACTCCAGTTCCGTACCCAGTCGCGAACCCCAACGCTATACCCGTGGACATGGCTGAGGCTAATTCTGCTGCCACCGGACCCGCCAACCCATTTGCGCTGAAACTGGACACCAGTAGTCCAGTAAGGACCGCCCCGTTGGCGAAGGTCACCTTGGACGTGTCCACCCCTATCGCCCCCGTGCTCACCCCGGCATAACCTGCGAAACTAGTGTAAGCAGCCCCTATTCCTAGGGCCGTAGCCACACTCATTTGGGGTGACACCAACCCGTTCAATCCCCCCGCATTCAGAGAACTCACCAAGGCGGGTGGCGGAAAGGGCAAGAAGAACTTCCCGGTTACCGTCCCGGCTCCTAATGCTCCATTCGTGGAGCCTACTAGGATCACGTTCCCTGGGGTCAGCGACCATGGGACTATAGCCTGGCCTATAGCCGTGCATATGGAAACCCACTTGGGTCCGGTTAGGGTGGGCGAGGCGGATAATATTGCCGCCGTCACCTGTTGTGGAGTTATGGGCACCTATAACTTCCAGATTCCCGGAATCCCTATCGTTCCGGATAGTTCGAAGGTTCTGCCCGTAAGACCATCTATACATCCGCTGTTTAGCATACCACCTGTAGGTCCTATCATTCCCGCCAGAGTCAGAGTCGTTGCCGCCAAACTCAGGCTAGTGGCTGACTGAACCCTTACGCTTATCCCCTTTACTACCGCCTCGCCCTTGTTCGCAGAAATCACCACTGGACCAATCCCAGCCGTAAGTTTCGCAGATAAGGGGGTAACTTTCAAGTTATTAGAGAGGACCGGGGGTCCAGACGACACGCTCGTCCCTATTCCAGTCCCGAAATTCCATTCCAATCCAGCCACTTGAGATATTATGTCTAGGGTCATGGCTGACAAATTTGCCGAACCCACGTTTACTACGTTGTTGTACGATCCCACATTTATGTACTCTGATCTTCCCCCGAATTCCATTACATACTCGTCTGTTATACCACCTACTGACCCAGTGAGTGGACTCGAAGTGAAGGTCGTTCTTCTAGTCGCCCCATTGGTAGCCAGACCATCTTTGGGACCTCCCAATACCGTCTCTGATGATCCAGATATAGACATGCTTAGTACCTTGGTAGAAACCGATACGGTGTCACCAGAGTTTATGTCGACGGACCCACTGGAGGTCATACCTATGGTTTTCGCTTCGGAAAGGCTTATCTCCGGAGCCTGCACCTGCACCTTATTAGAAGCCTGAATGAGAGTCCCGGTCGAACTCTGCAACTTCATGGCTATGTTCTGGGATGCCGGACTGGAATTCGGATTTTGATTGGGTCCAGCAGCCCCCTCCGTAATGCTACCACCAGCCGATATTGTTACCGCCCCTCTGTCAGACGTGATCTCCACCCCCACGTTGTCTGTACTTCTACCTGACCCGACGTTGTTGAAAGATATGGAACCTTCGCACTCGTTTCTCAGGCTTTGCCCGTCGTCGTCCACCCCATAAAAAGACTGCTTTCCGGTCCTGTAGTCCTCCTGCACAACCTTCGATCCGTGACCCTGAAAGTTGTTGAGGTAAGCCCCACCCTTGGTTATTGCTATGAATGACGGATCTACGTCTGGCTTCTCGGGATTTCTGACCCTCACCATGAAGGCCAACTGGTCTTCTACGCTGTCATCCGGGGTGGAGGCCCTCACTATGGTCTGCTTTCTTCCGTTTTTGTCGACTATCTTCGCCACCAACGGAGACCCGTAAGCATCTCGTTCATTGGTGGAATCATTTCCCACCACCGTTCCTAGGACAAATTCCACCATCGGGGAGGAAGTCGCCCTGTTGTTGGGGTCAGGGGGTAATTCTGGGTTAGGTGAGTTGGGGAGGAGTCTATCTATGTCTAAGCCATCAGTCTGTTCCGTGACTGGTAAAACGCCATCCGTAGTGTGCGAGACTTCAATTCTGTACTCGCTATAGACATCTGCCCCGGCATTATCAACCCCGTTTCTAGAATCCTTAGAGACTCTGAACATGGATTTGCCGCCGTAGGTGGCACCTCTCTTCACCTTGTCGTCAAATACCGTCCCATCCGCTGATATAAAAAGTCCTCTCTGCAGTATGTCTACGGGGTTAGTCTCGGTGGTGAAGTCCAGCCCGTTGGCATTACTTATCCCGTCTTCACCCACGTTGAATACGTATGACGGATTCACCGTCCCGGCGTCAGGAATAGTGCCCATCTGGTTAGGTAGCAGAGGAGTCCCATCCTCATCTACCTGTCTATCCCCGGACCAGTCTACTGAGTCTTTAAACATCTGGGTGGGAAGCAGGGACGCGTCCCTCTGTACCATCCCACCGTAGACTCTGAACCCAGCCCCGGCCATGAATTGCTGGAGAGACCTGACTACTAGGGCCTGATCTTGGTCCCTTAGTATAATCTCGTTACCCCTCCGGTTCGTGAGGGTCGCGCTTTCTGTCAGAAGAAGATCAGATCCCTGAGCGGAGGAGGCTACTATATGCCCCTCTTCCATCTGCCTTAACTTGTATCTCCTCTGTGAAGCCGAACCCTCCAGAGCGATCTTATCCTTCGGAGTCAACCCGAGTTCATTCGGGGAGTGTGATCTAACAGTCAACCATTCCAGAGCCGCCTGGGAACCTGGCACGAACCACCCCAGTATGACTGGAGCAGAGTTCTTCCCTGACTCTGCTGGTTGTGCTCCTATTACGCACACGTCCCCGACCTGGGGCATAGCACCCAGAAAGTGTCTACCACCCGCCCCCGGAAATGATATAGGGACGTTCTTTCTTGGCATGACTTCATCATAGGCCAAGAGGTCCACCACCATCCTTTTCGGGTCCACCCTCTTCACGGTCGCAACGCTTATGGGGAAGTTCTTCTTCCCCTTCACCTTGGCTCGCTTCAGAGGGGAGGGTTTAAAGTCCTTGACTATTTCGCCAGTGGTAACTCTTTCACTGACTGCTTTCCCTTCAGGCATAACGCATTACCCCCCTGTCACGTCAGTTATAGTTCCCGGTATACTAGTTATACTCTCTGCTATGTTCTCCGCGTTTCTAGCGGTGTCCTCCCCGTACCCAACGAGTGCGTCTATTCCGGCACTGAGTGAGAGTCTGGTGCTAGGTGCCTTTCCAGACACGGCATCCCTAGTGACCTTCCAAGATTCCCCAGCCGCCGTGGCCTGGTCCTTTAAGAATTCGTTCACCGCCCCTTCGTTGAGTTGCACGAATTCCCCAGTGAAGGCTTGCAAGAAGTAGGAGGCTTCCACGCCCTTACACAGGCACACCCCATTCTCCTCACCGACCGTCAGATTCACTATCTCCCGGTAGTTCACTTCCTCAGTGGTGGACATTCCACGGGTCTTGGAGGTTATCGGAGCGTTCCTTATGAACGCGACCTCCGACTGTGAGTCCTTCTTGAGTTTTTCTATGGCGGCTACGAATTCCTCTGTAGACGCCCCAGACTCCACCCCCACCACTGCCGCCAGTTGTGCTTTCCTGTCCTCGTCTAGAGTCCCAAGCACTGCTGGTACATTTCCACCAGTTGCTATCAGTCCAGCCACAAAAGCCTCTACTATCTCGAAAGAGGCGGCATCCTTCCCGGTACTAGACAAGGCCAGCAATTTATACTGGGTCGAGATGTTTATGCCCCGACCATAAGCCAGCCCTCCGTATACTTGATATCCCCTGTTGTCTGACACGGGGAGTATAGGGGTTGGACTTATAACTTCCTCCTCCTTGGTGCCAGAAGCCTGCACCTGTCCCGGACTGGACTCTTTGTATCCTTCCAGCACGGATAGCATCGTATTTCTAGCCGAGATGTAGGGGGAGTAGTCTCCGGATTCCCCTAGTTTTTCCTTCAGGGCCTGCTGGCACAAATCCATGTACTCTGCCAAGAGTCCCGAGAGATCATCAGATATGTCGCTTATCGCATTAAACTGAGTCTTCCCCTTGGTCTTACCATACCTGTACATTATGACACCTTCGGATGTCGGATCTCTCCCTCCGTACTTCGGCTGGGCTGGGGCTTTGGTAGACCTCTTCACTTTCCCAGTGAACACTAGGTTCCCATTCGCATCTCTAGTACCTGAACTGGTGAAACCCTCCCCCGAATTTTTCAGCCAATCCTGAGTCGGGTTTACTACGGTAACCGTTTCTTCGGTGACCGTTACGACCGACTTATTATAGATAGTGCCCAGAGCCGTCTGGATGGAGGAATACTTCTCCTTCCCAGTTACGCTCACACCAAGAGCGCGCTCGAATTTCTGAATCGACCCCAGTATCAACTGGTATCCGACCTCCGACCCCGGAACATCTCCGAATACCTTCGAAGTGCTCTGGCTCGCATCACACGAATTCGCTGACGACAGTAGGGCACCCCTGATCGCATCCTTGTAGGATGACTTGTCCACTAGGAACGACGCCAGAGAACTGGCACCCCTAGTGGACAGAACCACGTCCCTGAAGTATTTCACCATCTGGAAGGAGACGAACCTGAGTTCTCCCGTGCAGATGTCCTTGTACCCAGTCTTGTCCAGACCTGTGAACCCGTACACCCTTAATGCTCTCTTGGGTTTCCCAGTCTGGATTTTTATCCTATCCCCGTCCTGGGTGAGGATGGTGTACTCGTTGGAACCGGACGGTGCACCTGGAGTCTCAAATTCTGGCTGTTGGGTGCTCTCTCGGTACAGGAGTTGAGACGGTGACTGGTCTTCTTCATTCGGGGAAGCGGATGAAAAGTATCTGTAACTCCCGGTGACCGCCGGGAATCCGTACATACTCCTGAGACTTCTTTGTATGGCGAGCCAATTTTGTAATCCAACGGAGTTTTCTACCTCCGCCATGTATCTAGAAGTCACCATCTTAATGGCAGTCGCCAGTTTGTCATCCCCGAATTGCTTCTCCATCCTCTCAGTGTTTTCCTTGGACGGATTTCTGTACCATTCCACTACGGCGGTGTAATACTGTGACCATTTCGTCGTGAATTGGTCCTTGGTTATGATGATGCTCCTCCCGTCCCCGGTCTCAAGTTCGTATATCTGGTTCTCTTCTGTCCATCCTATCGCCCTTCTCAAGACGCCCAAAGTCAGCGCGTACGGGAAGAAGTTATCCTTATAACTGGAGATGAGTTCCCCTGACCCCAGCACCCCGAAGTTTACCTTCCTAGGGTCTAGAGCCATCACGCAATTCGGGAATCCTATGATTCTCGGAGGCCCAGACGGTTCCCCCGTTCTATCCCCGCTGATGTCCTCTGGAAAGACGTAAAGGGGCATAGGGGGATAGGACCCCGGTTCTGAGAGTTTTACGTTATCCAATTTAGGTAGGGGACTTGACCCCCTACCATCTGATCTGTCTGGCATTCCTGGGGGCAGGAATTTAGACCTCTTCGCTATCCCCGTTATAGAGGTGGTGCACTCACTTCCGGGGGAGAACGAATGACTTATAGATTTCACGTAGAAGAAGCAATCTAGGCTCCTCACGTATACTGGGTATCCCGGCCTTAATTCTGGTCTTATTGGGATACTGATCTGGGCGGTCTTAGTGGAAGCGTTCGCTATGTCCAGTCTGGAAATAGCACTGACGAACAACTGGGTGGCGTTGTTTAGATAATGGGACTCGAAAGAAGCCTCCCTCCATCCGAATTGCGCGACCAATCTCCAGTCTACGTACATACCCTGCTTGGTACCGAATTCACCCGAGAGAACTCCGGTGGTGTTACCGAACAAGCCACCAGTTCCCTTCACGTAGGTTGCTTCTGGTTCCGTTTCGCTCTCTGATATTGATATCAGGTCTCTGTCTTCTATGCAGTAGACTGGATCGTCTGAGGTATCCATGTTGTAGAATGGAGGCTTGAAGACTATGTCTCCGTCTACATCTTGGTACAATTCGAATCCAGTTATCTCCTTCACGGCCTCCGCTATTTCCATCTTCGACATATACTCAGTTTCGAAGAAGTTAACGTTGGCCACCCTTCCTAGGTCATAGGTAAAAGCCTGCATCTTCAGGATGTCCAATCTGTATCCGTTGGAATCCATGAAAGCCGCAGTAGTTTCTGATCCGTTGTAACCTATAACTCTAGCAGCCGCCAGACGTCCTTCCGTCATGTCAAAGTTAGTAGTGTTCCCATCCGGGACGGAGTTATAAGAGTATATGAACTTTCTAGACGCCCCCGATCCGAACATCCCCACGTAGGACTGTTCGAAGGCATTGAACATGCTGCCATCGAACCCGTACATCCTCAGTCTCGTGGTGGAACTTTGCCATCTCTTCTCCCACCACTCCGCTGCGTGGTGGTATAAAGATTCCCCTGAGGTCTCGTCCACCGCCGAAATATTAGTCTTCTGCCCTATTGACCACCCCACGCTATAAGCGGCACCGAATCCGGTTCGCATCAGCGTGTATACGATAGAGTACGGGCTGGCCCCGGTGAAGGAGTGCCCAGACAGATCCGGGGCTACGCCAGAGTTAGCGGGTCTAGGCCCGAACACAGCACCATTGGTAGAAAGGTACTGGTTCTGCCAGAAATTCAGTATGGTGCTACAAGACAGGTTGGCGGTGTAGAACCCCCCTGAGAATTCGTGGCTAGCCTCCGTAACCACACCACGGAAGACTTGGTAATAGGGGTAGACCGGGGCATCATCCTCCTGGGAGTTCTGTCCCAAGAGGGCGTACCCCTCCATGGGGAAGTACCCCCTCATGTATATTACTACCTCTAGTCCTGGCCTCAACACGTAATTACCATCGTGTGAGAACACGTCAGAGGAGGTCTTAGGGATACTGAAACCTACGCTGGCTCCGCTTATGCTCTCCGTACTGGGTTCACATGATACGGAAGTTATATACTTGTTGAGGTCTAACTTCTTGTGACAAGTAGCACATACTTCGAATTCCGCGTGCCCGTTGATGTAAACCAAAGCATCCGGAGTATGCCGGACCAACGTCCGGTTCATCTGCCAATTTCCTATGTAGGGCCTGTTCCTTATGCTCATTTGTTACCTTATCAGACCAGTTGGTGTAAAACTCTCGATAGGAGCCTCAGCGTACTGGCTCGTCCCGGTCACGCTCAGCCACCCATTCGCTGTGGTCCCCTGATTGGGAGTATTTGACAGAGCCTCTGTCCACTCCCTAATGGTAGATGAACCTTGGGACGGGGTGGGGGTGTACTGTGGTAGGACCACGACTGGGGAATCCGCTCCATCGTACATCCTGCTCACCTTGAACTCCATGTTCCACTCCAGCCTGTGAGGCGTCTCCGCCTTATAACTGTAGTCGAAGGAAACTATGTGGCCCACGTAGGTCATCTGGTCATAATCTATAGCCACCGCCCCCACCATTAGGTGGGCTTCAGACTTATTAACCGTGTCCCTCACGTATCCGTTATTTCTGTAGACTTGATAAAGATTCATGAAATTCTGGAAGGCAGCAGAATTCCTCTTGCTGGCGAACTGCATCCCAGTTGGGGTGTCTGTCTCGGTCTTCGAGAAATTGTAAACATTCGACCCCGCCATGAATCCTCCGGTAGAACCGGAGAACGAGATGTTTACCTGCTCTTCGCCCCATCTCTTGAAGATGAACCCCTTTCTAGATCTGTCCGAGAAAGATTGAACTGAGGAGTAGGACACGCTCATGCTATTGGGGTTCACTAGCAGAGTCAGCGGTGGGACTTTCAGCATCCAGTCTATCTGGTTTCTTATGTCTGAAAGGGTCGTGGAGTCCACCAGAGCCGCTCTCTCTATTTGGGAGAAAGTTCTGGATAGGGAAGCACCAGCGGAGTACTCTGCCTGTATCCTAGGTGTCTGGTAACTTGAAGAGGTTACGGTAGGTATCCCGTAACTGGTCCTGATCTGATTGGCTGCTGCGTTGGAATCCTCCGTGGAACTTCCAGCCTTCCCTATCAGATTTACGTCGACCCCGGAGTCTACACCTACCAACGTGGGTACTACCAACCTCATCACGAATGGTGAGTAGTTCCTTAGCGAGGAGTTCGTCCCGTCTACTGGGACCCCCGTCTGAACCTCATAAGTGTAAGATAATCTTGGTCCTGAGGAGAGTCCCCCGTAGGTGTCTGCCACCTGCCCTTTGGAAGCCATGACCTCGATACCCCCTAGTTTATTCTATCTCCGCTGGTTCCAGCATCTCCGTGTTCCCAATCGTGGAGAACTCCGTCCTCCAGACCTGAATCTCTTCACTCACCTCAAAAGAGGCATTCATTATAAATTGATAAGGTTTGTCTGTCCCTTCCGTAACTGAGAAGGTCGTAAACCACCCGTAGTATGTCCCCCCATCGAAGGTTATCCTTATCTTCCCCTGAAGGGCGACCTGACCAGAGGTGTCATAGACGCTTCCATTGTTGTGGAACAATGCCAAAATGTCCAGATAGGATTCGTACGCTAAGGTCTCGCGCCTAGTCCCACCAGTGGCATACGGAGAGGTGTTGGCGGAGAGACCAGTATAAAGTCTCATGAATCCACCAGTTGCCATCTCGAAGTCTATGCTCTGGGTTCCGTCCCCCCAGTGTTGTTCCACGAATCCCCCTTTCGTCTGGATCGTGGATATAGCCGTGGTGTACTTTATGCTCATACTATTCGGGTTTACGTGCAGGACGAGTTTTAGGTCGTCCGGGAGAATGGACTCCCCAGACGGGTCGACTATGTCGAATACTACTGGCCTCTTCCCCTTCCCTGAGTACTCCTCAGCCGCCCCTCCGGGGAAGGCACCAGTGAATAAAGATCTGGTGGACATTATTCAGCCGTCCTAACGGCC
>JACCDP010766846.1_pt1 | contig 11448 bp, 10 predicted proteins | sample 7445841 | NCBI WGS metagenome assembly JACCDP01 (sample SAMN15323441, study PRJNA562643) | freshwater metagenome | isolation source: river surface water | place: USA:Blue River Watershed | collected 2017-08-17
AATTCCATGGACAGGATGGGGTCCGAAAACATAGAATTTCCTTCTAATCCGATAGCCGGGTTAGTCCTAGCAAGGCGGGAGACATTCGCGAGAGTGTCTCCCGTTTTGTCAATGCGATACCCGCGCTCTGCGTCGGAGAGTGTTTTTGCAGAGCAACGGGTGACTGAGTGAGCGAAGCAGTGCTGGCGCTCGCGGATGGTTCGACCTTCCGCGGCCAATCGATCGGTGCGACAGGGAATACCTCCGGCGAAGTCGTTTTCAATACCGCGTTGACCGGTTATCAGGAAATTCTGTCCGACCCGTCCTACTCGCGGCAAATCGTCACGCTCACTTATCCCCACATCGGCAACGTGGGTACCAACGACGACGACATGGAGTCCGTTGCAGCGTATGCGGCGGGGCTCGTGATCCGCGATCTGCCACCGAGGTTCAGCAACTACCGCTCCACGCGCAGCCTTCCCGACTTTCTCGTGCATCATGGTGTCGTCGCCATCGCCGATATCGACACGCGACGCTTAACGCGCATCCTGCGTGAGAAGGGTGCTCAGAATGGCGCCATCGTGACCGGTGAGGCGAGCAAGGCGGGTGATGTCGCGAAGCTAGAAGCAGCGGCGCTCGAAGCGGCACGCGCGTTCCCGGGTTTGAAGGGGATGGATATTGCCAAGATCGTCTCGGTGCGTGAGCGCTACGACTGGACGGCCGGTACCACTTTCGATGCTCCGCCTGCGCGCACGGGTCACAAGCCGTATCGCGTCGTCGCGTACGACTTTGGCGTCAAGTACAACATCCTTCGCTTGTTGGTCGATGCGGGCTGTTTGGTTACCGTCGTCCCGGCTCAGACACCCGCGAGTGAGGTGCTGGCGCTGAATCCGGAGGGCGTGTTCCTCTCGAACGGCCCCGGGGATCCCGAACCCTGTGATTATGCGATTCGCGCCATCGGCGAGATTCTGACCGCCAACATACCGATCTTCGGCATCTGCCTCGGACACCAGTTGCTCGGGCTTGCAAGCGGTGCTCGTACGATGAAAATGAAGTTCGGCCATCACGGTGCGAACCATCCGGTGCAGGATCTCGAGAGCCGTCGCGTGTTGATCACCTCGCAGAACCATGGCTTTGCGATCGATGAGAGCAGCCTGCCTGCCAATCTCGTGGCGACGCACCGCTCGTTGTTCGACGGCACCTTGCAGGGCGTGGCGCGTACCGATCGCGATGCATTCAGTTTCCAGGGGCATCCGGAAGCGAGCCCCGGTCCCCACGACGTCAGCCATTTGTTCGATCGCTTCACAGCGGCCATGCAGCGCCGCCGTTCGGCTTGATCGAGAAACCGAGTCCGCTATGCCGAAAAGAACCGACATCCAAAGCATCCTGATCATTGGCGCAGGTCCGATCGTCATCGGCCAAGCCTGCGAGTTCGACTACTCGGGTGCGCAAGCGTGCAAGGCGCTGCGGGAGGAGGGCTACCGGGTCATCCTGGTGAACTCGAACCCCGCCACGATCATGACCGATCCGGGCATGGCCGATGCCACCTACATCGAACCGATCAATTGGCGCACGGTCGCTCGCATCATCGAGAAGGAACGCCCGGATGCGGTGTTGCCGACGATGGGTGGTCAGACGGCGCTCAATACCGCGCTCGATCTCGTGCGCGAAGGCGTGCTCGAGAAGTTCGACTGCGAGTTGATCGGTGCTTCGCGTGACGCCATCGATATGGCCGAAGATCGTGAGCTGTTCCGTAACGCCATGCGCGAGATCGGGCTCGAGTCGGCTCAGTCGGCGGTGGCCAAAAGTCTCGAAGAGGCCTTTGCGATTCAATCCACGCTCGGCTATCCGTGTGTCATCCGACCGAGTTTTACGTTGGGTGGTTCAGGCGGCGGCATCGCGTACAACCGCGAGGAGTTCGAGTCGATCGTATTGCGCGGCATCGACGCATCGCCGACTAGCGAGGTGCTGATCGAGGAGTCGATCCTCGGCTGGAAAGAGTTCGAGATGGAGGTCGTGCGTGATCGCGCCGACAACTGCATCATCGTCTGCTCGATCGAGAACCTCGATCCGATGGGGGTGCACACCGGCGACTCGATCACCGTCGCGCCGGCACAAACATTGACCGACAAAGAATACCAGCGCATGCGCGATGCCTCGATCGCGGTGCTGCGCAAGATTGGTGTCGATACCGGTGGCTCAAACGTGCAGTTCGCCGTGAATCCCGAAGATGGTCGCTTGATCGTCATCGAGATGAACCCGCGTGTCTCGCGTTCCTCGGCGCTCGCCTCCAAAGCAACAGGGTTCCCGATCGCCAAGATCGCAGCGAAGTTAGCGGTCGGCTATACGCTCGATGAGTTGCGCAACGACATCACGGGCGGCGCGACGCCGGCCTCGTTCGAACCGACCATCGACTACGTCGTCACGAAGATCCCGCGTTTCACTTTCGAGAAGTTTCGCGGTGCGAACGATCGACTCACCACGCAGATGAAATCGGTGGGCGAGGTGATGGCAATCGGTCGTACCTTCCAAGAATCGCTGCAAAAGGCTTTGCGTGGTCTTGAGACGGGACTCGATGGCTTATCACCCGTTACCACGCTGCCGCTCGGTGAAGAGACCGCCGCTACGCTCGCGCACAACCTGCGGATGCCGGGACCTGATCGTCTGCTGCAGACGGCCGACGCGTTCCGAGCGGGTTGGACTTTTGATCGGGTGCATGAACTCACTCGCATCGATCCGTGGTTCTTGGCTCAGATCGAAGAAATCGTGATGCTCGAGGGCGAGGTTGCTAAAGGCAATCTCGCGAGTCTCGATGCCGCGCGTCTGCGACATCTGAAGCGGCATGGCTTCTCTGACTCGCGATTGGCGAAGCTCGTCGGTGTCACCGAGAGCGAGATTCGTGCGCGTCGTCAGTCGCTCGGTATTCGCCCCGTCTACAAGCGAGTCGATACCTGCGCCGCGGAGTTCTCGACTTCGACCGCCTATCTTTACTCGACCTACGAGGAAGAGTGCGAGGCCGAACCGACAAAACGCCGCAAGATCGTGATTCTGGGCGGTGGCCCCAATCGTATCGGCCAAGGCATTGAGTTCGACTATTGCTGCGTGCATGCGGCACTGGCGCTGCGCGAAGATGGTTTCGAGACCATCATGATCAACTGCAATCCGGAGACGGTCTCGACCGATTACGACACCTCGGATCGCTTGTACTTCGAGCCGTTGACGCTCGAGGATGTACTCGAAATCATCGAGAAAGAAAAACCTGAAGGCGTGATTGTGCAGTACGGTGGTCAGACACCGCTCAAGCTGTCGCGAGCGCTTGAGAAGGCGGGCGCGCCGATCATCGGCACTTCTCCCGAGTCGATCGACGTTGCCGAAGATCGCGAGCGTTTCCAAAAATTGGTGCAGGCGCTCGGGCTTCGCCAACCAGCTAACGCCACTGCACGTACGGAAGCGCAGGCGTTGGCGCTCGCTCGTGAGGTGACCTTCCCGTTGGTGGTGCGTCCATCCTACGTGCTTGGTGGTCGCGCCATGGAAATCGTCTTCAACGAGGACGATCTGCGCGCCTACATGACCGATGCGGTGAAAGTTTCGAACGAAAGTCCGGTGTTGCTCGATCGATTCTTGGACGATGCCATCGAGGTCGACGTCGATGCCGTTTGCGACGGTCGACATGTTCTCGTCGGCGGTATCATGGAGCACGTCGAGCAAGCCGGTGTGCACTCGGGTGACTCCGGGTGCTCGCTGCCACCGAATTCTTTGTCAGCCGAATTACAAGATGCGCTGCGCGAGCAAACCAAGCAGCTGGCGCTCGCGCTCAATGTCGTTGGCTTGATGAATATCCAGTTCGCGATCCAGAACGGCGTGATCTTCGTTCTCGAGGTGAATCCGCGTGCGTCACGAACGGCGCCATTCGTATCGAAGGCGACTGGGCTGCCGCTTGCCAAGATTGGGGCGCGCGTGATGACTGGGCAAACGTTGGCGGCTCTCGGTGCCACCACCGAGCGCGTCCCGCCGTACTACTCGGTCAAAGAGGCGGTGTTCCCCTTCGTCAAATTCCCAGAAGCCGACCCGATGCTCGGCCCTGAGATGAAATCCACGGGCGAGGTGATGGGCACCGGTCGAAGCTTTGGCGAGGCTTATGCCAAAGCGCAAGCGGCCTCGAGTGTGGTGTTGCCACGGTCGGGCACTTGCTTTCTGAGCGTACGCGAACGCGACAAGGCGGGTGTGGTGCAACTGGCGCGCCAGCTCACCGAGCGTGGCTTTGATCTCGTGGCGACCGAAGGTACCGCCGCCGTCATCGCAGCGGCCGGCATCTCGGTGCGCAAGGTCAACAAAGTGCGCGAGGGTCGACCCCATTGCGTCGATATGATCAAAAACGGCGAAATCGTTTTGATCGTCAATACGACCGAGGGCAAGCAGGCCGTACAGGAGTCGCACTCGATCCGGCGCGAGGCCGTACAACGTCGTGTGACTTACTACACGACGCTGGCGGCGGCGCTCGCAACGTGCGAGGCTCTCGACTCGCTCGATCAGGTCGACGTCAACCGGCTGCAGGATCTGCATCAGGAGATGCCCGCATGAAGCGTAATCCGATCACTTTGCGTGGCGCCGAAATGCTGCGCGCCGAATTGAAGCGCCTCAAAAGTGAGGACCGTCCCAACATCATCAAAGCGATTGCCGAGGCGCGGAGCCACGGCGATCTGTCCGAGAATGCCGAATATCACGCGGCGCGTGAGCAGCAGGGTTTCATTGAGGGTCGTATCGCCGAACTCGAGGCGAAGCTCTCGACCGCCGAGATCATCGATGTCGCGCAGCTGACTCCGGGCGACAAAGTTGTCTTCGGTGCCACGGTCGATCTCGAGGCGGAGGAAGACGGCAAGCGCGTCACGTACACGATCGTGGGTGATGACGAGGCCGATATTCGTGCATCGCGCATTGCCATTACGTCGCCGATTGCACGTGCGCTGATCGGCAAATCCGAGGGCGACGTCGTCGATGTGACAGCCCCCGGTGGCGTTCGCTCTTACGAGATCGTCGCCGTTCGTTACGAGGGCTGATCAGTCGGGCAGAACGATCTTGCGCAAATCGGCGCGCGGTTTGTAGAGCGTGGCCACGTGACCGATACGACCGACCAAGGCGCTCTCGCACTGCAGGGCGAGTGTCTCGAGCGCCGCGTCGCGTGCTTCGCGATCGGCACCGGTCATGCGAACCTTGATCAATTCATGATCATGCAACGCCCGCTGCGTTTCGGCGACAACACCCGGGCTCACCCCAGCGTTGCCGATGAGGATGACGGGCTTGAGGGGGTGGGCGAGGCCGCGCAGGTAGCGGCGTTGTTTTTCTGTTAGTTTCACGGCCGCCATTCTACCCGCTTCGATCATGGTCAAACGCACGCAAAGCAGCCGCGAGTGGCTGAAGGAACATTTCACCGACCCGTTCGTTAAGCGAGCCTGGGCCGAGGGTTGGCGTTCGCGCGCCGTCTTCAAGCTCGAGGAAATCGATCGTAAGGAAAAGCTCCTGAAGCCCGGCATGGTGGTGCTCGATCTCGGCTCGACGCCCGGCGCGTGGAGTCAGTACGCCAAACGCCGGGTCGGCAAGAACGGGACGCTGATTGCGAGCGACATCCTGCCCATGGAGCCGATTCCCGGTGTGGACTTCATCGAGGGGGATTTTCGTGAGGAGTCCGTCTTCGAGGCGATCCTGGCGAAAGTGCCACCGGGGGGTGTCGACGTGGTGCTCTCCGACATGGCACCCAACCTCTCTGGCGTGGATGCGATCGACAAGCCGAGATCACTTTATCTCTGTGAATTGGCACTCGATTTGGCCAATCGTGCCTTGAAGCCGGGCGGTGATGTCCTCATTAAGACCTTTCAAGGCACGGGTTTCGATGTCTTCGTTGCGGAGGCCCGCAAGCATTACACCCGGGTCAAGTTTGCTAAGCCTGCAGCGTCACGCTCACGCAGCCCCGAACTTTACTTGCTCGCACGTGGTCGAAAGGCGGTGTAGCAGCGGTTTCGACTGGTTCGGCGGCCCCTGTTCGTGTAGTTTGATCGAGGCGGGGCGAGGGAACGCGCCTTTGAGGTATCGGTAATGAATGATCTGATGAAGAATTTCGTGGTGTGGGCTCTGATCGCGCTGGCGGTCTTGGTGCTCTTCAGTCAATTCATGCCCCGCTCGGGCCCCGTCGCCGAGATCAGCTACTCGACCTTCCTGAGCGAAATCCGCAACGGTCGGATCGAGAGCGTCGTGTTGCAGGGCGATACGATCATCGGCACCCGCAAAGACAAGTCGACCTTCGAGCTCTACAACCCGGAGACGGATAACACCGCGCTCATCGGAACGCTCGCCAAGTCCGACGTTGCGATCATCGGCCGTGCGCCGAAGCAGCCGAACTTCCTCGCGCAGCTCATCCTGCAACTCGCGCCTGCTTTGCTGTTGATTTTGGTTTTTGCGTGGATGCTTCGGCAGATGCAGGGCGGCGGTAATGGCCGCGGCGCCATGTCCTTCGGTAAGAGTCGTGCGCGCCTTCTGAGCGAGGATCAGGTCGCGGTGACGTTCGCCGATGTGGCCGGTGTCGATGAGGCCAAGACGGAAGTCGGCGAGATCGTCGACTTCCTGAAGGATCCGTCGAAGTTCCAGAAGCTCGGCGGCAAGATTCCAAGAGGCGTGCTCATGGTGGGTAGCCCCGGTACCGGCAAGACCTTGCTTGCTCGTGCCATTGCGGGCGAGGCGAAGGTGCCGTTCTTCACTATTTCGGGTTCCGACTTCGTCGAAATGTTCGTGGGCGTTGGTGCCTCGCGCGTGCGTGACATGTTCGAGCAGGCCAAGAAGCACGCTCCCTGCATCATCTTCATCGACGAGATCGATGCCGTCGGTCGTCATCGCGGCGCGGGTCTCGGCGGTGGTCACGACGAGCGTGAGCAGACCTTGAACCAGTTGCTCGTTGAGATGGACGGCTTCGAGGGCAACGAGGGCATCATCGTCATCGCGGCCACTAACCGTCCCGATGTGCTCGATCCGGCGTTGCTGCGTCCGGGCCGTTTCGACCGTCAGGTCGTCGTACCGCTGCCCGATGTGCGCGGTCGCGAGCAGATCCTGAAGGTTCACATGCGCAAGGTTCCGCTCGGGGAAGACGTGAAGCCGTCGCTGATCGCGCGCGGTACGCCTGGGTTTTCAGGCGCCGATCTTGCCAACCTCGTCAACGAGGCAGCGCTATTCGCTGCGCGTGCCAATAAGCGCATCGTCGGCATGGAAGAGTTCGAGCGCGCCAAGGACAAGATCATGATGGGCGCCGAGCGGCGATCCATGGTGATGACCGAGGAGGAAAAGCGTATGACCGCTTATCACGAAGCGGGTCACGCCATCGTCGGTATCTCCGTGCCCGAGCATGACCCGGTGTACAAGGTCACGATCATTCCGCGCGGCCGAGCTCTCGGCGTGACGCAGTTTCTGCCGGAGCAGGATCGTTATTCCATGAGCAAGCGTCGCATCGAGTCGAGCATCACGACGCTCTTCGGTGGACGTATCGCCGAAGAGATCATCTTCGGCGTCGATTCGGTCACGACCGGTGCTTCGAACGACATCGAGCGCGCGACGGATTTGGCGCGCAACATGGTCACGAAGTGGGGCCTCTCGGACAAGCTCGGTCCTTTAACCTACTCGGAAGAGTCCGGCGAAGTATTCCTCGGGCGCTCGGTCACGCAGACCAAGCAGGTCTCGGATGAGACGGCGCACGCGATCGACCAGGAAGTGCGTCGCGTCATCGAGAGCAACTACCAGCGCGCCAAGGACATCCTGCAGACGAACCTCGACAAGCTGCACGCCATGTCCGACGCCTTGATGAAGTTCGAGACGATCGACGACGGTCAGATCAAGGACATCATGGAAGGCCGCGCGCCGCGTGAGCCCTCTGGCTGGGATGATTCTGCGTCGAGCGGTCCGTCCGGAGGCGATACGCCACCGCGTCCGGCACCGTCGGGCGGCATTGGTACGACGCCAGCCGGTGAGGGCAGCGCCGGCTGATGTCGCTTCGCTGCGCAGATCGAGTCCTCGATTTGCGTCTCCCGAGAGTCATGGGCGTGCTGAATGTCACGCCCGACTCCTTTTCCGATGGCGGTCGCTTCGTCGATGTGGAGGCAGCTATTTCTGCTGCCGAACGAATGCGCGCTGCCGGCGCCGACATCATCGATGTGGGCGGCGAGTCGACGCGCCCCGGGGCTGCCGAGGTCTCAGCCGATGAGGAGTGGCAGCGAGTTGAACCCATCCTGTGCCGTTTGCTCGAACGGGGAGCCTTCGTTTCCCTCGATACCAGCAAACCGGAGGTGATGCGCGCGGGTCTCGCGCTCGGCGTACACCTGATCAACGATGTCTATGCGCTGCGCCAACCCGGGGCCCTCGAGGCCGTGGCCTCAAGCAACGCGGCGGTATGCCTAATGCACATGCAGGGTGAGCCGCGCACGATGCAGCAGGCTCCGCATTACGTTGACGTCATCGCTGAGGTTCGTGATTTTCTCGGCGAGCGACTGCAGGCTTGTCGTGCGGCTGGCATCTCGGACGATCGATTATTGATCGATCCGGGATTCGGTTTCGGCAAGACCCTGCCGCACAATCTCGCTCTGCTGCGGCGCCTTGGCGAACTCAAGACACTGGGCGTGCCCATGCTCGCCGGTTTGTCGCGTAAGTCGATGCTGGCAGCGCTCACGGGTCGGCCGGTGGAGGCGCGATTGGCGGGGAGCCTCGCGCTCGCGCTCGCCGCATGCGAGGGCGGTGCGCGTATCATTCGCGTCCACGATGTTGCCGAGACCGTTGATGCGCTCAAGGTATGGTGCGCATTCCGCGACGAGACGACATCCAGCTAAGCAGTCAGAGCGTTCAGATAATCGGGGCTGATTCAGAACATGGGCAGACAATATTTCGGTACCGACGGCGTACGCGGCACGGTGGGGCAGGAGCCATTGACCGTGGATTTCGCACTGCGCCTAGCGAGTGCCGCCGCGCGCGTGCTTGCGCCGCAGGGTGGCACTGTCCTCATCGGTAAGGACACGCGGCTCTCCGGTTACATGTTCGAAGCGGCGCTCGAAGCCGGGTTCATCGCCGCGGGGCTCGATGTGCTGCTGATCGGTCCTTTGCCGACGCCAGGCATTGCCTTCATGGCACGCCATTTCAATTGTCGTTTCGGCGTCGTGATCAGCGCGTCTCACAACCCGTACTACGACAACGGCATCAAGTTCTTCGATGCCGACGGCGGCAAGTTGACGGACGAGGCTGAGGAGCGCATCGAGGCCGAGTTGGCCAATGGAGCCACCACGGTGGAGTCGGGGCGACTCGGTCGCGCCGTACGCGTCGACAAGACTCGCAAGGCTTATCAAGATTTTTGTTGCGCTACGTTCCCTGCGGGCAAAAGCCTCAAGGGCATGAAGATCGTGATCGATTGTGCGCATGGTGCCGGCTACAAGGTGGCGCCGCGTATCCTCACCGACCTCGGCGCCGAGATCGTGCCGATCGGCTGTTCGCCGACGGGTCGCAACATCAATGAAGGCTGCGGATCAACCTCGCCCGAGTTGTTGCAGTTGACGGTGCCCGGCGTGAAGGCGCAGGTCGGTATCGCGCTCGATGGCGATGGAGATCGTCTCGTGATGGTCGATCATCTGGGTCGCAAGGTCGATGGCGATCAGCTGCTCTACGTGATCGCGCTCGCCAAGCACGCCGCGGGCACTTTGCGTGGCCCAGTCGTCGGCACCCTCATGACGAACTTTGGCCTCGAGCGCGCGTTGCGTGACAAAGGTATCGGCTTCGAACGAGCGGCCGTGGGCGATCGTTATGTGCTCGCCAAGCTTCGCGAGACAGGCGGAGTGCTCGGTGGCGAAACCTCGGGGCATCTGCTGACGCTCGATCAGACAACCACGGGCGATGCGATGATCGCAGCGCTGCAGGTGCTTGGCGTCATGTGCGATACCGGCAAGTCGCTTGCCGAGTTGACGGCGGGTTTGCAGTTGCTGCCGCAAGTGATGATCAACGTTCGCGTCAAGGAGCGGTTCGATCCGTACTCGCGTGATTCGGTGCGAAAAGTGGTCGATGCTGTCAACGCCGAGCTCGATGGGCGTGGCCGAGTCGTGTTACGCGCCTCGGGTACGGAACCGCTGATTCGGGTGATGGTCGAGGCAGAAGAGTCGGCCGCAGCGCGAAGTCTTGCTCAAAGAATTGCCGATGCCGTGCAGGCGGGGGTGTGACGATGACACGTAAGCCATTGGTGGTCGGTAACTGGAAGATGCATGGCTCGCTCGCGGGTAACGCCGAGTTGTTGCTCGGCTTGCGTGAAATACTGCCGACGGGTTCCGTCGAGAGCGCCGTTTGCCCGCCGTTCGTTTATCTGTCCTCCGTTGGCGCGGCGCTTGCGGGAAGCGCAATCGAGCTTGGCGCGCAGGATGTTTGCGAGCAGCTCGAAGCCGGTGCCTACACGGGCGAGGTCTCAGCATCGATGTTGCGTGAGGTCGGCTGTCGTTACGTGATCGTCGGCCATTCCGAACGTCGAGCGATCTACGGCGAAACCGATGAGCGCATCGCCCGCAAGTTCGCATCGGCGCTGGGCGCCGGGCTCGTGCCGATACTGTGTGTCGGCGAGTCGTTGCAAGAACGTGAGACGGGCGCAACCGAGACCGTCGTGATTCGTCAGCTCGATGCGGTGATCAGCGCCGTTGGGGTAGGGGCTGTCGGTCGCGGCGTGCTGGCTTACGAGCCGGTTTGGGCGATCGGAACCGGCCGAACGGCGAGTCCGGAACAGGCGCAGGAGGTTCATGCTTGCCTGCGTGGTCGAATTGCCTCAATCGATGCTACAATTGCCGGCTCCGTGAGGGTCCTCTATGGGGGCAGCGTCAAGGCGGGCAATGCGAACGAGATTTTCGCGATGCCGGATGTCGACGGTGGCCTGATAGGCGGAGCCTCACTGAAAGCAGCCGAGTTTGCAGCGATCGTCGCTGCGGCCGCTGCAAACGGAAAGTGAACATCACATGCTGTTGACCGCCCTGACCATCTTGCAAGTGTTCGTCTCGATCGCGATCGTCGCGCTCGTGCTGCTGCAGCGTGGCCGCGGAGCCGACGCCGGTGCCGGTTTCGGCGCGGGTGCCTCGGGCAGTGTGTTCGGTGCGCGCGGCGCGACTACCGGGTTGTCTCGTTCCACGGCGATTTTCGCCGCGATTTTCATGCTCAACAGCTTGGCGCTGGCGTGGCTGGGCACGCGCACCACCGTTGAGACCTCAGAAGGCTTGCTTGGCGAATCCGTCGAGCAAGTGGCGCCTACGAATCCGGCGCCGACATTGTCTGACGCACCGCCGGTGGCGCCAGAGCAGGGTCAGTAAGTCTGACAACGACGTTGCGGTCGTGGTGGAATTGGTAGACACACTAGCTTGAGGGGCTAGCGCCGAAAGGTATGGGAGTTCGAGTCTCCCCGACCGCACCAAACTCGATTCATAC
>JACCDP010359857.1_pt1 | contig 11446 bp, 10 predicted proteins | sample 7445841 | NCBI WGS metagenome assembly JACCDP01 (sample SAMN15323441, study PRJNA562643) | freshwater metagenome | isolation source: river surface water | place: USA:Blue River Watershed | collected 2017-08-17
TCCTGCGTTTCAACTGGCCGCGTGTGCGGAGACGGCCTGCGCCAGCGCCACATAGTCGGCCACCGCCACTTCCTCGGCGCGGCGCTGCACATCAAACGCCCCCGTGAGACGGCGCATCTCCAACCATTTGCCCAAGGTGTGGCGCAACAATTTGCGCCGCTGACTGAACGCCACTTGCACCAACTCGCTCAGCAGGCGCACGTCCAGCACTGCAGGTTGCGGCCACGGCGTCATGCGCACCACGGCACTGTCCACGCGCGGCGGTGGGTCAAAGGCTTGCGGTCCCACCAACAACACCATCTCCATGTCATAGCGCCATTGCAGCATCACGCTCAAGCGGCCGTAGTTGGCAGTGGAGGGCGCGGCCACCATGCGCTCAACCACTTCCTTTTGCAGCATGAAGTGCTGGTCTTTCACCACCGCCACATGGTCGAGCAAATGAAAAAGAATGGGCGTGGAGATGTTGTAGGGCAGGTTGCCGACCACGCGCAACTGCTGTGTCTTCAAAGATGCTGCCAGCGCCGTGAAATCCACGTTCAAGACATCGGCTTCGGTCACGTTCAGCTGCGGGTGTTGGCGCAAACGCACGGCCAAATCGCGGTCGAGTTCAATCACGTTCAAGTGCCCCAGTCGCTCCACCAAGGGCTGTGTCATGGCGGCCAAGCCGGGGCCGATTTCGACCATGGCGTCGCCCGGCAGCGGTGCGATGGCTTGGACGATCTGGTCGATGACCGCGCCGTCGGTCAGGAAGTGCTGGCCAAAGCGCTTGCGGGCGTGGTGCTGCGCCATCAGGCGGCGCGCTTATTGCGGTGTTTCACGGTATTCCACATAAGCGCGCCCACGCACCTCACGCTCCCAGTTTTTGAAGGCCTCGTCAAACTTGCGCTCGCGCAACAGATTGCGCGCCAGGTTTTGCTGGTCACGCACGCTCAACGGGGCTTCGCGGCGTTCCAGCACCTGAATCAAATGAACGCCAAAGCGCGACACCAGTGGATCGCCCACCTGGCCGGGTGCGAGCTTGGCCATGGCGGCCTCGAACTCCGGCACCATCATGCCGGGGTTGGCCCAGCCCAGGTCGCCGCCTTGCTCGGCGCTGCCGTCTTGCGAGTTGGCGCGGGCCAGGTCTTCAAACTTGGCCAAGCCGGTTTCCACTTGTTTTTTGTAGCTGGTGAGTTGCGCACGGGCCGCGTCTTGGCTGAGCTTGCCACCCGGGCGCAACAAAATATGCCGGGCCCGGGTTTGGCTGACGGTGGCGGGCAGGTCCCCCGCATTGCGCCGCTCGATGAGTTTGAGCAAATGAAAGCCCGCACCCGAGCGCACTGGGCCTGTGACCTCGCCCACAGCCAAGCCCTTGACGGCATCGGCGAACAAACTGGGGTAGCGGTCGGGGCTGCGCAAACCCAATTGGCCGCCGTTGTTGCGGTCTGGGGCCTGTGAAAACTGCGCCGCGAGCTTGCCAAAGTCTTGGCCAGCCTTGGCTTTTTTCAACAAGTCATCGGCCTTGGTGAGCAACTGCGCCACCTCGTCACCGCTGGCCTTTTCGGGGACCGCCACCAAGATGTGGGCAATGTGGATGTCGGCGGGCTTGCCACCATTGGCTTGGCTTTGCTCGCGCAAAAACGCCTCCACTTCAAAATCTTGGATCTTGATGCGCCCGGTGACTTCGCGTTCGCGCACCCGTTGCAACATGATTTGGCGGCGGATTTGGCTGCGGTACTGCTCCCACGACACGCCTTGCTCTTTCAGGCGCTGGCGCATGTCATCGACGCTGATTTGGTTGCGCTGCGCCGTGCTGGCCAAGGCTTGTTCGAGCTCATCGGGCGGCACTTGGATGCCGGCTTGGCGTGCCACATTCAGTTGGGCGGTTTCATCGATCAAGGTTTCCAAGGCCTCCAACAACAAGGCGCTGCGGTTCATTCTGGCCGCGGACGGGTCGGCCAAGGACACCAAGCGGTTCACCTCCAGGTTGGTGATGGGCTCGTTGTCCACCACGGCGACGATGAAATCGAGCGCCTTGGGCGCGGCGTCATCCAAGGTGACGGCAGACAAGGCGGCGGCAGGGTTGCGCACGCTCAAGCCACTGCTGGACTTGGAGGGCACGGGTTGCAAGGGCTTGAGGGCTTGCGCCCAGGCCTCGGAACTCAGCAAACAGCTCAGGGCCAAGGCGCCCCACAGGGTGTGTATCAAAGGGGCTTGCAAACGGCGTTCATTCATAGTGACCAAATCGACTGGGGGTGAATTTCAAGGGTTCGCGCAGATTTTGATAGCGCGAGATATTGTCTTTGACCGAGGACAACGCGCCCACGCCCAAACGGGAAAAATCATTCAGTTCCAATTGGAACATCAAGCGGGTGGTGGCGGTGTCCATTGAAATTTGGGTGCGGGTGAGGGCATAACGCGCCACCCAACAGCCTGCGTCGTATTCAAAACCCAGCAAGGACTCCATCAAGCGCTGCTCTTTCATGCTGTAGTTCAAACGCCCCAGGGTGTACCAGCGGTTCTGGCCCAAGCCCTTGCCTTGCTGGGCATCCACACCATAGTCGGCCCACAAATCATTGACGGGCCATTGCCAAGACAGGTCCACCGTTTCAGACGAGTCGCGCTGGAACCGGTATGAGGCCGTCACGGTGCGGTAGCTGGTCGGGCTGAAACGCGCGCCCAGCGATGATTTTTCAGACAGCTTCAGTTCTTGGTTGTACTGCACCATGCTGTCAAGCGACAGGCGCGGTGTCAGGTACAGGCTGGCCCCAGCCAAGATGTCGCTGAAGGTGCCTGAGACAGGGGCATCCCTGGGCGTCAACAACACCCGTTGATCGCTCAAGCGCAGGCGCTGGGCCAAGCCAAAGCGCGCGCCTTCGGCACCGGTGTCGGGGTTGATCAAGCGCGAAGTGGCGCCCATGGTGAAGGTGTGGCTGTCGGAGATGCGGTCGGCACCGGAAAACGCGTTCTCGGTGAACACGGTGGCGAAGTTGAAGTCATTGAAGCCGGTGTCGTAATTGGGCAAGTCGTTTTGATCGCGGTACAAGGTGTGCACGTAAAACGCCCGGGGCTCCAGGGTTTGGGTCCAATTGCTGCCAAACAAACGGGTGCGCCGCTCCAGCACCGCGCCCGTGTCCAGGCTGAAGGTGGGCACGGCCACGCCCTCGGACAGGCTGGGTTGGCTGCGGTCGCCATAAATCCCCTTGTAATTGTTTTCATACTGGTACTGACGCGCTTGCAGCATCAGCTTGGGCGTCAAGTACCCATAGGGCACCAAGATGGGCCGTGCCAACTGGTTGTGCGCCACGATGCGGGCGGCATTGGGTTGATTGCAATACAGGCTGCCTGGGTTGTAAGTGCAATACGTGGAGCGGTCCACCGTGAAGCGGGTCAACTCGCCGGCCAGGTTCCAATCAAAACCGCCGGGCAAATCGGCACGCAAATAGTTGGCATTGAGCTGCGGCACGCGGTCAAATGGCGAGGCAATCGAGGCGGCCGGGTCGGGGTCTTGCAAGGTTTGCCACTTCAACACACTCACCCCGGTGGTGAATGTGCCGCGCGCCCAGGTGATGTTGGCACTGGAGGGCAAAAGGCGCTGCGCCAGCGGGTCGCCGGTGGTCGAAGCGAAGTCCCGCCAGTAGTTGTAGTCGCTCACGCGGTTCACGGTGAAGCTCAAGCCAACAGGTTGACTCAGGTCGCCCCAACCCACATGGGTGTGGCTGAAACCCCAGCGGGCTTGGTCGCGCAAATCGTCAATCGGCATCAACTCCAGGCGCGAGGTGCCTTGAAACGGTGGCAAGGGCAAGGGCCGCTCCATGTACCTGAACTCGTTGCTGAATTTCACGCCACGCTGGGTCATGGGTGTGGCCGTGATGGTCAGGTCTCGGTTGGGTGCCAGGTTCAGGTAGTAGGGCAGGCTCATTTCCACCCCGCCCAAGCTGTCCACCCCAAACACCGGTGGTAGAAAACCCGATTTGCGCTCCTCGGTCAGCGGAAAGCTGACACTGGGCGCGGCCAAAATCGGTGCGCCTAAAAAGCGCAACACCGCGTTTTTCGCAACGCCTTCGTTTTTGTCGATGTCAAAACTGATTTGTTCTGCGTTCATCATCCACGCGGGAAACCAAGACGGACCGGGTTGGCGGGTGCAGGTGGTGTAGGTGGCGGTTTTCGCCACCGACCGCTTGTCATCCACAAAATCCATGCGTTTGGCTTGGCCATGCCCGGTGCCACGCAGTATTTGAAATTGCGGTAGCAACACAAAGCCGCTCATGGCGTCAATTTCCAAATCCAGGTAACTGCCTTGGTAACGGGTGCCGCCCCGGTTCATGTGCACGTCTCCGCTGGCTTGGACCCGGTCTGTCACTTGGTCGTAGTCGATCCGATCGGCCCGAATCAGGGTGTCGCCTCGGCGCATTTGCACCGCCCCGGTCAATTGCACACTCAAATCGGTGCGACCTTCAATGCGGTCGCTTTGCACATAGGTGGGCAATTTCTCGCGGTCATTTGGCGTGAGGGTTTCGGTCAGGCTGCCGCTGGGCTTGAGTTGGAGCTTGGGCGTGAGGTTGGCGCTTGCAGGCAACACGGCTTGGGTGCTGGGCGGATCCTCCAAGCTTTGCAGCTGCTCGGCGCTTTGCAACAGCGGCCCTGTTTGCGCCAAAGCCTGTGCCGCCCAAAGACATGTCCATGGCAGCAAGCCTGCAAGCATCGACAAGGGGGAAGGCATGCGCATGGGGAACGGAATCGCTGGCGAAAGCGCTGTTTGTAGAATTTGGATTATCCATGAGCACCTCCCACCCCACACCGGCCTCTGCGCTGTCGCCCCAAGCCGCGGTTGCCGCCTTGGGCTGGTCTGACGCCGAACGCGGCCAAGCCTTCGCCGATTGGCTCTTGGCCATCGCCCCCGCGCACGGCTTGAACCCGGCATCGGTGCGGGTGGCCTCGGCCGATGCCAGCTTCCGCCGTTACTTCCGCGTCGATGGCACGCGAAGCACCTTCATCCTGATGGACGCGCCGCCCGACAAAGAAAACGCGCACCCGTTTGTGGCGATTGCCAAGCTGATGAACGATGCCGGACTGCTTGTCCCGCAGGTTCTGGCCTGGGACCAGGCCCAAGGCTTCATGCTGCTCGATGATTTGGGTACGCACACCATGATGCAGGTGCTGGCCGACGCTGAACCGCCACAACGGCAAGCCTTGTTTTTGCAAGCTGTTGATGCCTTGGTGCTCTGGCAACAAGCCTCCAAGCCTGGCGTGTTGCCCCCCTATGACGAGGCTTTGTTGCGCCGCGAGTTGCAGCTCTTTCCCGATTGGTATGTGGCGCAGCACAAACAAATCACACTGAGTGAAACCCAACAACAAAGTTTGCACACCGTGTTCGATCGCTTGGTGGCCCACAACCTGGCCTCACCGCAGGTGTTTGTGCACCGCGACTTCATGCCACGCAACCTGATGGTGTCAGACAACCCCAGCGAACAACGTTTGGGCGTGCTGGATTTTCAAGACGCGGTGCATGGCCCCATCACTTATGACATCGCCAGCTTGATGCGCGACGCCTTTGCCAGCTGGGACGAAGACTTTTGCTTGGACATCACGGTGCGCTATTGGGAAAAAGCGCGCGCTTTGGGGCTCCTGAACCATGAAGACTGGCACAGCGATTTCGGTGCCTTTTACCGCGCCGTGGAATGGATGGGCTTGCAACGCCATTTGAAAGTGGCCGGTATCTTTGCCCGCCTCACCTTGCGCGACGGCAAACCCAAATACCTGGCCGACACGCCGCGTTTCATTGGCTACATGCGCGCGACCGCCAGTCGCTACCGCGAATTGACGCCCCTGCTGCGCTTGCTCGATCTGATTGAAGGCGAACAAGCCGTCAGCGGCTATGCGTTTGGCCGCGTGTGAGCAACCGAGCACCACGCATTCACGCGGCTTGTGACTTGCGAGTCGGCATCCGTTTGCAGTTGCCGGATGAGGCCGCACGCCATGTGCAGGTGCTGCGCATGCAGCCTGGCGACAGCCTGTGTTTGTTCAACGGCTTGGGCGGCAGCCACACCGCCCGTGTGGTGCACATGGGCAAGCACACGGTGGAGGTGGAGGTGCTGTCGCACGAGCTGCAAGAACGCGAAGCCCTGTGCGCCACCCACATCGCTGTGGGCATGCCGGCCAACGAACGCATGGACTGGTTGGTGGAAAAAGCCAGCGAATTGGGTGTGGCGCATCTCACGCCCTTGAGCACCCAACACACGGTGTTGCGTTTGAGCGGCGAGCGGGCCTTGAAACGCCAAACCCATTGGCAAGGCATTGCCCAAGCCGCTTGTGCACAGTCTGGGCGCAACCGGTTGCCGCTGATCGATGCGCCCCTAGCGCTGGCCGATTGGTTGAAAGCTTTGCCCGATACCGGCGACCACCCGCGTGTGTTGTTGTCGTTTCGAGCCGGGGCACAGGACTGGCGCAGCCTGTGGGCCAAGCCCCCGTCCAAACTCACGCTGCTGAGTGGTCCTGAAGGGGGTTTGAGTGCAGAAGAGGAAGCATGGGCTTTGGCCAAAGGTTTCGTGCCCGTGCATTTGGGGGCCCGGGTGCTGCGGGCCGAAACAGCACCCTTGGCGGTGTTGGCGCAATTGCTTTAAAGGCTGGTCTTTCTTATCGGCTCTTGACCTGAGCCAACTTGACGCGCTTGTTCAAGCCGTCGCAAAACGCTGATCCAACCAAGCGATCAGTTTGTTGAACACCAGGTGCTTTTCGGGGTCGTTGAAGATCTCGTGGTACATCACGTTGAAACACTGGGTTTGTAAAAACTGCGGCAACGCTGCTGCTGCAAAGTCGGCACTGCCTTGGGGATTCACCAAGCGGTCTTGACCGGCGTACAACAGCAATGCGGGCGTGCGCCATTGCGCGGCGTCTTGCACGGCCTTGGCGCCTTCGTCCATGATCCAAGCGGCCAAGCCCGCGGAGATGCGGTCGTGCACCAGTTTGTCTTCGCGGTAGGCGCGCACCACTTGCGCGTCACGGGCCAGCCAAGGCAGTTGCAGGCCATTGGCCACCCTCAGATGGGGGAACAGTTTGGGGATGGTGGCCAACAGCAGTTTTTGCACCGCGTTGGTGAAGGCGGCAAAGGCTGGCGCACTTAAGACGGCGGCGTCAGCGGTACAGGCTTGCTGCCCCAACGCGCGGGCCACCACCAAACCGCCCATGCTGTGGCCCAGCAGCACCAAAGGTTCACTGCGGGGTTTGTGGTGCTGGATGTCGGCAACAACAGCCGCCAAATCTTCCACCAGTTGGTTGGGCGTGGCGACATCGCCACGCTCGCCGCTGGACAGGCCATGACCGACGTGGTCAAACCCCTGCACCGCATAACCGGCGCTTTGCAAAGCAAACGCCACATGGTTGTAGCGGCCCATGTGCTCGCCCAAGCCGTGCACCAACAGCACCTGGGCTTTGGCTGGCAATTCGGGGGAGGGCCAGTGATAACGCGCCAAGGTGTGGTCGCCACACAGCCAGTCGCTGGTGGTGGCATGGAAAGCGTGGTGGGCGGCTATGGTGGACATGACATCTTCAGGGTTGATCAGCGCTCAATTGAAACACAGCCGTGGCGGCACGCGCATTCGGCCACCAACGCACTCGGCCAAACTCTTGCAAACCAAAGGCGTCTTGGATGCGCAAATGGTTTTTTTCAGCCAAGGCCCGAAAGTCGGCAAACGTGCCCACGCGGATATTCGGTGTGTCATACCACTGGTAGGGCAGTTTTTTGGTGACCGGCATGTGGCCTTGCAACACACTCAAGCGATTCGGCCAATGCGCAAAATTGGGGAAGGTGACGACGCCCATGCGCCCGACCCGCACGGTTTCACGCAGCATGGTTTCGGCATTGCGCAAATGCTGCAAGGTGTCGATTTGCAAGACCACATCAAAGCTTTGGTCGCCAAACAGCGCCAAGCCTTGGTCCAGGTTGAGTTGAATCACCTGCACGCCGCGCTGCACACAGGCCAACACATTGGCGTCGTCTATTTCCACCCCGTAGCCGCTGCAACCGTGGTGCGCTTGCAAGTGCGCCAGCAGCTCGCCATTGCCACAACCCAAATCAAGCACCCGGCTGCCAAATGGCACCATGCTCGTCACCGCGTCTTTCAAGACCTTGTTCATGCGTGGGCCTCCAAGCTGATGCGCTCGAAGTAGGCGCGCACCAAAGACAAATAGCGTGGATCGTCCAACAAGAACGCGTCATGCCCGTGCGGCGCATCGATTTCGGCATAGCTCACATCGCGTTGATTGGCCACCAAAGCGTGCACCATTTCGCGGCTGCGTGCCGGGGCAAAACGCCAATCGGTGGTGAAGCTCACCAACAAAAACTGCGCCGTCGCACGGGCCAGTGCCTTGGTGAGGTTGTTCGCATAGGCTTTGGCCGGGTCGAAATAATCCAGCGCCCGGGTGATCAGCAAATAGGTGTTGGCGTCAAAGTATTCGCTGAACTTGTCGCCCTGGTGGCGCAAATAGCTCTCGATTTGGAATTCAATCTCTTGCGTGCTGTATTTCAAAACATCGCCGTTTTGCAACATGCGCCCAAACTTGGTGTTCATCACATCGTCACTGAGGTAGGTGATGTGACCCAGCATGCGGGCAATGCGCAAACCGCGTTTGGGCACCACACCGTGTTCGTAGAAATGACCGCCATGAAAATCTGGGTCGGTGACGATGGCGCGACGCGCCACTTCATTGAAAGCAATGTTTTCAGCGTTCAAATTCGGCGCACTGGCAATCACCACCGCATGGCGCAATTTCTCCGGGTACTGCAAGCTCCAACTCAGGGCTTGCATGCCGCCCAAGCTGCCGCCCATGACGGCCGCCAGTTGCGTGATGCCCAAGGCCTCCACCAAACGGGCTTGTGCCTCCACCCAGTCTTCCACGGTCACCACCGGAAAGTCTGCGCCATAAATGCGGCCCGTGTCGGGGTTGGTGTGCATGGGTCCGGTGGAACCAAAACACGAGCCCAGGTTGTTCACGCCAATCACAAAGAAGCGGTTGGTGTCCACCGGCTTGCCAGGCCCAATCATGTTGTCCCACCAGCCCTCGCTTTTGGCTTGGCCTGCATAAGTACCAGCCACATGGTGCGAGGCATTCAAGGCGTGGCAAATCAGCACCGCATTGCTGCGCTCGGCGTTCAAGCGGCCGTAGGTTTCATAGCTGAGGTGGAAGTCGCGCAAGCGGCCACCGCCTTGCAGCGGCAGGGCTTGGCTGAACGACATGGATTGGGGCGTGACGGTCAAAGACATCCAAAAAAATTCCGGCATCGCTAAAAACGAGGCCGGAACGACGGACGTCTTTAGCTGTATTTGTTAATGCGCCCGCAAGCTGATTCAAATCGGCGCTGTCTTGGAAGTTTAACGAATATTCGAGGTCTGCTTTCTGGGCCCCGCCCCTTGGCCAGACCCAACCCTCCTGCCCCGCCATTCATCTTTGGCTGTCATGGGCCAAACCCGCGGCAACCGACATCCTCCCCACACATTTTCATGGCCTGGTTTTTCAGCCAACTTGATGTGATTTGGTGCGCTATTTGCTTTGAAATGGTGCGCAACACGGTTTGCGCGTTTTTTTGCACCAAAAACAAACATCTATCCCCAGGAGGTCACATGGACGCACTAAAACAGGGCGCGGACGCATTGTTCATCTTGCTTGGCGCGATCATGGTTCTGGCCATGCACGCTGGCTTTGCGTTTTTAGAGCTGGGCACGGTTCGCAAGAAAAACCAGGTGAATGCCCTGGTCAAGATCTTGGCCGACTTCAGCGTTTCTACCGTGGTCTATTTCATGGTCGGTTACAGCGTGGCCTATGGCACGACATTTTTTGTCGATGCCAGCAGCTTGGCCCAGCGCAACGGCTATGACCTGGTGAAGTTCTTCTTCTTGCTCACCTTTGCCGCCGCCATTCCGGCCATCGTCTCTGGCGGCATCGCCGAACGTGCGCGCTTTTACCCCCAATTGTTCGCAACAGCCGTCATCGTCGGTTTTATTTACCCCTTCTTTGAGGGCATGGCTTGGAACCAGCAATGGGGCTTCCAAGCGTGGCTCAAGGCCACCACAGGTGCCGAGTTCCATGATTTCGCTGGTTCGGTGGTGGTGCACGCGGTCGGCGGTTGGATTGCCTTGCCTGCCGTTTTGCTGCTGGGCGCGCGTGCCAACCGTTACAAAAAGGACGGTGCGATTTCAGCCCACCCGCCTTCGAGCATCCCTTTTTTGGCGCTCGGTGCTTGGGTGCTGTGCGTGGGCTGGTTTGGCTTCAATGTGATGAGCGCACAAACCATCGACAAAATTTCAGGCCTGGTGGCGGTCAACAGCCTGATGGCCATGGTGGGCGGCACGCTCACCGCACTGTGGCTGGGCAAGAACGACCCGGGCTTTGTGCACAACGGCCCTTTGGCGGGATTGGTGGCCGTGTGCGCGGGCTCAGACCTGATGCACCCGTTGGGCGCTTTGGTGGTGGGCGGCGTGGCTGGTGCGTTGTTTGTGTTCATGTTCACATGGACGCAAAACAAATGGAAAGTGGATGACGTCTTGGGCGTGTGGCCTTTGCATGGTTTGTGCGGCACCTGGGGCGGTATCGCTGCCGGCTTGTTTGGCAGCACCAGCTTGGGGGGCTTGGGCGGCGTGAGTTTGACGGCGCAATTGCTGGGAACCTTGTTGGGCGTGACCTGGGCGCTGGTGACGTCCTTTGTGCTGTATGCCTTGTTGAAACACTTTGTGGGCTTGCGCTTGAGCCAAGAAGAAGAGTTTGAGGGCGCAGATTTGAGCATCCACAAAATCAATTCCAGCCCAGATCGCGAGACCAGCTGGTGAGATATGTGGTTTTTTTGCGGGTTTTCTCGACCAAGTGAGGATAAATACTTGGTTTTGAACCAGTTTTCTGTTTCATAATGGCTCGGGCTGCCTGTATTCACAGGGTGAACAGGCAGTGTGTGGGTGATCGGCTAGTTTCGCTTCTTGGCTTTCGTGGACAGGTGCAATCGGGACTCCATCGCTTTTTTATTTGTTTTTATGGAGTCCCTGAATGGGCAACAAACTGTACGTTGGCAACCTGCCGTATTCCGTGCGCGATGGCGACTTGGAACAATCTTTTGGTCAATTTGGCACCGTCACCAGCGCCAAAGTCATGATGGAACGCGATACCGGTCGCTCCAAAGGCTTTGGTTTTGTCGAGATGGGCAGTGACGCTGAGGCGCAAGCCGCCATCAGCGGCATGAATGGCCAACCCCTGGGTGGTCGCAGCCTCGTGGTGAACGAAGCGCGCCCCATGGAGCCCCGGCCCCCCCGCAGTGGCGGTGGTGACTACGGCGGTGGCGGTGGTGGTGGCGGCGGTTACGGCGGCGGCGGTGGTCGTCGTGAAGGCGGCGGCGGTTACGGCGGCGGCGGTGGTGGTCGTCGTGAAGGCGGCGGTGGCTACGGCGGCGGTGGTCGCAACGAGTACTGATCTGCCCTGATCA
>JACCDP010634975.1_pt1 | contig 11446 bp, 13 predicted proteins | sample 7445841 | NCBI WGS metagenome assembly JACCDP01 (sample SAMN15323441, study PRJNA562643) | freshwater metagenome | isolation source: river surface water | place: USA:Blue River Watershed | collected 2017-08-17
CTAGACGTTCCTCTCGGAATTGGTCAGCTACTTCGGTTTGTACTCAGGACTTACTAGTCCGGCAGACTCACGTAGTTCTGCTTGTTAGATGATTGTTGTGAGATTGAAGAATCCGTTTTTTAGAGTTCATCATACTCACACGAAAAAATGCCCCTCACACGCATTCTCCTATACAGATCACCTCACGTCTTACTGCCCAGCATGGAAGCTGTTTAATTGGTCAGTAAGCCATCTGTTCTATCTCTCTTTCGAGAGCCGGAAGATTTTCATGGCCTTCACTATGACTCAATCTACAAGTATCATAGTCGTATCGCAAGCGTCGGCTAGTGATATACATTAGCTGTGAAGTTTAACAATCCGTTTTTATGATATTCAACTCTGAAAAACGGATTCTTTGGGTTCATGAATAGATAGATACTAACTAAGGTGGTAAGGTTCAGAAATAGGTGCTGAATCGGTATGATGGCGAGATAAAGGTCGGGGCTAATCATACAAGCGTGTTGGCGTTATCCAACTGGAGCAACCAAATCAATGACTGAGAATCTCAGACTAGGACGGGTTTCACAGAGTGCTGCGGGGAGGGGCAGCATTATAAGAAGTTAAGTTAGTAGACTGATTTTTTGTTTTGAAAAATGGATTTACTAAACTCATTTTTCATAGCAGAGTAAGGATGTCTCGTCTTGATGGAGTAAAGTACAATGTTCACTCAGTATTTCAAAGTGAGTCTCCTGAGAAGCTCAAACAGATCTCTCAGAAGACGGCACTACCTGTTCATCTAATGCTATTCAATCTAGATGGTAACATGAACGTAGCAATGAGTGTTCGTTCAGCAGCCGTTCTTGGTTGTTCAGATGTTTGGATTGTTGGAAAGCGTAAGTATGATGCTCGTCCTGAAGTTGGAGCAAAGAACTATATTAATGTTCACAAGATTGATACGATTAACTCAAAGTTCTTTGAGGAAAACAATATTCAACCAGTTCTAGTTGAACAGGGTGGTGTAGCAGTAGAGGATATGAACTTCAAGCCAATGATGAATAAACCAGTTTGTTTCATCGTTGGATCAGAGAGTCATGGAATTCCAAAGGAGTTCCTAGATGAAATGAAAAATGTTCCACGTGTTACTATTTCTCAATATGGATTGATTAGAAGCTTTAATGTTTCTATTGCTGCTTCAATTGTTATGTATGAATACGTGAGGCAATGGCGTCACGTCCGTAAGGACCTCTAGCGTTCTTGACCCAACCAGCACGAATAGTCTCTTCATGATGAACAATACCATCATCATCTGTTTCGACCTTATTCAGTCTTAGGTATGTGAGTTCCATATTTTTTCCACTATCAATCAACCTAGCAAATGTATACTTTGCGTGAGTCTCATCAACTGATGTATAGATTAGTTGTCCATCTGAGTTGTTAGTTCGGAAATTATGAATCATAAAATAAACTCTGATCATTTTTCAATCTGTCTATTATCTCTACACAAATTCCATTTTCAATGAAAACGGATTTATTCATTTCATTTCAATGAGTTATTGAAGAATTCTAAAATGATTGGCAATAACGATTATTTGGACGCGCAATTCAAGATTATCATGAGTATCATCTCACTATTCTTTGTAGTGATCGGTATGCTAGGAATTATTGATACATTGATACAGGTGGTAGCAAGGAAGTTTGGAAAGAACAAGGAGATTACAATCTATGTTCCTGATGAAGGAACATCCAGTTCTGTTAAGGTTCGTCCTGATCTGTTTGAACTTCAGCTACCAAAGAGTAGGGGAAATATTTCTCCTCCAAAGTTCATTGATAGTCCAGTATAATCATTTATATAAGAAATATAAGGATGTCTGCGGAGGAATTTTTTGCTCGTGCTACATCACATAAATTGAAACCAACCATTATTAACGAAGATAGTAAATTCGTTGTTATCACATATTGGTGGGGGCGTGGTAATCTGAATAAGAATACTCAAAGACCCTGTCCTGAAGATAGAGATGAACTTTTAGAATCTGAAGGCATAAAGGATTATCTTCTGAAGGATCTTAAGAAAAAGAAACCGGATGCTACAGTTTATGATTTAGATCCTTCTGAAGTTCTAGATGAACTCAGAGCAGTTGCAAAAGCATACAAGATGAAATGGAAGGATCCGATTAAGTTTGAAGAAATGATTGATAATTGGGAGGCTTCTTGTAGAAAGACCAAATGTAACTTTTTAGCAGAGGAGTATCCTGAATTTGCCGTAAAAGGTGGATATCAGCATGCTATCAATTTCAAACCTTACTTTATAGAATTAGCTCTGAATGCCTGTTACCCCAGAGGAGTTTTATACATTGATGGTGATATGAAAGTGAGAGTCTATCCTGCTATATGTGACATCAAAGATGTAGATTATATGGCTCGTGGTTGGAATGTTGATCCTCGTCCTAAGCCCGATCATGGTGTATGTTTCGATCCGTATATTCTTGAAACATCCGGAGGAACTATGTTTTTTGGTAATACTTATCACGGAAGGAAGTTATTAAAAACATGGCAGGATGCAACCATTGCTCAACCCGGTAAAGCAGATGATCGTATCATCTCAATGGAGATTACTAAGAAATCACTTTTATCAGATTTATCAACCATACAACTTCCTATCGAATATCTATGGCTTGATATGGACTATGATGTCCTTAAGAAGCAATATAGATCTCTTACAACAGAAGGTAATATATCAATCAGTCATCCTGAATGTTTAACAGGTGAAGATCGTGCTGCTTCGGAAGGTGCTGCTTCAAATAGATATCCTCGAGCATATGACAGATATGTTTCTGAATTAATTCAGTGTCGTAAAGAGATTATTTATGAATATATACATTTTGATAGCAAGGAACAGATATCTCCTTTTAAGCCTTATTTTAATTGGCTAAAGAAACATGGAAACGATTTAACTATGGTGCCGTATGATAGCAAGTATGGTAAACACAATACTACAGCCACCAACAACACTTATCTGCTAAATAAAGTGGATTTAAAGGTTCGCGAGAAGTTAGTAATTGTATCACCTCATTCTTTTAATACAATTTCTCTACACAAAGTTGAATCAGAAAAGGAAGCTATTGTTACTATACTGAAATACATCATAAATGGTCAGCATGTTATGTATATTCCAACCAAGTCTATACGATCTGTTAATACCGTTTTATCAAAGGCAGTGAAGGAAGAGTTAGATTTTGTAACAAAGAATACGTCAAAGAGTAAGGAACGTGCTAAGCCCGATTATTACTTGCAATTACAATCTGGATATCCTATGTATTTTGGTCCTCACAGTAAAACTTTAAAGCATTTATTACTTATGTCGGATTCGTTTGATAAAATGGAGAAGATTTTTGATGAATCTTATATATTTTTAACACGTATTCACTGCGGTTGGGTTTAAAATCAAAGGACTTGATACTTAGTAGATGGAGGATCTCTTTCCTCGCAAAGAAGGTCTTGATTATTCAAAGTTACAAACAACAGAAGAAGGTTCATACAGCATAACGAGACGACGTGATGCTGATAGAATTTTGAATGTGTTTCGTGCAGTATTTCCTAATATGCGTCAATCTACTATTACAGATGCTACTGCTTGTATTGGTGGAGATACACTAAATTTTGCTAATAATTTTGCTCATGTTCACAGTATTGAACTAAAAGATGACAACTTTAAAGCACTAACAAATAATGTTGAAACATATGGATTTCAAAATATAACACTACATCATGATGACGCGATAAAGTTGTTCAATTGGAACACACATGTTTTATATATAGATCCTCCATGGGGAGGTAAGGATTACAGAAAGCATGCTAATCTAGATTTGTATCTATCAAATAAGAGGCTAGATTTATGGCTTGAAGAAATTCTTATGAGAGCAAATCGACCGAACCACATTGTACTGAAGCTTCCAGTGAATTATAATTTTAATCGTTTGAATACATTGGTTAATATTGATAATATTAAGCCATATCAAATTAGAAGTTATGTAATTGTTATTCTATCTGTTCATCCAAAACAAAGTCGTCAAACCCTTTGAGATACATTTCATTCTTTCCACGCAGGTGTGAGAATTGTATACGTTTTAGTTCTCGGTGTAGAGAGGGACTTGTTTGTTTTTTTGGAGGAAGGTGAGGAACAAATGAACTAATGACGTGAATAATTTCAGAAGGAAGCTTCAGACGTATTTCGTCAGGAAGTTGAGGTTTCATTCCTTATTCATTAAAAACGGATTTGATTTGTTCAATTTCAGTTTTATAGTGAAATGGATTTCAGCAATTACCCAATGGCGTATTCAAACGAGTTCAAGTTTACCCCTGAGGTTGTGGCAGACATGATGGTCGGCTTCTGTGCCGGTCTAGTGTTTGCTACTCGCGTGTTCGATTGTATCCTGGGCGGTGAGCGTAAGAACTACAAGAAGTTTAAGCAGGAGTATGAGTCTCTCGTTGAGTCGCGCGATGCACTTCTCGATGAGAAGGAGATGCAGGTGACCAAGAACGAGAAGGATGTCAGTGACTACAATGTACTTGTAGATCGCTACAATGCTCTCCTGAAGGAGAATGAGGATCTTCAGAAGAAGAACTCCAAGGATGTAGATGACTACAATTCTCTTTCGGAGGAGCTCGATGAACTTCGTCGTAGAAACGAGAAGGACATTGATGATTACAATGTGCTAGCAGAGATGTATAATAGTCTGCTGGAGGAGAAGGACGCGGTTGATAAGCGTGTCTCTCGGTTGGAAAGTCGAGTGAGTCGTAGTCTGAATTACAAGGAGTAAAATCTAAAGTCAGAAACAACTTGAATTACAAAATCTTTTTCATTAAAAACGGATTATTGAAGGTCATCAATATTGGATATTGAAATGGATCACAATATTGATGTACAAATGGCTGGAAATTTCTTCAAGCTTGGTGTTAACCTTGCAATTCTGACATGGATTTGTGTCAGTCTACTGGGCTGGTGCCGTGATCCTCTAGCAGTCAAGCTACAGGAGAAGATTAAGGAGCTGGAGGATGAGATTGACAATCTAAATAGGACGATTGATTCGTGTAATGAGGAGCGTGACTTTCTACTTGCGCGTTTGCATTCGGTAGGGCGTCATGTACGTGCTCTCCAGCGAACTATTGCTGATGATTCAGATGATGATTCACAGAGTGGTCGTAAGCGTCCTCGTGTTAACACTTAGAGAACGTAAGGAGCAAATACAAGACCAGTAAGAACTACCAAAACAAAAATATCAAAGGTGCGAACCATTTTTTTGTATTTCACAGGAAGTGCTCCATATTTTTCCCTATATTCAGGAGGTTTGAACCACATGGTCATCCAACCTAAAAATGTAGGACCATATTTATCAGTACAATCATACAGATAATCATACCAAGCAAGAACTATGTATGATAAAGTAGCAATAAAGAATGCTGCTAGAACTCTATGAGTATAAGCTTTAGGATGAGGAAGCCAATAAATAGCAAGAACATATGCTGAAAATACTAGACATTTAGGATTCAAATATAATGGAGTCCCAAACATGCCTCCTCCCATTTATAAATAACTTTCAAACTAATAGCAATGGAGTCTTTAGTGGATGAAGTTATTAGAACTCATACTAAGGATGAATTAAAGTTAGCGATTAAAAATATGAAAAGAAGCATACGTGACAGAGAGATCTTATTTTTAGATTTTAAAAAGACAATCGTCAATTCGGGTATGACAGATGAAATGGTTCAGCATCAATGTTTTGTTAAAATGGCATTGCTAGGGTTAATATCACGTGAGTATGCAACCGAACAAATGATAGCTTTGGAAAAGGTAATACTCGATAAGGATCCATCACAAAGGGTTAACTTTCCAGATAGAAACTCAAATTGAAAGTTTCTGAATAGTCAATTGACATTTAATGAAGAGAGTGAGAAGTTTATACGGACTTTTAAAAAAGGATGAAAATACGAACAGGAGAACCAGAATCCCAAAATATTGTCTCGTGGTCAATTAAGGATGGATACGTATCTAAATTTATATAAAAAGGATAGTTTGGGATACTATGTATGCGGATGTGGTGATTTTGGTATTAATACTGAGAAACTTGATCAGCATATGTCTAAAATAATTAAAGATGTATGTATCAATGGTATGAAACTAATCGATAAATTAGTATATAAATGTGTGTGTGGAAAAGAATTCAACGATACGAGAGAATCTGAAAAGCATTATAAAAGTAGAAATTGTATGATAAACGCAACTGATAGAGAGCAAAGAAGCTGCAAATTATGCAATTTAACATGTCGTAATATTGGTGAATTGAAAAAACACGAAAATACAAAGCGTCATTTAGAAAAAGCAAATGGAAGTCTTATATATCTAACATGCAAGACATGTAAAATTACATGCACTAGTCAGAACCAAATAAAAGAGCATCTAGAAACTAAAAAGCACAAGGATATGGTTGAATTAGGAAAAATAGCAGATGAAAAGATTTCTTTATCATGTGACATTTGTGAAATTGTGTGTACAAGTCAGAAGACTATACGTGCTCATTTGGAAACTAAAAAGCATAATAAGTTAGCGGGTATAAATGATATATGTCAGAGCATACACTCCAAGTAGTCCAACAAATGATGTAACCTTTTCACTATAATCTGATAATACATCTGCTAATACAACACTTGATCCAATCATGGCAGAATCAGCAAATAGAATTTTCCAAGAGTTTTCAGATGAATATTCCTTGAAGAGATCTATCATGCTATTGTGACCTTTAGGAATTGGCAAAATTACAAGCACATAAAATAGAATATCATGAACTAACTGAACTGCGATAGATATTCCTGCTAACGCAAATGTAGAAGCAGACGGTGATATGAATTGAGCAATTAAGATACCAAGAATTATTACTAAACAATCAGATATGACTGCTACTATTCCAAATTGGGAATACCATTTATCAAGTGATCTTCCTAGGTTAAAAATTTTATGAAGAGCTATAGTGAAAAAATCAACCCAAACAACTGCTGAACTAATTTCCAATAGTTTCATTATACCTTTGCTAGTTTTTCACTTGTTACAATAGGATTATCCTTTTTGATTTTTTCTTGATTTACCTTTTGATAATCAAATGAGCAGTCATGAGATTCCGGATATCTACAATTCAGGCAAACTACTTTCTCAAACTTACACTTCATGTTGAGTTAAGATTTACGCTTACACTGAGAGCAGCCACCTTTGGTAGTACTCATCTTTCTTCTCGGCAAGATACTTCTTATCTGCCTCCTCAATCCGTTTCTCGATCGCATGATACGTCTGCTTACACGCATCCATTTCCTTTTCTAGCTTGTCCAACGCATCATCCGACTTAGACCGAGACGATGGAGCAACATACTTTCCACTCTTCTTTGAGAGATAAGTGGTCATACGCTGACGGACATCCTGAAGCTTCTCCCAAGAGTCATCATACTCCTGATCGATATCCCCATAGGGACGATCTCCGATACTCTCTTCGATGTCCATCCACAGATCTTCAAACTCGCGCTTCTTAGCAGAAATCCGAGCAGCCTCATCGTCCTTGATGTCCTTATCCGTCATATCGCGGACAACCACCTTGACCTGCGAAGGAATAAAATCCTTAGGCTCAATTAGATATTGGATATGTGATGCGTACTTCTTACGGTTTGCATAGATATACTCGAACGCAGCCTCATCGGCATACTGCAGTACATCCCAAAGATCGTCTTCACAGAAGAAGTTGTTCTCCATGAGGAGACGATCCGCTTGCTCAGTGTTAAAAGACTCACGAATTGACGCCATTTTGATTGTAACTTGTTATAAGCTACAACTTAAACTTTCAAATCCGTTTTCAATGATAATATAAGGATGGTGAATGTTTCACACGAGGAATTGGCAGAAACAAAGGCACAACCATTACCATCAAATGCTTCACTTGAAGCTCTAAAGGAAATGCGTGATTCCATGTGTTCTGCTTCTTCTTCTAAAGATTTCAAACTACAACCAAGTCAGAGATTTTTAAGACGTGTGATGAGTCCAGAATCTCCAACTCGTAGCATGATATTGGTTCATGGCACCGGTGTAGGTAAATGCCATGGAAAAGATACTCCTATACTTATGTTCGATGGATCTATCAAGATGGTTCAAGATGTGATCGAGGGGGATATGTTGATGGGTGATGACTCTACTCCAAGAAAAGTAATTTCACTTGCAAGAGGCCAGGATCAAATGTATAAAATTGGATCATCAAAAGGTGATAGTTATACAGTCAATCGTGAACATATTTTATGTCTAAAGGAAACAGGACAACATAAAGTAACTGAAATTGAAGTTAAAGACTTTTTAAATTTAAGTAAAAAACGTCAACGAAATCTAAAAGGATATAGAACTGCTGTGAATTTTCAACATACAGAAGTAGAATTTGATCCATATATTCTTGGCGTATGGTTGGGTGACGGATCGCAACGAGACCCTGTAATATCATCACAAGATTCTCAAATATTAATTTATTTACAAAAGTTATGTAAAGAACATAATCTTTGTCTAAATTATCAAAGTGGTTATGATTATAGAATTTCTGCACCATCAAGAAGTGATGAAAATACATTTCTAAAATTTTTACAAAAATATGATTTAATAAACAATAAACATATACCAAATATATATAAAATAAATTCTAGAGAAATTAGATTACAAGTTTTGGCTGGATTAATAGATACTGACGGTTATTTAACAAATAAAATTTATGAAATAACACAAAAATCAGAACAAATAACAAAAGATATTGTATTTTTAGCTAGATCTCTCGGATTTAATACAATAACAAAATTAGTCTCAAAATCATGTATTTATAATGGTGTTCGTAGAATAGGTTATTATTATAGGACAAACATATGTGGACACATAGAAGAAATACCTGTAAAAATCCTTAGAAAGAAAAGTGAACCATATGCACATAATAAAGACCCATTAAAATATGGAATAAATGTAACTTCTCTAGGTAAAGGAGATTATTATGGATTCATAATAGATGGAAATCATCGGTATGTGCTAGGAGATTTTACAGTAACACACAATACGTGTACCGCTATTCAAATTGCAGAAGAGTATATAGTAAGACCTGAATTTCAAGATAAAAGAGTTCTTGTGTTAGCCAATCCTGCTATTCAGGAAAACTTTAAGGCTCAAATTTTTGATATATCACGTGTATCGGTTGATCCAGATGGTCTTCTTCTTTCAAAGCAGTGTACTGGAAGACGTTATCTTGACATGATTCAACGTTCGCAAGGAGAGTCATTGCGCTTTACAGATAAGGCTTCACAGCAGAGAGTTATGAACCTTGCTAACAAGATTATTGGAGAGTTCTATGAGTTTCAAGGTTATCTGACATTTGCAAACATAGTTGATCGTGCTAGACAGACACGCACTCCGAATGATATGAAAAAGTGGATTCATGAGACATTTGATAATCGTCTTATAATTGTTGACGAAGCTCACAATCTAAAAGAGACGACTGAAACTGAATCAAATAAACTTGTAGCAATAGCACTTGAAGAAATTCTAAAGACGGCAGAAGGAATCACATTAGTTCTTCTAACAGCAACGCCTATGTACGATAAGTTTGATGAAATTTTATATTATTTTAATCTATTTCTTTGGAATGAACGTTTACTAGATGGTAAAAAGCTAATCAAAACATCTGATATATTTGATGAAGCTGGAAACTTTAAAGAAGGACAAGAGCAGACATTTCGTAAATGGTGTCAGGATTATGTATCCTTCGTAAGAGGTGAGAATCCTTTTACATTTCCTTTCCGCCTAAATCCTCCCGATAACTTACTAGCATTACCTGACAGAACAACAGATGTATTTGGAAAGCCAATCGAGAAACAACGCAAATACTTAACATTAACAAAGTCATTCGTATCTCCCTTACAGGCCGAAGCAATAAAGGGGTTAACAGTTAAAGCTATTTCAGATCCGAGATTAATATGTGCTTATCCTGAAAATAAAACATTTCGTGAAACATTTGAGAAGACGGCAGATGGTTTCAAATATCGTGGTGAGAAATTTCTAGCTCCTTCTAAGGTTTCTTTATATAGTTCTAAATTTGGCTTAATAACCCGTATTCTTGATAAATCAACTGGAGTCGTATTTGTATACTCAAACGTAGTAGAATCCGGAGCCCAGTTATTCGCTATGTGTTTAGAAGAGCATGGTTACACTGCTGCTAATGGAACTGCTTTATTGAAAGAGACATCGGGTGAAGTGGCAAAGGGGTCTAAGGGAAAGTATGTAATGTTTACATCTGAAATATCGGATGCCGAGATTCGTAAAACACTCATTCAGTTAAAGAAACCAGAAAACGCTGATGGATCTATTATACGAGTTGTTATTGCATCGCCTAAAGTGTCAGAGGGCGTTGATTTTCGATTTGTAAGACAGATTCATGTGTTAGATCCTTGGTTCAACATGAGCCGTATTGAGCAGGTATTAGGTCGTGGTATGAGAACATGTTCGCATTCTATATTACCATTTGAGCAACAGAATTGTACCGTATATCTTCATGTGTGTCGCTATCCGGATTCACAGCAAGAAACTGTAGATGAATATATCTATCGCAATTATGTAGAAGAGAAGGCTGTACGTATTGCGAAGGTTAAACGTATTGTTATGGAATCTGCCATGGATTGTGATCTTCAAGTATCAATCAATAGTCTACCTCCTGAATGGAGAGGTGCTCCTAGACCTGACGGATCTGTATTTAAGATACCCCAGAAACCTATATGGTCTTCCGAAGTTATTGAATACACGTTACCGCAAATGGCTGCTCCTACATTTGAAGAAGGTTCGCACCAAATAGTATGTAATATTCAGCCTTCAGAAGTTGATGAAGAACATGAACGTCCTTTGTCTGCTATATTGGATGTAAAGGACGAAGTACTTGACAAGGTGATGAAATTATTTGCTAAGAAACCTGTTTGGAAGAAAGAAGATCTATTCGCACATGAGTCTATGAAGCAGTATACAGAAAAAGTGCTTTCTTACATTCTTCAAAATGCAATAGATTCAGGATTTCAATTAAAGGATAAACATGGTCGAGTAGGACATCTACAGGCAAAAGATGGTGTATTTGCGTTTACAGTTGGAGATTCAGATACTCTGCTTGATCGTCTTCTAAAAGAAGAAAAGGGTTCTGTAGTTGAATTACCTGTACATGAAGTGAAGGAGGTAGAAGAGGAAGCTCCTCCGTCGGCACCATCAGATGCACCTATATCAAATTTGAATGCTCAACGCGAAGCTTATGATTTCCCTTCTTATATTCGTGAGAGATTCGCTCCTGAAGTTTTAGATTGGTATTTGGCTGATAATGTCTTAACCGAGAAAGATAAGATACAGCATTTGCTAACACTCAATTGGTCTGCTCCC
>JACCDP010429068.1_pt1 | contig 11443 bp, 10 predicted proteins | sample 7445841 | NCBI WGS metagenome assembly JACCDP01 (sample SAMN15323441, study PRJNA562643) | freshwater metagenome | isolation source: river surface water | place: USA:Blue River Watershed | collected 2017-08-17
CCAGGCAACTGGTCAGGCCCGGTGACTCAATCCCCAGGAGGTGGACCAGACCGGGCCGTCCATGCTCGGCCGGGCCCATGACCCGAAAGTCGGCGGCGGCTGCGTCGGGCCCGCCCAGCTTCGGTCGGATGCCGGCATAGCCCGGCTGCAGCGCCCCGTCGGGCAAGTCCGGCCAATAGCGGCGCACCTGGTCATAAAAAGCATCGCCGCGCCTGGGATCGACCTGCAGATCGTCGGGGCTCTGCACCCATTGCACATCCGGACCGAACTTGGCCTGCCCGCCCAGATCCAGGGTCAGATGCACCCCCAGGCCGGCCGCCTCGGGAACCGGGTAGATCAGCCGGGAGAAAGGGGCACGACCGGCCAAGGTGAAGTAATTGCCCTTGGCATAGTGGGCCTGAGGCAGCCCCTGGCTGGGCACGTCCTCAAAGCGCCGAGCCAGATCGGGGGCCCCCAACCCGGCCGCATTGACCACCCGCCTGGAGAGCAGCTCGGTGCCATCGGCCATCTGCAACACAAAACCAGACCCGGTCCAACGGGCGCGTTCGAGCACGCTGCGCAAGACCACCAGACCGCCGGCGTTTTCAAAGTCGCCCTGCAAGGCCAGCATCAAGCCATGGCTGTCGATGATGCCGGTCTGAGGCGAGAGCAGGGCCGCGGTGCAATGCAGGGCGGGCTCGAGCGCGCGCGCCTGCTCGCCACTGAGCCACTGCAGCTCCTCCACCCCATTGGCGGCAGCCCGCTGGGCAATCGCCTGCAGCTGCGCGTGCTGACCCGGATCGGTGGCCACGATGAGCTTGCCACAGCGCTTATGTCCCACCCCCCGCTCCTGACAATAGGCGTAAAGCTGCCGGCGGCCCTGGACACAGAAACGGGCCTTGAGCGAACCCTGCGGGTAGTACAACCCGCCGTGAATCACCTCACTGTTGCGCGAACTGGTGCCGGTGCCGATGGCATCGGCCGCCTCGATCACCAGCAGCTGCGCGCCTCGCAGCTGGGGCGACAAGGCCAAGGCGCGCGCCACCGCCAGCCCGACGACGCCGGCCCCGATCACCACCGCATCAACCTGGTCCATCGCGGTTCAGAGCTGCCTGGGGTCGAGCGCGAGCAAACGCTCAACCAGTTGTCGCAAATCGGCCTGCAGGGGGCCAAAGCCGGGCTTGATGTCCAAGCTGTGCTCGTCCATGTAGAGCGCCCGGTTGAGTTCAAGCTGAAGGCTGTGACAGTGTTCGGCCGGACGGCCGTGAAGGAGCACCAGCTCAACGCCTTTGTAGGGGTGGTTGAGCCAGACCGAGTACCCGGCTGAACGCAGCTGCTGACACAGCCAATGGGCCAGCGCCGGGCTGCTGGTGCTGTGATCGCGATTGCCCACCACAAAGTCCGGATGCACCAAGCCCGGATGGTCGGTGGCGTGGCTGGCGGCCACCGCCGGCATGGAGTGGCAATTGAGGTGTATGCAGTACCCGTGAGTCGATCGCGCGGCATGCACCGCCTGCTCCAGGGCTGCGTGGTAGGGCTTCCAGCAGCGCTCGATGCGAGCTTGCACCTCATCGACCGACAACTTTCTCTGGTAGAGGGGCTGCCCGTCGTCGGTCAGGCGCCAGATCAGGCCCTTGCCCAGTCGGACCTTGGACCGCTGCGCCTCGGTCTGCGGCCCCGCGCCAGGCCAGGGCGCGTCCATCAGGTCCGCGTCGATTTCAAAGAGCGAGCGGTTAACGTCCACATAGCTGCGCGGAAACAGCGCTTCGACCCAATGGATGCCCAGCGCCGGGGCGAAGTCGTAGAGACGATCCACATGGGTGTCTTCAGCCCGCCTGAGTTGGTCCAGGGGGCAGACATGGCCGAAATCCGCCGGGTACACCGTGCCGCTGTGCGGTGAATCGAGCACCAGCGCGCTGCGGCCGGCCTGATGACGAATGAACCCGTTCATACCGCTCGATTGTGCACGGGCCGCAACGATCAGACCGGCTCAAGCACAAGGACGGGTCGCCATCGACGGGGCAAGGCTTCTTCGGGCTGATGAGAGGGCAGGCCGATTCCTACATGGGCAGTCCGACCCTGCCGACAGACGGCCCGCGGCGAGCCGCCCAGAATCAGCTCGTCGATGCACAAGTGCCATTCCGACGGTCATCATCACTTGCAGGAGTCCATGTGAAATCTTTCCTACGTAAAGCCCCAGTCCTCGCTCTTTCTGCCGCAGCCTTCATGGTGGGCGCGCAGGCCCAAACCGCCAGCAGTGGGTCGGACTGGTGGCCCAGCAGCATTCAGTCCTACGTCGGGCTCAACGGGGGACGCAGCCACTTCAACGACGGCCGTGGCGATGCCTACAGCCTGTATGTGGGCACGGCCTGGCCCACCGGGTTCGGCCTTGAGGCCGGGGGCACGGATTTTGGACGGGGCGGCAACACCGAGGCCTACGGCTTCTACCTGGCTGGGGTCGGTCGCATCCCGGTGAACGACACCATTTCGCTGTTCGGCAAGCTCGGCCTGATGTACAGCCGCAGCGACAACGCCGGCGCACGCGACCACGGCACGGGCGAGACATACGGGTTGGGTATGGATGTCAGCATCACCCGTCAACTCGCTGCGGTTCTGCAGTACGACCGCTCGGCCGTGCATCTGAACACCGGTCGCGACCGGATCAGCGTCACATCCCTGGGTCTCAAATACCGTTACTGAGCCTGCGGCGCAGGCGCCAACCGCACCCTGTGCCCTCAGGGCCACGGTGCGGTTGGCGCCTGCCCGAGCGCGAGAGCCTCTGACCTTTGAGCCCACCGACTCGTCCATGCTGCAGAACGCCGCGCACCCCGACAAGATCCTGATCCTCGACGATGACGCGCGCATCCGCGACCTGCTGCGCCGCTATCTCTCGCAGGAAGGCTTCGAGGTCACCCTGGCCGAGGACAGCAAGGCCCTCAACCGCATCCTGATGCGCGATGCGGTCGACCTGATCGTGCTGGATCTGATGATGCCCGGAGAGGACGGACTGTCGGTCTGCCGCCGCCTGCGCGCCAGCCACGACAAGACACCGATCATCATGCTCACCGCCAAAGGAGAAGATGTCGACCGAATCGTCGGGCTGGAGGTTGGCGCCGATGACTACCTGGTCAAGCCCTTCAACCCCCGTGAATTGTTGGCGCGCATCCACGCAGTGTTGCGACGCCGACCGGCCACCGAGGTACCCGGCGCCCCGTCCAGTGAAAAAGAGGTGGTGCGGTTTGGCCCCTTCACCCTCAACCTGGGGCTGCGCAGCCTGGAAAAAGAGGGACAGCCGATCGCGCTGACCACGGGTGAATTTGCCATGCTCAAGGCTCTGGTGCGTCATCCACGCCAGCCCCTGTCCCGGGAGAAACTGGCCCAGCTGGCCCGCGGCCGCGAGTTCGAGCCCTTTGATCGCAGCCTGGACGTACAGATCTCCCGGCTGCGCAAGCTGATCGAGGCCGACATCGGCTCGCCCCGCTACATCCAGACTGTCTGGGGCGTGGGCTACGTGTTCGTGCCCGATGGCGCGGACTAAGACCGGGCCTCGCGCGCGCTGGCTGGGCCTGGCTCCTGCCGGCGGCATTGCGCTGTTCTGGCGCACCCTCTCCCTGCTGAGCGTCCTGCTGCTGCTGTGCATCGCCCTGTGGTTGCAGGCCTTCATCAGCCTGGAAACAGCGCCGCGGGCGGTTCGGGATGCGCAACAGCTGGCCTCCTTGGTCAACCTCAGCCGGGCAGGACTGCAGGCCAGTGATCCGATCGGCCGCCTGCTGCTGATCAAAACCCTGGCCGACGAGGAAGGACTGCGCCTGTCGATCCGGCAGGCCGAGGACCGGCATGTGGCGATGCGAGACAGTCTGCTGTCGGGGCGCATCGTCGCGCCCTTGCGCCAGCAGCTCGGGGAAGGCGCGGTGGTGGCCGAATCGGTCAATGACGAACCGGGCCTGTGGATCGGCTTTGACATTGCCGGCGACAACTACTGGCTGCGCACCGACCCAGCGCGACTGGTGCCAGCCCGGGCCGGCACCTGGGCGTTGTGGCTGCTGACCGCCGGCTTGCTGTCGCTGCTCGGATCGGTGCTGATCGCCCGCATCATCAACCAACCCCTGCACGCACTGGCCGAGGCCAGCGCGCGTTTGCGACGCGGCGGGGCCGCCCGGGTGCATCTGGACGAAAAGGCCACCACCCGCGAGATCCGCGACGTCAATGTGGCCTTCAACCGCATGAGCGAGCAACTGGCCCGCCTCGAACAGGAACGTGCGCTGCTGCTGGCCGGCATTTCACACGACCTGCGCACGCCGCTGGCGCGGCTGCGTCTGGAGGCCGAATTGAGCGTGCCGGACGCACGGGCCCGCGAACACATGGTGGCCGACATGGGACAGATGGAGGGCATCATCGATCGCTTTCTGGCGCACAGCACCACCCCGGCCTCCAAGGGCCAGGTGGTGGCGCTCGACGGGCTGATCGAGCAAGCCTGTTTTGCGCTGGCCGACGACCCCCAGGTCCGCATCCGCGAGCAACTCGAGCCCGATCTGCGCGTGCTGGCCGACCCGGTGGAGTTGCTGCGGGTGCTGGCCAATTTGCTGGAAAACGCCCGGCTGCACGGCCGCAGTGCCGATGGCATCAGCCACATCGACATCCGCACCCACGCCACCCAGGCCTGGGTGGTGCTGACTGTGACCGACCACGGGCCCGGCGTGGCCCCGCATCAGCTTCACCAGCTCACCCGGCCCTACTTTCGCGCCGCAGACACCGCTGCGACGGGCTTGGCGCCGCCGGGTGGCAGCGGACTGGGCCTGGCCATCGTCGAGAGCAGCATGCTGCGCATGGGCGGCGGTCTGTCCCTGAGCCTGGCCGAGCACGGTGGACTGTGCGCCAGCTTGCGCCTGCGTCGGGCCTGAAACCCCACAGAACGGGCCCGCGCAAACTCGTGGCGGTCTGGCACCGGGACTCAGGCGGCCATCAGCAAAGCGATCGCCTGCGCTTCCATGCTCTGGCCCTCACCCACCGGCCCCATCTTCTCGGCGGTCTTGGCCTTGACATTGACCTGCGCCGGCGACAGCGCCAGCGCTGCAGCAATACGCTCGCCCATGGCCGGCAGATGGGGGGCCAGCCGGGGGGCCTGGGCGATGATGGTGGCATCGATGTTGCCAATCTGCCAGCCCTGGGCGCGCACCCGCGCAGCCGCCTCGACCAGCAGTTGCACCGAATCGGCGCCCTGAAACTGGGGATCGGTGTCCGGGAAATGCCGGCCAATATCGCCGAGCCCGGCCGCCCCCAGCAAGGCGTCGGTGATGGCATGCAGCAGCACATCGGCATCGGAATGCCCCAGCAGACCCTTGTCCCAGGCGATCCGAATGCCGCCAAGAATCAAGGGGCGGCCTTCGACCAGGGCATGCGTGTCCCAGCCCTGTCCGACGCGAATCATGCCGGGCGCTTGTTTGGAGGTGCTCATAACGATGAAGCCGGCGCAGACTGTCCGTCTTGCAGCAAAGCCTGCGCCAGGCTGAAGTCCTCGGGGTAGGTGATTTTGAAATTGCGCGCGCTGCCGGGCACCAGCATCGGCGCGAGCCCGATCGCCTCCATGGCGCTGGCCTCATCGGTGAGCGGCAGCGCTTGGGCCCGTGCCCTTTGCAAGGCCTCCAGCAGGGCGCCGCACCGAAACATCTGCGGCGTCTGGGCCAGCCACTTGCCGCTGCGGTCCAGGGTCTGCACCACCCGGCCATCACGTTCGGACTTGAGCGTGTCAGGCAGCGGCAGCGCCAGCAGGCCACCGACCGGATCCTGGTCGCATTGGCTGACCAAGCGCCGCACCAGGGCCGGCTCGATCAGGCACCGGGCCGCATCGTGGACCAGCACCCAGTCATCGGGCGCGGGGCCGGCAGGCATCTGCAGCCAGGCCTGCAAGCCCTGGCGGACCGTGTCAGACCGGGTGCTCCCCCCAGAGCGCAAAACAGTCTCGGAGCGACCCCGCAGCAAGGGGTCGATGTGGGGGTCATTGGTCGCCACCACCACCGCCACCGCAGTCACCAGATCAGGCAGTGCCTGAAACACCCGCAGGGTGTGCAAGATCAAGGCCTGACCGCAGAGCAGCTGGTATTGCTTGGGCAAGTCGACCGGACTACCGGGCGCAACCGCCCTGCTTCCGACGCCGGCGCTGGGGATCAAGACGAAAACGCGCGAGCGCGCGCTCTGCTGAGAAGCTCCGGGCAGCCGATCGGTCATAAGTCGCCTGATTCTAAAATCCCCGGACCACCCCACTCCAACCGGTTTGGGGTTTTTGTCATGGCTGCGCGTGCAGACCCTTCCCGCATGGATCTACCCAAACTCATCCCGGGCCAGCGATTGAACTGGCCCCGACCGGTCGCCTCCAGCGACGCCCTGCTGCTGGCCCGCCTGGCCCGACGCGAGAGCCAGGCCGGCCGCCTGACCACCGTGGTGACGGCCGATTCGGCCGATGCGCAGCGTCTGCTGACCGAATTGCCGTTTTTCGAGCCCGATCTGCGCTGCGCCCTGTTCCCCGACTGGGAGACCCTGCCCTACGACAGCTTTTCACCGCACCAGGATCTGATCAGCGAGCGCCTGGCCACCCTCTGGCGCATCAACCAGCGCGATGCCGAGCACGGCGCCGATGTGGTCATCGTGCCGGCCACGACGGCGCTGTACCGGCTCGCCCCACCGAGCTTTCTGGCCGCCTACACCTTTGCCTTCAAGGTGGGCCAGACCCTGGACGAAGCGCGTCTGAAGGCGCAGCTGACGCTGGCCGGTTACAGCCATGTCACCCAAGTGGTGGGCCCTGGGGAATATGCGGTGCGCGGGGGGCTGATCGACCTGTTTCCCATGGGCTCTCTGGTGCCCTACCGGGTCGACCTGTTCGACAACGAGGTCGAGTCGATCCGCACCTTCGACCCCGACAGCCAGCGCAGCCTCTACCCGGTGCCTGAAGTGCGGCTGCTGCCCGGCCGGGAGTTTCCGATGGATGAGGCCGCGCGGGCCCGTTTTCGCAGCCGCTGGCGCGAGCTGCTCGAGGGTGATCCGACCCGCAGCCGCATCTACAAGGACATCGGCAATGGCGTCGCCACGGCTGGCATCGAGTACTACCTGCCGCTTTTTTTCGAGGAAACCGCCACCGTGTTCGACTACCTGGGCCCGCAAGCCTGCCTGGTGCTGCACGCGGACATCGAGAACCCCTTTCAGCGCTTCTGGCAGGACACGCGGGACCGCTACCGCCTGGTACAAGGCGCACCCGAGCAGCCGGCGCTGCCGCCAGAGAGCCTGTTTCTCAGCAGCGAGGACTTCTACACCCGGGCCAAGGCTTACGCCCAGCTGGCGCTGCGCCCGGCCAAGGCCATGGGCGCCACCGCGGCCCTGAACACCGAGCCGCCGGCGCCAGCAAATGACGCGCCGCACCCCCTGCCCGATGTGTCGGTGCAGCGTGGCAGCGATGAGCCACTGCAAAAGCTCAAGCACCATCTGGCCACCACGGCCCGCCGCGTCCTGATCCTGGCTGAAAGCCCCGGCCGGCGCGAAAGCCTGCTGGACTTTCTGCGTGCCAGCCAGATCGAGCCTGCGGCCTGTGAATCGCTGGCGCAATTTGTGCAGGAGCGCGAGCCGCTGGGCCTGGCCACCGCGGCGCTGGCCGAAGGATTCGCCTGGCCAGAGGCTGGGGTGGACCTGATCACCGAAACCGAGCTGTTTGCTGCCACGCCAGCGGCCCGGCGCAAGGGCAAGCGACAGGAGCAGGTCAGCGACGTGGAGGCCCTGATCAAGGACCTCTCGGAGCTGCAGGTGGGCGATCCGGTGGTGCACAGCGCCCATGGCATCGGCCGCTACCGAGGTCTGGTCAGCATGGACCTGGGGCAAGGCCCGGGCGAATTCCTGCACCTTGAATATGCCGACCAGGCGGCCCTGTATGTACCGGTGGCCCAGCTGCACCTGATCAGTCGCTACACCGGCGTATCGGCGGCCGAAGCGCCGCTGCACCGGCTCGGCTAGGCGCAATGGGAGAAGCCCAGGCGCAAAGCGGCCGAACAGGTGCGCGATGCTGCCGCCGAGCTGCTCAATCTTTACGCCCGCCGGGCCGCCCGGCAAGGTCATGCGTTTGCTTACTCGCCGCGCGATTACGAGCAATTCGTCAGTGACTTCGGCTTTGAAGAAACGGCCGACCAGCGGGCCGCCATCCACGCGGTGATTCAGGACATGATCAGCCCCCGCCCGATGGACCGCCTGATCTGCGGTGATGTGGGTTTTGGCAAGACCGAGGTGGCGCTTCGCGCAGCGTTTGTGGCGATCACCGGTGGCCGCCAGGTGGCCCTGCTGGCGCCCACCACCTTGCTGGCCGAGCAGCACTACCAGACCCTGGTCGATCGTTTTGCCAAATGGCCGGTGAAGGTGGCCGAAATGAGCCGCTTTCGCACCGCCCGCGAGATCGCCGGCGCCGTCGCGGGTCTGGCCGATGGCAGCATCGACATCGTGGTGGGCACGCACAAGCTGCTCAGCCCCGACGTGAAGTTCAAGCGTCTGGGGCTGCTCATCATCGACGAGGAGCACCGCTTTGGCGTGCGCCACAAGGAAGCGCTCAAGCAGCTGCGCGCCGAGGTCGATGTGCTGACCCTGACCGCCACCCCCATCCCACGCACCCTGGGCATGGCCCTGGAGGGCCTGCGCGACATGAGCGTGATTGCCACCGCGCCCCAGCGTCGCCTGGCCATTAAAACCTTCGTGCGCAGCGAGTCCCAGGGGGTGATACGCGAGGCGGTGCTGCGGGAACTCAAGCGCGGCGGACAGGTCTACTTTCTGCACAACGAGGTCGAGACCATCCAGAACCGCCGCGAAGCCCTGCAAGCGCTGTTGCCCGAGGCGCGTATTGCGGTGGCGCACGGCCAGATGCCCGAGCGTGAACTCGAGCGGGTGATGAAGGATTTCGTGGCCCAGCGGCACAACCTGCTCTTGTGCTCGACCATCATTGAGACCGGCATCGATGTACCCAACGCCAACACCATCGTGATCGCGCGGGCCGACAAATTCGGCTTGGCGCAGTTGCATCAGCTGCGCGGTCGGGTCGGACGCAGTCACCACCAGGCCTATGCCTACCTGATGGTGCCCGACCTGGAGAGCCTGCCACGGGCGGCGCAGCAACGGCTCGATGCAATCAGCCAGATGGAGGAACTCGGCTCGGGCTTCTACCTGGCCATGCACGACCTGGAAATCAGGGGCGCCGGCGAGGTGCTCGGCGACAACCAGTCGGGCAACATGATGGAGGTCGGTTTTCAGCTCTACAACGAAATGCTGGCCGAGGCGGTGCGCAGCCTCAAGTCGGGTCGCGAGCCCGATCTGCTGAGCCCGCTGGCGGTGACCACCGAGATCAACCTCCATGCGCCTGCTTTGCTGCCTGACGACTACTGCGGCGACGTGCACCTGCGCCTGTCCTTCTACAAGAAACTGGCGACCGCCCGCGGCCATGAGCAGATCGACAGCCTGCTGGAAGAAATCGTCGATCGTTTCGGCAAGCTGCCCGCAGCCGCACAGACCCTGATCGACATGCACCGGCTGCGCGTGCTGGCCCGGCCCTACGGCGTGACCAAGGTCGACGCTGCCCCCGGCGTGATTCACATCAGCTTTCGCAAGGACGCCCCGGTGGACCCCACTGCCATCATTGCCCTGGTGCAGAAAAACCGGCAGGTCAAGCTGGCCGGCAACGACCGGCTGCGCATTGAGCGTGCCCTGCCCGAGCCCAAGGACAGGGCGCAGATGGTGCGCGATGTGCTGCGCAGCCTGGGCGCGCCCCGTCCGGAGCCTGTCAAGGTCTAGGGCGCTGACAAGGATAATTTCAGACCATGACCGCCCACAGCCCGAGCCCCCCGTCCCACAACGCCCTGGTCGTCCGCAGCCCAGAGGCCCTGCGACCTCTTCGCGACTACGGCCTGATCGCCTTCGACATGGATTCCACGCTGATCAATATCGAGTGCGTGGACGAAATCGCCGATGCAGTCGGCCGCAAAGCGGAGGTGGCAGCCATTACCGAGGCGGCCATGCGTGGCGAGATTGCCGACTACAAGGAAAGCCTGCGCCGGCGTGTGGCCCTGCTCAAGGGCGTGACGCTCGACGACATGGACCGGGTCTATCGCGAGCGCCTGCGCCTCAATCCGGGTGCGGCCGAACTGGTCCAGGCCTGTAAGGCTGCCGGCATGAAGGTCCTGCTGGTCTCAGGCGGCTTCACCTTCTTCACCGACCGCATCCGCGACCTGCTGGGCATCGACTACACGCGCTCGAATGTCCTGGAGGTGGAAAACAGCGCCCTGACCGGCCGCATGGTGGACCAAGCCTGGGGGGACATCTGCGATGGCGAGGAGAAAAGGAAGACGCTGATCCAGACCTGCGCCCAACTGGGCTTGTCGCCGCGGGACGCCATCGCGGTGGGCGACGGGGCCAATGACCTGCCCATGATGGGCGCGGCCGGTCTGTCGGTGGCCTACCAGGCCAAGCCCCGGGTGCGCGAGCAGGCCCTGGTGGCCATCAACGAAGGCGGGCTCGACCGCCTGCTCGAGGTGTTGCCTCGCTGAGGCTGTCGCGGCGGGTCGCTGCGGCGTCCCCACTCGCGCAGCGATGCTGCGCCCCCCAAAGCAGGCGGGCATTGAGCGCTTACAGGCGTTCGCCTCGGCCTAGGGGTCGATCAAAATTTCGAACTGCGCATCGCCCATGTAGCGGTGCGAGCCCAGCGCCGCAGTCAACGCAGCCGATTCGGCCTGCTGCCAGGCCTGCAGCAAGTCGCGCTCTGCCTCGCTCAGGCTGGCCGGATCGGGCGACTCGCCGTGGTCGGCATAGAGCCGCAAGACCTGACGATAGACCGGTGCCACCAGGCCAGCATCGCCCAAGGCCAACTCCAGCGCTTTGCAAAATCTCTGCTCCGCCTGACGCCGCGCACCCTCGGGCGCATCGTCAAAAACCTGCAAGCGGACGCGATAGGTCCCCATGGTCGGCGCTGAAAACTCAGGCTGCCCGCGACCCATCGGCCATGGGCTGGCCCATGCGAATGGAGCCACCGGGCTGCCACGATGGGTTAAAGCGCAGCGGACCGGGCGGGATCAGCAGGACCACCGTCGACCCAAGCAGAAAGCGGCCCATCTCCTGCCCCTGCTGAAAAGTCTGCGCCTGGTCCGGGTAGTTCCAGGAGCGCAGGTCAGGACCCGAACGCTCAATGACGCCATGCCAGGTGGTGGCCATGCTGCCGACAATCGTGGCCCCCACCAGCACCAGCACCCAGGGTCGGCCTTCGCTGCGAAACACACACACCACCCGCTCATTGCGTGCAAACAAGCCCGGCACCGTGCGAGCGGTGGCCGGATTGACCGAATACAGATCGCCGGGCACATGAACCATGCGCTCGAGCACGGCGGCGCAAGGCATGTGGATCCGGTGGTAATCGCGTGGGCTGAGGTAGGGCGTTGCGAAGTGCCCGCCTTCG
>JACCDP011042010.1_pt1 | contig 11443 bp, 13 predicted proteins | sample 7445841 | NCBI WGS metagenome assembly JACCDP01 (sample SAMN15323441, study PRJNA562643) | freshwater metagenome | isolation source: river surface water | place: USA:Blue River Watershed | collected 2017-08-17
CCTCAACCGATGGAGTTGGCACCAAGGTCGCGATCGCTCAGGCAATCGATAAGCACGACACCATTGGCCAGGACCTGGTTGGCATGGTGGTGGATGACATCGTGGTGGTCGGCGCTCGCAGTTTGTTCATGACCGACTACATCGCAACCGGCAAGATTGAGCCGACCCGCATCGCAGACATCGTTCGCGGCATCGCGAGTGCGTGTAAGGAGGTTGATGTTGCACTGGTCGGTGGCGAAACCGCTGAGCACCCAGGACTTTTAGGTGAGCACGAATACGACGTTGCTGGTGCTGCGGTCGGCGTGGTTGAGAAGTCCAAGATGCTCTCGGCAGAGCGAGTCCAGGTTGGCGATGTGGTGCTTGGGCTTGAGGCATCGGGTCTGCACTCGAATGGTTACTCGTTGGTGCGCAAGATTGTTGCCGATCGCGGTTTGAAATACACCGACCAGGTGCCTGAATTTACAAGGAGCTTGGGCGAAGAACTCTTAGAGCCAACCCGGCTATACACCGGGGTGCTCAACCAGGTGCTCGATCGCTACTCGGCACAGATCTCAACCATGAGCCACATCACCGGTGGCGGCATTGCAGCAAACCTCTCTCGTGTCTTGCCCAAGACCGTCTCGCTGGATGTTGACCGCGGCACTTGGGGTCCAAACCAGGTCTTTAGAGTTCTTGCGGACTGGGGTGGCTACGACCTCAAGGATCTGGAATCAACCTGGAACCTAGGCTTGGGTTTTGCGGTTGTGGTTCGCAAGGACTTTGCGGCTGAAATCCAAGGCTTGATTGCCGAGCTTGGAATCCCTGCTTGGCAACTTGGAATCATCGAGTCGACACCTTGCGATTCAGAATTGCCCGGGTATATCTCCGAGGCCAAGGGTGTTCGCGGTGGCGCGGTTCGCCTGGTTGGCAACTATGCAGAATAAGAAATTCTTCGCGGCGATTGTCGTTGGAACAATCACCACAATCTCGGCATTTTTTGTGGGTCAGCAACTTTCAACTTCAGCTCCGGAACCTAGAAGCACTCCCAACACACTGTGCTTCAAAGACACCGCCTCAGATCAGTTCTCCCCTAAGCATGTTGAAACCAAGTTGTTGGCTTGCCAGATTGTTGGCATGACCAAGGCCGAGGCGATTGCGGCGATTGAGGGTGCGGGTCTGGCGTATCGAATTGCCATGGAAGATGGCGAAAGCTTTGCGCTAACCGAGGATTACACCGACTCCAGAATCAACCTGGAGATTGTTTATGGCTTGGTGGTTGGCGCTACCGCCTGGTAGAAATCTTTACTCGTCGTCGAGCTGGACGGAGCGCTCGTCACCGGTTGCCGGCTCTTCGTCCTCGTCATCGTATAGATCTGCCCACTTGTCTGCGTAGTCAGGTCCATCTTCGGTGGACTTGTGGCCAAGCTCAGCTTCTAGTGCGGTGTAGTCGGTAGCTGGGCTGTAGTACTTCAGCTCGCGAGCAACCTTGGTGTTCTTCGCTTTTTGACGGCCACGCCCCATGGCGAGCCCCCTTAATCTCTTAGTGATCTGAGAACCTTGCGGCACCCAGGGAAACCTATGAATTCTGCCGTTGATTGTAGCAGGGCTAGCGAAGCGCTGTTGCCAGCAATACCGCAAGTAATGGGGCAATCAGGTTTCCAACCATGGTGGTAACCGCCTGAATCAGACGTCCCCGGTGGTAGAAATCAAAGCAGGCCTTCATGGCAGTTGAGAAGGTTGAAAGCCCTCCGGCAAAACCAACGCTCGCTATCGCTAGCCAGTCCGCGCTGAGCTGAGGACCAAGTAGCAACCAAGCGACCAAACCGGCTGCCAGCGAGTTGGCCAGGAACAGGCCATACGGCAGCCAACCATCGAGCTTGGCTAGCAGTGCCCGGATAACCGAACCGATACCACCGGCCACACCGATTAGCAGCAAACCTAAAATCCAATCCATCAGGCTTGCTTTCTCGCAGCCCTGCGACCGGCTTCAAAGCCGGCCCAGTAAAGTGCAAATCCAGCCACCAGCATGGCAATTACCTCGATGCTGGAGCCGTGGTTATCGATCCAAAGCGTTAGCGCAGACATGGTCGTAAAGGAACCCGCGAATCCCACGCCCCAGAGATTGCGACATACCTCGGTTTGGAAATATGGGTATCTCGCCGTTAGCCCTAGGAAGAATGTGCCGGAAAGATTCACCACGAAAAGGGCAATTAGTTCGAAGGTTGGCTGGCTGGAAAGCGGCCCCAGTGCCTCAAAAATGAGGTAGCGGAGCATGGTTCCGAGCACTCCGCCGAGGAAAACATACCCAAGTAATTTGGCTTTAGTTAGCACCGAAACAACCTATCGGTTTTCGCTTGGCTATGCTCTAAAAATCATGAATGATGAGAGTTTCGTAGCCGGGAGCTACTACCAAAACAACTACAGCAAAGAACAGAACCAACAGTTTGCGGTGCAGTTCGATGCCATCACCTTGGAGATGGCTGGCTACCTAGAGCAGGGCCTGGGTTACGACTCCATTGAGATGCAACAGGCGGTGCAGAAGCACTACGACTTTTGCCTGCAGTTCTGGACTCCAAACCGTGAGACTTATAAGTCGCTAGCGATGAGCTATGTGCTGCCAACCGGCTTCAACGAGACCTATGAGGGCTACCGCAAAGGGTTAGGCAAATACATCTACGATGCGGTTAGCCACTTCGCGGACACTACTCTTTCCTGACTCGACTCGAAAGGTTGAAGGTCGAGCCAAAGCCCAGTAGCAAGAACAGTGCTGCTGCAAACGCAGCCCACTTCGCGCCATCGGTGAATGCCTCACCTGCCGCAAGCTCAATCTCATCGGCAACTTCCTCAGGAACCTGCTGAGCCTGGAGAGCTTCGCTGAGCTGAGGGATTGCACCACCGGCGGATTCCACCACGGTGTCAACCAAGATCACACTCTGGCTGGTCTCAACATTTAGGCCAGCGAGTTTGTCCTCGAAGGAAACCTGGGTTCCGGTGAAAAGCACCGAACCCAAAACCGCGATGCCCAGTGCCGAACCAATTTGGCGAACTGTGGACTGTGAGCCGGAGCCCTGTCCAATCTGCTCCATCGGCACATCGACCATGATCACACCGGTCAGCTGCGCCGTTGCCAAACCAATTCCGATTCCGTAAATGAACAGGAATGGAGCAACTCCAGCCCAGCCAAGTTCAGGGGAAGCGAAGAAACCGACACCGGCAACACCAACTAGCTCAAGCAATACACCCAGCTGCACCGCACGGTGTGCCGGCAGCTTGCCAGATAGCGCTCCGCCAACACCGGAGGCCACAAACGCTCCACCGGCTAGCCATAGCAATACCAAGCCGGAGCTAATTGGGCTCAGCCCAAGCACGTTTTGAAGCCAAAGTGGAATCGCAAACAGGATTCCAAACTCACCCATCGAGATGATGGCGGCAGCAATCGAACCATTTCTAAAGGATGCGATGCGGAACAGGTTTAGGTCCAGTAGCACGTTCTTGTTCGCTGCCTCGCGCTTGCGCTCCCAGAGCACGAACAGCACCGTTGCAATCAAGGAGAGGGCAAGTGAAACCGGAATCACCGAGATGGTGTCCGCAGGCCAAACAAAACTGAAGAGCTCGAACTGGTTCTTGGTCTGCTCCCACCAGCCGTAGACGCGACCTTCGATCAGACCAAAGACCAGGGTCGAGAACATAACCACAGAGATGATTGCACCGACCCAGTCGATGCCACCCTTGCGCTGCTCGGCCTTAGATTCTCCAAGGAAGTACATAAGTCCTGCGATGATGATGACACCAAGTGGCAGGTTGATCAAAAAGGCCCAGCGCCAGCTGAAGTCGGTAGCCAACCAGCCGCCAAGAACCGGTCCAACCGCAACCATTCCACCGATGGTGGCACCCCAGATTGCAAAGGCAATACCGCGCTCTTTACCTTGGAAGTTTGCGTTCACCAAAGACAAGGTGGTTGGCAAAACCATCGCGCCACCAATGCCCTGAATCACGCGAGCCAAAATCATGGTCTCTGCGCTATCGGTGTTACCAGCCCAGACCGACGCTGCAACAAAGATCACGATGCCAACCAGTAGCAACAGCTTGCGACCGTAGCGGTCGGCTAGCGATCCCCAAACCAAAAGTAGCGATGCAAAAACCAGCACGTAGCTCTCCTGCACCCACTGCACCTCGGTGGAGGAAAGGCTTAGGTCTTCGATGACTGCGGGGAAGATGGTGTTGACGATGGTGCCATCGATGATGACCAGCGAGATGGCCATGGAGATGAACACCAGGGCGACCCAGCGGTTTTTGGTTTGAGACATTTAATTCCTGACTTAGGCGGGTTTACCGATTGCAATTAGGACGCATGCCCCAATGGCTAAAACAATTCCGAGCGTTTGACTTTTTGCAATGCGCTCCTTAAGCACTATACGGGCAAGCAGGATTGTGCCCACCGGATACAAAGACGTAAGCACCGCTGCGATAGCCAACTCGCCGGCACGGGTGGCAACTAAGAAGAACACATTGCCCAGCACGTCGCCCAACGCTGCAAGCAACACCAACCAAATCAGCGATCGACCAAAAACAGCGGTTTCTAAAAACTGCTTCGGGCGATATCTAAAGAAGGCGAAGGTCAATCCAGCAAACATCAGCACGATGCCAACAATTCGCATCACGATCAAAGTCGCAAGCCCGCTGTCACTTGGAGCTTGATCTAGGAAAACGAAGATCCCGGCAAAGCCAACACCGGCACCTACTGAATAGAGCACTGCGCGAAGTGATGGGAGCCTAAAGTCTTGCCCCGGCACAAACGCCACCAAAACCACAGCCACTAACACCAACACAATCGCAATCAGTGCAAAAGGCCCAAGCTCGGCTCCGGTTGCTAGGTCGTAGATGACGGGAATCAGAGCACTCAGCACTGCGGTGAGCGGGCTAACTATGGAGATTGGGCCAAGAGCCAGTGCCGCATAGAGGCAGCTGATTGCGATGCCAGAGGCAATTCCGGCATAGATTCCGGCAGTGATGGCGGCTTGGCTGAAATTGGCACCGACAAAAATACTGAGCACGGCGGCAATACCCAGGCCAAAAACAAAGGCGACCGAGGTGACCGTTATCGCTCTCACTTTTTTGGCAGCAAGTGCTCCAACAAAGTCTGCATAACCATAAGAAAAGGCGGACAGTAGTCCGAAGATTATCGTCACTGTCCGCCTCTCTGTGCGGTGGCTCCGACCGGCGTCGATCCGGTGACCTAACGATTTTCAGTCGTTCGCTCTACCAACTGAGCTACAGAGCCTGGAGAGAATTCTCCCCATTCGCTATAAAAGCGAAGCGACTCCGACGGGACTTGAACCCGCGACCTCCGCCGTGACAGGGCGGCGCGCTAACCAACTGCGCTACGGAGCCAGAGTGGTACTTTCAACATCGCCTGAGTGACCCCAACGGGATTCGAACCCGTGCTACCGCCGTGAAAGGGCGGCGTCCTAGGCCACTAAACGATGGGGCCGCGAAGCTGGCTTCTTCAAAAGCACCGAGGCACAACATTACCCGCTAAAAGGCATGTTGCGCAACACTTTGGAAACTCTCAGGTGATACTTGAAAGTTCGAGTTAGATTTTAAGGCAGGAGGTGTCATGCCAAAGCGCTCAAAATCAGCCATTGCTGCCCTTGCCGGCATGGTGCTACTGGTCACTGGATTTGCTCTGTCTCCGGCCTACGCGGTTCCGGATTACCCAACCGCCGCCGAGGTTGCCGCTGCTAAGCGCAACGTCGAAGAGAAAAAGAAGATGATTTCCCGCATCGAGGGCATCCTCAACACCCTGCAGGACGAAGCGGATGCGCTTGAAGCGGTAGCGCTGCAAAAGAATGAGCAGTACAACCAGGCCAAGCAGGCCGTGAAGATCATGGCCGACAAGGTGGCCGGTCTTGAGGCGAAGGTTCTAACTGCCCAGGAGGATGCCGAAGAGGCGAAGACCATGCTGGGTCAGATCGTGGCCAGGATGTATCGCCAGGGCACCAGCGGCAACACCACCCTCGAGATTTTCTTTAACCCGGAGAGCTCCGACGAGCTTCTCTACCAGCTGGGTGCAAGCGACGTGGTGGCTCAGCGCACCCAGGTGATGTATGAGCAGGCAATGCAGAAGCAGGCTGATGCCAAGGCTTTGGCCAGCGAACTGGCGAGCGCTCAGACCGAGCTCGAATCAAGACGTTCGGCCGCTGAGAAGCTCTACCGCGAGGCCAAGGCTGCAGCCGATGCTGTGATTGCCAAGGTAAGCGAATCGGAGTCCCAGCGCGCTTCCATGCTGGGACAGCTGGCGAGTTTGAAGGACACAGCCTCTGACCTAGAGCGTCAGCGTCGCGAGGGTCTTGAGGCTGAGCGTCGTCAGAATGCCGTGAAGGATGCTCCTACCGCTCCTGAGCTCTACACCGTTGGTGCTCCAAATGAAGATCTAGTTGAGAAGGCAATCTCCTTCGCATCCGCTCAGCTCGGTGAGCGATATGTGCTCGGTGGTTCCGGGCCAGATATCTGGGACTGCTCGGGTATCACCATGAAGAGCTATGCGGCAGCTGGTGTCTACATCGGCTGGCACTCTGCAACCGCTCAGTTCGGAATCATGGCTTCAAATCAGAAGCTGGTGCCATTCCAGGATGCCAAGCGCGGTGACTTGATTTGGTGGACTAGGTCTTCAAGTTTCTCGGGAGATAAATACCACGTGGCTATTTACCTAGGTAACGGCATGATGCTGGAAGCACCTAACCCTGCGAGAACTGTTCGAATTGTGCCGGTTCGCTACGGAGAGCTTTTCCCATACGCGGGAAGGCCAACTGCCAACTAGTAGGTGCCGACCTGCTCATAGAGCTTGGCGATGATCCACCACTTGCCATCCAGCTTCACCAGGTTTAGGTAGTCCTGCATCACGCCACCAAACTGCTGTAGCTGAACTTTGGCCCAGGCCATGTTCTCGGAGATCTGATCAAAATCTAGAATCTCGTCTTTTCTTGGGTTGCCAAGTTCCTTCGGGGACTGTCGATTGGCAACCGCTTCGCGATAGGCCAGGTATGGGCGCAGCACGGTTTGGTTGTCTTTTACCCCGTAGAGGGTGCAGTCAACATGAAATACCTGGTCAAACAGGTTCATGTCTTGGGCGTGGATAACTTCGAAGTAGTTATCTAAAAGCTCAATGATTCCAACGTCTATGGAAGAGGTTTCTGGGCTATGCATAGCCCAAACCTATCTCCCTAGTGCTTGTAGTTGGCGTATGCCGCAGCGATAACTTCCTCGGCTGCAGCCTTGTCTTTCCAGCCCTGAATCTTTACCCACTTGCCAGGCTCTAGGTCCTTGTAGTGGGAGAAGAAGTGCTCGATCTCGTTCTTCACCTGGCTGCTAACGTCGCCTAGGTCCTGGATGTGGCTCCAGCGTGGGTCCTTGAAAGGTACGCAAAGCACCTTCTCGTCAACACCGCCATCGTCTTCCATGACCAACATGCCAACCGCGCGAACCTTTACGCCAACGCCTGGGAACAGTGGGAACTCCAAAAGCACAAGGGCGTCGAGCGGGTCTCCATCGCCACCGAGGGTGTTCTCAAAGAAGCCGTAGTCGGTTGGGTAAACGAACGGGGTGAACAGCACGCGGTCCAAAAACACTCGACCGGTTTCGTGGTCAACCTCATACTTGTTGCGGCTTCCCTTTGGAATCTCAATAACTACGTCGTAAGACACGGCTTCTCCTCAATAGGCTTTTCGCATAAAGATTACCGAATCGAGACAGATGACACAGCGTCCTAGGCTCACTCCAGCCATGGCAGATGCTAGACGCGCTGTTAGAGAGCAGCTCGAATCACTCGATTTACCCAGTGGTTCCCTGGTTTTGGTGGCATGTTCGGGTGGTGGAGATTCGATTGCACTGGCTGCCGCCACAGCATTCGAAGCCCCAAGAATGGGGCTTGCGGCAGGGGCAGTAATTGTGGATCACCAGCTGCAGGCTGCAAGTGCTGAGGTTGCGTTGAAGGCAAGGCAAACCTGCGAGGAGCTTGGCCTGTCCCCAGTGCTGATTGAAAAAGTAAACGTTGAGCTCTCAGGTAGCGGCACGGAGGCAGCCGCCAGAGATGCTAGGTATCAAGCCTTCGAGAAGGTTCGTATTTCGCAAGCGGCAGAACTGGTTCTGCTGGGACACAACCTTGAGGACCAGGCTGAAACGGTATTGCTGGGGCTTGCTCGCGGATCTGGACTATCGGCGCTCGCAGGCATGGATGCCTTCGACCCAGCCAGAGCAATCGCGAGACCGCTGCTTGGACTAACTAGGGATTCCCTCAGACAGGCATGTTTGGATCAAGGACTTGAGTTTTGGGATGACCCGCACAACGAAGATGCGCAGTATCTAAGGGTTCGTGCCCGCAAGCTGCTTGCGGTCATCGAGGCAGAACTTGGCCCGGGTATTGCTAAGTCACTTTCCAGAACCGCCAACCAAGTTGCTGAGGTTGATGAAGTGCTGACCGCGATGGCAGCCGATTTGGTTGGTGTAGCTAAGCAATCCGGAACTGCTCAGTCAGTGAGCTACTCGATTGCGGTGCTTGAGAATCAGCCGACTGCAGTTAGAACCAAGGCACTGCACATGATTGCCACAAGGGCAGGTGCAAAGGCAATCTCATCGGTGCAAATCGAGGCCATTGATGCACTTATCACCAATTGGCACGGGCAGAAATCTGCCGCCCTTTCTGGCATTACAGTAGAGCGGGTAAAAGACCTGTTGATCTTTACAAGGTCCAAGCCACCAACCCCGGGAGCCTGCTAGTGCATCTGAATCACCCAGACATCAAAGAGGTATTGGTTACAGCGGAGCAGATTCAAGCCCGCATCGCAGAGCTAGCTGCGCCAATCGATGAGTTTTACAAGGACAAGAACGTTCTGCTATTGGGAATCCTCAAGGGTGCCGTGCCATTTATGGCGGACCTCGCGCGTGCGATGCAGATTCCTACCAAGCAGGACTGGATGGCAGTTTCCTCCTACGGATCCGGCACCGTCTCCTCTGGTGTGGTTCGAATCCTCAAAGACCTAGACACCGATGTGAAGGACCGCAACGTTCTAATCGTTGAGGACATCATCGATTCCGGCCTTACCCTGTCTTGGCTCACAGCCAATTTGAAGGCTCGTGGGGCAGCATCAGTTGAGATTGTTACCCTGCTTCGCAAGCCAGATGCAGCCAAAGTTGAAATAGCTGTCAGATGGGTAGGGTTTGATATCCCGAACGAGTTCGTAGTTGGTTACGGTCTGGATTACAACGAGCAGTACCGCTCTTTAGACGGTGTTGGCATCCTTTCACCGAGCGTCTACAGCTAGAAATTACGGAAGGGGCAAACGCCCAACATGAAGATGAAGAAGTTTTTGCGCGGCCCTTGGCTCTGGATTGGTCTTGCACTGGGTGTAATGCTGATCGGCAGCCAGCTGATGACTACCCAGCAGTTCACCAAGGTGGACACCCAGGTTGGCCTAGAACTCATCGAGTCCGGCAAGGCAAAGACCGTAAAGATCTTCGATGGCGCTCAGCGCGTGGACGTCACCCTCTCAAAGCCTGACCCTGAGTACGGCGAGCAGATTCAGTTCTTCTACGTGATTGGCCGCGAAGTGGCTGTCACCAAGGCTGTTGCGGAAGCACAAGTGGCAGAGGGCTGGACCGATGAGGTGCAGCGCACCCCCTGGTACCTGGCGCTGTTGGGATCACTTCTGCCATTCATCATCATTTTGGCGCTGTTCTGGTTCCTAATGGGATCGATGTCCGGCGGCGGACGCGGAGTTATGAACTTCGGAAAGTCCAAGGCCAAGATGGTCACCAAAGAGACTTCGAACGTCACCTTCAAGGATGTCGCGGGCATCGACGAGGCGATGGAAGAACTTGTAGAAATCAAAGACTTCCTAAAGGACCCAAAGAAGTTCCAGGAGATGGGCGCGAAGATTCCGCGCGGAGTCTTGCTCTATGGCCCTCCGGGAACCGGTAAGACCCTGGTTGCCAAGGCAGTTGCCGGCGAGGCTGGGGTTCCGTTCTTCTCGATCTCAGGTTCGGACTTCGTCGAAATGTTCGTCGGTGTCGGTGCCTCCCGAGTTCGCGATCTTTTTGAGCAGGCGAAGCAAGCTTCCCCTGCGATTATCTTCGTTGACGAGATCGATGCGGTTGGTCGTCACCGCGGCACCGGAATCGGTGGCGGTAACGACGAGCGCGAGCAGACCCTGAACCAGCTTTTGGTCGAGATGGATGGTTTTGACACCAACACCAACGTGATCTTGATCGCCGCAACCAACCGTCCAGATGTTTTGGACCCAGCGCTATTGCGCCCGGGTCGCTTCGACCGTCAGGTCGGCGTGAACGCACCTGATCTCAAGGGTCGCGAGCAGATTCTTGGTATCCACTCCAAGAACAAGCCGCTGGCTGAGGATGTAAACCTTGAGCTGGTTGCTCGTCGCACCCCTGGCTTTACCGGTGCCGATCTTGCCAACGTTCTGAATGAAGCAGCGCTTTTGGCAGCTCGTCTAAACCGCAAGGTAATCGACAACGAGATCATCGATGAGGCCATTGACCGCGTCATCGGAGGACCGCAGAAGAAGTCCACTCTGATGCGCGACCACGAGCGACTAATCACCGCCTACCACGAGGCAGGCCACGCCCTGGTTGCTGGAGCGCTAAACCACTCTGACCCAGTCACGAAGATCACCATCTTGCCTAGAGGCCGTGCCCTTGGTTACACCATGGTTATGCCAATGGAAGATCGCTACTCGATCACACGCAACCAGCTGCTAGATCAGATTGCCTATGCAATGGGTGGCCGCATTGCCGAGGAGATCGTGTTCAAGGACCCAACCACTGGAGCATCCAACGACTTCGAGAAGGCCACCAGCACAGCACGAATCATGGTTACCAAGTATGGAATGAGCCAGAAGGTCGGAGCCATCTCGCTGGGTTCTGGAGCTTCCGAGCCATTCTTGGGTAGAGAGCTTGCTACCCACAGCACTTACTCAAACGAGATGGCCCAGCAGGTTGACGCCGAAGTTCGCATGATTTTGGAGTCGGCACTTGATGAGGCTCACAAGGCGATCACGCAAAACCGCGTCATCTTGGACAAGTTGGCAAAGGCGCTCTTGGAGCAGGAAACCCTGAACCAGGATGAGATTGCCAAGATCTTCAAGGGTATGAAGAAGTTGCCTGAGCGTCCAACCTGGCGTTCATCCACCAAGCGCGCGGTTTCCGTCAAGGGACCAATCGCAGTTCCAAAGCGCAAGGTCAAGCAACTCGAGGCACTGCCTGAAGAGCCAAAGCCCGAGACTGAGTCCAAGGAAGAAAGTGCAAGCTGATCGAATTCGCAGTGCGGTCCGCGAACTGCTTATTGCAATTGGCGAAGATCCAGATCGCCCTGAGCTAGCCGCAACACCGAGCAAGGTCGCGGAGTCTTACGCTGCTTTTTTCAAGGGCATCGGTAAGGACCCACTCGCAC
>JACCDP010212969.1_pt1 | contig 11441 bp, 15 predicted proteins | sample 7445841 | NCBI WGS metagenome assembly JACCDP01 (sample SAMN15323441, study PRJNA562643) | freshwater metagenome | isolation source: river surface water | place: USA:Blue River Watershed | collected 2017-08-17
TATGACAAGATTATCAAAGGATTCTTTATTAAAGAGTACGCTGCTCGGTCTACGGAGGGTATGTCACAACCAACAAAAAAGCCCACTTGCGTGGGCTTTTTGTCGATTGATTTGGTGGGCCGGCGTCTACCGAAAAAATGTCCAGGTGCTAAGCCGGGCGGGGTTTCCGGAGAGTACATTGGAAAAAATACCCCAAAACCTACCCCCGCAAGGGTTGTGCTGAGAGTTACTTTGACGGGCATGGAAAGGCCTGCCTGAGCGCATCGACAACCAATGTTGCAGCGTTCAAATGCCTGTTCTCAAGTTTGTCCTTCAGGTAACGCTGAGTGATGGCAACAAGTTGATTCGCGTTTGCACCTTTATGGGTACAAAAAATTATTCGGTCTCCGGCGTCGGCGACAGATATCACATAGCCCATGCAGTATCCCTGATTAAAGAACTGATCCTGACTGTCAGAGCATTTCTCGAATAAGTCGTTTCCTGACTGCCATCCGGCAAGCGCTCAAGAAGTGGAGATTGTGAAAACAAAAAGAGCTAACATTTTTTTCATCTTTCGCCTCCTGGAATTCTTCGGCAACGAACCCGACTTCTCTGCGTCTCTGGTTATGCACAAGATTGGTGGTGATACTCACTATTCACCCCCCCTGAAACCCCCCTGCGTTTTGCACACTACTTGTGCCTTCTTTTGCCTAAGGTCGGGGAACTGTACAACTGGACAACATGCTGTTCGCGAGCTTCTTCGTTTCGGCTTGCCTCGGTAAGCGACTAAGGTTGTACTGGATCTGGTGAACGCTAAAGTATATGGACTTCCCAGGGTGTGAAATTTGCCCCCATTGGTCTTCGCAAAGTCTAATCTTGTCCTCGGGGCTGAGACTAGAAAAGTAATTCTTTGCCATTACGGTTTTTTCCTGAATCATTGACGGGCTCAGCATCGCGCGCATTTTTTCCATTTCTCGTTTCGGAGTCCTTAGATCGCTAAAGAAAGCGGGTATTAAAGAGCCCGTAATTTGCTGCGCTACGCATTTGTGCTGTCTCACTAGCTCATTGTGGATTGTTGACTTAAAACCTAAAGATCCGATTTTCCGCCAGCTATCTGCGCAGACTGTGCTGACTGCCTCGAGGTCGATCCAGCCAGCCCAGGCTTCGACGAGGTCTTTTGCTGTTCTGTTCGACCAGTCCTGTAATGTTAGCACCGAGGAAAAACCTGGGCCACGACCCACTTGACTTCCGTTTGCTCTCGCGATTGACCATGGAATCGGTAGGCCTGGCTCAAGGCCATGCGCCTCAAGTAAATCGATCGTTTTATTTAGACCTGCTTCGTTGACGATCTTTTTGTAGGAGGCAATATCATGAGTTTTTCTATCCGAGTCGGGTTCTCGACTGAGAAGGTTTAATTGGGCTCCGAGAAAACCCTTCAAAAAAAGTTTTTTCTGATCCTTGGTGAAGTTGCTCCAATCAAGATGAGAAATGAACCTTAGAGGCTCTCTAAATCGCGGCACCTCTTGTTTCCCTTTGCACGCTATCGGGACTGCGGTATTCCAGATAATGCCTGGAGTGGACTCTTTGAGCCCCTCACCGAGAGTGAAGGACGTGCTAAGTATTTGTGCGATGGCTTTCCTCTCGGTTTGCAAGCAACTAATCAGCCCACTGTAGCTCGTCAGCTGATTTGCATTTTCTGCGTCAAGTGTCGAGTAAAGTCGAAAGGAAAAACTCTCCAAGACTCCCGCGATGTAAATGTCTCGATTATTCTCGCTTAGGTCGACCCAGTCGAATGCTCGCATAAGGTTCGGAAACTCCTTCTCCGTTCCTGACGCAGCAGGCTTGATGCCAAGAGCAAACAGCAGTCCGAACAAAAAAATGAGTGTCTTTTTCATTTGTTTGCACAATGTATTGTCTATACACAATCTATCAAAAGATTCAAAGTTTTCCCAGTATGCTGGGAAAATCTAAAACCACTACGCAGAAGGCGTCTGGTCTCTTGCGCCGTCGAAGTTGCCTAGAGGCGGGGTTTTCGCAGGAGCCCCTGATCCTCGAAACATGAGTGTAGCGCAACTACATCAGCCCCATGGAGCTCGGGCAAAATCGGCGGATGACAAGAGCACTCTTTAAGCCTGGTGCGGCGTTGGGAGCCTCTCCTTCAGACATCGAGAAAGAGTTTGTGCATACTTTGTCAGTGCCTCGCTAGCCTGAAACTTTGGCCACTATTTCAAGGTCTTTCTTGGGGATCCGGTGACGTGCTTTCTCAAATTCCTGCTGGTTGATGACACGAACCGAGAGGGGGGAGCCAATGGCGATTTCCTGGCCAATGTCCTCATATAGACCGGTGCCACGCAATCTAGGGAAGTTCTCATGAATAGCTTTTTCGAACGCACTCGCAATTTCTTGGCCAACAAGTACTGAGGGAAAGCTTGCTGGTACTCCTAAAGGTGAATGATGCATCGGGAAATGAGTCGCTAGTCGACCATCAGCCTGAAGCGAAAGAGATGCTTTGATTGGGATTTCCTGTTGATCAAGCTCAAGCGTGCAACTACCGTCCATCGTTTTCCAGTTGACTCTAAAGTTGTAGAGTCTCAGGATTTTGGCGGTTTGTATTTCGTGTGTGTGCTCTTCAAGCCATCTCTTTAGTTCAGGCTTTTAAGTGAATCGACTTATTGACTTCATATTCGCTGTCAAGCAGATGTATCAAGAGTAACCAGCATACACCTCTTCGAACTCGAATCTAGCCATAAGAATCGTCGTCAGCTAGCGCAGTCTATGTACAAACTGTCTGTACGAACTATCTGTCTCCAGAAGTTACTTTTTAAATTCAGTCAGAAGGTCTTTGGGGTCGAGTCCTATCGCTTCACAAAAATAGAGAGTTTCGATAAAGGTTATTCGACGCTCACCAGATTCAATTTTTGCAACAAAAGACTGCGGTTTCCCAAGAAACTCAGCGACATCGACCTGGCGCATACCCGCGTCTTGCCGTGCGTCTTTGAGTCTAAGCGCAAAAGAAAGCTCTCGGTTCCTGACATACCCCATAAGGGGATGATGAAACCGATCTTCGGATATCCCAATATAGGATATATTTAACTTATGAAGCAAGCAGCGTTTCTTTGGGGGACAGCCGATGGCAGCAACAACAAGGATATTTTTTGCTACTCGGACGGCTCATTCGAGGCGGTCTCAGGGTGGAGATGTCTATCGCGTACAGGCGTAGTTGGACGCGACATGACAGATCCGCTTCTTACCTTACTCTCTGTAATAGGCTTAATAGGGCTTTCAGCCCTCGGTTACCAGCTATACATGTGTCTCAAGAGGCCGGAAAAGGCGATGCTTTTTTCCCGACGCTTGAAAACATCCTTTGGCGGGTGGTGCTGGCTAGCTTTAATAAGTTTGAGTTGGGCAGGATTAATCTTTGCGGGCAGCTACACACTTATGAGTGGGCTTCCTTTCGATGAGGGCCCCATAGCTGGTATTGCCGCGGCGATTACTTTCTGGAGCTTCCCCGTTTTTGTGGGGATTGATCGAATGGCCTATGAACTCCTTAGTCGTCGTAATGACTCGGAATTGGCTAAGGAGACTAGACGGCTAGCGCTTGAACCATTACCAGCGCGTCGCGAAAAAATCGTGAATGAGGACGAATTAAAACTTTCCAAAAGTAGTCTTAATGCAAGGTTTCCAAGCCCTATGGAGCGACTGCGAAAAGAAATACAAATTCGTGAAGATCACGCATATCAGCTTGGACCCGCAGAGGGTATGCAAACAATGAATCAAGGTCAGGCCTTGGACTCTCGTGTGATGGGTGCTCGGAAGATATAGAAGATATCTTGAGATGAGCTACTCACCTATGCGGTTGTCATGTACCGTTTGCGACTACGAGGCAGAGTTGAAGACTTCGCCAGTGTTTGTTTTCGAGGATAGATGGAATCCACTGAATCCAAAGATAGAGGACGTGTGGTGCCACCAATGCAATGGTGTCTCCCGGGCGGCAAGGTCATTAGCGTCTGACGAGGTTTCTGAGTTGCTAAATCAAAAGGCAACTACGATCGAAAATTTTAAGCGCCGCTCGAAGCGACTCTTTAGAGGTTACACCGGAAAAGACCAAAAGCGTATTTCGGAGCTTGAGGAGGAGTTACACGCGTTGAAGAGAATGGCAGAGTCTCTACCCAAAGTGTTGCTGCGCTGTCTCACTTGTGGTGGTCAGGTTTGTGATCGGCTATTCCTTTGGGCCAAGCCACCAAGCTTTCGAGATAGTCCCGTAGTGGTTGATTGGGTACATGAGTGCGGGGGCGATCTAGTTTGTCATCCGCCTGCCTTTCACTACAACAGATCGGGTGCGAATCCTGATCCCGTTGTAACTCTTGATCTAAGGTGCCGTGTCGTCTCCGCGGTCAACTGCAACCCCGAAAACTACAAGGTTGGAAGTCACCCTAGCGGTACCGAGGAATTTATTTTGGACTCTAGGGGTCTTGAACAAGCGAGACAAACGCTAGAGAGGGGCAAGGACGGGTCTAATAACCCGCGGAGAGATTAAGGTTCGCTGTCAGCTAGCAGTGGCCACGGTGGTGAAGCGGTCCTATCACGCGCCTTGAAGATCCTGACCCCTGAGGAGTTAAAGGCGATGAAACCGTTAGTCAGAGAGAACTTCTTTTCGCTAGTTTCTAAACGCTTAGAGTCGAGTGATGAGGTAACTACAGATGAGTTACGAGGACTCTTTGAGATCGCCATGCACATGGACAAGTTATGAGTCGAAACCAAGCCCCTAATGACAAGATCACCGGCGTAAAGCCTATCGCTCAGAGTGAGGAAGCAGCACGCGCTAAAGAACGTGATTTATTTAACCGACTTTTAAAAGTAAAGGTTTATCCTGCGGTGCCCGAGAGAGAAAAGCTGGATCAGTCATTCGACTCTAAACCTGAAAACAAATAGGAATAATTTCTTGAGGTTGCCGAGATCTCATTTTTCGAATACACCAATGAACTGCCAAAAGCATCACTTCCTTAGTAAATATGACTCTCAGAATGGATGGTGGGAATTCTTTCGTGAGGCAAAACTTTACTTCCCTTCTGTAGATGTTGGAGGTATCACAATTATTGCTGTTTGTTGCTTACCGTTTTTGTTTGTTATGTTTATGAAAGACGAGATGACTGCGATTCTCGTTGGTGCATTTTTAGCCGGCTTAATTCATTTGGCTGCTAGAGCATATAACGAGAGGCAGGATCTTTGTGCCGCTAAACTTGCAAATGAGCACTATAAAAAATCCACTCATCATTTTTAAATGTTCGTAGCGGCCAACCTCCGAAGTGGAGTTACTAGCGTCGAGCTTATTCAAGCTTGCCCTGGGGATTTTGAGCATGGCGTAGGGTTTTGTATATCTCCTTCATGAGTTCTCGTACCCCTCCTTTATAGGCATTTCGTGAGGACCTTCGTTTACCGGCCGCCGTGGTTGGACCAGTTGATTTGACCCATGGCTTCCATTTGTGAATAAGTTTGGCTCGTAATGCTCGGTGTTCTGGCGTGCGTTCGTAGCTCATGTTTATCCCCTGATAGTTTGTTTTGCTCAATTTTGTTTTCTTCCGCGCGGGAAGAGGCGTTGTAGCTGTTGTTTACCTGCTGGGGTCCGGTGGTGACATTTACCTGCTTCGCGTAAACAACAGGTGGGTTCTTGATGGCGGATAGGGTCTCGAGAGTCGCTCGGCACTGGGCTTGTGCTCGCAGCGAGAGCTTCATAAAACCTTCCAGATTTGACATACCGGTTTGCTCCATCGCACGCTCAGAAAGTCTAACGAACAGCGCCTGGAGCGCAGAAGCTTGATTTATAAGCATTGCCTCTGCACGAGTCATGTCCCCTTCCTGAAGCTTTGCGGCATCTTCCTTTAAGACCTCAAGAAAGGTTGGCAGATCGATCTCTTCTGAAAGCAACTTTGGTTGCATCATTGAGATAACTCGATAAGCAGCGAGCGCGGGGGAGTTCAATAAATCGGCGTAAGCACGCCCCTTTTCGTCGTCAGACGGCCCCGATACACAGTTCAAGGTCTTCCGTGGGAATACCTCTTTCATGGCCTGCTTTGACTTCCCGTTTTTCGCCGTAGGTGCTCCGGTCATAAATCTTTGGCTTCCCTGAGAAAAAACTCCCGTGAAACCCCGTCAGTTTTGCAGCGATCAATAATTCTTTGGATCAGATCTTGCGCAGTTTCGCCAATAGACTCTAACCAACCGAGCAGCAAAAGAGTATCGGCTTCGCTTAAAGAGCTATTGTCGGCAGTTGTGACAGTGACAGTCGCGACAGTTGCGACACTTGATTTTGGCTGAGATGGAGCTGTCGCAAAAGTCGCAGGTGTCGCAGTCGCAAACTGTGCTGGAGATGAACTACCTTTTATAAGTTCTGCGAGCTTCATTCTTGCTGCCCTATCAAAGTCGGATTTATTCGGACTAAACGCCTCTTACCCTCTCGGATAACGCGGCACCTAGACAAGCCCTGAAGTTCAGCCAGCGCATTGGCTAATCTTGATTTATCGCGCAAAGGTGCGTGGCGCTGAATCTCCCTAGTAGAAATCTCTGACAAGTTCCTCTTCTGTAGATGCTTAATTAGCCACCCGTCTAACTGGAGCGAATCCGCCATCTCCTGAGGTAGGGCTAGTTCCCCAAAAAATCGACGAGACTCGGAGAGGTGCCATGCAACTATTCGGCTGGCTCTTTGCATAGACCCAAGGCTGATTGCACCCACCCCAGACTCAAAAAAATTAAACAAAGCGGCTAGCCTCGCAGCGTTATCAGCTGACTTACTAGCGACATCTCGAATGTCATAAAGCTCACCGCCACTCGCTAATTCCGACTCAATCGCATCATGGAAGTCGATCCAAGCCTTTTTCGCCTCGGAAGAGAGATTGAGCATTAACGGGTTAAGTCCGCCTTTTTCGTCAAGCGCCAACGGGCTTTCCAAAATAACCCGTAGTCGTTTCTCAAACCTCTCTAGAGATGGCCATGAGGCTGGTGGCTCGGAGAAGAACCGCTGGCCTTGAGTTGACTCCGGCCAAGCAATCAAAAACCTCGCTAGAAAACCGGTGCCACGAGCTAAACCTTTTGACTGATCAAAAAAACTACGAATAGTTGGCTCCTGTATCTGAAGAGCGATAGTGAGCCTCGCACCCTGCACAGAAAACGATTCCGTTGACCGTCGATCAACAGTCACGGGGTTCCCATCCCATAGCTGGTTTAGTAAAGCGAGATTACGCATCACCGAGTCGCTTTTCATCCCGTGCGAGCCGAATACAAGGCCGGCTTCTGCGGACATCAAACTAGCAGATGGCCATTTCTTAGACAGCTCATGCGCTAACGCTTCCGGCGTTACATCTGCGTAAATAAGACGTGGGAATCTAGGTTGTTCTGGCTTTTCTAACTCGAGCGCCCTGAGATCTGATTCAAAATCCTCCGTAGGCTTTGATTCCTTGGAAAGCTGTCTAATCTTGTCTTTCAAGCCGCCTTGTTTAGCCTCCCAAGCAGCCAACGCACTGCGGAAATTTGAGAGCAAAGGCTTTGATTTTTCCGCTTGAGCCGCTTCGTAATCCCGAATCGCCTTTGAGAAATAGCTGTCACAACTGGATTTGCGCTCGCCAGAGTCGGCGATAGTGAGAAAAAAGAGTCCCGTTGGGCCAACTAGTTTTTCCTCCCTCCTGACATCAATGTGTGCCTGAATCGCAAGGGAAACCGATGCTAGCGCCGAAGAAGCGACAAGCGGAACCGGAGCTTTTACAAAGTCGGCAACCTCTTGTACAGCCGCTCTAATCGTCTCCGGAAGGGCATCAAGCGGGTATGGCTCAGAAGTAAATTCAGCTATCAAGGGCTGTGGACTATCCCAACCATCGCTCACTAGTTCTTCGTTTGAATCAATAACTGCATCAACAGGTTTAGCGGCCTCAATTGCCGATTTAGCGGCGTCAATACCTAGAAAAGCCGCCAAGTCATTAAAGTCTGTCCTGCTTGGGCCCCAGGACTCACCGAAGCTTGGGATTGCCAGTTTTGCATTTGAATTTTTAGCCGCCTGTGTTGCCTTCGGATCAGGCTCACCAGTGGTTTTAAGAAGATCAGCGAGGACTATCAGCTCGGCGGACGGATATTGCTTACGGATTACCTCAGAGACAGCAACGAGATTTCCGGCAGACAAGGCAGCAATTCCAATATGACCGCTCGCCTCCTTCGCGCTCAAGACAGTTGCGACGCCTTCCCCTATCAATATGGTTAAGTTCTCTCCAGCACCTTCTGGAAGCCGCTCCGTTGCCCAAAAGCCGCGGGCCTTTGTGCCGCGACCCGCTAAAGCCGCTTTTCTTTTGTCGCCATCGATCAACTCGACCGTTGAGATCACTTCGCCTTGTTTGACCGGAACAACCAGCAACCTCCCTTCAAGAATTTCTTCGTCTGACCTTGGGGCATAACCAAGAATCTCGGCCGCTTCAACGGCTGTGATCTCTTTTAGTGTTGACACAGCCGATACGCCTTTGGCTAAGAGGTAAGGGTTGTCTGATCCGACGGCACGAGATTTGGTTAAGACGGCAGATGCTTTTCTAGCCGTTTCCTCCCGCTCTCGAGCAATCTCCTGCTCGTTTTTCGCTGCTAATTCCCGAGCGATTCGAGCCCGTTCTCGAATCTGTTGTGGTGTCGGGTGGGTAAAAGATTGGGAGTTATCCCAGCCGTTCTCCTTAGCCATATGGAAAAGAGTGCCAATTCTCAATGCCCCAGAGGGGTCGGCACTTCTCCACACCGCATCGGACTCATCGGCACCTCGTTCGCCACGCCACTCATCCCAGAGTTCCCGGCCGTCCTCGCCCAATTCCGACTTGAGCATGAAAGCCACTCTTACCCGCTCATCGTGACCACCCACCGGAATAAAACGAAGGGCGTCTCGTACGCGATCGATTTCGCTACGCATTGTTCAAGTCCCCGTTTTTAACACCCAGGGCGTAAACCTAGGACTCAAGTAACCTCGGACGGCCAACCACACAATCGCGGACTTGCAGGCCGATTTAATCGTATTAGCTGGGGCAGGCCGCCCGTTGGAAGACTGACCGACGAGCTGGGCAGATACGCCTCTTTCATATCCGTCGGAATTACTACGGCTCCTGTCGTAGCAATAGCGGAGGCGGCGGGGCTTGCTATTGATGGCCATTGGCTCACCCTCCCTTTGCCTGCGAGATCAGCGCCCGGATATCTTCAACGCGCCAGGCAGTGGTTCTGGGGCCAAGTTTTATCGGTTTGGGAAATTTTCCTGATCTAACCCCTAGCCACCATGTGCTTTTCTTTACGGGGATGATGGGAGGGATGCCATCTCTCGGGTTTCCAATAATTTGGGCAAGTCTCAAAAAACCTGCCTCAGGTAGCGGATTGTTTTGCATTTGGCTGTACTCCGTTGGTTGAGAACAGCTGTATTTTTCCGCTTTTGAATTAGGTACCCGGAGGATTTTTTCTAATTTTTAATCTTGGTTCGTTCGTTCCCGGTCGGTCCGGTTCGGGTATGAATGGGCCAGCAGGTTCCTCTGCCTCAGGCTCGTCTGTTTCCGCCTTTGGGCTATCAACGCCTTTTTGTTGTTTCGATTTCTTCCATTCTGCTCCCCGGATTTTTGTGTTTGGGCCTATTACTCGGGTGCGATCCCCGGCGGTTAACGTGACTGCTTTCTCGGGTAAAAACCCCGCTGCGAGTTTTGCCAGGGTGTCACGAAGTTGAGTTGGCGGCGTTCTGAGTAAAGATTCATCGTCTTGACGAATGCGGTCCATTAGAACCTCTACTCCGTCTTGCGTCAGCGCAATGCCCAAATCTTTCGCTTTTTTGACCCCCTCTGAAAGCGCGCCTAAGTCATTTATTCCGTCCCTGTAGGGTTTGCCACTGAGGACCGCCTCATAAACCACTAACGCTATTTCGAGATCTATGCGAGCACGCTCTCTATCCCCTGGATTGCTTGAGGATAGAAAATAGCGCTTTGGTCGGCCACGCTTCTTAACTTTCAACCTGAGAACTCCCTTTACTTTTTTTATCCAACCAATCGGCCCACTCTTGCATCATTCGTTTCCGCTCGTTGAGGTGTGTGGTGCGGTTATAAGCCCTTCCAAGGGGGTCTCGCACGGAGTGGGCAAGTTGGTGTTCAATAATCTCAGGGCGAAACCCGAGCTCTTCCTCAAGGATCGTTCTGGCCATTGCCCTGAAACCATGTCCAGACATTTCCTCTTTCGGGATATCTAGCGCTCTGAGTGCTGCGAGCACCGCGTTTTCGCTCATGGGTTTTCTGAGGGATCGAGCGCTTGGGAATACATACTCAGAGCCCGAGGTGAATTTGTGCAGCTCTCTCAATAATTCGACGGATTGCGTCGCGAGAGGGACAATATGATCGGACTTTGTTTTGGTGACTAAGAATCGCCACTCTGCTGATTCGAGATCAATGTCTTTCCACTTGGCATGTCTCAGCTCTCCAGGCCTTACAAACACGAGCGGTGCGAACTTTAATGCACAACGCACTACATGGCTGCCTCGATAATCTGATAGCTTAGAAATAAGAGCACCCACTTCTTTAGGTTCAGTCACTGCTGCCAAATGGCGCGTCTTAACGGGCGGCAGAGCGCCTCTAAGGTCAACGCAAGGGTCTCTATCCGCTCTTCCGGTTTGAACGGCGTATCGCATGATTTGGCTGCAATTACTCAGGGCTCTGTGCGCTGACTCAATCGCTCCCCGCTCTTCGATTTTCCGGATCACTTGCAGTACTTGTTGTGCGCTGATATCTACGATCGGTTTGTTGCCAATCAACGGGAATATGTCGTTACTGAGGCGGCTCTCTAGCCTCGCCTTGTGTCCGGCGCTCCAGGTGGCGGCTTTCTTGGCCAGCCACTCTAGAGCCACGGCTTCGAAGCTGTTCGCTGATCGCTCGAGAGCCCTGGTCCGATTCAGCTTCCGAAACTCTGATGGGTCGATACCCTTGGCCACAAGTTTTCGGCACTCCTCAAGGCGCTCCCTGGCGTCTGCCAGTGAAACCTCCGGATAGGTGCCGAGGGAGAGAAGCTTTTCTTTTGATTGGAAGCGGTACTTGAAACGCCAGCCCTTGGAGCCGTTCGGGCTGACCAAAAGGTATAGGCCTCTGCCATCAAAGAGCTTTAATGCCTTATCTGTGGCCTTGGCAGCTTGAATTGATAGGTTGGTCAGGGACATTTGGGGGTAACTTTTTTTGGGGTTCTGAGTTACCCCAGGTTTATACCCCCACGTGATTTTGGATTTCTTTGGACTATACTACCCCCAGATATCCGCTAGAATCAACAAAAAAGCCGCTTTTAGGCGGCTTCTTGTTCTTGCTTAAACTTCAAAAAATCACTTAATGGTGGAGCCGGCGGGAATCGAACCCGCGTCCGCAAGTCATCCAAAGACAGTTCTACATACTTAGTCGGTTTATTTAAATTTAACGAAGTGACTTAGCCAACAGACA
>JACCDP010290569.1_pt1 | contig 11441 bp, 8 predicted proteins | sample 7445841 | NCBI WGS metagenome assembly JACCDP01 (sample SAMN15323441, study PRJNA562643) | freshwater metagenome | isolation source: river surface water | place: USA:Blue River Watershed | collected 2017-08-17
ACAGAAAGCTCTACTGGGCCCTAGATGGTTGGGATATCAGCTTTGTGGTATCCCCAGCAATCACTGGAGTATCCAGCTCAAAGCTAACCACCAGAGTAATTGCTGGTTCACCACTGATGGAGATCACTTCTACTAAGTTCACGGGACCTCAGTATGTAGTTAAGACGGCCATGGATCTTTCTCTTGGATTAATAGCATTCTTGATTTCTCTGCCAATAATCCTTATTACTGCGCTATTTGTGAAGATAGAAGACAAAGGCCCAGCTTTTTTCACCCAGACCAGAGTTGGTCTAAATGGTAAGCACTTCACTATTTACAAGCTCCGCAGCATGAAAGTTGGCGCAGAGCTTGAGCATGCCGAACTTCAAGCTTCTAAGGCTTCTGTAAACAGCAACATGTTCAAAGATCCAAAAGACCCAAGAGTTACCAAAGTTGGAAGAATCATCAGAAAATATTCAATAGACGAGCTTCCACAGTTTCTCAATGTACTCAAAGGCGACATGAGCCTAGTTGGCCCTAGACCACCGCTACTTTCGGAGGTTGAGCAGTGGCAACAGCACGAGGTTAGAAGACTACTTGTAAAGCCAGGCATCACAGGACCATGGCAAATTGGAGGAAGATCACTCCTAACGTGGGAAGAAACCGTGGCAATAGATCTTGCTTATGTTGAGAACTGGACTTTACTAACTGATATAGCAATTTTATTAAGGACAATTATTCACGTCTTACGTGGAAGCGGGGGATTTTAGCCCTAGCAACCTTGAAGGTTTGGAAACATAGCCCTGCAACCTTCCAGAACAGCGGTATTGAAAAAATCGAAATAAGAAAAGCTATAGGCGTTGCACCTTTTATATTTTTTAGATTAGCGGGCACATCTTTTTTTTCAAAAGAACGTCCTGAATTATGAAGTCTTGCCAAGTAGGAGAAAAAGACCTTTATTTTTGTTTTCCTAAGAAGCTTAGGGCTTGGATTTCTTTCAAATAGAAATTCCAGCGCATTAATCTGGCTCTCAGTTTGAAGGCCAATTTGTGAACTTTTTTGCGAGAGAGTTAATCTGTAACTTCCGACAACTTGATTCAATTTAACTAGTCTTTTTCCAGACACGAAAAGTTTGACTAGAAGGTGGTAGTCCTCAGCAAAATTAGGTGTTGGCCAGCCTCCGACTTCTAATAATGCTTCTCTCTTAAAGAGACACGATGAAGCGGCGATAGGCGAGCCCATAAGTAAATCTTGGAAGGTTATTTCACTAATTACTTTCCCTTTCTCGGCTTTCTCATTCCTGCGTCTGTACGGCTCCAACATTCCATCTCCGAAAGGTGTGAGAAGCCCTCCAATCACATCTGCCAATTCCAAGGACTCCAGAGCCTGGCTCAACTTCTCCATTGCATCCGAATTCCAGATGTCATCTGAATCTATCGTTGCAATCCATTTTGAGTTTGATTCCAAGAGACCCCTATTTCTCGAGCCTCCTGAATAAGCTTTGGACTTGTTTTCCAAAAGAAGGACATCAAAATTCCGCGCTATGGACTTAGAGCAATCAGTGCTTACATCATCGATAACGATCACACGGTTGGGCTTAATTGTTTGGCTAAAAACGGATGCGAGGGTTTCTTCCAGTGTCCTACTGGCGTTATACACAGGGATGATCACATCGTAGTTAAAATTAGCCATAGTTCATCTCTTTGTAAATCGCAAGATATTCTTCGGCTGACTTTGTCCAGTTGAACTCTTTTGCTCTGGAAAGCAGGGCGGAAGTGTCAGTTTTTCGATCAAGGCCGTGCAAGAGATGCCAAGCCAAATCGCTAGAATCACGGGGATCGAAATAAGTCGCTTTTGAGCCAGCAACTTCTCTGAAGACGGGAATATCCGATGCGATAACCGGGCATCCAAAACTAAAAGCTTCCAGCAACGGCAGACCGAAGCCTTCGTAGAAAGAAGGCATTACCAAAGCTTCGGCATGCTTGAACCAATTGGCCAAATCAGCATCTCCCAAATTCTCTAGATGCCGAATACCTTTTGGTTTTTCAGTTTTCCAACCAAATCTTCCAATCAATACAAGATCTAAGGTCTCGGACAACCCTGTTTCTTCGAAAGCCTTTAATAATGTGGGGAGATTTTTCCTTGGCTCCAAAGTACCGACAAAAAGGAAATATGGCTTCATTTGATTTGGATGTCCAACTTCTGCGTTTGATCTAAAATCAGTGAGCCCAGGGTAGACGACACGGACATCATTTTGATCCAAATTAAGAAATTCACATAAATCCAGTTTGGCTGATTCGGATACCGTAACAATTTTGGCCCCTTTATGTACGGCTGATTCAGCCATCCCCTTAAGAATCAGCCGCCCCATTCGACTCGAGTATTCAGGATGTTTCCACCAAGTGGCGTCATGGATAGTCAGCAAAGTTTTTTTATCGGGATGCGCCGGCGGTAACGAAGGATAATGTCTTACACCTAGGTTTTGTTTCAGGGTCAGGCAATCTTGAATGATGCCGAGTGGCGTAGGACTGTTCCCATTATTGATTGTGCTCAATGAAAAGGCGGGAGAAGCCAAGTGCTGAAGAGCTGAGAATAAACCACGCGAAAATCTCTCCCAGCCAGAGTTGCGATTTCGGTCTAGCGATCTGGCATCGAAAGCGACGTTTGTATGCGTGAACATCTAATTACATCTTACTTGTAGTCTCTAACTGTGAAAATAGCTCTGGTTTACGCAACTGATTTTGACCGCATTTCTCCTGGCGGAATACAAAATTACTTAAGGCGGCTCATAACTTCTGGTAAAGATCTTTTTGACCTCACTGTTTATGGCGTGGGAAGCCCTCCAGAAGATCTTGGAGTCAAGTTTGTATCGGTTATTTCTAACCCCACATCTGTGGGAAAGCTAAATCTTCATTTCTCTCTCGCCATGAGACTCCAGAACCTGAGCCAGTATGACGTTGTGATTTTCCAGAGGGCCGAAAATGTGGTCTTCACTAGGAAGCGAAGAGACCAGAGGTTTATCTTATTCCTCCATGGTGGGACTCTAAATGCCTGGAGATTTAGAAAAGATTATTTTTCCGCTCTGTACCCTTTTTTTGAGTTTCTGGCATCTGCGAAGAGCTCCAGAATCTTTCCAGTTTCAATCTCAGACACTCTTTCAGCTAAATTCTTTCCTTCGAAAGCGAAGTCAGCTCCAAGAGTCTTCGATTCAGATGTTTTTAGACGAATAACAAGTAGCGCAAATCGGAATTCTTTTGCTGTTATAGGCCGCCTTTCCCCCGAGAAGCAATTTCACCTAGCTATAGAATCGCTTTCTACCGCATCAAAGACATTAAACACAGTTTCCACTTTGTATGTAATTGGGTCTGGACCAGAGGAGAAAAATCTTAGGAAATACATTGGGCTTGAGCATGTTCGATTGGTATTTTTGGGGCAATTGGATCCAAAGAGTATTTCAAAATTACTCAACGACGAAATATCGGCACTCATTATTACGTCTAAGTTTGAAGGATACCCTCTAGCTGCAATCGAGGCGGCAGCGTGTCAAGTATTTGTTTTGGGTTTAGAAGCCCCAGGAGTAACAGGATGTCTTCAGGAACTCGGAATGGAGGTTTGCCAATCGAAGTTAGAATTAGTCAAAAGCCTACAAAGGATTATTCAATCTGGTCCGCCACCAGTGCTAAACACAATTAAGTTTGTTGACGAGTCACGGAAGTTTTGGAATGACCTATAGTTGTTCCAAGTTTGTAGTATGCCACGTATTCAGTAAACAAAATCATCGCCGCGATAAAAAAACTTGGGACCAAAAAACCAGCGTCCAAGGAGCATCCAAAAGCTACTAAAATGAGCGGAGGAAAGTTTCTCAAATTTATCGATCCAACGAGAAATAAGATAGTTAGCCAAACCGCGCTCAGTAAACCTAGCACTCCAAGTTCCAGCTGAGCCTGAAGGTAGAAATTGTGAGGCTCCAAACCAGACAGTAGGTATTGTCCGGACTGCTTCCAACCGACTGGCGCAAAATTTTTTTCTTGGATTACTTCCATTGTTGTAGTCCACTGCAATCTTCTCCAACCCGCGGAATTTGAACCAAAAAGCCCACCAGATTCAACAATCCAACCAAATCTCTCAGATAGAGCATTGAGGAGATTTGACTGAAAAAACAGAAGGGATACAGCAATTATCCCTGTCACAATACCTTGTCTTAGTTTCCGCTTTCTAAATGCTACGAAGACTAGAGACACTAGAAGCGCGACTATGGCTGTTCGCGAAAGAGTCAGCACTGTTGCCAGTCCTGTGACCAAGGTAGCGCCGACGCTAAGAGTCGTAGGCCTCTTGCCAAACCATGCAATACAGGCAGCCGCAGAAAGATAGGCAGCATAATTCGGGTGCCCAATAACTCCTCCGAATCTTCCTCCACCAATTTCTGTGACACTTATTTGTGTTACAGAAAAAACTGAATCTAAAAGTATGGTTGTAGTGCTTACGGTCGCAATTAATAGTGGGAGCACATGCGGAGCGTTTTCGTTTGAGAAGAATGACCTCAAAGCCCTAATCAGTAGAAAAAGTAACGCAGATCGGACGGTGCCTTCGATTCCCGAACTTGTAATCAAGGCAGAAACTACCTGGGCAAAAATGTATACGTAAGTGCATCTTTGCATCCAGAGCAGAATTCTCGAAAGATAGTTTCCTTCCACTAAGGGTTCATAGCGAATTACGTAGAGTAAAGTTACAACGGCCGAGACAAATTGAAGGCCGTAGGCAAGAAGTTCAAATCCAGATTGACTGTCTAAAATCCAACCGGTCACGCCAAACCCCACAGCCAATGTAGAGAACTTCTTGTCCCTTAGAAAATAAACCAAAGTTAGTGCGATACTCGGAGTGACATAGAGGAGAACAAGTGCGCTGTAATTGATCATTAGTTCCTTATGAGTTTGAAGTCAGGTTCATAGTCAGTTTCGTTCCTTTATTCAAGCTCCAATATTTCTTCTACAATTTAGCAGACCTGATTATGGTAAAAAGTTTTAATAATCTAATCGAATCCTATTTCGATTTTAGGGTACACAAAAACTAAGATTGGGTAAGTTTTCTTCTGCACGACAATTTGATTATCAATCCAGAAAATTGCTTGCTGAGTTCCAACAACAGAAAACCATGAAAAGAGTTAGAAAAAGTTTCGCCTGCTTTCATCAGTCTGAAGAATCTCTTGAAAATCTCAACAGTCGCTTGGAACGATCTAAGATTTTTTGTGTCATTAATTCTTCTAGTTTCGCCAATTATTGACTGGTCGTCGGCAGTCCCAACATATCTAATTGTGGAGGCATAAAACTTTACGCGCCAATTCCATGTGTGGGGCCAATCAGCTAGGCAGCCAGTTGAGTTCTGACTGGAGTTTCTTAATATGGTATGAGCTGCAACCTTATCCATAAGGTAGGCCACAGTTGAACTCCCTCCAGACACAACTTGGAATAGTTGCTTTTGGGGGTGAAACAAATCTCTAATTCTTGGCACAGCGCGGTTCCAGTAAATTTGGATAATTGTGTTCGTCATTCTGTTTTGTATTAATGAATAAATCTGTCGAGGATCAACACTAAGGACAGCATCGTCTTCAAGAACCAGGGCCCAGTCGTAAGGACTTTCAATCAAATGTTCGGCTACCCTCCGATGCCCGAGAGTGCAACAGGCTTCCGCTACGGTTATTTCCCTTCCGTATCTTGCCTCTGAAATTGCTCTGTCAACTATCTGAAGGCTCGCCTCTGCGTCAAGAGTTGTCCCGTCTATACCTTCTACCAAGGTATAGCTAAGCCCAAAACCTTTGATTTGTTCTTCCAGAGCCTTCCCTCTGAACTTCGAAGGGACACCTAATATAAAGATTCCGACAGACATACGCCCTCCATTCCTGTGAAATTACTCTGGCAAATAGTATTGAGGTATCTGTCAAATACTTCAAAATAAAGGATCTACCACAACCATAAACTAATGAGACTGCATACATAAGAGCAACAGGTTCTACCGAGCTCACCAGCTTAGTTTCTTCTAAATTAAGGTATGTAGTCAAGTTAGTAAATGTTAATCTTGCAAGTTTGTTGGATGCTAGTTGCTTTTCCTGAGAACTTTACTTAACTCTTTGGTAATCCTGCCCAAAAGGATTGGGGGAGCAGCTCGGAGAATGAGAAAAGGTAGATCTTGAAGGATGTACCGTTTGAAGAGTCTTGATGGTTCAGTTCTAAGTCTGTAAGCCCATTCCAAACCAGAATTCTGCATCCATAAAGGTGCCCTTGGTAATGTTTTTGCAGCATAGCCAATGGCAGCACCACAACCGATAAAACTGATACCTCGGTATTTGTCGAGAAGGTTAGCGATGAAATACTCTTGCTTGGGCGATCCTAGCCCAACCATTACTATCGAGCCAGGATTTTCAAGCAAGAATCTTTCGAGTTCTTCATTTCGGGGCATGTCTGAGAATTCAAGTTCGAAAGGGACAGTGTGAACTTTATTAAATTTAGCCTGAATATTTATAGCGGCTAGTTCCGCTTCTCCAGGTTTACCTCCAGCCAAGACCAAAGGCCGCTTTGTGCCCTCTATAAACTCAGGTATTCGCCAAATTAAATCCGAGCCAGAAAGTTTCTGATACTCGGTTACCCCATCTATTTTGCAAAGCAATAACACTGGTACGCCGTCAGCGGTAACCTGCGCCTCATTCTTTATTTTCTTTAACAGACCCTCATGCTGGCTGCTACCCAAGTTTCGGGCGACATCAACATTAAGGGTAACAATCCAGACGTTGCGCTGCCAAGTTTCGAAACCACTTAGTAACTCGAGTAGTTTCTCTTCAGTTCCAATAGTCACATTCACTTGGCCGACTTTTGGCACAGTTCAAACCTCCACAGATAAATTTGAGGCATTAGTGATACTCTAGCCTCAAATGGAACGTGAATACAGTTCAGATACCCTGGAGAGTGAAAATCTCTTTACGGCATTGAAATTTAGCCTCTCACAGTTGAGCCCTTCAGACAGGGCGAGTCTAGCCCTTCGAACATTTGCCCAAATTATGGTGAACATTATTGATGTTATTTCAATCTCGGCAGTGGGATTGTTCACCGTTATATCAATCTCAGGATCTGCGGCTGGTTCTACAAAATGGCTGTCTGATGCTCTCAACACCATGGGAGTGGGGGCCAGCTCCGCTTTACCATGGCTAGGTATAGGGGCTTTAGTTTTGTTTACCGTGAGAACGATGTCTTCGGTGCTCATCTTGCGCAGCTCGCTCCGTTTTCTTGGTAAAAAGGCGGCTGAATCTGCGACGAGCCTACTAAATAAAATCTCCAGCCTCCCAATTAGAGCCATCGACGGAATAGGATCTCAGGAAGTTTCTTTTTCGCTTACGCTGGGTACCAACTATTTGATCCTGGGCACCCTAGGCTCTCTAGTCGGTCTCATATCCGATATTTCTCTTGCTCTCGTTCTTACTTCTTTGTTTTTCGTGTACTCACCGGGCGTGACAAGTATTGCTTTTATCGCGGGAACACTGGTAATTTTCGTACTTACACGAGCAACCTCAGCCAGAAGTCGAAAACTAGGATTCGAAATGTATAGATTTGAGGTAAGGTCTCGACAATTTGTTCAGGATTTTCTAAATACTTTCAGGGAATCTCTTGTGAGGGGCACACAAGGTTGGTTCAAGGATAGTTTTCAAGAAGTCCGGACAAAAATGGCCTATGCTTCGGGAGAGGCAACTTTTCTTCCCAATCTAAGCAAATACATTTTGGAAGTCTCAATACTTTTCATAGCAGCAATAATTGGGGTTGCGGTTTTTGCTTTTGAATCCCCTACAAATGCTGCATCAATCACAGCCATGTTTCTGGCTTCTTCGTCAAGGTTAGCGCCTGCGATGATAAGAATTCAACAGGGATTGCTGGCAGTTCAAAGCGCAATAGGTCAATCGCAAAGCACCCGAAAGCTTATAAAGAATGTCTCAACGCTTGAACCTAAAAATAGGGAGAATGCAAAAAAAACAATTAGTTTTGAAAATAAAGACAGCATTCGCCCTCAAATAACCTTTAGGAATGTCACTTTTTCGGTTCCTGGCCATGATCATAACCTCCTCAATGAAGTAAATCTAGAAATAAAGTTTGGCGAGGTAGTGGCTATAACTGGGAAAAGCGGGCTCGGTAAATCCACGCTTCTCGACGCAGTTATAGGAGTTGTCGAGCCTTCACTTGGTGAGATAAGGATCTGCGGTGTCCCTCCAAACGAATTCTTGAATCTTTATCCTGGTTCTGTGAGCTACCTGCCACAAGAAGTTTGGATTACAGCAGGTTCAATCAGAAGCAACGTAATTCTTGGTCTCAATGAAGGCATCGTAACTGATTATGATATCGATGAAGCTCTAACCGGCTCACAGCTTTCAGCTGGTTTTACGGATGATTCTAAAAACTTCCAAAATTATACATTGCACGAGGGCGGACGTAACATTAGTGGTGGCCAAAAGCAACGTCTGGGGTTTGCGAGAGCGATAGTAACTCAACCTAAGCTTTTGCTTCTTGACGAAGCTACTAGTGGACTTGACGAAACCACAGAGTCGCAACTTCTAGAGTTTCTAAACAAGTATCGGGGAAGAGCTACGATCTTGATGGTCACACACAGCAAAAGAGTGATGAAATTTGCAGATCGGGTTTTTGAGTTGACTGAACAAAAAATTCATGAAATTAGTCAGAATAAATTGTCGTCGTAGGCGATCCACCCTGCTGGCCATCGTGTCTGTTCCAAGAATTTTTCAACTCCCACTGCCCTTCCGCTCTCTGAAAGATCTGTGGTGTGCCAGGTACTGTTTCCAAAACCTTCTCTATGCCTTTCACCAAACCACGTATTGGCGTGGACCCTGGTAGGGGCAAGGTAAAACATTCGGAGGGTTTCGGAAACAAACCTTTTGGAATCGAAGCCGAAAATACCTGCATCAATCAGCGTCTCTGAAATCATCGAGACTGTAGGTTCAAATTTAGACATAATGTGGAGTCTTTCTTCACTTGGACCGTCTGGAATGTTGCTCGTGACAAAAGAGACGTCTCCACTAGAGTCCTCCTTGAAATTGATAACTTGGTTCGGAGCAACTGTGAAAGATCTCTCCAAGGGGCCGGGCAGATTCAAGTAGTCCGGAGCTTTGCTCCAGAAACGTCTCGTATCAAATAGAAGAGCAGTTGCCTTGATGGATTCCACGGTGCTTCTCTTAGGGTAAAGGCCGAGATAATGTCCTTGAAAGCTCTCTTCGAAGAAACGACTGAGCGCAGATTGAATAGTTCCTCGCCACCCTAAATCTACGACCAGAGATGTTTGAGGGTCTATTTCGTTCTGTTCCAATAAGCGAGAAAATAAAGCACGTTGATTTTCGAGGTGATTAGTAACCTTAGCGAGTGTGACAGAGTCTAATTGAGTTAATAGGTGTAGAGAATCTGCCTTTTTGATGGCTTCTAATTTCCAAATGACAAGATCGGACAGATTTGGGGGCAGGGCCAAGTTGGAAGCAAATATCTCTGGGGTAGAAGGGCCGTATTCCTCTTGAATGCCCTGAAAGAAATCATTTAGATTTGGGAAAAAAGAACATGCGCTGATTGCAGCTCTACTGACAGGTAAGTGAATTGAGGGGACAGCCTTGATACCCCTTGACTCTAATCCTTTGCTGATCAAGGTGTGCATCCTGTGAAGCGTTTCTCCTTCTCGGGATAAGTAAACAACTTGATTCTTGCGACCCATTAAAGCTGCTTCCATAGCAGAAGTCACTAAACCATAGCCGATTGATGCAATGTCGATTAGAAATTTACCCGCATCTTTTGCCCCAAAGTGGGCTCGAAGATCCTGTGCAAGCTGATTTGGAGTTGCAAATTCTTGTTTATTCCAAACAGTATAAAAATTGCGTCTAACCAAGTATGGAATCGCTCCAGCAAGATGGGACATTTCATAATCACTTTTAGGGTTATCCCCGATGTGAATCCATTTATCAGATTTAAGCCTGAATTCGAACAACTTCCCCGATTTTTTTGTAACCCCAAAGTCCGCACTCACAACAAAATCTGTATTTGTTCTTTGTTCGAGCTTACTTTCAAGAATTTTCCTCAGATCCTCTGAATTTTGGCAGAAGTCTGAAATAACTGTCACATGCTTGGTCTTGATGTACTCGGAGAGCGGAGAATCCAAAATTCTGGAGTTTCTCAACTCGGATTCCTTCTCGAATTCGCAAACGGAGTCTATGAAACTTTCATCTTGGTTTTGAAGCATGCACCTTATTTGCTCTTTTAGTCCTGCTTCGACACCTCTTTTATTGAGACGACCCTCAAATTTCTGTCGTCGCTTCAACAATTTATAGGCATTTGGTCTCTTGGCCTCAAATCCCTCTCGCTCCCAAATGCGCAACGACGCGATTAGCGCAGTCCCTAACCTGAGGTTCTGGGCTGGGATAGTTCGGCCAACAAGCGTGTCCCAAAAGTCTATGCTGTAGTTCGCACCAGGCTCAAGAAAATCAACGTCAACAGTTATTGAACCAATTTGTTTTTCGAGCCCTAAAATCGGTTCTAGAGAAGTGACTGATTTGGTTTTTGATGCCGGAGTAGTCCCAGCTTGAATTTGCCTTTGATTAGTATTTACTCTTGCAAAGTACTGCTCACGGGATTTGAGGAAATTCTCTTGGACTCTATCTTTCTTGAGTAGTTTAACTTTCAAATACCGTCGTAAATCCTGAGGAAGCAATAGACGGACGAATTTCATGAAGAAGGACACCTAATCTAAATCCTTTCCATATCCCGGCCGCTAGTCTAGCCCGTGGTTTGTTGTGCTTTAGTTGCTAATTTTAATCCTGCGATTAAGTTTCCAGTATTGAAAAAACTTAACGTCTAAAACGCGACTCCATACAACCTGTCCCCAGCATCGCCTAGACCTGGAACTATATAGCCGACTTCGTTTAGTTTTTCATCTAGTGCGCCGAGGACTACTTTGACGTCCTTGTCGCCAACATGTGCTTCAACAGCGGCTAGGCCTTCAGGTGATCCAATTAGACAGATGCAGGTAACATCTGTGGCTCCTCTTTGGAATACATAATCTATAGAGTCCATCAGCGTGCCACCGGTAGCTAACATCGGGTCAATGATGTAAACCTGACGATTGGTTAGATCTTCTGGTAGTCGATTTGCATATGTATATGGCTGGAGAGTTTGTTCATCTCTTTTGATACCTAGGAAACCAACCTCTGCTGTTGGTAATAACTTGACTATGCCCTCCAGCATTCCCAATCCTGCGCGCAGGATTGGGACGATGATTGGTCTTGGTTTTGAAAGCTTGAGCCCGTGGGTAGGGCCCACTGGCGTCTCGATGTGAACCTTCTCGGTTCTAACTTCTCTGGTGGCCTCGTAGGCAAGGAGTGTCACTAGCTCTTCAACTAGTTGTCTAAATACTGGAGATGGAGTGTTCTTATCTCT
>JACCDP010627469.1_pt1 | contig 11440 bp, 7 predicted proteins | sample 7445841 | NCBI WGS metagenome assembly JACCDP01 (sample SAMN15323441, study PRJNA562643) | freshwater metagenome | isolation source: river surface water | place: USA:Blue River Watershed | collected 2017-08-17
CGTCAAAGAAACCGCGAGAAACAATGCTTCTACGAACGGCACCAATTATAATGATGAACTCAATACCTTATTAGAATCCTATAATGTTGAAGATTTAGAAGAACTTAAAGATTATTTTGCTTATCGAACCATGAAACAAGAGGTAGAAGATCGTTATTTTGACGATAATTTATCAAGTTTTGTGCTTGGTGATGAGTTTGGTCCAGGATACTTAAATGAGCGCTTACCCTACCACGTTAAACATATATTAGTGAAGGTCTCCGCTGCTGGTGCAGATCTCTATAATGGACGTATTACTGAAGCTGAAGCAAAAAAACTTTATGCTGTTGCCAATCGTTTAGCTGTTCAACGAAATGGTGAAACCTTTGGTGAAGTTGCTCGTGAAATGAGTGAAGATGGATCGAAAGAGCAATTTGGTGATTTAGGCATTATGTCGAAGGCCACGAGTTTTGTGAATGAATTTAAATTAGGAATCTATGCATATGATTCTGTTTTTAATCAAAATGCCGAAGTTGTTGAAAAAAGAGAACAATTAAATGTTCCCGAAACTGCTTTAGATTATTTTGATGAATTAGGGTTGGCTACGATTCCTTTTCATGCATTTGTTTCTTTGGAACAATACGCAAATGTCATCAAAGATATCAATGGTAATCCTGTCAATAATAATGATACGCTCTACTATCCTCGAAACATCATTTTTAATGAATATTTTAATCGTCATAATATTGCCGTTGTTACTCCCGAAAGCTTAGGCGGTGGCGACTTTAATTACGATGGTTTTAGAGTCGTTCCAGAACTCAACAACCAACGAGTGCTTACCGATGAAAACGGTAAAGTTATTCTTGTTGTGCGTGCAGGGACAGGTTCTGGTGAAAGTGGGTATCAAGGTATTCACTTTATTGTCGTCGAACGTTCTGCTCTAGTTGATGTTCAAGATGGCGTTAGCTTAGAAGATTATTACACGACAGAAATTCCTGGTACACCAAACTATCCAACCGCAAATGGTGAAGACTTAGTTACTTTTGTCAATTTCAACGTTACCACAACCGCAAATTACAAAACGCGAGCAGAAACCGTAACGAATGAAATTCGTAATTTCGATCGCTTCTTTAACTTTAGAATGTTGGAACAATTGATTGCTGAACAAGCCTTAACTTTCGTTGATGAAGACTTAGAATCTGCGGTTCTTAATTACATGGACGTGACACGAAGAAGCGCAGCTTTTGATCAAAACTTACAAGAAATTAATACTTGGAATACCTATATTGAATTCCTTCAATACCAAGCTTTCCAAAGACAACGTCTGATTGATACAGATTGTGCTTATGCCTATCAAAACAATGAAGGTGGCGTCTATAATCAAGGAGAAATTTGCTATGTTCAACAATAAATTGAAACTCACTGCAATTGCATTGACAACAGTATTTTTAGTGGGTTGTTCTGAAATTACAGTTTCCCCCACAGACAATGATGGTAACATTCTAAATGGTTTGGTAAACGAATTAGAAAAGAATGTAAATTCGGTTGTCTATGATGCTTTAAGAGATGGTGGCAATTTGACTCAAAGAACTTTAGAAGATGTGATGTACCTTATTGCAGAAAATCGCATTGGAAATTATGAAGACTTACTCATCTCTACCGATGCTGAAGACCAAGCCCTTGTAGAAAAAATTCAACGCCGGGTCAATGAAAAAATCTACAACCTTGTTGCGTCAGGTCAATATGAAACCAGAAACTTATTCTCAGAAGAACGCTTTGCATATTTTGTTGAAAAGCAACTTTACTCATTAAATCGAGAAGAGAATGATCCTTGGGTTACGGGTTATACATTTCCAGCAAAAAACACCGAAGCTATTCTTTCAGGGACTGTTTTAGATGAAGCCATTCATCTTGAATATTATGATAACTATATTAAAGGTGATCTAATTCCAAGAATTTATCGTGAACTTCTTGCGGAAGAATATTTAATTCAAGAAGACTACTCTTCCTTAGGTAGAAGTTATGCCCGTAAGGTTAATTATGTCGCATTAAAAGTTTCTAGTGAGTATCCTGAAGCAGTAAAGTATTTAATGGATACTTTTATTGATGACTATATTCTTAATGAGAATGTGAATACTCCAGCAGATCTTGAATTGTTAGCTCGTGCCTGGCGCGGAGTGGACACATCTGAAGGTGCAGAAGATCGTAATTTTACATTTGAAATTGGTTCACCTGAATTTGAATTATTAGAATCAGCAGGACTCGTAGGTGAGGGCACTTTCAGAAACTTATATGGTGAAATTCTTGATCGATATGAGCAAATTGTTCCTGAAAATCCACTTTTGACAAATAAAACCATTGAAAGTGAGTTTACTGGTAATGGTCAATACACGCCTGAAACTGGTTTAGCGATTAAACGCAATGAATTAATCAAGCGTGATTTTACCACCGATGGCTGGCACATTAAAAACGGTGGTCTGGGTTCGTTACCCGCGACAATTCGTGATCGCGTCTTTAATATTGGGGTCGCCAATGCTATTGATCGTATCGATGATGAGTCAGACATTGTTGCCTCACCAGAAACATCTGATTTCTTGAGAAAAATAAACAATGTCAGTTACCTAGTTCCACAAACTTCGCAACAAAATGACGCAAGAAACTTCTTGCTTTATGATGCCAATAGCACGACTTATTACATCGTTCAAATTCTAGAAGCAGTCAATACTACAAAGATGAACGCTTCTGAAAGTTCTACCACCAATTACGATGCAATCGAAGGTGATAATGGCGAAAAGCGTCAATTAATTGCCGGTGAAATTGCTAAGATTCTTGGGGCGCGTGAAGCGAGTATTAATGCGAGTAACTTACATTGGTTACAATTAGCAGACCTAAAATTCCATGATCAAACCATCTATGATTTCTTCAAAGAAACATTCCCTTCATTGTACGATGAAGAAAATCAAGAATAAATAATTCAAATTCTTCCATGTTAAAATAAGGAGAGAAATCTCCTTATTTTTATTTAATCGGAGGTAAATTAAATGTCTTCAAATTGCGTCTTTTGCAAAATCATTGAAGGAACTCTGCCTGCTCATCGGATTTATGAGGATTTTGAGGTTGTTGCATTTCTAGACATTAATCAAACTACACATGGGCATGCACTCGTTGTCCCTAAAATGCATTATGATCATTTTTTGAATACGCCTAAATTACTGATGAATCAGGTAATGAATGTTGCGCAACGGATAGGACAAGCGCAAATGCAAATCCTTGAAGCCAAAGGCGTTAATATTCTTTCTAATGCCTTACAAGCGGCAGGTCAGTCTGTGATGCATTTTCACGTTCATGTGATTCCACGATTTGGTTCTAGTGACCGTTTAAAAATTGAAATGCTTCACAATTATCAAAAAGACCAACTAAATTTACCCTTGCTCGTCAATCAACTTAAATCGGCGATGAACGGAAAATAATTATTTCTTAGATTTATAAAAACTGCGATCATCTAACGGAAAAATTCGATTGGTAAATTGACCGTTTTCTGTTTGATCCAAAGCTTTATCAATCATGGTCATTTTTGCATCAAAATCGTCGACCATATGGACGAATAATGCTTCTTTTGTTAAGGGTGGTACGGCACTACCAAATTCAGCCTTTCCATGGTGAGCAAGCACGATATGCTGTAATAACATCACTTTTTCTCGATCGATTTTTAAAACCTCACCAAGTGCATAAATTTTACTCGCCATATATTGAAGGTGCCCAATTAACTTACCTTCAGTGGTGTATTTTGGAATAACCGCTCCTGAGAATTCAATGGTTTTGCCTAAATCATGAAGCAGAATTCCAGCATAAATTAATGAAACATTTAATTTTGGATATAACGGCATTAATGATTCGGCAACTTTGATCATGGATAAGGTATGAAAAACCAGTCCCGAAGTATACTCATGGTGATTTCTTACTGCAGCAGGATATGTCATAAATGCATCATAGTGTTGTTCAATCAAAGTTTTGGTGATCAAAGCATAATCGCTATCTTTGATTTTCTTAATCGTCGCAGCAAGCTCTTCCGCTAATTGTTTAAGCGGTACGGGTGCTGACATCGTAAATTCTTCAAGGCGAATGGAATCAGGATTTAATTTTTGAACGGAATTAATGCGAATTTGTAACATTTGCCGGTAAGCGGAAACATCTCCGTCCAAAAGTAAAAAAGAACCGACTTCAATCATCGATTCAATTTCAGGTTTAACATCCCAAAATTTCCCCTCAATTTGACCGGTTTTATCTTGAAGCGTAAGGGTTAAATAGGGTTGGCCTGATGCGGTTACACCTTTGCTCAAATTATTCACTAAAAATGCTTGTTTAATTGCCTGGCCATCTTTAAAGTCTTTAATCGCCATGATAAGGCTCCTTTAATAATCGCTTAATAATGGAATAATTATAGCCCTTCCTCATAAGAAAGTTAATGATTTTTTCTTGCAGCTGAAACCCTTTGAATCGTTTTTCATAAAGCCTTTTCGCTTTTTTTATATCTTCAGCTAAATTGGCTAATTCTAATGCCGGGTTTTCTTGAGGAAGTTTTAATAAGGATGCTGCAATTGCTTTAGCATTAAAACCCCTTTCAAGCAACCTTCTTTTGATTGTTTCAAGCCTTAAACGTTGACTTAAGTGTTTGTATTTTTGTTGCAATTGAAGCGTAAGTAGATTAACTTTCTCTTCTTGAATTTCTTCATTGATGACCATGGTTTGAATCAACGCTGCTGAAAATTTCTTTTCAAAAAGTTTTTCTTTAATCAAACGTTCACCATAGCCTTTTCCTTGAAAATGTTGAACCCAATCCTTCATTAAAGATTGATCATCAATAAGATGGGCCTGTTTTAATCGATCAATCACTTCATCGACTTGAGGTTTGATTGCTTTTCGATTGTAAAGTTTTTCACGAATTTGATATTCACTATAACGACCTTTTGAAAGCAGTCTAAAACCATAATCAATAAATGGCTGTGTTTGGCTTGCAAGTTGAATTTCTTGAAATTCTTTTGCAGCAATCACTTTTCCCACATAGTAATAATCTTGAGTGAATTGATCGGGTGATAGAGTTAGATTTTCACCTGAAAGAAAAGCGATAATAATTTGCTTTCTTTTTGATGTAATCGATTCGATAATTTTACCAGTATTGCCGTATGGCACGTTGATATACCTCAAGAAGATTTTCATAAAAAGTATTAAGTTCGTATGGTTTTACTGCTGCTTGAATTTGAGCTAATATTGCCTGCCTCTTTGTATCTTCCAAAGTAAAAATGCTATGAAGTTGGCGAGGAAAATCCTCAATATCTGCAAAAATAAATCCAGTTTGCTGATGACGAATTAACGATGCTAAGTTCTCATCATATCGACATAAAACGATTCTTTTTGATACCATTGCTTCCATAAACGTTAATCCTTGGGTTTCGGTTAAGCTCGCAGAAGCAAAAACATCCGCTAATTGATAATAGTAGGGAACATCCTGAATTGGTACGGCACCGACAAATTGAACTTCCTTTTCTAACTTAAGTTCTGATACAAGTTGAATTAAATCCCTGCGATCTGGACCATCCCCAACAATTAAAAGTTTTGTTGGAATATGTGGTTTTTTTACATATTCAGAAAAACCTTTAACAATAACATCCATACTTTTTTCTTTGGCGACTCTTCCCAGTGAAAGTAAAACTTTTTCACCCGGTTTTGTCCATTTCAAACGCAGTTCGTTTATTTTGTTTTGGTCTAGATTTTTGAGTTCAAATCTCGAAAAATCAATACCAGTAGGAACGACATTAATATAACGGTCTACACCATAACTTCTAATTTTTTCTTTGGTCTTTATTGATGGTGAAATGAATTCCGTACATTGCTCAGCAATCGAACGTGAAAATTGTTTAACCACCCTTGCAGCCAAGCCCTTTAAAAAACCGGCATAATGAGTATAGTCTTCATACATGGTGTGATAGGTAACAACAGTCGGAGTCTTTAAAAAGAACGCAGCAATCTTTCCAAAAATGCCAATACCAGCATCGGTATGAATGTGAATAACATCGGGTTTCCATTTTCGAATAAATTGAAATGCTTTGGCATTAAAAAAACTAGACATACGGTACCCATATAATTTTTTTAATTCGACCCCAGGAACCCGAATCATTCCGGATTGAATGGTGGTATTTTTTCCAAACGGATTCGTGGTAATGACAAGAACTTCATGTCCTTGTTGGATTAAAACTTTTTGATGTAAACCGACGCTGACAGAAACACCATTGATTTCAGGAGGAAAAGTATCACTAAATAATGCAATTTTCATTTTGTCTTATCTTTTGAGTTCTTCTTTTCAATTTCATCCGTATGAATTGCATTTCCATATCGATCGACCCGTTTTGGTTTGAACCCAAAGAAATCCCTTGCCATTTTTGAAAAACGATTACGAATCTTAACCGAGGACATTTCACCAGTAGAAAACATCACTTCAGCCGTTTGCCTACGAATTTCAATGGTGGATTTTTGTAATTCAACAAAGGTTTGTGTGTTTTGGGTAAGGTTCGCATCCTTATTGCCAATATTAAAGGCGATGACACTGATCGCACCAATGATCAGTGTTAAATAAAAGGTGACACCACGCCAAATAAGTTGAGGGGCAATGGTTTGAGAATATCCTCCAAACAAGCTTTGAAATAAGTAAGAGAAAAAGAATTCGGAAAATCCGACAGATCCAGGCAAAGGGGCAAAATAAATTATGACATTGAGATAGGCGGTCATGAAGATACCATCAAATAAATTGGTCTGTGATAAATCAATCGTTGGTAAAGCAACCGCTGAAAGATAGGGAATCGAGTAGGTTAAAGATAAACGAAGAAAAAATAAAACTAACAAAACCACAGTGACAGGGGTATTAGATTGTAAACGTTTACTTTCTATTCTAAAGTTTTCAATTTGAACAGATAAATTCGCTTTAACTGCATCTGCATTTTTCAATAATTTTAATTTTCCAAGTAATGCCACGATTCCGTTCACAATCGTCCGATGAACAAACTTCGATTTAGCTAAGATTAAAATGAAGAAAATAATAAGAAAATTAATTAAAAAACCTAATAATGATAGATAAATTATGGGAATGGAAATCGAACCAAAATTGACTGATTCAGTGATAGAGAGAAATTTTTCAAAGCGAAAAACAAGAGCCAAAATTCCAAAAATAACTTGAGCGATTTGCGATAAAAGGAAATGCATCACCAAGATTGAGGCGGCGTTAGCAATATCCATGCCTTGTCTACTAAAGGCATAAGCTTGGGCAAATTGGCCACCACTTGAAGATGGGGTAATATGTGAAAAGAAGGCGCCAATAAAATAGTTGTTAAGAGCTCTTTTTATGCTGTAGCGGGTGGTATACAACCTAGCAAGAATAAATAAAATAACTGCTTCAAAAAAAATATTTGTCGCCATTACAAGAAGAATTAAGGCTATGACCCATAAATTTGCTTCTGAAAAAGCTTGGATAACTGCATTTAGATTACCATCTGTAAATAGAGTAAAAGCGGTAAAACCAAAAGCCACAATAAAAATAATAAAAAGGTTAATTTGATACTTCTTCGTTGAGGAAGGTTTATTGACAATGGGTTCTGATTGAGTTTGGTTTACATTCATATCTTTAATTTAGCTTTTAAAGAACATTGTAATTATAGCACAAACGCCATTCTTAAATCTTTCATAATTTTAATGGTTTCAACGCTATATTGGGCAGTTTTACACACAAAAAAATTGAAAGTTGTATAATAATTTAGGTTAAAAACATATGAAGTATCTTCGCCTCTTATACCGTTTCACAAAAGGGTACCGAAAACGATATTTATTATCATTTATTATTTTATTTTTCGCCTTGTCATTTTTACTTTTAGCTAATTTCAGCACCAAAATTTTAGTCGATACACTTCAAGGTGTTTCTCCTTCTGGTCCGATTGATACTTTTTTAACAAACTTATTAGGTGGACAAGCATTTCTTTCACAAAATATCTGGTTAATTTCTGTTTTTATTATCTTCTTGGGTTTATCAAGGTCTTTGATGTTTTTTTCTCGCTTAATCATTCGTGGATTAATGGATGTGAATTTGGGTAGAGAAATACAACTTGACCTTTTTTATCATATTGAACGATTACCATATGCCTACATCAAGAAGAATAAAAGTGGCGATTTAATTCAAACTTGTACCAGAGATCTTGATATTGTCAAAAACTTTCTCGTAAGACAAGTGAATTCAATTGTCTATACAATCTTTTTAACGACAATTGCTTTTTCAATTCTGTTAACGGTTTCTTGGCAAATTGCCTTATCCAGTACAATCGTTTTACCATTTATGTTTCTCTATGCTTTTATCCTAATCAAGCGCGTAAGAAAACTATTTAAAGTTACTGAAGATAGCGATGGATTGGTCTCTGCAAAGATTGAAGAAACCTTGTCGGGTATTCGCTTGGTCAAGGCATTTAATAATGAAACTTATGAAATTAAGGATTTTAAAGACCATTTAAATGATTATCGTAAAAAATTTATCAAATGGCGATTAACCAGTTCTTTTTTCTTTTCTTCGACTGATATTCTCGTATTTGGACAAATCGCTTTAACTTCAGCGTTTGGTGTTTATCTTGCAGTAAATGGAAATATTTCTGTTGGCACTTTTGTCGTAGCCTTACAATTTGTCGGGCAAGTAGTATGGCCGGTTCGTGATGTGGCGATGACCTTATCTAACCTTGCTCAGGCCATGGCCTCAATTGATCGGCTCAATACCATCCTCAATCAACCACTTGAAGACATTGAATCTGGACAACGCCCAGCAATAAAGGGTGGGATAGAGTTTAAAAACATGTCATTTAATTATGATGATAGTGACGAGGTTGTGATTAAAGATTTTACATTATCCATTCAACCAGGAGAAACCATCGCAATCATGGGTAAAACCGGATCAGGAAAATCAACCCTATCTCACTTACTCACAAGGTTGTATGATTACACTTCTGGTTCGATTCAAATTGATGGTCATGAGTTAAAGACCATCGCCAAAGAACATATTCGGCGACAAATTGCTACGGTTCTACAAGAACCATTCTTATTTTCAAAAACGATTATCAATAATCTAAAAATCGCAAATAGTAATGCTACTGCAGAAGACATTCAAAAAGCGGCTCAAATTGCCGACATTCATAAATCCATCATTAATTTCAAAGATGGATATGACACCCGGGTTGGTGAAAAGGGTGTAACACTATCGGGTGGTCAAAAACAAAGACTGGTGATTGCTCGCACCATTATTTCCAAAGCGCCAATCCTGGTTTTTGATGACTCGTTATCTGCAGTCGACACAGAAACCGATATGAATATTCGTTCAGCATTGAAGAAAAGACAAGAGCAATCAACAACATTAATTATCACCCATCGCGTTGCTACGGCAAAAGATGCCGATAAAATAATTGTTTTAGACAAAGGGAAAATTGCCCAAGTTGGTAGACATGAGGATTTAATCAAACGTGAAGGTTTATATAAACGAATTTTTGAAATTCAAACGAGGATGGTATAACCATGGCGAGTTTTTCATTTGAAGAAGAAGCATTATCTAAGAAGCTAAATTTTTCGAGCTGGGGTAAAATTGCAAAATATGCTCTTAAACGTTATGTGCTTCTTTTCATCATGCTTGTGTTAATGGTTTTAATCACTTTTCATGATGGTAGTTTTATTCCTTTATTAAATCGGGGTATCATTCGCGCTTTAACCACTATCGAAAATCAAGGATCCATAGGTATTAATCTTTTAACAGACTTACAAATCAACGTCACCCTCATTTTTGGAATGGAATTTTCAATCAATTACGTTGAATATATCATCCTCATTGGCATTGGTATTTTGATTAGAGCGGTGGCAATTTATTTACTGTTTTTCACCACAAATTATTTGGAGATGTCAGTTTATATTCATATTCGAGAAGATGCTTTTGCTCAAGTTCAAAAGCTATCTTTTTCCTATTTTGACAAAACTTCTTCGGGATGGTTAATTGCCCGTTTACAATCTGACACCAGTAAAATCTCGGATATGATCTCATGGGGAATAACCCGCTTTGTTTGGATTAGTTTTGAATTGATTTTTATCCTTGTGACCATGTTTATTATTTCTTGGCAAATGTCACTTGTTCTATTGGCAACCGTGCCCATCATGATCATCATTGCTCCTTATTTTCAGTTTCGAATCTTAAATTTGTCTCGCACCGCTAGAAATGCCTTCTCAAAATATGTTGCCTGGCTTGCTGAAGTTATTGCTGGGGCGAAAACGATTAAAACACTTTCCATCGAAAATAATGTGCAAAAGGAAGCGAATGAAATTGTCACGGATATCCGAGATAAAGCTTGGAAAACTGCAAAAACACAAGCTTTCTTTTATCCCTCTGTCACGTTGATCTCAACGATTACCACTGCAATTGTTATTTTTGTAGGCTCATCCTTAATGTTGTCTAATACGATCATGTATGATGTTTCTATTTTTGTCTTATTTATTGGCTTTGTATCGTCTCTGTATACGCCTATTCAAGAATTTGTTGATTTATTCACAGAACTGATGTCTTCTCAATCATCCGTGGAAAAAATTCTTTCCTTAATCGAAACCAAACCTCTGATTACCGATAGTCCGGAAGTGATTTCAAAATATGGCACTTTGCTCCAGCCAAAGGTCTCCGCTTATGAAAAAATGAAGGGTGAAGTTGAATTTAAAAATGTATCTTTTTCTTACAATCCTGGCACCCAAATTATTCATCAGATGAATCTAATCATCCCTAAAGGTCAAACAATTGCCATCGTTGGAGAAACAGGAAGTGGTAAATCTACCACCGTCAATTTACTGTGCCGATTCTATGAACCAAGTAGTGGTGAACTATTAATCGATGGCCAAGATTATCGAACCCGTTCCGTTGGTTGGCTACGTCACCATTTAGGATATGTTCAACAAACACCGTTTATTTTTTCTGGGACGATTCGTAAAAACATAAAGTACGGAAAATTAGATGCAAGTGATGAAGAAATGATGGCCGCGAGTAAGACCGTTGGCGCTGATGAGTTTATCTCTAAATTACCAAAAGGTTATGACACCATTCTTAAAGATGGAGGCAGTGAACTCTCTGTTGGTCAAAAACAATTACTCGCCTTTGCCAGAGCCATCATTCGCAATCCAACGATTATGATTTTAGATGAAGCAACCTCGTCGATTGATACGGAAACGGAAGCAATGATTCAAAAGGCGATAATCAAAACTCTCAAAGGGCGAACTTCCATCGTTATCGCTCACCGTTTATCAACCATCGTCGATGCTGATCGCATTCTGGTGATGTCAGAAGGTCGCATCATTGAGGATGGTAGTCATCGGGATTTAATGTTAAAAAAAGGAACTTACCACAAACTCTATATGA
>JACCDP010337608.1_pt1 | contig 11437 bp, 10 predicted proteins | sample 7445841 | NCBI WGS metagenome assembly JACCDP01 (sample SAMN15323441, study PRJNA562643) | freshwater metagenome | isolation source: river surface water | place: USA:Blue River Watershed | collected 2017-08-17
ATGCCCGCCAAGCCAATCGGACAGGTCACCCGCGCCAAATCGGCTTCCCCAAAGCCCTTGTCCTCCAAGCGGTGTCGAAAGGTCGCCCATTTGGTGGCGCTGCCAATCAGGCCGATGAAGGGCACATCGTCAAACTTACGCGCGCGCCGCAAGCAATGGGCCAACACCGCCAAGTCCTCGGCATGGCTGAAGCTCATGACCAGCACCAGGCTGCCCGGCGCCAGATCGGCCACCGCGGCTTGCACCGGCGCGGAATGCTCCGTCTGCACATGGCGCGGGGTGTCTGGCGGAAACACCTCATCTCGGCTGTCGATCCAGCGCACCTGAAAAGGCAAGTCCGCCAACACCTTCACCAGCGCTTGCCCGACATGACCACCGCCAAACAGCGCCAGCGGTCGGCCCTGCTGCGCCAGGCGGAGCTGTAAGCGCGGCAAGTCGGCGGCGCTCACGCGCTCAAAACCCAGCGCCAGCACACCCCCGCAGCATTGCCCCAGGCTGGGCCCCAGTGCCACCCGTTGTATTTCCGGCAGCGTCATGGCGGGGTCTTGCAAAACCGCCCGGGCCTGGGCGATGGCTTGGTGCTCCAAGTGGCCGCCGCCAATCGTGCCCACCTGGTGCGCGGCAAACACCGCCATCCAGGTGCCAGCGTCGCGCGGCACCGAGCCCTGCGCCTGCTGCACCCACACCAGCACGGCCGGCGCGTGTTGCAAATCTTCAAACAAATCTGACAGTTCTTTCAAATCAATCCTCGGGTTATCAAGCTTGCCAAATGCGTCCAGCCGGTGCAGAGTCACAAGCTTATACGGCACAAGGAACGGTCATGTGGGCTGGTTCAATCCCATGCAATCACCATTCGGCCAACAAGCGGGGCGCGGCAGACCCGCGCGTGCGCCCAGCGGCGTCGATCACACCCTCCGAACAAGCAGGTCGCCATGGCAGACCTTGGGCCGCATGCGGCGCTTGGCTGCTGCTCAGCCTGAGCGCCTGCAGCTTGATGCCACCCCCGGTGGTCCAAGCACCCGCACCTGCACCCCCCGTGGCCATCATCACAGTGCCGCCACCCGCGCCGCCCAGCTTGCCCCCGCCCGCCGTGCAGCCCTTGCCCGCCACACCGGTGCCCGCCCTGGTCTCGGATGCCCGCAGCCCCAAGGAATACCGCACCGACGCGGCCAGCCACATTTACCGGCAATACCAACAGCGTATTTACAAAGGGAAGATGCCGCCCATGCTGAAAGCCGTGGGGGTGATCGAGGTCAGTGTCAACAGCCAAGGGCAGGTGGACGAGATCGTTTGGCTGCGTGCCCCCCGCCATGTGCCCGAGGTGATGCGCGAAATCGAAAACAAGGTGCGTGAAGCCCAGCCCTACCCGGCTCCGCGCCTGTTGAAAAAAGTGAAATACGTGGACACCTGGTTGTGGCATGCCAGTGGCCAGTTTCAACTCGACACCCTGACCGAGGGCCAACACTGATGCGGCGCTGAACGGGCGCGGTCACGACGGCACGCCCCCGTGCGCCCGTCTTCAAGAGCCACGGTAAGTGGAAAAACTCCAAGGGCTGACCAGCAAAGGCACGTGGTAGTGCTGCTGCGTGTCGGCCACACCAAAGTCCAGCGTCACTTGGTCGAGGAACGAGGGTTCGGGCAAGGCCACACCCAAGGCTTTGAAATACGGCTTGACGGAAAACACCAGCCGATAGGTGCCCACTTGCAAGCTGTCGTTGTCCAACAAAGGACCGCCATCGTTGCGGCCATCTGCGTTCAGTGTGAATGACTTCAGCAAGCGGCTGTCTGCGCCGTTGGTGGCGAACAACTGCACGCCCATGCCGCCCGCTGGGCAGCCGTGCATGGTGTCCAAAACATGTGTGCTCAATCCCATGTGCAAGCGCTCCAAACTGGCCTTGAGGCCGACAGGTATAGTTGAAAAATCGCAGTGTAGCCCTCCATCCCATGCCCACCTCTTCGCCTTTGCTGCAACACCCCTCGCAAGCACGCATTCAATGGCTGAACCAAGCCAGCGCCGCCGAAGCCCTGGCCTGGCTGGATGGGATTTACGAACACTCACCCTGGGTGGCCGAGCAAGCTTTGGCGCAGCGCCCGTTTCGCAGCTTGGCGCACCTGAAATGGGCCTTGGCGCACAGCGTGATGCAAGCCGATCCAGCGCAGCAACTGGCGCTCATCAAGGCCCACCCTTTGCTGGCGGCCAAGCCCAACCCCAACCTCACCAGCGAATCCAAACAAGAACAACAAGTGGCTGGACTTTGGCAAAGCACGCCCGCGCAAGGGCAGCGCTTGAAAGAACTCAACGACGCTTACCTTGCCAAGTTTGGCTGGCCGTTCATCGTCGCGGTGCGCGGCCCGCGGGGTAACGGCCTCACCCCCCAGGCCATTTTGGACAGCATGGCCTGGCGCTTGCAACAGTCGCCCGCCGTGGCGTTCCAAGAAAACCTGCGGCAAATCCACCGCATCGCCGAATTGCGCTTGAACGAGAAATGCCAACACCACCCGGTCTTGGGTGGCGAAATTTGGGATTGGCACGAATGGCTGGCCCAGTTCAGCGACCCCGGTTTCAAAGAGCACGGCCAACTCAGCGTCAGCTACCTGACACCAGCACACCAAGCCTGCGCGCAAACCATTGCCTTGGGCATGACCGCCTGCGGTTTTGACGAGGTGACGATTGACGCGGTGGGCAATGTGGTGGGGCGCTACCACCCCGCCACAACAGACGCCCCATATCTGCTCACAGGCAGCCATTACGACACCGTGCGCAACGGTGGCCGATACGACGGCCGCTTGGGCGTGTTCGTGCCCATGGCCTGTGTGCGCGAATGGGCCAGCCAAGGCCAACGCTTCCCCGTGGGCTTAGAAGTGGTGGCGTTCGCTGAGGAAGAAGGCCAGCGTTACAAAGCCACGTTTTTGGCGTCCTCGGCCTTGGTCGGCGACTTCGACCCCGCCTGGCTGGACCAACAAGATGCGGCGGGCATCAGCATGCGTGAAGCCCTGCGTGCCGCTGGTCACCAACCCCAACACATCGCGGCCCTGAAACGCGAGCCTTCAAAGTACGTGGGTTTTGTCGAAGTGCACATCGAACAAGGCCCGGTCTTGCACGCGCTGAACATGCCTTTGGGCATCGTCACGTCCATCAATGGCAGCGTGCGCTACCTGGGCGAACTCACAGGCACCGCCAGCCATGCCGGTACCAGCCCGATGGACCAACGCCACGACGCGGTGGCCGCCTTGGCCGAATGGGCGGTGTATGCAGAGCAGCGCGCACGCCAAGATGGCGACTCGGTGGCCACGGTCGGCATGCTGAACGTTCCGCAAGGCTCGATCAACGTGGTGCCCGGCTTGGTGCAGTTCAGCTTGGACATGCGCGCACCCAGCGATGCGCAACGCGACGCTTTGGCCAGCGACATCTTGAACAAACTGCACGCGGTGTGTGCGCAACGCAGCATCCAGGTGCGCTTGGAAGAAACCGTGCGGGCCGCAGCCGCGCCCAGCGACCCGGGTTTGCAACGCCGTTGGGAAGAAGCGGTCACCAGTCTGGGCTTGCCGCTGCAACACCTGCCCAGTGGCGCTGGGCACGACGCCATGAAGATGCACCAGGCCCTGCCGCAAGCCATGTTGTTTGTGCGCGGCGAAAACCAAGGTATCAGCCACAACCCGCTGGAAAGCACCACGGCGGACGATATGCAGTTGGCGATTGACGCCTTTGAGGCCCTGATGCAGGGTATGAATCCTTAATATGGACTTTATCGGCTGTTGAATTCAGCAAAATCGGTTAATTTTCAGCTTTTCATCTGAAATGCCAAATTAGGAATTTTTGCGAATATCATTCGCAGTCCTTTTCTAGGGGCTTTCATGCCCCGCCAACCCTCTCAAAGGTTTGATGCCCATGAACAGTCCTACGCCTTCAACACACCCAGGAACGGCTCCCACTTTCGCCGACTGGATTTTCATTGTGATCGTGATCGGGGCCCTCGCACTGGTGGCCTACTTGGGCGAAATCGCCTACGAGCACGCCCAACAAACCGAGAAAAGCAAGCGCAACGGCGAGGCCTTGAGTGCGTGGTTGAGCACGGCCAGCGCCGAACGCTTTGCCCCGGATTACAAAATCAAGGCCTGTGCCGGTGGCGGCGATGCCAAAAACAGCCCCTGGGGTGCTTGTTTGGAACACCTGCTGCAAAACGAATTCAAAGGCTTGCAAAACCCGTTCAAGGGCGCAGCACCCCAATTCATCGAGCAATGCAACCCTGCCGACAAAAGCCTGAAGGGCGACATTGTGTTGCTGAAAATGACCCCCACCCCGCCTGGTTCTGCCATCCCCACCATCAATACTTTATTGGTTGCCGAAGACAGCATTGACCAAAAACTTCAACTGAGCATTGGCATTTGCGACAAAGGTTCTTACCTGGTCAAGATCGCTGACATTGAATTCTGAGGACCACCATGGCACAAGATCTGAACACCCCCAACGGCGCACCACCCAAGCTGATTGACATCGAGTCGGTGCATGCCAAAGAACTGCTTGGCCTGGAAGAATCCGGCCCGCAAATTTCCAGCGATCAACCCCTGCGCAAATGGTTGTACGACTGGACCTTGAACCCCAACATCATTGGCAATTTCCAAAAAAGCTTGGATGGCTGGATTGGCATTTTGATTGTGGCCAATTTGTTCGCCTTGGTGCTGGAGCATGTGCCCGCACTGTATGAGCCCAATAAACTTTTGTTCCATTACTTTGACGTCTTTTCTATCGTCATCTTTGTCATGGAATACGCCCTGCGCTTTTACCTGGCGCCTGAAGATGAGGAATTTCAAAAGAAGAGCAGCCCGCGCACGGCTTACATCTTCAGCCCGTTTGCCATCATCGACTTGTTGGCCATCGCGCCTTTCTTCTTGCAAGCCTTTATCCCCATTGATTTGCGCGCCTTGCGGTTCTTGCGACTGCTGCGCATCTTGAAACTTTTCCGCATCGTGCTTCCAGCGGTCAAAGAGTTTTCAGAGCTGAACAAAGGCCGCACCTTCCGTCAAAAAATCCATGCCTTGGTGTTTGAAAGCCCCTACGGCGGCAAATTGCAAGGCATCTTTGACACCTTCATCGGTGTCTGGGTGATCATTTCAGTGCTGGCCGTGGTGTTGGAGTCCATCCACAGCGTGAGCTACCTGATCAACGTTGAGTTTGTCATCCTGGACACCTTGGCGGTGGCGGTGTTTACCGTGGAATACCTGATGCGCATCTACGCTTGCGTGGAAGAACCGCGCTACCACAATGCTTTCTTGGGACGCTTCAAGCAAGCCCGCAACCCCGCAACCGTGATTGACTTGTTGGCCATCCTGCCCTTCTTCTTGGAAGTGTTGCTGGGCTCGGTGCTGGACTTGCGATTCTTGCGAACCTTCCGTTTGGCGCGTTTGCTCAAACTCACCCGCTACAACGACTCCACCAAAATCCTGACCACCGTGATCGCCCGCGAATGGCCTGTGATCAGTGCATCTGCGTTCATCATGATTTTGATGGTGATCATGACCGCCAGCTTGGGCTATGTGTTTGAACACGAAGCCCAGCCCGAAAAATTCGACAACATCCCCAACTCGGTGTATTGGGCGGTCATCACCTTGGCGTCTGTGGGTTATGGCGATATTTCGCCCATCACAGCGGTGGGGCGCTTCATGACCGTGGTCATGGCGCTGTTGGGCATCGGTATCTTTGCCATTCCGGCGGCTTTGCTGGCCTCGGCCTTTGGCGATCAGTTGCACAAAGAGCGCGAAATGCTGAAAAAGAATTTGCGCGACATGATGAAAGACGGCCACTTGGACGAGCAGGAAATCGCGCAACTGCGGATCGAAGCCAAACGGCTGCACATCACCATCGAGGAGCTCAATGCCTTGCTGGAACAAGTGCACAACGACCGCTTGCATGCGCAAAGCCGATCGGTGCTGCCTCTGCATGTGATTGCGGAGAAGCCTGCGCAAGCAGTCGAGCATTACAAAATGTTGCTGTCGCAGATCAACCAGCTTGCGCTGATGACGGATGCGGCCAAGTTTGAACAGGCCGCGCAGGCTTCGCAAAACCTGAGCCCGAAAGAATTGGCCTTGTGGCAGCAATTCAAAGCCAACTCGTGAACCCCCATGCGTGCCGGCCGAAAAGGCACGCATGATTTGCCCTGAATGCCAGTATCGCAACCACACTGAAGATGTTTTTTGTCAGCACTGCGGTACTGGGCTTGTGTCTCATTCTTCCTCTGTACCCATGAGTGTGAAAAAAGCTGGCCTCCAACATACTGTGATGGAGATTTTGGAAGGGTCTGCCCAGCAGCCCTTGTCGCGCTATGCCGAATGGCTGATCTCGGCCGTGGTGCTGGTCAATTGCTCGGCCGTCATCTTGGACTCGGTGCCCGAGATCCACGCGCAGTACAAAGACTTCTTCCATGAATTGGAATTTTGGAGCGTGATGTTTTTCACGGCCGAGTACCTGTTGCGGGTCTGGTCATTGGGGGTCAAGTACGCTGACAACGCTTGGCAAGGTCGACGCCAATACATGTTCAGCCCTTTTGGCTTGGTGGATTTCTTTGCCACCATGCCCTATTACTTGCATGTGTTCTTCCCCTTGCTGGATTTGCGCATCTTGCGGGTGTTGCGACTGCTGCGGATATTGAAGCTCTCCAAATACAACACCGCCTTGCAAGACTTGTTCACCGCGGTGTATTCCGAGCGCCGCGCTTTTGGCTCCGCCGCTTTTTTGCTGTTGATCGCCACCATCGTGTCGGCCTCGCTCATGCACTTCGCTGAAGGCCACGCGCAACCCCAGCACTTCGGGTCCATCCCGCATTCCATTTACTGGTCCATCGTCACCATCACGTCGGGCTTTGGCAATGTCGAACCCATGACCAAAAGCGGCGAAGTGATTGCCTTGCTGACTGGCTTTTTGGGCGTGTGCATGGCGGCCATCATGACCGGCATCGTGGCCTCGGCCTTTGCCAACCAAATGTCGCGCAAGAAAGCGTCTTACATGGCGCAGTTGCGGCAGGTGCTGTCCGATGGCCTGGTGTCTGACGAGGAACGCGCCACCTTGAAACGCTTGCAAGCCCAGTTCCGTCTGAGCGACGCGGAGGTCCAAACCATGATGGACCAAGCGGCCATGGCCAAAGGTGACAAACCATGAGTCACGCCAAACCCAGTTTGCGACGGCGCACGTTCGAAATTTTGGAAGGCGAAGTGGCCGACAAAGCCAGCCGCTTTTGCGAAATTTTTGTCGCCTCTTTGGTGGTCTTGAATGTGCTGGCCATCATCTTGGAGTCGGTGCATGACATCCATGAGGCCTATGGCACTTATTTCCACGCCTTCGACCTGTTCAGTGTGGCGGTGTTCAGTGTGGAATATGTGTTGCGGGTTTGGTCGTATGCGGAGAAGTTCAAGGCCGAAGGCGGCAGTGCATGGGCTGGACGCAAATCGTATTTGTTCAGCTTTTATGGCTTGGTGGATTTTTTCAGCACCGTGCCTTTTTACTTGCAACTGCTGATGCCCGGCACCGACTTGCGCGTTTTGCGCATGTTCCGTTTGCTGCGGATTTTCAAGCTGTCGCGCTACAACAGCGCGATGGACGACATGTTTGAAGCCATCAAGGCCGAGAAGGATTCTTTTTCATCGGCTTTGTTTTTGCTGTTCATCAGTGCCTTGTTGTTCTCGTCTCTCATCTACATCATTGAAGGCCACGACCAGCCCGAGGTGTTCCCGTCCATTCCCGCCGCCATGCACTGGTTCATGCTGACCATCATCTCAGGCTGGGGCAACGTGGACCCGGTCACCTACCTGGGTGTGGTGCTGGTGGTTGTCACCCAAATTTTGGCCATCGCCTTGGCCGCCATCTTGACCGGTGTGGTGTCAACCGCCTACACGGCTCAGGTGGCGCGACGTGAAGCCATGTATGAAATGGAAATTCGGGCGGTCTTGGCCGATGGCATCGTCACCGAAGAAGAAACCATGCACCTGAAAAACATGCAAGCCAAGTACGGCATGTCTGATGAGCAAGTGGAGGCGATAGCGGCGCAAGTTCGCGCAGAACAAGGGCATTGACCCAACCGGAGACAGCCATGAACGACATGGGTACGACATTGATTGTGTGGGCCGCCATTTTGGGCGCGATTGCAGCGGGTTCCATGGTGTTGGGCGCGATTGTGGGCATCACCACGCCGATGTCCAACAACACCGTCGGGGCCATGGCTGGTTTTGGTGCCGGTGCCCTGATCTCGGCCTTGGCCATTGAGCTCGTCGCGCCAACCGTGCAAGCCCTCTCCAACGCCGAGGCAGCGCACCGGGGTGAAGAGATTGGTCACCTGGTGGCGATGCTGTTGGGCATGATGGGCGGCGGTTTGGTCTTCTTGCTGCTCGACCAACTCCTGAGTGCCCATGGCGGTTATTTGCGCAAAGGCGCTTATGTGCTGGCCCAACACACGAAAAACAAACACCAGCAGCAAGTGGAGTTGATTCAATCGATTGGCAGCTCCTCGTTTTTCAACAGCATGTCACCGGCCTTGATGCAAGACCTGATCAAGTTGTTGCACCCCAAGTTTTTGGTGGAAGGCGAAACCCTGTTCAACATCGGTGACGCCTCCAACGAGCTCTACATTGTGCGCAACGGCAGCTTGCGTTTGTCGCACAGCGACGGCACGGGCCACGGCGCTGACCGTGGCGACCTGATTGGCGAAGTGTCGTTCTTGGGACACCAAGCGCACAGCACCACCGCCGTGGCCGAGCATGGCCCGGCCGAACTGCTGGTGTTGCACAAATCGCAGTACGAAGTGTTCGCCCGCAACCACCCCGAGTTCGCAGCGTCGGTGCGCGAGTTGGCCAGCCAACGCATTTCCGAGAACCGACGTCAAGTGGACGAAGCCACCCATGCGAAACAAGAGTGGGCCGACTTGGCCATTCAAGCTTTGCGCAGCAACGGCACCGCCCTGCCCACGGCCACTGATCTGAGCAGCATGAAAGAGGAACACAACAATGCGGGCATGGCGATTTGGCTGGGCAATTTGTTGGACGTGATTCCTGAAAGCTTTGTGATTGGCACGGTCATGTTGTCGCTGGTGGCGGCCAAGACCGCTGCGGGTGTGCCCTTGACGTTCATGGAAGTCATGCCCCTGACCCTGGTGGGTGCATTGTTCTTGTCCAACTTTCCCGAGGCTTTGTCGGCCAGTGTGAACATGAAGAGCCAAGGTTTTTCCACCGCCAAGATCATTGGTTTGTGGATGGTCTTGACCCTCATTTGCGCTGTGGGCTCGGCCTTTGGTGCCTACGTGGGTGAATCGATTCCACACAGTGCGATGATTGTGGTGGAAGGCATTGCCGCAGGCGCCATGCTGACCATGATTGGCTCGGCCATGTTGCCTGAAGCCGCCCATCTGTCCACGCCCAACATGGCGGGCTTCTCCACCCTGGTTGGCTTTGTTTGCGCCGTTGGCTTCAAATTATTGGAATGAAACACTGAATGTCATGGCTGGCCAAACTCGATGTGGATTACAGCGTTGAAGACCAGCGTTGCGTCGCCCGGCATGTGCATGAAGGCCCACTGCGGATTCTGAAAAGCCTCTACCCCGAGGGTGATGCGGTGTGCCACAACATCTTGGTGCACCCGCCCAGTGGCTTGGTCGGTGGTGACGAACTGCGCATTGGCCTGAACCTGCAAGCCCATGCCCACGCCTTGATCACCACTCCAGGCGCCACCCGCTTTTATGGGTCAGACGGCCTCACTGCTTCGCAGCATGTGCACGCGACCCTGGCCGACCACGCACGCTTGGAATGGCTGCCCCTGGAAGCCCTGGCCTACAGCGGTTGCCAAGCGCACAACCAGGTGGTGTTCAAGCTTTCACCACACAGCCAATTGATCGCTTGGGACATCACGGCACTGGGCTTGCCGCATGCCACTCAACCCTTTGTGCAAGGCCAGTTTCAACAGCATTTGGAAGTTGAAGGCACTTGGTTGGAGCGCGGTTGCCTGCGTGCTGACGACCACCGCTTGCTCCACAGCCCCTTGGGTTTGAATGGCCACAGCGGCCAAGCCACTTTGTTGTTGGCGCAAGGCAGCGACATGAATGACGAAGAACGGGCCCGCATCACGCAACTGGCGCGTGATGTCTGTGAAGGGCACAGTCTGCGTTTGCAAGCCGGCGTGAGTTCGCCCAACCCGCGTGTGGTGGTGCTGCGGGTCTTGTCCGATCAACTCGAACCCGCTGTGGATTTGTTGAAAAAAGTTTGGCTGCAGTGGCGCAGTCAACTGTGGGGCATGCCCGCCGTCGCACCGCGCATCTGGGCCATGTGAAGTTGTCAAAGCCTTGCATTCCAGTGCAAGGTTTGTGGGGGCTGATTTTTAGAATGGCTTGATGCGCCATCCCCCTTCAAACTGCACCTACTTGGCGATTGCCGAAGTGCGCTTTCATGCCATTCAACATTTGGCGCAGCACATCAACACGGTGCAAGCTGCGTTTCACCAGGCCAACCATGTGCAAACGCAGGTGCTGAAGAACCAAGGGGTGCAAGTTGAGCAAATGGGTGAACAGCAAATGCTGCTGCCCACGGTGCAAAACCACTTTGCGTTTGCCAACAAAGACAACACGCGGCAATTCATCCTGAACGAGCAGTGCTTGGTGTTCAAGATGACCGATTTTCAAGACATCGCGTCCTTCATCAGCTTGTTTCAAGAAGGTGTTTACATCATCAACAAGATGCTCAACATCGTCACCAGCCACCGCATGGGCATGCGTTTGTTGAAACGCATCGTGCCGCGCCCTGGCCTGCGTTTGCAAGATTATTTGCAAGTCAGTGATGCACAACTCGCAGGGCGCTTTGGGGGCTTGTCGGGCCATGGCCATACCGAATTGGCGCATCAGTTCAATGAGATTCATTTGTTGCACCGGGTGAAGACCCACCCCGCCTCTGGTTTGGAACTGCCCCCAGATATTCAAAGCAACGACATGGCATTCAAGTCGCCCATGATCACCCACCATGGGCCGAGCATTTTCATCGACAGCGATGCCTTCATCACGCGATACCAAGATCTGAGTTTGTCCACGGTGAAAGACAACCTGCTCAAAATCCACGCCATCTTGGGGTTGGCGTTTCAATCGTCGGTCAGTGATCTGGCCTTGAGCGACATCGGTTTTCGCTAAGCCCGTCCCAACCATCTGCCCAAAGTGGTTCGGCCACTGACCATCGAGCCAGGTGTGGTGGGCACGCGAACAGGCGCGGGGTTGGGCAAACTGCCGGGCACTTGGAAGCTGGGCAACCAACTTGGCAGCAAGGTTTTCACCAAGAAGGCCACCGAGGATGCACCGGTCAACACCTGGTAGGTGAGCGGGCTTTGAATCACCTCGCGCACACCGGCATAGAAACTGTCTTCCCAATCAAGCACCCCATCATTGGCTGTTGACGGGTTGGCATCCAGGGTGCTGGG
>JACCDP011552396.1_pt1 | contig 11437 bp, 12 predicted proteins | sample 7445841 | NCBI WGS metagenome assembly JACCDP01 (sample SAMN15323441, study PRJNA562643) | freshwater metagenome | isolation source: river surface water | place: USA:Blue River Watershed | collected 2017-08-17
AAAAAACTTGTTGATAATTTGTTCATGTTGATCCATGATCAAATTGCGAGTGGGCATTAAAATTCTACGTTGAGGTAGATTTAATACATCATCAATACTAGCCATATTTTTCTCCATTTGCGCCCATTAGGTACGCTTGATAATAGGTGTCTAAAAGATCACCTGAATGGATTTTTCCATTCAAATATATAGACGCAACAAATCAGAAAAAGTTCCAATCAAAAGGTGCAAATTTCATATGTTTGTAAAATTAAACTATGGATGAAGTAGCAAACAAATACAGAGATGAGTTTAGAGATGAATTTTATAAACTTATCGACCAGTTTAAGTTAACAATTGATGCAGCTGAGAACTATCATAATAATGTAAAAGGATTACATGTTATTGATGATAGTGACCACACAAAAGAACTTTATGAACTTTCTAGTTTATTAGTAGATCAAATTGTTGCCTGTGCTTGGAATTTAAATAACATAGCGATCATTGAAAAGGCCATCAGTGAAAATTATAAATGAAAATAAAAATCGCTGTTTGTATCCCTGCGTTTAGTAATGCAGAGAATATAAAAAAATGCATAGACAGTGTAATAAAATCAAACAATGATGTTTATGATTTGACTATACTTTTATATAATAACTCAACCAAACAAGAGATTATTGATATATGTAAAGAATATGCTTTTGAATTTAATAATATTCAGTTATTTGATATCAGATATAATAGAGGATGTTCTATAACTTGGAATGATGCTGTTGAATATGTTTATTATTTTAATTCAAATGTATTTTCTTCTTTAATTATTTTGAATGATGATATTGAGTTTTTAAATAATGGTTTTGTTAAGTTTGTCAATATCGCATTAGAAAATCCTTTCACTCCTGTTGTCACTGGTGATGGTTATTCTATTTTTTCTTATTCACGTTTTGCTTATGAAAAAATAGGATACTTTGATGAAAATATTAGGCCAGCATATTTTGAAGATTCTGATTTTGCATCAAGAATTCAAAAATTAAAACTCAATGAAATAGATGTAAGAGTTGGTCATAATCATTTAGGTAGTGCTTCAATTCCAGAAAATAACTTAAGAGATGAATTTGAGCATATTCATTTACCAAGAACAAAAAAATATTATCATAGCAAATGGAATAACCCAGTAATATACAATGGATTTCCTGTTAGATACGATATACCTTTTGATAGAATAGAAGAAAGGTTTAGAATTTCATATTGGGAAAGGAAAAGACCTCATCCAGCATTCACTAATATTAAAGAACCATTATTTGCTTTTGATAGGTTTGAAGAAATTAAAAGAAATAGCTCAGATATAAATGAGCATGTAGAAACTATATTTAATTTTACTAAAGGTTGTAATGTGGCTGTTAGTTTAGGAATTGGGAAGGGAGATGCGGCTTTTTCATTATTATTAGGTTGCCAGCATCATTTTTCAATTGATCCTAATCCTTCCAGAGATACACTTAACTTTTTAAATGAATATTTTGGTTCTAAATCTTTAAGCATTATTCAAAATACAAATGAGCCAATAGAACTAGAAAACTTTGATGTCCTATTTGTTGACTCTGTTCACACTGCGGATTGTGTGGAAAAAGAATTAAAAGCTCACGCACATAAAACAAATAAATTTATTATTTTTCACGACACTTTTCTTTATGGGGAAGTTGGAGATGATGGCGGTGAGGGAATTAAAAAACCAATTTATGAATTTTTATCCAAGAATAAAGAATGGAAAATAATTTATAATGAAAATCACAATAATGGATTAATCATACTGGCAAAATAAAAAATCCCCTTTCGGGGATTTTTTATTTTACATTTAACTTCTGGCCTTGGTATAGTTTTTTATTTGGATCAACACCTGGGTTTATATTTAAAAGAGCCTTTAATGACATACCATGCTTTTGGGCAATAGTGCTTAAGTTATCACCTTGAGAAACAGTATAGGTTCCTGGAGCATCTTTCTTAGGAGCTGGGCCTAATTTTACCACTGTTCCTTGGGGTACTACTTTAGAGATGCCTTTGTTAAAGTATTGCAAATTAATCAATGATACACCAGTTTCGTCAGCTATTTCTCTTAAAGGTTTTTGAAAGTCTGTGACTGTATATGTTCTTTGTTGTTGAGCAATTCTAATAAATTTATTATGAACTGTATTAGCTTCAACGTAATGACCATTATCTTCCAACTGTTGTGCTAAATCTGCGAGAGCTTTTAATTCGTTTAACTTATCCATTTTATTCCTCTGGGGTTATTTACTTATTTTTTCTTTTACAGGTCCTTTGTTTCCTTTTTTCCGTGGCGTTTATATGACCAAGTATAAAGTCCATAAAAATTCACGCAAATAAAAACAATATGGGTAAGAATTGGGGCTATTTGTTTTGTAGCTCCGAAGTAATACAACCACAAAGAATCAGATGCCATAAATAAAAACCAACATATAGGGTTTTTTCTAATATTAAAGATGATTCCAGACAAAGAAAAAAGTGCTGCTAAATAACTTATTGGCATCGTTGTACTCCCCTTAAACGATAACGCAAACAGTGTCAAATTATTATTCTTAAAATATTTTCCTTTTTCTTTTAAAATTTATTAAGGAAAGGGTATAAAGAAATGTATGAATTATGATTTGTGTGATGCGCTTAACAGAAAATTAGTTAAGTATCATCAATATTACGATGGGAATTGGACAGGTAAAAGTAATCTAAAAAATCCACAAGATTTTGAAAAGAATCTTGGAGATATTGATTCAGAGAAGTTTTTAGAATATATGATGCTTGTTGGTGAAGAAAACAATGCACCAAACATTTATGGGCATTGGATTTATAGAGACGGCAAACTTTCTGGTCTTGTTACTGATCACGAGCTTGTATCTAAAAAGTTATTTTCTGAAGGTTTTGAAAATCGTGGTCGTGGAAGTGCAACAACTGAATTATTAAATCTTTCGGGAGTAATAAAAGTTCTTGTAAATCCAGGCAAAGCAATGTATATTGAATGCTATACACGCCCATCTTTAGACCAGCTTTTGACATTGAAAGATATTGAAAAGCCGGTTCTACAGAATGGTGGTATGATTGGTTGGCGCATCAATGACCGAAAGGGAAGAGGTGTGCTTTATCAGGGGTCAAGTCTAGAGAAACTACATTCTCTTCCTTGGTCAAAAATTAAGTAGGAAAAAAGCAATGGCAAATAGCGGTTATGTTTATTTAACATCACAGGAAATCGAGATTCTTAAGAATGCAACAAAGACTTCAAAGTCCAGCAGCCTAAGAAACCTTGTTGACAATGTATTAATAACCCTTGATAAGCAATCTTTGAATGATAATTCAAAGTATATTACAGCTGCTGAAGCAAAGTTCGGCAAGCTCAAGTTCGAGTTCAATGAAACATTTATCATTGAAGAAGATGCAAACGTCTCTGTTAACGCAGATGGTGCTTATGTGCAAGCTTGGTTGTGGGTTGATAACACTGATATTAAGACCAAGAAGACCACCCGTTCACGTAAGGTCACTTCATAAGGAGAACGATGTCAACGGCTAAATGGTATGCTGTCCACGTTTTTACACAGCACGAACAGAAAGTTAAAACACTGTTGGAAAAGATGATTATTAATCTGAATCTTAAAGATCAGATTCAAGAAATCATCATTCCAGTTGACAAAGAGTCTAAAGTTAAGAATGGCAAGAAAACTTTAGTCGAAACTAAGGTTTTCCCTGGCTACCTCTTAGTAAAAATGATTCTTGATGACAACACTTGGAACTTAGTAAAGAGAACCCAGTATGTCACCAACTTTGTCACTTCATCTGCAAATAAGCCTGTACCCATTAAAGATTCTGAAGTTAAAAGAATCTTAGATGCACTTGACCCTAACACTGGATTTGTTCCTAAGAAGAAATGGAACAAGGATATGGTAGTTAGAGTTAATGATGGTCCGTTCATTGATTTAACCGGAAAGATTGATGTTGTTGATGATGACAGGCAGAAATTAAAGGTTATGATTAACTTATTTGGAAGAGAAACTCCTGTAGAGTTAACTTTCGATCAAGTAGAAAAGGTTTAAGGAAAGCTCCCGCAAGGGGGCTTTTCTTTTATAAAAATGTTATGTCAAAATGGGGTTTAATCGGATTGGCTTGGGGTGATGTTATGGCTTCTTTAGCGGTAGCAAAGCTCAAAGATATTCAAAATATTATTTATATAGGTCCTTACCCTGAAATTGCCACGTTTATAGAGCATCAAGATTTTATTTCTAAAGTTGAATATCGTAATTATTCATTTAAAGATCGATATGACTTTATGAAATATTTTACTAGGATGGCTAATCAATTTGACATAGATGACCAAATTAGATTTCTTCATAGAGAGTTTCATTTAAATTCTATCTGTCCATTAGAAGCAGTTGAATCTTGCCAATGTGACTGGTCTTCTACTAAATATCCACTAGAAATCCCTAAAGAACTTAAAATCACAGATAGCAAATTAGAAGAAGCAGAAAAGTTTATTCAAGAAATAAATCATCCTTATATATTAATCCAATCTCAAAGTTTACATACTAATAAAGAAAACTCACATTGGCCTTATTGGGAAGAATTTATTGATTATGTCATTGCAAATAATAAAAATAAAAAGATTGTATTTGTAGGTGAGTTTGGTGATGAAGATAAAACCGCTCAGAATATAATTGACTTACGTGGAAAAACATCATCAGTAGAAGTATTGTTTCATTTAGCAGAACATAGTGATTTAACAATAACAGTACCAAACAGTTTATTTCATTGGTGCAACATTAAAAATATAAATGCATTAAATCTCTGCCACGATAGTTTTCATCAAATAAATCCATTCTATAGATATATGAATTCTTTGAAATGTAAACACGTATTTCATAAAGAAGGATTAGAAAAAGCTATTTCTATTTATGAAAATCAAGAAGATATTGATATATCCACTTTAGGTTGTGGAGAATGGATACCTAAAAACTTATTCCTTAAACAATATGATTTAAAAGCAAAAATAAATGATACACAACTTGGAGCTGTTGACTTTGCTTTGTCAGAATTTAAAAATCATAACTGGTTTTTTAATGATGATTTTCCCATTCAATATATATGGAATGGATTAAAATATATTCCAAAAGAAAATAAAAATATCTATTGTTCTTTATCAATGCTTAAAGAACTTGATAATATTTTAAATTTTTGTAATAATAAGTTTGTGAATTGTAATCGTAGTTTAAATATAGAAAAAGATTTTGTATTGTTTTCTAAATATGGAAACTTATCTAAACATTTAAAATCATTACCATATATAAAAAAATTAGTATTAATTAACTTTGTAGGAAATAATATTGAAATAAATAAAACCCTGAAAGAACATTTTATTGAACTTCCAGGGTCTACAGATAAAGTTAAAATATTTAGTAGCTTATAAAATCTTCATAAGACTCCATTACTGGCAAAACTTGTTGGAATGAAACCCCAGAGCCAACAACTTTAGAAACACTAAATCTCATCCAATATCTTTCAGGATCCCAAGCTAAAGTTCCAGGTTGTATAGTACCTGCATCGATAGCTTCAACATAAGTATAGTTAGGATCAGTTAATAAAGATAATCCAGTTCCACTCATTCTGGTTGACTTCCATAAAGAGCTCATTGCATTGAATCCTTTATTTTCAAGTAGTCCAGAAAATCTCATAGTGTCTAGTACATTACTTGTGCCATCAACAATGGTCACGCCGGTAGAAGACCAAGTAGATCCATTCCAATATTGAGCATTTAAGGTTGCATTTGTTTGACCTACGCCAGAAAGTATAAAATCCCAATGTTCGAGCTTTTTTGTTGAACCGACATATAAGTAGTCGTAAGTAGTAGCAAAGCCAGCTTGAGATAAATTCTCTCCTCCTCTACCTGTCATAACCCCTGTAATATCATAACAAGAACCACCAGTTCCGCCAACACCAGATTGATTTTTTCCCATCAAAACTCTATAAGATCTGTCAACTTCAATATTTGTTTGGCCAGATAAATTAGCTGGTGTAGTCGTGGCTTTTCTGCCTACAGCTTGACAATATAATTTTGGACTAGATAATGCTGTTGTTGTAACTACAATAACGTCCAAATAGTTTCTGTTATATAAGTTTTGAACAAAAGCTCCTTGACCCATGTTGTAAGTCACATAATAACCTTGATTAGCTTTTCCCTGTTTATCCGTATGATCAGAATACATTAGATGGCCAGCGTCAGCAGGATTGTATCTGTAATGTGGACCGTTATTTAAAAGATAAATTGCATCAACTGTCATATTTGTGCCTGTAGTGTTCCAAATATTCAAACTTTCTACATAACTTGCTCTATGCCAAGGTAATGTAAAATAAAACGTATCAGTTGATCCTACTGATTGCACACCAACATAACTATCTAATGCTTGGTTGTATGTTCCATAAATTATAGCCATTTAAGATTCTCCAGAATTTGACTTCTTATTAAAACAATTTCTTGTCAAATATTTGTTTATCCTTTATCTTGTCATTGGCCAAATATGGTGTAAAATACTCATAGGCTCAATATCACTCAACCGTCTATAAAAAAGGGAAGGGCGCTCTTGATGATGTTGAGCCCTTCTGAGGTAAAAATGAAAGTCCAATATGTATCAATTCGTCCAACAGAAAAAGCTGAAGAACTTGGCTTATATGCTTTTACTCCTGAACTTTTAGCTTCAGTTGGTGCTAGATATTCAAGAAATAATGAAGGCTTGGATGCTATTGCTTCTAAGATTGACTTTAATAATACAGATAAATCAGTAGATAGTATTTTTAAGATGCTTGATTATGGCCATGCTTCAATCGCTGACATGACTCCAATCGCTCTTTTCATTGACGATATTACACTTTTTGCTGCATATTATCTCTGGACTTTATCTCCTACTGCTGGTGGTCAAGAATGCTCCACTAGATATATTAAAATGGATGTCTCAAGTGTAGCAACAGCAGATGAACTTGGCATTCCTGAAAAATTTAAAACTGAATACGATAATTTTATTCAAGATGCATTTCAAAACTACCAAGATTGTTTAACTGCTTGGACTAATATTGCAAACACAAATCCATCAGTAACCAAGATTCCACAAGACCTTTTAAACAGCACAGATCCAAAAGCAAAGAAGCAAGTGGAGAGAATGAAGAGGAACTATGCATTTGACCGTGCTAGAGTTCATTTACCTGTTACTGCTAAAACTGGTGTAATGATGATTCAATCTGCTCGTGCGTGGGCTTTTATTGCTTCTCATTTACGCTCACACTCAATGAAAGAGCTTGTCATTTTGGGTAAGTTGATTGCAGACCAGCTTTCAATCGGCGCACCTAGATTAACAAAACACACAGCTCCTACAATCTCTCATGGAAAAGTAATCGACCAAGAGTTTTTAATCCTTATGGGTCAAGCAAATCTATTTAGTAAATCTATTGGTGATTTTGAGTTTACCCATAATGATTGTCTTAAAACTGAATCTTTCCTGGTTGTTAATGACATCTTCCAATCAAATGAAGACTTGGCAGATTCTATGAAATATCGTGAAAATAGATATGCTATGTTTGGTAATGTCGCTCAAAGAATCTCAGTGACATTTTCTTGGATGGGCATTTCTTTTGGCGAGATTAGAGATTTGAACCGTCATCGTACTGGTAATCGTTTTACTTCTCTTGTTCCTATTGGATTCTATGATGCAGTGGACCAACTTGAAGGCATTACAAATATTTCTTCTGAAGTAATTTTAAATGCAAGTAAGAAATGTCAAAAAGATTGTTCAAACGCTAGAGATATGCTGGTTCACAATAACAATACTTATATTTATTTCACTAAGCTTGGGACACAGTATTATTTTGAACACACTACTATGGCTGACAAGTTTATATATGAGATGGAACTACGCACTGGTGTTGGCGCTCATTATAAGTATGCTGAACATTGTAGAGCTATTTTAGATAAGTGGTTTGAAAAATATCCTGAAACTAAGGGATTAATTTTTGAAGGTTCCGCAGAGCCAGAATAAATTACCTAAATAACACTGCCTTAATACCGTCCTCGTGATGGATAATTTTATATGGATTTTGAATCTTGATAGGATTCTTTGTGAAATATAAAATCATTCCTTGCGGGGACATTGTTTTTTTAATCTTTTCAATTTCTGAGTCTTTTATGTCTTCACTCACGATTGTTAAAGAGGTTGGGCCTTGTTTGTTTTGATTAGATTGAAATAAAAGATCCACAAACTTCTGATAATCTTTTAAATTGATTAACATTGTTTGATGCAGTACGAATTTGTCTAATAAAACAACTTCTTTAATAGCTTCTACAAATGGGATTGTCTTCACAGGATTGCCCATAAGAGCATTCCCCACTTCCACTCCTAAAGAAATAACATCATAAGACTCGTCAGGTTCAATGATAGCTTCTTTTTCATCAAATAAATTAAAACCATTCAAAACCACGTATTCTCTAGCAAAGCACAAGCAGTTATTTATTTTTTTAAAGTTATATTTTTTACTGATTTCTTCAAATGCTTTTTTAATTTCATTTGAATTTGGTAAATTTTGATCATATATAAAAATAATGTTTTCAAATTTGGGGCTAGAGTATAACAAGGCAGCTCTTAAGGCGATTTCAAGCCTATCTTTTGACTTATTATTTAAATTTAAAACAAGATCAGACTTTTTTAACCATTTTTGCTCTGATACTTGCATTGGCTCTCCGGTAATGATAAAACTCCTATACGCAAAGTCGAAAGACCCAGACCATGCAGCATATTGCAAGGTCTGGTATTGCGTATCACACATGAAAACAAGTAAATTTTGAGTCATAGTTTATATTATAGAGGGTTTGCAAAAACTCTCATATTGCTATAAAATATGTCATCAACAGTTGGAGTTAGTTATGAACGAAGAGAAAAAGAACCACTTCCGCCCAAGTACCTTTGACGATGTCATTGGTCAGGATGCGGTTAAAGAGTTTATGCAGATTAAGATTAATGCCTTCAAGAAGACTGGTCGGCCTGTAAGCCACACTCTCTTGTTGGGCTTTTCTGGTTCTGGCAAGACTACCCTCGCAAATGTTGTTGCAAATGAGATGGGAGTTAACTTCATTTCAGTCATGGGCACTCGCCTCAAGACTTGGAATGACCTTTATGCATTTATTAAGCAAATCCGTGAAAATGATGTGCTTTTTATTGATGAAATCCATTGCCTAACACCTAAGATGCAAGAGCATCTTTATGGTCTTATGGAAGACTTTACCTATACTGTGGAAGACAAGAACATGGCTCGTCCACAGACGTTCAATGTTCCTAAGTTTACACTTATCGGTGCAACAACTCATGCTGGGGATTTGAATGCGCCTCTTCTTGGACGTTTTGGATACCACGCCCAGTTGTTGCCATATACGACCGAAGAATTGACTAATATGGTCAAGAAGGCTGGACGGCGCATCTATGAACTAGAAGTGCCTCATGAGATTGCTGAAAAGATTGCAAATCTTTCGTGCCGTGTTGCACGTAAAGCATACACCCTATTGCAGAATATGGTGGAAGTTGCTGAAGGCACTGCTCAAGGCAAGGTTACCTCTTCCCATATCACCATTGACTTATTGAAGAAAACTCTTAAGTTTATGGGTCTTGACCCAATCATTGGGCTTGATATTGCATCTAGGAAGTATGTGTGCACCATTGTTCGTGAAAACAAGGAACTTGGTTGCAAGAACATTGCTTCCATGATTAACGAACAAGAAATCACTGTTCAGAACTTCATTGAGCCATTCTTGGTGTCTGACATTGAATTTATCCACCCAGTAAGTAAGGTCAAAGTTTCTGGCCCATTTGCAAAAATCACTAAGAAGGGTCGTGTCCCAACCCAGCAAGCAATGGCCTATATCAGGTTAATGCAGAAGTTTCAAAGTGACCATGGGTTCTTTCAAAACGAGAATCTAAGCATCACCGACTACACTCGGTAGAAACATATGTATAAGAGAAAGTGGACGTTCGCTCCGCTTTCTCTTTTATAAATTAAGGAATACAAATGCCAGCTAAACAAATTATTTTTGATGAAGAAGCTCGCCGTGCTTTGGAACGGGGCTTAAATGCTACTGCTGACGCAGTACGTGTAACATTGGGACCTAAGGGTAGAAATGTTGTTATCCAAACACCATCAGGACCAATTGTAACTAAAGATGGTGTAACAGTAGCTAAGGCTGTTGAACTTGAAGATCCATATGAGAACTTAGGAGCACAACTTTGTATCCAAGTTTCAAGCAAGACAAATGATAATGCTGGTGATGGAACTACCACAGCAACAGTACTTGCCCAAGCGATTGTCAAAGAAGGCCTTAAACTTGTTGCTGCTGGTGGTAATCCAATCAGCATTAAGCGTGGTATTGATAAGGCTGTTGACTGCATTGTAGAAGCTATTGCTGAAGCTGCAAAGCCAATTGAAAGCAAAGAACAAATTGAATTCATTGCTACTATTTCTGGTAATGAATCCGAAGTTGGGCAAATTGTTGCTGACGCTATGGAAGCAGTAGGCAAAGATGGAGTTATCACAATCGAAGAATCAAGAGGACGTGATACTTATCTTGCAATGGTAGAAGGAATGCAGTTTAACGCTGGATTTATTTCACCATTCTTTGTAACTAATCCTGAAAGAATGGAATGCAAATATAATGATGTTGCTGTACTTTTGATTGATGGAAAGATTCAAAATGCAACAACTTTATTTGGTTTTATTCAGAAGTTTGATTCTAATGTAAAGAAGCCATTACTTATCATTGCAGAATCAGTAGACAATGAAGCACTACAGTTACTTGTAAGAAATGTTTATCAAGGACGTAAACCATGGGTTGCAGTTAAGACTCCAGGTTTTGCTAATCAGAAGAAAGATTATTTATTTGACTTAGCAGCTTTAACTGGTGCAACTGTTATTACATCAGATATGGGTATTTCTTTAGAAGACGCTACTCTTGATGTTCTTGGTTCAGCTAAGAATATTGTAGTGACAAAGGAAACTACTACTATCATCGAAGGCGCAGGATCAGAAGAGAAGATTGAAGAGAGAATTACAACGATTAAGGCTCTTTTAAGTCAAGTTGAATCTGATTATGAAGCAAGAATCTTAAATGAGCGTATTGCAAAGCTTTCTGGTGGTGTTGCAGTGATCAAAATTGGTGCTTCTACTGAGGCTGAAATGATTGAAAAGAAGTATCGATATGAAGATGCTTTGGCTGCTACTCGTGCTGCTGTTGAAGAAGGAATTGTAGCTGGAGGCGGTGTAACATTACTAAAGCTTTCAAAAAAATTAAAATTGAAGCTATCCGATCCAGATGAGCAGTTTGGCGTTGATATTGTCAAGAGGGCTTTAGAGGAGCCAATTAGACAGATTTCCAACAACG
>JACCDP011013241.1_pt1 | contig 11436 bp, 11 predicted proteins | sample 7445841 | NCBI WGS metagenome assembly JACCDP01 (sample SAMN15323441, study PRJNA562643) | freshwater metagenome | isolation source: river surface water | place: USA:Blue River Watershed | collected 2017-08-17
AGTCATGCGACTTTTACGCTTACCTTTGCGTGTGGATTTCCCCCCTTTTTTACTCATCTTGCTAAGAGGATCTTCTTTTGGATTATAAGTGTGTTTTCCACCCAAACGTTCTACCTTATCTATCTCATCTATCTCTATTGCGAACGTATTTTGTTTAATTGTTCCGGGATTTACTCGTATAAGAATTGCATCTCGCTTTACCGAATCCTTCATTTTGTTGTAATCAAACACGACATATCCTTCTTGTCCTTTGTATCTTATAGTTTCTAAGACTTCAAAACTTTGTAGTTTTCGTTTTTTGTCTTCCATATTTTGATTTTTTTTCAAGGCCATCGTTTGTTGTTTTTCTTTTTCTGCTTTGGCCACTCTTTTTGCTTCAATATTTTTTACAGTTTTATTCTTAACTTCCCTAAAATAATTTTTCATTTTTTGGGACGTATTTGGATTACCTAATGCATACTCAATTCTGTTTAATGCTCGCTTGTTGGATTCATTCATCTCTACTTATTCACTTTTTTTTTCCAAAGTCTAAAGCGTTACCACAACAACTCTTGTAGTGTACAATGGCTGCTGTAGGTATCGATCTTGGAACAACCACGTCTTGTGTTGGTGTATGGCAAAATAACCGCGTAGAGATTATTGCGAATGACCAGGGTAATCGCATTACTCCTTCTTTTGTTGCCTTTACAGATTCTGAACGTCTTATCGGTGAAGCTGCTAAAAATCAAGCCGCCGGAAATCCTAAAAATACAGTTTATGAAGCCAAACGTCTCATTGGCCGTCGCTTTGATGAACCTTCTGTCCAAAAGGATATGAAACAATTTTCATACAAGGTTGTGAGAGGTCAACACGATAAGCCCGAAATTGAAGTAGACTTTAAGGGTGAATCCAAACGTATGCGCCCTGAAGAAATTGGTGCAGCTGTCCTTCAAAAGATGAAGGCGACTGCCGAAGCTTATCTTGGTACACCTGTCAAAGACGCTGTTATTACTGTACCTGCCTATTTCAATGATTCTCAACGTCAAGCCACGAAGGACGCAGGTATTATTGCTGGATTGAATGTTCTTCGTATTATCAATGAACCTACTGCTGCTGCGATTGCCTATGGCCTTGATAAAATCAAAGGTGGTGAACAACACGTCTTGATTTTTGATTTGGGCGGTGGTACTTTCGATGTGAGTTTGCTTTCCTTGGACGATGGTGTCTTTGAAGTAAAGGCAACCGCTGGGGATACGCACTTGGGAGGTGCTGATTTTGATACTCTCTTGGTAGAACACTGTATTGGTGAATTCAAACGCAAACATAAGATGGATTTGAATGATAATCCTCGTGCACTCCGTCGTCTTCGTACTGCAGTTGAAAAGGCTAAACATACTCTTTCTTCGGCCACGCAAGCCAATGTAGAAATTGATTCTCTTCATGAAGGTGTTGATTTTAGTACCACAATTACCCGTGCGAAATTCGAATCTCTCTGTGAGCCTATTTTCAAGCGTTGCATGGATCCTGTAGAACAAGTTCTCCGTGATGCAAAGATGTCCAAAGACCAAATCAATGAAATTGTCATGGTAGGTGGTTCTTCTCGTATTCCTCGTATTCGTCAAATGCTTTCAGACTTCTTTAATGGAAAGAAACTCAATGACAGTGTCAATCCTGATGAGGCAGTTGCGTATGGTGCTGCGGTACAAGCACATATCTTAACTAAAAAGGACGGTGCACCTGAAGATAGAACTGACCAACTTCTTTTGTTGGACGTCACTCCCTTGACATTGGGTATTGAAACGGCAGGAGGCATTATGACACCCTTGATTAAACGTAATACCACCATTCCCACCAAGAAATCTCAAACCTTCAGTACCTATGCAGATAATCAACCTGCAGTAGATATTCAGATTTATGAAGGTGAACGTAATTTCACAAAGGACAACAATCTTCTTGGACGCTTCCGCCTTGAAGGTATTCCCCCTATGCCTCGTGGCATTCCCCAGATTGAAATTACCTATGATTTGGACGCAAATGGTATCCTCAATGTAACTGCTGCTGAAAAATCAACTGGTAAATCCAATAAGATTACAATTACCAATGATAAAGGTCGTTTGAGCAAGGAACAAATTGAAAAGATGGTAGCGGAAGCTGCTGAACATGAAAAAGAAGACAAAGAACGTATGGAAAAGATTGAAGCTAAGAATGAACTCGAAGCTTACTTGTACAACGCTCGTAATTCTTTTAAGGACGAAAAGGTGATTGGAAAACTTGGTGCTGATGCCAAGGAAGGTGAAGAAAAGACCCAGGAATTCCTCAATTGGCTTGATAATCACACGGACGAAGAAAAAGATACTTACAAGGCCAAAATGAAGGAAGCTGAAGAAACACTAAGACCCCTTCTCATGAAGCTGTATGCATCAGAAGGAGGAGCGCCTGCTCCTGTTCCAACGGGAGAGGAAGGTAATCTTCCTGGAATGCATGGGCAAAGCTCTACACCAGGTCCCAAGGTAGAAGAAGTCGATTAAGACTTTATTTTTTAAAATATGTTTTCAAGATAAACAAAGTACCTATACAAAAACCAGCAACTACCGCCGAGGCTACGTCTTGATTAGAAATGATTAAATACCCTTTGTTACTAGGAGCATCAGGTAAATTACAAACTTCACAAGAAGGTTTTTGTTGAATATCTGAATCTCCTTTTTTCAAACGAACTTGTTTCAGCTGAATATTTTTATGGGCAGCTAAAACAACCATACCCATCTGTGTACAACGTCTCATAAAATGGTCCACGTGGCCATCGATAGGGAATGCATTATCACAAAGAACTTTAGCACCTTGTCTAGTTAATATATAACCAGTCAAAGGGGCCATCACATCATAGGACCAATTCTTTGAATACGTAGGTGAACCTAATTCTAGGGCCTTCGTAAGAGTGGGTCCAAACGGCTTTGCTAACATCCAAATATCAGGTCGTTTGATATCTTCTTGATTTAAATCTTCCATGGCTTCCATCAAATCAGCCAAAAAATTGTCAGGTATTTCAGCATCGTCCTCCAAAATTAAAACACGTTCTTTGTCTGTATCCAAAAATTTTTTCCAACAAGAATAATGACTCAAATAACAACCTACACCACCAGGTGTATCTAAATCTTCATGATCTCTGCGTTTTTGATATAAAATATTTCGTTTTGTTCGTAAAGACACGCGATTGTCATTTTTGATATCAAGAAGTTTTCCATTAATACCTTCAAATCGTTCAAAAGCAAAGGAACGTTGGAGTTGCAACACACCAGGTTGTCGAATAAAGCGTTCCCATCGGTCAGGTCGTTCTTTCAAATTTATACAATAGACTTGAAAGAGATTAGATTTTCTTTCTTGTTCCATTCCTTCTATTTATTTAGAAAGGAGGAGGAGGCGGGGCATTATTGTTGTTGTTAAATTTTGGGGTACTTGGTGCATATGGAGGGGAAGGAGGCATTGTGGGACGCTCGTACTCAATACGTGTACCTTGGAAGGCAGAGTAGTATGTTCGTCCTTCATTGTCTACTTTTTGTTCCCAACCAGCAGGGAGTGGGGGAGGAGCATTGGGTGAGCTAGGTCTGTAAGGAGGTGAGCTTGGTGAGTAGAAAGGAGATGTAGGGCCATAAGGTGGTGTAGCACCTTGAGGGCCACCAGGTCCCATCATTGCACCGTAGTTTGGTGTTCTTACAGTTGCAGAATAATTGGGTGTGGTAGTTCCTTGTTGTGTTTGGGCCGCTTGAACTCCCTCGACGTATTTGCCATAGAAAGCACTCTTTTGAGGAACACGTTTGCCCTTTGCAGGAGCAGGACCCGCTTTGGCGACAGGCACCACGCGCGCCGCGGCTTCTTCCAAAGCACGAGCATTTCCAACATTGAGTCGGAGAGATTCACGATTTCGCATTCCAATGGGACGAGTCTTGGCCTTCATCCAATCTTCACGCCATTCACGGAACATCATCGCGCAACCTGCAGCAGCTCGACTAATGGCAGCGCGAGCTACTGTTTGCTTACCATCACGAGCCTTATCTCGTTCAAAATCTACACCAATACGAAGAACCATTTCAGCACGAAGAGGGTGAGGTACCTTGTATCCCACGTAACTGATTTCTCCAGTATCCATTAAATTGGCTTCCATGAAGGCCTGGAATAAGTTTCCAAGCGTATGGTCTTCATTGGGAAAGTAGAAATCAAATCCTTTCATGCGAGCATCAGCGGGGATAACACGAACGTCATTAGGAAGTTCTCCAGCATATTTTGCACACTTCATTTCAGCGTTGTACAAGGCTCTTTCCACAATATCAAAGATGGGCATAGTTCCAATACTTTCAACAACGAAGTCAAAACTATTTGGCTCACCCAATTCATTGACTTTGTAGCAACGTTGTACTTCCATTGTCTGGAATTCACGAAGCATCATGTCTTTTTTGGCAGGGTCATCTTTCAAACTATCGACACTCATTTTCTTTGTTGTTTCGAGCCATCGCTGGAAGAATTGAAGTTGTCTAGCCTCATCAGTATCAATGGTATAGGAATAAGAGCATTGACTGACAGGAGACCAACGGATATGTTGATTTCCAGTACCAACGGAAGCACGTGCTGTAAATTCTATCTTTTGACCTGATTGATTCGGCTGTTTAGCTTTTAATACAGCAAGAAGACATGTATCGCCCGTAGTGGGGTCGGGAAGGAAGAATTCTTTGTTTCCAGGTGGATACTTTTGATATCCTTCTTCCGCTGTTCCAAGTTTGAAGACTTCAATATGCTCAGCCTTCACAGGCATGGTGTCGTTGGTATTGTTTTCCATCGATAGACGAAATTCAAACATATCTTTGTCCCAGCTTTCAGATTTCCAACCTGCAGGGAGGAGAATGGGAAGAAGACCAATTCTGTCTGCCAACATTTCATTTGTCATGGGTGTAGTATTCGCAGAAATACGAACATCAGTTGTTGCTCCAACATCATTCATTTTTGAATTGAATGCAAGAGTTTCTACACCCGTTAAAATCATACGACGAAGTGTATTAACATAAGCCACATCAGTATTTTTTACTTGAAATGTAAGAGTGGACTCATTTTCCACATTAGCTAAATTCCAGAAAATTTGAGATGATTCAGAGGAACTCATTCTATCTATCTTACCCTTCCTGTTTAAGGTTGGCGAAACTCAATTTTAAAGGGCCGGTCAAATTCTCTGCGTTGAATGGCAAAGGAAGCTATCTTACTCCTACGTAGTCGGTATGAACACCGGGCAACCCGAGCATATTTGTTTTTACAGCAATAAATGTAATTGGTCAAAGGCCTTTTTAACAGAATTAGCGAATACCCCTTGGAAACAAAGTTTCCGGTTCGTCTGTGTTGACCCTAGTCCCAACAGAGCTCCCTTACCTTCGTGGCTAACAAAGGTTCCGACACTTGTTATTAAAGGCGAACAACAACCTCGTGTCGACGGAGAAGTAATGAATTGGTTATCCGAAATGAAGATGAAACAGGGTGCAGGCTTAGGTGGACCCACAGCAATGAACGGAGACTACGAGGCCTTCAATATGATGGAACATCAGTCCTTTGCGAAAGGGTTTGGATATAGTGGTTTGGACGTGGATACAAGTACAGGAGGAAACGGAGGAGCCAGTATTCCAGGGGCCTTTGCTTTTTTGAATGGAGCTGCTGCCACGGGTGACCGCAGTGCAAATGCTATCCCGTCCATTGCTGATACTGCAAAACGAAGCAAGAAAGAACAATTAATGGACCAACAGATGGAAGAATACATTAAAGAACGAAATCGGGGTATGCCTCAGGGAGTGCCTCGCATGTGAGGGCCTAAATTTGAGTGCGTGTAATTCAATAAGGTAAGGTACTTTTGTTAGTTTAGAATGTCATTTCTAGGAGCATTTAATAACCAACTTCTTCGATTCTTTGAAGAGCTTGTGGAAAGCTATCCAGAGGAAAAAAGCATGAAGATGGCGCTGGAAGCCATTCAAGGTACAAAAAAAATTAATCCAAAACTTATCCTCGACTTGTTCTACGACAATGTTTATAATCCTTGCCACGCATGGATTGAAAATGAAGATGAAGAAATTATCCGGTTCGCAAAACACAAAATTGCAAACGAATACAATGAAATGTCTGTTGCATTAATTATCTTTGACAAGTACTGGCCTGCTATGTCAGAAAATAACCAAAAAGTTATTTGGCAGTATCTAAAAGTGCTTTGTATCCTCTGTGAAAAAGCCAAGGGCTTGCCCTCGAAGGCTTCGATTGCCCAATAAACGGCGTAAAGGTGACTTAAGACCTCTTCCAAGACAGGTATAGAATGTCTGAGGAGAAGTCTCTTGATTCTATTTTTCAGAAGAAATACTCTGAATTTTGTGATGATTTACTCGAAACCTATCCAGAAAAAGATGCTGAAATCCGTGCAGCTCGCAACTTAACGGAAGCTGAGCGTATGGAGCGTTTTCGCAATGATGTCTTTCCTATTGTTGGTCACCCGACACGTGACCCTTTAGTGAATCCAGGCCCAGTTCTCCCGGGTGTGATTATCGAAGACGCACATTGGGCAACATTTTCAGCACAAACGAAGAAGGCTATTCAAGAATATATTACACTCCTTTGTTTTACTTGCATGTTTGGTGATACGAACAATATGTTTTCAAATTTTTCTGAAAACCCCCAAGCGAAGAAATGGATGGAGGATATGATGGGTTCCTGGAAGGAAAAACTCAACAGTGTTGATTTTAAGGCCATTACTGAAAAAATGATGAAGATTTTTGGACCCGGTGGTGTGGGTGCAGGTGCTTTTAAGTTTCCTGAACGCATGCTCAAAGGTCAATTGGCCAAACTTGCAGAAGATCTTGTCCGTGAATTCAAACCTGAAGACTTTGGACTAAGCCCTGAAGAACTTTTAGAAACAGAAAAAAATCCGTCCCGGGCTTTTGAGCTCTTAATGAATATTTATACCCAGCGCCCTGAACTTTTGCAGAATGCCATGAAACGCATTGCAAAGAAACTGCAAGACAAAGTCCGTCGTGGCGAGCTAAGACCTCAGGAATTAGCTGCGGAAGCGGAAGAAATGATGAAGGAGTTTACTGAAAATCCCGCTTTTGTGGAACTCATGGAAAGTTTCCGTACTGTGTTTGGCTTTCAAGACGAGGAAGCCTCACGAGCTGCTGGGCGTGACGGAGAAAATAGACGAGCACAAGCTGTCAAACAAATTCGTGCAGAAAGAGAACGTCGTGCAAAACAACGTGCAGAAGAAGAAGCTCAACGACAACAACGAACACAACAACAACAGCAACAACCACAGCCTTCTGTTGAAGAACTTATGCGTCAACTCGGTTTTGATAAGCCCGATTCCAAGAAAAAAGATGGAAAAGGTGGAAAAGGAGGACGCAAGTAAGTATGTAACACCTGTAGTAGAGCATAGGTTCAGATGGTCAAAGTAGCATTATGTGATCCTTTTTTTTGGGAGCAACCCTCAGTTCTTGTAGGAGGGGCCTGGTGGCGAAGATGGTCCCGAACACGTTCTGCTCCGTGTGCAAGTGAGACCGTGAATGAAATAGCTGCCGTATATCTATTTACACTTGTTGTAGGTCTGTTGCTAAGTGTTATTTTAGGATATGTCTATGCTATACCCGTAGCTATGGGGATAGCAACCGTGTACTTGGTTCCTGCTTACATGAGTTTATACGAAATTCAGTCAATGAAAGACTGTTCAGATTCCAAAGAAGCATTTGAAGACTTAGAAGTACAAGCGTTTCCCAATCCCGTTCCTGATGCAGGAAAGCCTATGGTGACAAAACCAACTGCAGCGAATCCGTTCATGAATGTATTGATTGATGAAATTAAATATAATCCTACTCGTCCTGAAGCGGACGATGTAAGCAGTCCTGATGTTGCAGATTCTTTGGACGCTTATTTCCGTGTCCAGTGGTCTTCCGATCCTACAGACGTCTTTGGTCGTACACAAAGCCAACGTCAATTTGTAACACAACCCGCAACAAGTATTCCTAATGACCAAGAAAGTTACCAAAATTGGTTGTATCGTATTCCCGGTAAGACATGTAAAGAGGGTGGTCGCGAAGCTTGCTTGCCTGGTACCGATGGTGGACCGGTTACTTGGTTGAATCAAAATCGCTAGACCTATTTTTGTATTGTTTCAAACAATCATAAAATAGATTTAAAGTTGTACAGGAGCTTTTACAGCATTTTCATAGTAGCTTTGGATACCCGCCCCAGGTTGAATACGACTTGCAGTAGGGTCTGTGCTTTGATAAGGGGCTACAAATCCACCTTTCAATGGTTTTTGAGTGGACAAAGACATCTTCTTTCCACAGCGGAATCGTTTTAATGTTTTACCTCGGGTTTGCAAAACAGATTTTACACAAACACCAATTGCTGCAGCCTCTCTTGCAGAAGCAGTATTCTTTACTCCGGGTCGTAGTTTAATAGTCTTGCCGACTTTTTTAATACAACGGCAAAAATCCGCAGCCAATTTATTCTTTCGTGTAGCCATTCTACTTAGACATAATCTTTTCCTTTCTAACCTCAGAGATGGCTACAACGGCATTCAACATTAATAGATTGTCTCGCGTTCGCGATGACCTGTGTGGTATTGAACAATACTACAAACAGTCTGTAGGTCCTGGTGATTATATGGTAACAAACCTTGTTCCCGATGCAAAACAGGTGAATCCTTTGTCTGTAGATCAACTCCTCATTTATCCTCGTGAAGGGTATGGTTTGAATAACAAGTCCATTGATGCTGATTCTATCTTGAGAAATCAACCTGAATTCAAAAACAATCGTTGTATCATTCGTAATCAGGCCCGCCCTTTCATGACTGTACCTTACATGGGTACTGGACGTGGAAATCCTGACGTTGAAAGCTTGCTCTTACACTCTGAACAAGTTCGTCAAGGCAAGGAATGTGGTACGGTTACTGAGGAATTCTTTACTGGACAATATACTCCTTTGATTCCTACCGTGAAGGAAAATATCCAAAATCCCAAGAACTTAGTTCCTGAAGTGGCCGCCAATGGCTGGATTCGTGGAGGTATTCCTTCTCGAAGCTACATCCGCGATGTCAATTGCTAATCATAATATTTCTGATATTTGAGTTTTGTTTCCCAGTGATATCCCCATCGTCCCAGAGGAACAGTAACTTGAGATGTTCGAAACAATTTGAAGAAAAAAGAAATCATGTATGGTATGATTATTGTACCCAAACTTATTCAAATTTCACTTTAATGTATATTCTATAGTATTAGAATGGTAGATTACGGCGCACCCTTAGACCACCCTTTTGAAAAGAAAGAAAACCCCCAGGCTTACGACGAGTTCGCCTATGCCTACACGCATAAGCAAGCTGCCAGACATATTCTTGGTGTCGTAGGTGGAAATGAAGTGTCTTTAATCAAGGGCAATCGTGTGGACCTCGAATCGGATTTGTTTGGCATCACCCGTCCCAACAGTTGGTGCAAAGACAGAAAGCATCTCCCCCCTAAAGTTGGAGAAACACAGATCAAACGAGAGAATCCCAAAGAAGATACCTTTAAAGTCGATGTACGCATGCAACACTTACCTGTCTATCAGATGTGGGCTTACCCTGTTACATTATCTCCCCTTCCTATTGAAAATCAGGTCTGCAAACAGCCTCATAAATATTAATCTCTTATCAGAAGATGACTCAACTAATTCCTGTGAAACAACAATCTATGACACGTCCTAAGTTTGATGACTTTCATCAAGCTGACGACATGCGTATTACATCTTATAGCCTTCGTTATATGATTAATCCTCCTGAAGCTCGTTGTCCTACAAGTTTCCCGGTAGACGTCACAACTCGTATCCAACAATCTGGAGATGGTTGGGTTTCAGGCCAATGGCGTACGGACGTTGAATCTGATTTACGAGGTATCAATCGCATGGGTATTCGTATCAAATGCGATACAAAGCTCTACAATCCAGAAACAAACAGCATGAATAATCGTGGATATGACAATGCACCCGATGAAAGTTTTCCCCAAATTTTTAACCGTTTAACGAATCCTCCTTGTACTCTCCGAGCCACGGGTTGGAATCGTTGGCAGAGTCTACCTCATCAACCGCAACTTACTTTCGAACAACCCTTCGATTATTACATTCCGGCCCGAACTATGGACAAGGAACGTTGTAAGACGCATTAAGTTAAGTCTCCTTAAAAAAGCAACTACTCCTCTATCAGTAGATATGGAAGCGGCTGCCTTATTACTTTTAATTGGAGCAGGATTTGCTGTTGCGAAAACGGCTGGACCTTCCCCGAAACTTGGCAAAGCAGATCCAAGACTTCGCGATAGCCAACTTCTCACGGAAGGATATCAGAATAAACAACTTACTGTCAATCCTGAAAACCCCTTGGACCCTTATGGAAACCCTCGACCTCTCCCTCGTGATAGTGTCTTAATGAATACTCCTAAGGGTGGCACAGCAAGAGGAAATGGTGCTGAACTCGATTTACAATATCGTACCTCTACTGGCCAAACATATCCTTCTGAACCACACCCTGGCCCTTACTATGGAAAACAGACAGATTTTGCAACCATGACTGCTGATTTACCTCTCAGTGGTTCTCCTGTACCTGAAAGTCCAGGGGCAGTCAAGCCTTCTGTAGCTATGAATCCGACGGGTATCGAAAAAAATCCTGATTATGGTTCTGGATTTATTACATCACCCTTGACGGGTGAACGTATGCCTTCTAAGGACTTTACTCACAATAACATGGTTCCTTTCTTTGGTGGTCGTATTAAACAAAACGTTGCAGTTGATACCAATACATCAATTCTTGATGCCTACACAGGTGCAGGAAGCACTGATGTAAGAAAGAAAGAAGTGGAAACTATGTTTAACACTGCCCAAACTCCTTATGGAAACCCGTTTGGAATGGAAGACAATACGGATTTTTTCCAAGAACGTATGTCCTCTGATTTAGGGCAACTTCGTCGTCGTAACAATGAAAGACCCTTTGAGCCAACAAGAGTTGGTAGTGCTGTCGATGAGAAATTTGGTCTTACAGGCAAAGGTGGTTTCCAACAATTGGAAATCAACGAAATCATGATGAAGGCTATGCCGACAACGGAAAAGCTTCGTGTCGCTGATAAACCGAAACTCACCTACAAGCAACCTGTTGTCCCTGGTCAACGTTTCGTCACAGCTGGTCCAGACAATCCTGGTGAAGTTCGTAAGTATAAACCTGATACATTCTACATTGATGAAGCAGGCGAACGTTTTATTGGTGCCTTTGCTGAAGAACACCAAGCGGAAACTGTTCGTCCTATCCAAGTCTATAAGTTCGTCACTCGTCCTGAAACGTCCTCTGAATTTATGGGACCTGCAGCTTCCCAGGAATTCGGTGAAAGCTACGTTTCTGGAGAATATCGTATGCCTATGGCCCAACAGTAT
>JACCDP010017609.1_pt1 | contig 11434 bp, 10 predicted proteins | sample 7445841 | NCBI WGS metagenome assembly JACCDP01 (sample SAMN15323441, study PRJNA562643) | freshwater metagenome | isolation source: river surface water | place: USA:Blue River Watershed | collected 2017-08-17
ATCAGCGGCTCCAGATCATGATGGACCAGAAGCCGGGGTTTGCTGTCACGCCGACGACCAACGACCCGGACGACAAGCGCAAGGCGCAGGCGCAGCAGTTGGCGCTGGAGTACCAGTACGAGCAGCTCCAGATGATCCGTATTGCCCGCGAAGCCGCCTTCTGGGCGCAGACGGACGGCGTCTCCTTCTGGCACCTGTACTGGGATGCCGACCGTGGGCCGTGGGATGAGCGCCTGGGTGAGCGCCCCGGCCAGAAGAAGCCGCTCGGCGACATTGGCTGTCAAACGCTGCGCGTCGAACAGGTGCGCGTCTCTCCCAACGCTACGGCCAGTCAAAAGCCGAATTGGGTCGTCATCCGGGAGGTGATCTCTCGGCAGGAAGCCGCGTACCGCTACGGCGTGTCGGGGCTGGATGCCGCCGATATGTCGCTGGCCACGGGCAACGGCCCGACCTACTCCGGGTCGGAAGGCATTGGTGCATGGGTGCTGACGCAGACGACGATTGGCGAAGGGCAGCGCCTCCGCAACGAGGATGTGACCGAGCGGTTCACGGTCTACCTCGCCCCCCACGCCGATGTGCTGCCGGAAGGCTTGCAGATGGTCGTGGTGGGGAACGAAGTGGTGTTTGGCCCTGCGCCCCTGCTCTGGGGCGTGATCCCCGTGGTGGATGTGCGGGATGGGTCCAGTGACCCGTCGTACTACCCGCGCCCGATCATGGAGCAGTGGATCGACCACCAGATGCGCGTCAATGCGCTGCTGTCCAAGTGGGTCGAGAACATTCGCGTCAATGCGGGTGGCCGCTTCTTGACGCGCCCGAACGCGATTGCCACCGAGACGTTCATGGGCGGCGTGACCTCCATGATCGAAGTCCGTGGCGCGGGCAGCATGGGCGAGTCGATCCAGCCGGTGCAGGGGTTCAGCGTCGGCGCGGATGTGAAGGAAGCCTTGGCGCTGGAACGGCAGGCGTTCGAGAACGCGAGCGGCTGGAACCAGATCAGCCGTGGCCAGACCACCGGCGAATCGGGCCGCGCCATCATTGCCACCCGTGAGCAGTTGGAGCGCGTCTTTTCGCCGGTCATTGCCGCGATGGCGATGGCGTTTACGGACTGGGCCAAGGTGACACTGGCTGGGATGGCCTGGGGCTACGATGTCCCCCGCTCGCTTGGCGCAGTGGGCAAGGGTCGCCCTGATCTGGCCCGCGCCATCAGTGCCACCGACTTTGACGGGCAGAGTGATGTGCGGGTCGAACCGGCGTCGATGATGCCAATGCCGATGGCGTTCCGTCTGTACCTGCTGGACAACTGGCTCCAGACGGGCGTGATCGACCTCAAGGAATACCGCCGCCGCCAGATGTTTGCGATGGCGAAGGATGTCCAGTCCCCCGACGAGGATCAGGAAGCCCGCGCCAAGCGCGTGGCGGATGCGATCCGCATGGGGACGCCTGTGCCGGAAGTCCGGTGGCAGGACAACGAAGCAATCCATCAGGATGTACTGGAGCGGGAGATCCTGCTCCAGGATGACCTGGATCCCCAGATTATCGCGATGGCCCAAGAACGGTGGACCGCCTTGGCCAATCAAGCGATGCAGAAGCAGGGCGGAATGCCTCCGGGCGCTCCGCCTGCGCCGGGGGCTGGCCCCCAAAGCGGACCCGCCGCAGCCAGTGTGCCATCTCTGCCACCGAGCCAGCTACCGCTCGCCGCCAGCAACCCCCCGATTGGGGTCGCCCCGCTGATGCAACAGGCATTGGCTGGCGTCCCTGACGAGGAGGCTGCCGCACGGCAGGCCGATATACTGTCTCGCCAGCAATAAGGAGTTGTGATGCCTGCTCCCGTTGTCGATATCTCGGATGCGATCAATGACGCCGTATCAGCGGCCATGCCTGCGCCCGAGGTGTCACCCCCTGAGCCGACCCCTGAGGCCCCCGTCGCCGAGGAGCCGGACGCACCAGAGGAAGCTGCTGATGCGCCCGTCGAGGAAGAAGCCGACGCGCCTGTAGACGAGACGGCTGACGAAGACGAAGCCCCGTCTGAGGTGGTGTTGCCTGACGGCTTTGTCGCCGTCCCGTCCGTCAGCGAAGGGCTGGCGACCGAGTTCACCCTGCGCGACGAGCATGGGGAAGTCGAAGTCCCGGCGCTGATCGTCGAGTACAAGGCCAACGGCAAGGTCCGACAGGACCGGCTGGATCAGGTCGTCAAGCTGGCACAGTGGGGCGTCTACAATCAGGAGCGCGAACAGAAGCTCCAGACGGAAGTCCAGCAGCAGATCACGCAGTACGAGCAGGCGTTGGCCGAGCGCGAAGCGCAAATGGAACGCCTTTTGTCCGACGAAGAGTACCGCGAGCGGGTGTACGAAGCCTACCTCGCCGAAACGTCTCCCGAGCGTCGGGCTGAACGCGCCGAGCAAGAGATTGCGAACTTGCGTGTGCAGCACGAAATGCAGACTATTAGTCAGAGTGGCGAGCGGTTCTATGACAACGAAGTCGTGCCAGCCATCCGCATGATTACGGATGCACTGCCCACGGTCTCCGTTGAGGAACTGGAAGCCAAGATCGAGATGGCCTTACAGGCGCACGCGGAAGTGGCCCCGAATGGGGTCCCCTATGTCTCCCCGTCACGCTATGACGCCATCCGCAAGTACATCGTCGAGGATCTCGCGTTGTGGGCGCAAGCGGCCCATGTCCGGCGATCTCAGCCAGCGCAGGCCGCGAAGGCCAACGCTGAACTGGAACGGGCACAGGTCGAAGCGCAGAAGGCCAAGCGGATGGTCGGGCAGAAGTTGAAGCCGGTCGGTTCGACGGTGACGACGCAAGACCGACCGAAAGCGGCTGCCAAACCGACGACCGTCGATGATGCCGTGGATAGCGCGTTAAGCTCAATCCTTTCGTCCATCCGTACCTAACATTTCGAGGCCAACATGCCCGCTCCAACAATCATTACCGACAGCGAACTGACGGGGCTGCTGAAGAACGTCTACAGCAAGTTCCGTGAGAATGTCCAGAATCTCGTCACCCCCCTCCTTGCCCAGCTCGACAAGGGCCGTGCCGGTGGCCCGCGCAACATGCGCTGGGGTGGCAACGATGTGTTCTTTGACGTGGTCGTCGGACGCCCGTCTGGCGCAACGTTCTCGCAGCTTGGCTACTTCCCGCCCGACACGACTGCACAGGAAGTGCAGGGTCGCGCTGCGGTCGTTCGTGCGTACACGACCCGTCAGGTAGACGGTCTGGCGTTTGTCGGCACCCAGAGCAAGGACGCGGCCTTTACGACCATCGCCAAGAAGACGATGGAGGAAATCAAGGAAGCGTCCACGATCCTGATGCAGCAGGCGCTCCACAACAAGCCGGACGGCGTGGTCGCCCTGTCCAGCGGCGTGATGGCCAACGCCAACACGCTGGTCGCCATCTCGCCCTACGGCATTGCCGGAGCGGGTCAGGGCAACCTGCTCCTCTCGGTTGGCGACTTTATCGCGGTGCTGGACACGTCAGCGGCGAACGCCGTGCTGGGTCGTGCAAAGATTTCCAGCATTGCCGTGAGCGGTGATACCGCTACGCTGACGCTGGCTGGCGCGGGCATTACCGGTTTTGCGACGGTGGCGGCAAGCGACAAGATCGTGAAGGCGACCGAGTCGGATACCTCGTTTACGTTTGCGATGAACGGGCTGGTCAACATCACGAACCGCAGTAACAGCTACACCTCGCTGCACGGCATTGATGCGGCCACCTATTCGATCTGGGATGCCACGCGCATGGTGGCGGGCACGGATACGCCGGATGTGAACCAGCCGACTGAGTCGGACATCTGGGATCTGATCCAGCGCATCGCGGGCCGTAGCGGCAAGGACGCGATGACCCGTCCGAAGGACTTCCTGATGCTCACGACTCCGGGCGTGGCCAAGAAGCTCATGGAGTCGATGGTCGGCCAGCGCCGGTTCACGGCGGGCGAGTTTGCCACCACGATCAAGGGCGGTTACAAGGCCATTGAAGTGTGCGGCATTCCGTGCGTGACGGACTACTACGTTCCGGCTGGCACGATCTATCTCCTCCATATCCCCTCGCTCGCGTGGGTGGATGCGAAGGACTGGGGCTTCGTGGAGTTCGAGGGGGCGGGTCCGTGGCGCTGGTTGCAGGGTCGCGATGCGTTTGAGACGACCTACGGCTGGTACGGCAATCTTGCCTGCTTGGCTCGTAACGCGCACGGCAGCATCACGAACTACACCGACACGGTGCGTTACTCGCACATCTGATAACGTGATGGGGGTGGCTAATGATAGCCATCCCCACACACGTTTCCTCTGAACGGAGACTCGCATGAGCGTAGGCAACATTTTTGCGCCAACGCCGGGACGGTTGGGGACGCTACCCAACCTGATGGTTGGTCGCTGTGATGCGGCGATTGGCAACACCACCACGACGATCTACAACTTCGGGAGCCATCCGGCGGTGTGCCAGATCAATCGGGCCGTCGTGTCAGCGGCCACGGTTCCGGCATCCACCAGCGGGACGATCCTCGGCGTGTTGCAGAAGTACGATGCGTCGGAAAACACGGCGGTGCCGTTGACGGGCAACGTCGATCTGGAGGCGCTGACGGCGCATGAAGGCACGGCGGTCGCCCTGCTTTCTACGCTGACGGACGCGCAGAAGACGCTGGACGCGGGCGACACGGTGCGCTTTGCCGTGACGACCAACAACACCGTGACGACGGCAGCCGTCGATCTCATGGTGAACGTCGAGCTGCTGGTGCAGGCGTGAGCGGGGTTACCCTGCTCAATGCGTTAGGTCGTCCTGAGCCGTCGCCGGAAGTGTCGCGGCGGCTCACGGCGATCCACTCGGGACTCTCGTTGCGCTGGATGGCAGGCAACGGGGAACACTGGGCCATTTGCATGACATGGCCGTCCGAAGACGCCCGCTGGCGATACGTGCAGCAGGGGCTGACCCACCCGAGTGACACCTTTGACATCATCGGGTATCTCCCGATGACATGCGGCCCGGACGAAGCGGCCCCGTATCTGGAGCGCACGTTCCGCACGTTCCCCCGCGAAGACATCCAGCGGATGTCGGACGCGATGGAGAACTGGAATACTGGCAATATTCAGCAGGCGCTGGATACGGCCATTGGCGAGGTGCTGGATCGGTCGGACCCGTCCAGTGTCATGGATGCGCCTCGCAAGCGTGGGCGTCCTCGTAAGGTCAGCTAACGTGCGTCTTTCGTCTTTAGCGTAGGAGCGGGTATGCCCAGCGTCAGTGTCGCCACTTTGATTGAACAGACCCGCGAGTACATGGACGCGGTCGGCTCGACCCGCTGGTCTGACACGGCGATCCGTACCGCGCTGTCGCAGTCCTACGACGAAGAGTGGTCGAACATCCTCAACGCCGCCCCGTATTACACGTTTCAGCAGTTGAGCGTGACGACGGACGCCAACGGGCAGATCCCGTTCTCGGCGCTGAATACGGGCGGCGGTGATAGCCAGCAGAACTTCTATCGCATCCTGTCGGTCAGTGACGGCAACGTCCTGTACGACGAGACACAGTTTCAGTACGTCCCGCTGGCGACGACGACGAACTACCTGCCGACCTACCCCAGGATGTACTACCTGGTGGGCGAGGCGCTCCAGGTCCTGCCGGTTGGATCGGGCGTCAGCCTGTATGTCGCGGTCAACTACAAGCCCACCTCGCTGAACGATCTGTCGTCCACGGCGGCGACGATCACGTTCCCGGCCAACAGTGAGGCGATTGTCGTGTCGTCGGCAGCGGCCAAGCTGCTGCTCAAGGGCGGGGCCGAAGTTGGCGCAGCCAACAACTTCCGCTCGCTGGCGAACGAAGAGCGCCAGACGCTGCTGGACGATCTCCGCCGCCGCACGATCAACCCGACGCGGATGGCGTACCCCGACCAGAAGTATGACTGGAGCGGCGGCTGATGGCGGAGCGGCTCCAAGACCAGCAGCCCAAGATGGACGGCGGGCTGAATGATGTCTCGGACGACATCGCGCTCCTGCCCAACCAGTTGCGTCGAGCGATTAACGCCCGTTTGACGGATTACGGCGCGGCCACCAAGCGGGGCGGGACTCGGCGCGTCTCGACTGCTGTCGCGTCTGCCAACCCCGTGACCAACGGGTTCACGTGGACGAAGGATACCGGCTCGCCGGAGATCCTGACAATTAGCAACGGGACGCTGTATACCACCACCTACGGCGCGTTCCCGTGGACATGGACGGCCAGAACGGGGGTGTTGTCCACCACGGCGTATCCGACGTTTGCCAAGTTCCGCGACGGGACGGTGAACGATGTCGTGTACATCGCCGATGGCGGGTTGCTCAACAAGTGGAACGGCACCACGCTGACCACGAACATCGCCAACACGGAAGCGGTCGAGAGCATCACGGTCCACAACGAACGGTTGTGGGGCGTGGGGAGTGCGACTTACCCGGACAGCGTGTTCTACTCGGACCTGAACAACGGCGACTCGCTGGGCAACGGCGCGTCGGGTGGCGGGCAGATCATCGTCCGCACCTTCAGCGACGAAGTGCTGGTGGGGCTGGCCTCGGTCAACACCTCGCTCTTGCTCTTTCATCGGCGCGGGATCTCGCGCATCACCGGCTACGGGCAGGACGATCTGACGGTCGCCCCCCAGGCCGTGACCGCCGACGTCGGCACCATCGCTCCTGGTAGCATCGTGGCGTCTGGCAACGTGGCGTTCTTTGTCAGTGAGCGCGGGCTGTACCGCTGCAACGAAGCGGAAGTGGCAGCGGTTGGCACCGCCGAGACGCCCGACCCGCTGCTCCCGATCATTCGCCAGTTGACTGATGCGGACTTTGACAAGATCCGCGCCGTGCTGAATCGGGCCACGAAGGAACTGTGGATCACGATCCCCACCTTCGGCTGCTTTGTGTACCACACCGTGCTGAACGCATGGACCGGCCCGTGGGACGGCGGCTATGTGTCTCCGGCCACCACGGCGCTCTTCGAGACGCTGAACGCCGATGGGCTGCCGGTGGTGCTCAAGGGCGATGCGTCGGGCTGGGTGACGCTCTGCGATGCGCCGGGGGTCTTCCTTGACAATGTCGCGGCAGACGGCACGGGTGGGGAGATTTACGCGCTGACGTTGCAACTGCATCGCCTGTATTGCAACGATGATGCGTTGGCCAAGTCGTTGCGCTTTGGCTACCTGACCGCCCAGTTGCGTGGCTCCAGCCAGACCCGTGTCGAGTGGAACACGGGCGAGTCCTATGGCTCATGGTCGTTGCCGCCCTCCACGGACGAAGCGTGGGGTGGCACGGGTACGGTCTGGGGCACGGGTGTATGGGGTGGCTCTGGCAGCCGCTCGTATCGTATTCAGATGGGTGGCACGGGCTACTACGTCGATGTCAGCGTGATCGACTCTGGCGCGGCCTTGCCCATCTTCTCGCGCTTTACCTTGGAAGCGTTTGCCCTGAGTCGGAGATAAACGATGGCGACGACCGTTGGACAACACAGCGTGGCGGCGTTTACCAGCCCCATCAACGGCACGACGCCGATTGATGCGAACACCGTCCGCAGCAACGACAACACCGTCCGGTTGGCGTATGTCGATCATGACGCCGACACGGGCATCCATGTTCAGTCTTCAACCCTCGCGTCTCGCCCGATTGCGGGGACCGCAGGCCGGAAGTGGATTACCGAAGACTCGGGCGTCTACACGCTCTGGTTTGACGATGGCGTGAACTGGCATCCCGTCTCCAGCGAAGCCGTGGCGCTGACGGTCCTCTGCACCACCGCGCTGAACAAGGGCGATGTGGTGAAGATCGTCGGCTGGAACAACGGGCAGGATCTGCCGGAAGTGGCGAAGGTGGCCAGCAGCAGCGACATCGCGTTTGCCGTGATGACCGCCAACGCGACCATCAACACGATGGGCTACGCGATCAACACGGGCACGTTGCAGGACATCGACACGGCGGCGTTTGCCGTGGGCAATATCCTGTATCCCAACACGACGGGTGGGTTCACGACGACCAAGCCGACCTCGGGCGTCTATCAGCCCGTGGCGTTCGTGCTTCGCGCTAACGCGACGAACGGCGTGGTCTATGTCGAGTTCAGCGCCCCGCGCATCGTGGAAGCGTCCACGAACACGGCGTCCACGGTGGTGTTGCGCGATGGGTCGGGCAACTTCTCAGCGGGCACGATTACCGCCAACCTGACGGGCAACATTACCGGCACGGCTCCCGCTGGCACGCTGACCGGCACCACGCTGGCCAGCAATGTCGTGTCGTCGTCGCTGACCAGTGTCGGGACGCTCTCGACGCTGGCGGTGAGCGGCAACCTGACGGTGGATACGACGACCCTTACGGTAGACGCGACCAATAACCGTGTCGGCATTGGGACGGCTACGCCGGGAGCGGCGCTGGATGTGGCGAGTGGGATTTCGCGCTTTGGCGGAACGGGTGGCGTTCACGCGGCCATCGGCAATGCGTTCCTTGCTGGACAGGCGGAACTGTACACGCTCACTACGACTCCGTTCGGCATCGGTACGGCGGGCACACAGCCGCTGCGCTTGTATACGGACTCGACGCTTCGTGCCACGTTGGATACCTCTGGCAACCTCGGGCTTGGGGTTGTGCCGAGTGCGTGGAGCGGGTTCCGTGCGATGGAGTTCTCAGCGGTCGCTATTGGCGAACTTGGGTATCTCCGCAACGCCTACTGGAACGGCACCTCGTACATCTATCGCGCCACCGCAGCAGCGTCGCACTATCAGCTTGCCAGCACGGGCGAACATGCGTGGTTCAACGCGGCCTCTGGTACGGCGGGGAACGCGATCACGTTTACGCAGCGCATGACGTTGGATACGGCTGGCAACCTTGGTCTTGCCGCAACGCCCAACGCATCGTGGGGCAGCAACTTCCGAGCGATGCAGTACGGCACATGGGGCAGCGTCTCCCGTCACGGGTCGAACGGATGGATGTCCGTCGCCAATAACGTGTACTGGGACAGCACCGATACTGCTCGGTACACGGGCAACTTCAACGCCACATGGTACTTGCAGCGTCTTGACGGCCAGCATCAGTGGTACAATGCGGCTTCTGGGACGGCTGGCAACGCGATCTCATGGGTGCAAGCGATGACTCTGGATGGCTCTGGCAACCTTGGTGTTGGCCAGACCCCCGTGTATCGACTTGACGTAACCATTGGGGCTGGTTCTGGCAACATCCTTCGTGTCGGTCAATCCGCTATATCCAACGGCTACACGATCACGACGAACGGCACGGCGCTGACCCATGCGTGGGCGAACGCTGGCAGTAATGCCATGACGTTGGATACGGCTGGCAATCTCGGCCTTGGTGTCACGCCGAGCACGTGGGGCGTCGGCAAGGCAATCGAGATTAATAGCGTTGGCAACGCGATATGGGCTCCTCAAACGTCCGATCTTCGCCTGCTGACCACTGCGCGTTACGATGGTAGCGTGTATCGCTACACAAGCTCAGGAAATCCTGCGGCTGCATACTTTCTAAACGGAAGCGCGGCAGGTGGGCACATTTGGTACAACGCACCCTCCGGCACAGCCGGTAACGCCATCACGTTCACGCAGGCGATGACGCTGGATGCCAGTGGGAACCTTGGCATTGGCACACCCACGCCCACGCGAAGGCTCTCTGTCGTTGGTGCAGCCGTCCCCACCTATATCAACATCGGGTCTGGCGATAACACGTCGCTTGTTGGGTTGCTGCTTGGCGGCACAACGAATCCGTCAAACGGACAGGTGCTGTACGACAACAGCAACAACTCCATGCAGTTGTTCACCAGCGGTACGGAACGCGCCCGCATTGATTCCGCTGGCAACTTGCTAGTCGGCATGACCGCAATCGCCACCTCCAGCGCCAAGACGCTGCACCTTGCAAACGCCACAGTCCCCACCGCTAACCCAACGGGCGGCGGCGTGTTGTACGTCGAAGCGGGCGCACTCAAGTACCGTGGATCATCAGGCACTATCACGACCATCGCTAACGCTTAAGGAGCGCATCACATGCCTACCCCTGTCACCATCTCGACCGCCGTCATCAACTACACCAGCGGCACCACCGACTGCCAGTGCAGCATCGAAACGACGGTGCTGTCCATCGGCACGACCTACGTCGGCACGAGCGTGTCGCTCCAGTCGTCGGACCTTGCGCCCGACTGGACGGACGCCGACCTGTGTGCGGCGGTCGCTACGGCGCTGAACGTGCCCGTCGCGGATGTCAGCGTGGCCGTTGCGCCGACGGTGTAAGCTCCCGTGAGCACCGTCCCCCGCCACACGATCAAGACGTTCACCGCCCCGGTCAACACGAGCGCCGGGACGGTGGACGCCAACATCGTGCGGACCAACGACAACATCACGGGCGTGGCGTTCAACGCCCACGATGCCGACGCGACGATCCATGTGCAGTCGTCCACGCTGGCCAGCCGTCCAGCGGCAGGCGTGGCGGGTCGCCTGTGGGCCACGACGAACACGGGCGAAGTGACGTGGTGGTACGACACCGGCTCGGCGTGGGTGGCGTTCGGCTATCTCCGTGCCTTGGCGTCCGGGCTGTCCTCGCCCGTCACGCTGCCCAACGGGGCGGGGGCGGCGACGGGCACCCTGACCAACGCGCCGGTCGCAGGCAACCCGACCAAGTGGATCACCATTAACGACAACGGCACCACGCGCTACATCCCGGCGTGGTAGGAGCAGCGATGCCCAAGAAAGTCGCGTTCTGGCGGAAGCCCGCCCCAAAGGACGAGAAGCCTACAAAGCTCTCCCCGAAGGCCAAGGCCAGCGCCAAGGCCAGTGCGAAGGCGGCAGGACGGCCGTATCCGAATCTCGTGGATTCGGTCGCTGCCTTGCGCCGGGAGAAGAAGTGAAACAGTGCAATGGCTGCAAATCGACAAAAGAAGCAACCGCCTTTTGGAAAGGGCAGTCGCTTTGCATTGCCTGCTCTAAAGACCGTCAGAAGTCTCGTTGGGAAAGTCGTTCGCCAAAGAAGCGACTGGAGCAACATTTGAAGTACAAGTACGGGGTAACGCATCAGGAGTTTATGGACGCATGGAACAGCCAAGGCGGAGAATGCTCCATATGCTTTGATAAGCTGCCAGACCTTATGCAGTACAAAAACCGCCGCAGGGGGTATGCCATTGACCACAACCATGAAACAGGAAAGTTCCGTGGCATACTGTGCCTGAGGTGCAATTCTCTTTTGGGCATGGCAAGGGAATCTTCAAGGATCCTCGCAAGCGCCATTGGCTACCTAGAGAAAAACGGCTCCTACGAGAACATTCTCGTGGATAACGCCGCCGCCGCTCGAAAGTCCGCTCGAAAGTCCTCCTCGTACTAAATTACGGGGAGCCTTCTGTCCCTCTTTCCCTCTCTGTTATGTCGATGACGAAGCCCGTTGGCCCCGCCGTGCAAGTCCTGATCAACCAGATCCTGTCGCGCTTCAATGCCGAGGTCGAGCAG
>JACCDP011098344.1_pt1 | contig 11434 bp, 7 predicted proteins | sample 7445841 | NCBI WGS metagenome assembly JACCDP01 (sample SAMN15323441, study PRJNA562643) | freshwater metagenome | isolation source: river surface water | place: USA:Blue River Watershed | collected 2017-08-17
CGGCGCTCGCCGAGCCTGGCTCGGCGCCGCCTGCGGCGGACGCGTCCTCCCCACGCGCGCCGCTCGAGGCCCCGTTGGGGCCAACCGCGGCCGCGTGCCCGCAACGCCCCGGCCCTCACGGCGTCGGAGCGACCTCCGCGACGATGACCCAGTCCTCGCCCCAGAGCTGCGGTCCCGCGTCGAGCGCGCGGCCGCGGACCTCCTCGATGGAGGCCTCCATCGCGGCGGCGAGCGCGGGGTCCCGGAACCACCGCAGCTTCGCGCGCGCCACGTCGAGCTGGCCGTTCACGAAGCGGGCGCCGATGCGGTTGGGGAAGCGCGCCACGTCGCGCACGCGGTAGCCGCTCTCCTCCAGCCACCCGACGACGCGCGTCGCCGGGTACTCCCGGTAGGTGCGGTGTCCCGCGAGCAGGATGCACGCGTCACGGACCCGACAGACCTCGTCGAGCACCGAGCCGTCGCGCGGCTGGGGCTCCAACCCCACGAGGTACACCTGACCCGCGCAATGGGGGCGCAGGCGACGCAGGAACTCGTACTGGAAATACGGCGCGTGCCCGTCGATCGCGCCGATGACGTAGTCCACCAGCACCTGATCGAAGACCTCTCCGTGCAGCAGCGCCGGGTCGGTCCACTGCCCGACGACCACCCGCGCGTCGACACCGAGCGCACGCAGCCCCTCGATTCGCCAGGTCTCCACCGTCACGGCGGTGCGGGACACGGCGGGGAGGGTCCCCAGCCACGACAGGCTGTGGTCGCCCGTGCCGGCGTCGAGCACCCTCCCCCACACCGGCCCGTTGGCGCGCTCGAGGTACGCGAAGAGCGCGTCCTCCCGCCTCAGGGGAGGCACAGACGTACCGCCTTCTTCTTGCCCACCCGCACGAGGCCCGGCACGGTCACGTCGACCGCGGGGTCGCTCACGCGCACGCCATCGAGGCTCACGCCGCCCTGCGCGACCAACCGGCGCCCCTCGCCGCGACTCGCCGTCAGGCCCGCCGCGACCAGAATGTCCAGCAGCGGGGCCGGCAGCGCGTGCGCCAGTTCCGGGGTGTCCTCGGTGCTGCCTCCCTGGGCCGCGGCCCGCGCGGCCGCGTCCGCCGCCTCGGCGGCCTCGCGCCCGTGCACGACCGCCGTCGCCTCACGTGCGAGCACCCTCTTGGCCTCGCGGATGTCCCCCGCGACGAGCGCGTCGATCTCGTCGAGCGGAAGGAACGTGAACAGCTTCAGGAAACGCTCCACGTCGCGATCATCGCAGTTGTACCAGAACTGCCGGTAGTCGAACGGAGCGGTACGCGCGGCGGAGAGCCACACCGCGCCCGCGGCGGTCTTGCCCATCTTCGCGCCGCTCGCCGTCGTCAGGAGCGGCAGCGTGAGGCCGAAGGCCTCCGCACCTTCCAGGCGTCGCACGAGGTCGATGCCGCTGACGATGTTGAACCACTGGTCCTGCCCGCCCACCTGCAAGGTGCAGCCGTAGCGACGGAACAGCTCGACAAAGTCGTAGCTCTGCAAGAGCGCGTAGTTGAACTCAAGGAACGACAGCCCGTGGTTGCGCTCCAGGCGCTGCTTCACGCTCTCGGCGGTGAGCATGCGGTTGACGCTGAAATGCCGCCCGATGTCGCGGAGGAACGCGATGTAGCCGAGCCCCATCAGCCACTCGGCGTTGTCGACGAGGCGCCCGTCGCAGAACCGCGCGATCTGCTCCCGGATCGCGGCCTTGTTCGCGTCGATGCGCGTGGTGTCGAGCAGGTCGCGGCTCTCGTCGCGCCCGGAGGGGTCGCCGACCATCGCGGTGCCGCCGCCGACCACGGCGATGGGATCGTGACCCGCCCGCGCGAGGTGCGTCATGAGCATGAGCGGCAGCAGGTGCCCGACGTGCAGGCTGTCCGCGGTCGGGTCGAAGCCACAGTAGAACGTGACCGGACCCGCGTCCATGCGCGCGCGGATCGCGGCCTCGTCGGTGAGCTGGTGCAGGAAGCCGCGGGCCCGGAGCTGGTCGATGACGTGCATGGGGCGCGGGTTATCCGCGCCGCCGCCGTCGCGCGAGCAGGCCGAGCGGGAGCAGCATCCAGGCGGACGCCTCCTCGCCGTCGCGGCCGCAGCAGCCACCGGAGCCGTCCGTCTCCGCGGGCCCCGCCTGACGCGCAAGCGGCGTCGTGGCGTTGCCGGTGTTCTGCGGGTCGTGGTGGATGCCCGCCCAGCCGATGTCCTGGTCCGCGCGCCCACGGGTGCGCCACGCGAAGAGGTTCCCCTCGCGGGTGCTCACGACGACCTCGACGTAGCCGTCGCCGTCGATGTCGCCGGTCGCCGGGCTGCCGAGGATCCAGTTGCCCGTGAACTTCGGCCAGCCCTCGGCCTCGTTGCCGCGCGCGTCCCACGCGTGGAGCAGGTAGCCGGCGCTGCCCATGATCGCCTCGGCGCGGCCGTCCCCCGTCACGTCCGCCACGCCCGGCGCGACGAGGAACTGCAGGTCCTCGACCTGGCGCGGCCAGCCGGGCAGCATCGCGCCGGTGGCGCCGTCCCAGGCGGCCACGACGTTGTGCCAATCGAGTGCCGTCGGGAGCGCGAGGGCCACGAGGTAGTAGGTGCCCGCGCCGCCGATCACGTAGTCGGGCACGCCGTCGCCGGTGAGGTCGCCGAAGGACGGGTTGTTCGTCATCTGCACGAAGCTCGGCTCCGTGACGTTCGAGTCGGTGCCGTAGCCGCTCATGACGTAGGCGAGGTCCCGCGCGACCGCGGTGTCGTGGTGGTAGAGCGGCGAGCGTCCCAGCATCGTCGGGCTCGCGATCTCGAGATCGCCGTCCCGGTCGATGTCCGCGAACGCCATCGATCCGGGGTGGCCGTCCCCGACGACCGGCAGCAGCCCCGCCTGGTTGATGAGGCCGCTCTCCCGGAGCGGCCAGCCGGGCTCCATCGTCCCGGACATCGCGTCGATCAGGTAGCTGATGCTCTCCCGCCCGCCGGACACCGTCTCGTTCGACCCGACGCCGATCTCGACGGCGCCGTCCCCGTCGACGTCTCCGACGGTCGGGGAGTTGATGATGCGGGCACCCTCGACGCCGCAGATCGTCGCGTCGCAGAGCTCCACCGGGTACGGGCCCCACGGCTGACCTGCGGCGTCCCACACGTACAGCCGCTGGTCCAGCCCGGCGGCGAGCACCTCCAGAACGCCGTCCCCGTCGAGGTCGTAGAGAGTCGGCGCGCCGTAGATTCCCTCGTCCCAGCCGTTGCGCGCACCGAAGGTCTCCGGCGCACGACCCAGGATCGCCACCGGGAACCCGTCGACGACGCTGCCGTCCGCGTGCCATGCGTAGACGTTGCCCTCGACGCCCGCGGCCACCACTTCGGGGACGCCGTCGCCCTCGAGGTCGCCCACCGCCGCCGTCGCCAGGATGGCCTCGTGGAGCTCGGAGACGCCCGGGAGCGCGAGCTGCGTGCGCCACAGGCGGGACAGGCCGGTGCGCACCGGGAAGCCGGCCACCTCGTGGCCCTGCCCGTCGAAGGCGTGCACGAAGCCCGCCGCGTCGGCGATCACGATCTCGAAGATGCCGTCGTCGTCGAGGTCCGCGAGCACCGGGCTGCTCTCGGCGGAGGCCGGGAGGGCCAGCGGGAAGGCGTCGAGCATGTCCGGGTCGTGGCGGACGAAGAACGTCTCCTGGTACGTCGCCGCGACCCCGGCGGAGTCCGTCGCGCGCAGCCGCACCGTGACGGCGCCGCCCATGACACGGTCAACGCGCTGCACGAGCGTCTCCCCGACCGTCGCGTCCCCGGGCGCGCGCGTGTCGAGCGAGGCGAGGTCGAGCTGCGCGAACGTCCCCGCGAAGGCCTCCGTGAGCGTTCCCCGCTTCAGCTCGCGCCACGAGGTCGGGGTCGCGCCGATGCCCACGTCGAGCACGTAGTCGACGGACTGTGCCCGCGGGAAGCGGATCGTGCCCGCGATGTCCACGGGCCCGCGCGACGGGTCCAAGGTCACCAGCCAGCCCGGCGAGGTGAGGTCGAGCATCGGCGGAATGCGCCCCGCGGCGACCGCGTCCACGGCCTTGCCGATGTCGAGTCGGCCGTAGCCGTAGAACGTGTCCCACCCCTCCGCCGAGGGGTACGTGTTCGCTTGCGCCACGTCCTCCGGCGGGAGCGCGATGTCCGTCGCCGTCGTGACGAGCAGCTGGTAGACCTCGTCGGACTCCAGCACCAGCCCGTTGGCCCGAGCGGCCGACTTCACGAGCCCGACGGCACCGGTGGTGATCGCCGTCGCGCCGGTCGCGCAGGCCGGGCTGTCGGCGACGAGCACGGAGCGCGGACCGTAGTTGTTGCAGTTGAAGAAGTTGAAGTAGCTGTACGTGCCGGCGTTCTCGTCGGCGCTGTCCGCGCGGATGCTGTGCACGAACAGCACCCCGTCGTGCAGGGCCGGAAAGTTGGCGTGGTAGGCGTTCTCGTCGCCCGCCGCCCCCGCGATCGACATGCCGTTGGCACGCGCCCAGGCCGCCGCTTCCGTCATCGTCGCGGGGTTCGTGAGGGCACCCACCGACAGGTTGAACGCCGCCGCGCCGCGGTCGGCCGCGTACAGGAGCGCCATGGCCGCGCGGCTTCCGTCGGTGACGAAGGTGTCCCCGATGCGGATCGGCAGCACGGCGCAGTTCGGGCAGACGCCGATGGCGCCGCCGTCCCCGCCCTCGGAGGCCATGTCCTCCACGACCCCGCCGCCGTGGTTGCCGAAGTCCCCCTCGAACGAGGCGTACGGGTCGTTGTCGTCCGAGAAGAAGTCCCACCCGGCGATGTCGTCCACCAGCCCGTTGTCGTCGTCGTCGACCCCGTCGCTGAACGCGGCGAGCAGATCGGACGGGTCCAGCGCGTCGGCGGCGGACGGGTGTCCCGCGGCCGGGTCCACGCGCGGATCCTCCGCCCAGTCCTGGATGTTGAAGATGCCGTTCCCGTCGAGGTCGGAGCCGGCGACGGCGGTGCCGTCCGCGTGCTGCGGCACGGGCAACTCCGCGGCGTTGAGCGCGATCTTGTTGCGGTAGTCGGCGTCGCCCCATTCGATCCCGGAATCCGCCACCGCCAGCAGCACGCCCCAGTCGCCCGCGGTCACGCGCCACGCGCGATCGTTGCGGTTTCCGCTGCCCGTGGCGAGCTCCTCCGGGCGGACGGAGTCGCGCGAACCCGCGGGGATGTAGCTGATCTGCCACCAGGATTCCCGAAGGTCGGGCGGACACAGATCCGGCCGATCGACCTCCCCGCATTGCGGGTAGGTGGGCATGGGCAGCTGCGCGAGCACGTCGGGGAGGAGGAGGAGCGCGAGAACGGTCGTCATGCGGGCGCCTAACGCGGGGGGACTTGCACGCGCGCGGCGGGCCCTGTACGACGATGCGATGAAGTTCCGCATCGTGCACACCTTCCCCTGCGCGGCCGCGACCTACCGGGAGGTCTCGGACCGACCCGACGTCGAGGCGGCCCTGGCGGCCGCGGCGGACGTCACCATGGAGCCGCTCGGCACGGAGCAGCGTGGGGCCACGCGCATCACCCGCACCCGCGTGCGACCGAACCGCCCGCTCCCCCCGCTCGTGCAGAAGGCCCTCGGCGCCGACCGGTTCTCGTACGTGCAGGAGACCACCCGCGACGACGCCACCCTCGCGACGCGCTGGGCGGTGCTGCCCGACGTCCTCGCCGACCGCATCACCTGCGGCGGCACCGCGAGCGTGCGGGACCTCCCCGGCGGGCGCTGCGAACGCGTGATCGAGGGGGAGATCTCCGTGCGTGTCACGCTCGTCGGCGGCACCATCGAGAAGGCCGTCGTGGAGGAGCTCGAGCGCAGCTACGCGCGTGGCGCCGAGGTCATCAGCCGCCACGTGCAGGCCGTGTAGGCGGCGCGATGCAGCTCTCCGAACTCGTCCGCCTCTCGCTCGCGGAGGACCTCGGCCCGGGCGACGTGACCACGCGCGCCACCGTCGATCCCGCCGCCCGCGGACGCGCGCGGGTGATCGCGAAGCAGCCGCTGGTCGTGTGCGGCCAGGCGCCCGCCGCGGAGGTGTTCGCGCAACTCGGCGCGCGGTGGGAGCCCGTCGTCGACGACGGCGCGGCCCGCGACCCCGGCGAGGAGGTCGGCTACGCCGAGGGCCCGCTCGCGGCGCTGCTGGCGGGCGAGCGCTGCGCCCTGAACTTCCTCATGCGCCTCTCCGGGATCGCCACGCACGTCCGCGACTGCGTCGCCGGCATCGATGGAATCGACGTGCTCGACACCCGCAAGACCACCCCGCTGCACCGTGCGCTCGAGAAACATGCAGTCCGGTGCGGCGGCGCACGGAACCACCGCTTCGGCCTCTTCGACGGGGTGATGATCAAGGACAACCACATCGTCGCTGCGGGGGGCATCGCCACGGCCGTCGCGCGCGCGCGCGCGTCGGTCCACCCGCTCCTGCGCATCGAAGTGGAGGTCGAGACCCTCGACGAGCTGCGTCAGGCACTCGACGCCGGTGGCGACGTGATCCTGCTCGACAACATGGACGACGCCACGCTGCGGGACGCGGTCGCCCTCGCCGCCGGCCGCGCGCGCCTCGAGGCGAGCGGCAACATGACCGCGACACGGCTGCGCGGTCTCGTCGGGATGGGCATCGACCAGGTGAGCATGGGCGGACTCATCCATCAGGCGCGGTGGGCGGACCTGAGCATGCGCATCCTGCCCGGTTAGCGTCCTGACCATGTCCACGGCGTTTCCGTTCCTTCCCATGACCCGTGAGGAGGCCGGACCCGAGCCCCTCGACGTCATCCTCGTGACCGGCGACGCCTACGTCGACCACAACAGCTTCGGGGTGGCCCTGATCGGCCGATGGCTGGAGGCCCACGGCTTCCGGGTCGGGGTGATCGCGCAGCCGCGGTGGGATTCGCCCGCGGACTTCCAGGCGCTCGGGCGACCGCGCCTGTTCTTCGGTGTGACCAGCGGGAACATGGATTCCATGGTCAATCACTACACCGCGGCGCGGCGCATCCGGAACGACGACGCCTACAGCCCCGGCGGCCGCGCGGGCCTGCGGCCGGACCGGGCGTGCATCGGCTACGCGAGCCGCTGCAAGCAGGCCTACCCCGGCATCCCGGTGGTGCTGGGCGGCATTGAGGCCAGCCTCCGGCGCCTCGCGCACTACGACTACTGGCAGGACAAGATGCGTCGGAGCATCCTGCTCGACGCCAAGGCGGACCTGCTGCTGCACGGCATGGCGGAGCGCAGCATCGTCGCAATCGCGCGGATCCTCGCACGGGGCGGAACGCTCGCCGAGTGCCGCGAGCTCCCGGGGACGGCCTGGGCGCCCGGTCGCACGACCGCGCTTCCCGACCGGCCGCACGTGGAGGTCCCCTCCTACGAGTCCGTCGCCGCCGATCCGATCGCGTTCAACCAGCTCACCCTCGCGATGTACCGCGAGAGCAACCCGCATTGCGGCGCGGCCCTGTTGCAACGGCACGGCGACCGCGCGGTGTGGTGCAACCCGCCGGACGTCCCGCTCACCACCGACGAGCTCGACCGCCTCTACGAGCTGCCGTACGCGAACGCGCCGCACCCGTGCTACCGCGAGCCGATCCCGGCCTTCGAGAGCATCCGCGGGAGCGTCACCGTCAACCGCGGGTGCAGCGGCGGGTGCAGCTTCTGCGCGCTCACGCTGCACCAGGGCAAGGACGTCGTGAGCCGCAGCCACGAGAGCGTCGTCCGCGAGGTCCGCACGCTCACCGCGACGAAGGGCTTCAACGGCGTCGTCTCGGACCTCGGCGGGCCCACGGCCAACATGTTCCACATGCGATGCATGAGCGAGGAGGCCAACAAGGTCTGCCGTCGCGTGAGCTGCCTGCATCCGGTGCGCTGCAAGCACTACGGCACCGACCACGGCGCGTACAAGGCGCTGTTGCGCGAGGTCCGCACGCTGCCCGGCGTGAAGCGGGTGTTCGTCAACTCCGGCCTCCGCTACGACCTCGCCGCACTCGACGACGACTTCGTCGAGGAGATCGCCCGCCACCACGTCAGCGGCACGCTCACCACGGCGCCGGAGCACGTCTCGGCGCAGTCGCTTCACTTCATGCGCAAGCCGGACATCACGCACTTCGCGCGTTTCATGGAGCGCTTCCGCAAGGCGAGCGACGAAGCCGGAAAGAAGCAGCTCATCGTCCCCTACTTCCAGTGCGCGCACCCCGGCACCGGCCCGGACGAGGCCATCGAGCTCGCGATGTACATGAAGCGCAACCAGCTGGTGTGCCGGCAGGTCCAGATGTTCATGCCGACCCCCGGCACGCTGAGCACGGCGATGTACGTCAGCGGCGTCGACCCGTACACGAAGCGCCCGGTCCACGTGGCGCGCGGCCACAAGGAGCGCGCCCGCCAGCGCAGCCTGCTGTTCTGGTGGAAGCAGGAGGAATGGCCCGCGATCCGCGAGGCGCTGATCGCCTGGAACCGCCGCGACCTCATCGGCCACGGCCCCGACTGCCTCGTGCCGCCGGGTCCCGCGCGCGCGGGGTGGATGCGCGGCGCGCGACCGAACGAGCCGGTCGTCGGCGCGATGGGCATGCAGGTGGAACGCGCCTCCCGCGAGGAGATCGACGAGGCGCGCTGGGAAGGCCACGCCGGCGCCAGCCTGTAGCGCGTCCGCCCGACCTTCCTGGGGCGGGGGCCTGAGCCCGGCCCCCGCAACGCCCCCGGCCGGCGACGTCCCCCAAAAACGAACAAGGTCCTCCGCGCCGAAGCGGGGAGGACCTCGTCGGGAACGGAGCGCGGGTGCGCCCCGAAGGATCAGCCGCGCTCGACCTTCTCGACCGCGATCTCGATCTTCTCCACCGCCATCGCGGAGGAGTCGGCGTTCATCTCGGGCACGTGCCACTTGGCGGGCCAGCCCTCGAAGAAGTTGTAGCGGGCAACTTCGGTCTGGCCGTCCTGGTCGAGGACGATGATCGAGCCGGAGCGGCGGTCGATCTTGCCGTCCTCGATGTTCTTGCGCCACTGCCACAGGTCGTCGGTGGCGGTGTAGCCGCGCTCGAGGACGATGTTGGCGTAGGTGGTGCGGCCCGGCTTCTTGCGGACGATGGTGTCATTGCCCTGCTTGAACTCGATGACCTCGGTCTCCGAGTCCATGCCGGACATGCTCTTGAAGCCGCCGACGATGATCTTGTTGTCGTTGATGATCCCCTGGATCTCCAGGAGGAAGTTGTAGGCTCCGAAGAGCTCTTCGGTGGGCATGGTGGGGACTCCGGTTGGGTGTTCGACCGCACGGGGAGGCGTCGTGAGGACCGTTCACCCGGGTTCGCCGTTCCTGGCGGCCTCCACGAACCCGGGCCTGCTCATCTTCGCGCAGCGCCGAAGGACGATCAAGCGCCGTCGCGATTTTTTTTCGTCGCGACGCTCGCCGCCTCGCCCAGCCGCGCCAGGACGTACTCCAGCGCGCGCAGCGGCTCGGCCACCTCGTCGGGCGGGAGGCGCACCTCCAGGCCCGTCTCGCCGAGCGGACGGAAGCGCGCGGGCTCCTTCGTCACCATCGCGAGCAGGCGCGCGGGGTCCAACCGGTGCGCGGGGGCGAGCTCCACCACCACGCGGACACGGAGGACCGCCAGGCGCGCCACTCCCAGCGCGCGGCACACGCTCCGAAGCCCCGCGATCCACCCGAGGTTGCGGACCTCCTCCGGCAGCGGGCCGTGCCGGTCCGCCATCCACCCGAGCGTGCGCTCGACCTGATCGCGGTCGCGCGCGGCGGAGAGCTGCTGGTAGAGGTCCAGGCGCTCGGCGGTCGACTCCACGTAGTCCTCGGGGATCCACGCCGACACCGGGGCCTCGATCTCGGGGTCGAGCGGCGCCTCCGCCTCCTGGCCGCGCACGCGCGCGACCGCCTCCTCGAGGAGCTGCACGTAGGCGTCGAAGCCGATCGCCGCAATGTGACCGTGCTGACGGTCGCCGAGCAGCTCCCCGCCGCCGCGGAGCTCGAGATCCGCCGACGCGAGCGCGAAGTTGCTGCCGAGCTCGGTGTGCTCCTGCAGGGCCCGCAGCCGTTCCAGCGCCGCACGCCGCAGCGCGGCACCCTCGGTGCGCTCCCCGGACACCGCCGCACCCACGGCGCCCGACACCAGCAGGACGCAGCGCGCCGGGACGTTGCTGCGCCCGACCCGCCCGCGGAGCTGGTAGAGCTGCGCGATGCCGAACGTGTCCGCGCGGTTCACGATCATCGTGTTCGCCGTCGGGATGTCGATGCCGCTCTCGACGACCGTCGTGCACGCCAGGACATTCGTCTCGCGGCGCACGAACGCGAGCATGGCGCGCTCCAGCTCCCCCTCTCCCATCTGCCCGTGCACCATCCCGACGCGCGCCTCGGGCACCTGCTTCCGCAGCCACTGCGCGACGCCCGGCAGGCTCTGGACGCGGTTATGGACGAAGTACACCTGTCCGCCGCGCTCCAGCTCCGTGCGGATGGCGTCGCGGACGTGCTCGGCGTCGAATCGCACGACCTCCGTGCGCACCGGCCGGCGCCCACGCGGCGGCGTCGCCAGCACGCTCATCCCGCGAATCCCGGCGAGCGCCATGTGGAGCGACCTCGGAATCGGCGTCGCGGACAGCGCGAGGTAGTGGGCCCCGGCCGCGATGCGCTTGAGCTGCTCCTTCTGGCGCACGCCGAAGCGGTGCTCCTCGTCGACCACGACGAGACCGAGCCGCTTGAAACGCACCCCGCGCGCGAGCAGGCTCGTGGTGCCGATCACGATGTCCGCCGCGCCGGACGCCACGGCGTCGCGCACCTCCGCGTCGCCACGGCCGGTGAGCAGCTCCACCCGCACGGGGAACTCGGCGAAGCGCTCCCGGAACGTGCGGAGGTGCTGGTGGGACAGGAGCGTCGTGGGGCACAGGACCGCCACCTGCTGCCCGCTCTCGACCGCGCAGGCCGCAGCGCGCATCGCGACCTCGGTCTTGCCGAACCCCACGTCGCCCACGAGCAGGCGGTCCATGGGCGTCTCCTCCGCCATGTCGGAGAGCGTCTCGTCGAGCGCCGCCTCCTGATCGGAGGTCTCAACGTGCGGAAAGCTCGCCGCGAAGGCACGGAGCATGTCCCCGGGGTGACAGGCCGCGGCGGCCACGAGCGCGCGACGCGCGTGGATTTGGAGCAGCTCGTGCGCCATCGCGAGCACGGCGTCGCGCACCTTCGCGCGGCGCGCCTCGAAGCTGGTGCCGCCGAGCTTGTCCAGCCGCGGCGCGTCCGCCTCGCCGACCTTTCGCCACGCCGACAGCGAATCCGTGTGCGTGACCGGCAGGTAGAGCTTCTCCCCGTCGCGGTAGCGGACGACGACGAAGTCGCCCTCGGTCTCGCCCATCGGCATGCGGGAGAGGCCGACGAACACGCCGATGCCGTGCTTCGCGTGGACGACGAAGTCCCCGGGCCGCAACGCCGCGAGCGAGCCCGCGGCCGCCTCGCGGAACCGCGTGCCACGCGCCGGC
>JACCDP010351478.1_pt1 | contig 11433 bp, 9 predicted proteins | sample 7445841 | NCBI WGS metagenome assembly JACCDP01 (sample SAMN15323441, study PRJNA562643) | freshwater metagenome | isolation source: river surface water | place: USA:Blue River Watershed | collected 2017-08-17
AACACGCGTGGTATATCGCCGAGCATAACATCACCATCACGGACATCGCAATCGGAAAATGGATGTTAGCAGGCCATCCCGCGCGCCATTCCGGATACCAATCTTCTTCTTTCACGAAATAAAGAAGCAGGCTACTTCCATAAAACACGGATGTAAGAAAGCACCAAAATTCAGCAATATTAGCACTGACTCGGTATTTCGGTTCCATCGTCGTGATTTCCGCACTATCAAACGGAGAGCATTTACACGGATGGCCGAATACACACCGAATCAAAGACAACGATTCTTCATTGCACAACGCCGGTTCGGGGGGAGGCTGTGGTGGGACACTCTGGGCCTTATCTACTTCTGTATTCATCAATCGTAATGTAATAATATCTATATGAATGAATATATATTATTGATTTATACGAGTTGCCACTCTACGCCGGCTTACGCATCTTCCCCCATTCCACATCCGCGCCTCTACCCCGCGACACCGCATCCCCCGCATACATCGGATTGCGGTATTTCTCGTTCGCTGCCGGCACCTTCATCGGCACTATCGCGGAAGTATCGGACCGCGCAGCATCTGGGCGCGTCCTGTCTGCGTATATCCCCGACGCAACCGCCGATTCCGAATATCGGATACCACCCCAGTTAGAGTCCATCGGGTTGTCGCTATATTTCGACGTGAGTTCCTTCGCGCGAAAAGCGGCATCCTGTGTCGTATAATCCCCCATATTGAAATTCAGCGGGTCAAATCCGTCATACATGTGGTTATTGAACGGCGGATTATCGCGGGAAGCATCCATCATCTGGACGAGTGCCGCGGGTGCGGGAGAATAAGGCATATTGGGCGAGAGACCGCCCTGTAAATCCGTCGGGGACGGCCGCATCTTATATACCGCCTGGCCTTGGGCGTCGTATGAATACTGTAAGAACAATATGGGACAGCGAATCCCGCGTCCTTGTAACCAGTCCATAAACTCGGAATAATCGTCTAAACTCTTGAACCGGATAGGATTGACACCGGGAACCTTCTCCACTTTAGAATTGTAAAGGAAGATTTCGCTTCCGTGTTGAATGAGAATATTCGGGCATCGGTCATTATTCATTGTGGCAAAATCGCTGCCACCGCCCGTAGCCACAGCGCCCGACTCAAACCCTTCCACATCCTCCTTCTCGGCGTCTTTCTTAACAACAACGGGCGTCGTCATTTTCCGCAATTTTTGTGCTTCAACTGCGTCTGGTTCTATACTTACAAACCCCTCCGGAAGAGTGGCTTTAGATGGCGTCCTGGACGTGATATACGCGCCCAACAAAAACAACGCAATAATAATCACAGGTAAAACCTTCTGGATTTTCGCGATTCCCAGCAAGATACTCCCCTCTTTCATTAACATCGCAGCATTTTCGCTGATGTATCTCGCAATGTTTTTCATAATGTATATACTACGGGGATAATAATAATTATCCCCCTGTAATACAAGAAACAATGATTCAAATCATAGACGTGAAAAAGTCAAAACACCTCGTTAAATTAAATGCCATCGCAAAGCAGGCGCACGATCACCCAGATACGCACGGCCTCCTTGTAAAAATATACGCGGATTGGTGCGGGCATTGTGTGAATATGAAGGAGGATTGGAAACGCCTCACAGAAGAACTTAAAGCCGATTATAAATGTAAACGGCCGGGGTGCGTGCTTACCATCGCGAATATCCGCGCCAATGATTTAGGCCCAAACGACCCTATTATTCAAAACCTCAAATACATACCTAAAGATATTGAGAGCATTCCAACGATAATGTATATTTCCAAAGGTGCGCGAGCTTTAGAATATTCCAAGGAACGCGTTTATTCGGAAATGTTGAATTGGATTGTCGCTCATCCGGATTTTGGATTGGTGCGTAAAAGCGCTGCTGCGCCCGCCGCTACCGCCGATACGGCCACATTGCGACACCTAACAAAAAAAGCGCGGACGAAATTCAAGGAGTTTCACCGTGGAACATTGAAACGGTTACATAAAGAGATGCGCCGCCAACATCAAAAAAGCGTGAAGACGCGAATGGCGACGCCGGCGGCTACACGGCATAACCGGCCGATCCCGGCGTATTTACGCCAAGCATAAATAAACGCCAAGCATAAATAAATATTTATGTCATCTTATAGTATAATCGTAATTCATATGTTACCCAATATCGCAGTTTGCCCCCTGGCTTCGGTCATTTTGACCCTCGTCATTATCATCAATATTCTTGATATTTATTTAGTCGGGTTTCATTTCGCGGTTTTAGTGACAAATCTCGCGATTTCGGCGTTCTTCGTTTGGTTGGCGAATAAGACTTGCGATAAGTATCAGTGGTTGTCCTGGTTGATTATCGGCTATTTCGTCATATGTATCATTGGCGCGATGGATATCCTTACCAACCCACAGAAATACGCGACCACCGCCACCGCCGAGACCGCCACCGCCCCCGCCAATAAGCGCGTGCGTTTCACTGATTCATCATAAGTCGCAACGTGAAATCAATGCGCGCGTGACGAAGAAACACGTATAATCCGAATACATTCACGAGAATGAGAACAGCTCTATAATCCAGCGAGTTGATAGACTCCGAAATAACCCCAGAAATAAGAGGTTTTATCATATTATACAGCATAAAGACACCCCATACATATAATGGGTTTAGGTGGTATGTCATCACTCCAGATGGCATCGCGAGAGGAGAAGACGGTATATCAATGTCATTATTACAAAGGTTTCATTCAATTTTATGTGCTTATAACGATAAAATTGAAATAAAGAAAAGAAGATACTCCAAGCAGAAGCATTACCCAAGATATGAAAAAATTCAAGATTGTCAAGAAGCCCACCGCCGTCGCCACCGCCGTCGCCGCCGACCCGTCCTTCCGACTCATAGACTTCAATGTATACGATTGTGTTCCAGACACAAATACGCATTCGTCCGCATCAGACAATAGTGGCGGCGATGACAGCAGTTCCGTCGCGTCCGCGGACAGCGCGCGAGGAGGAGGAGGAGCCGCAACGGACCTCAACGAATTCCGCATCCAGATGTTCGGCATCAATGAGCAAGGCGAAACCTGCTCCATCTTCGTGGACGATTACCACCCCTTCTTCTATATCAAGGTCGCAGATCACTGGACCAACTCCACCAAATCCGCGTTCATCCGCGACATCAAAAAGAACTTAAAGAGCCGATATTACGAAAACGGTATTCTCGCGGACAAATGCGAAATCGTGGAGAAACGCAAGCTCTACGGGTTTGACGGAGGGAAGAACCACAAATTTGTCCTTATTGTGTTTAAGAACACGACCGTGATGAACCGCGTGAAGAACTTGTGGTATTATGACATATACACCGCGCAAGATGGGAAGACGCGTGCGTTGAAACCGAGTGGATACCTCTTCGCGAATACACAGACGACCATCTATGAAGCGAATATCCCACCCATCCTGCGGTTCTTCCATATTCAGAAAATCAGTCCCTCGGGTTGGGTGACCTTTTCCGAGAAGAAGACGCGTCTCATAGAGAAATACACAACAACTTGTCAATATGAATACCGCCTGTCGTTTGAAGACATCATCCCACAGAACGAGAAAGAGACCGTCGTTCCTTACAAAATATGTAGTTTTGATATTGAGGCCAGTAGCAGTCACGGCGATTTCCCGATCCCCGTTAAATCCTACAAGAAATTGGCGACAAATATTGCCGACGCGGTGGTGGCAAAACACGCCAGCAATGGCGCAGAGGAGTTGACCGATGATGAATTGACGCATATTATTTATACTGCATTTCGGTATTCATATCAGGGTCGTAGACCCTATCCTAATATAGAGACAATCTACACGAAACGACGTCCGAAAGAGGCGGATATGGCGAGACTGTGTCGTCTCGTATGTTCTAAAGAACTTCGGCATCTTATCAAGCAGGAGGTCGTCGCACAAGAAAATACGATAGAGCAGGTATTCCTTCAAATGGCTGCGACGGCGAAAGAGGAGGCAGCCGCCGCCGCGGAAAAGAACGCCGGCGACAGCGGTGATGACAACAGTGACGGTGACGGTGACGGTGGCGACGCTGAAGGGGGTGGTGATATAGAGGAAGCTATCATATCGTCGTCTTCCAGAGGCAACCGAAAGACGGCCACCACCACCGCCGCCGCCACCGTAGCACCACCCGACCTCTCCGTGAAACTCACTGCGCTCCTGAACAACCCGAAACACTCCCGCGAGACCAAAATAACAATTGTGAGCGATACACTTGGGTCCATCTTCCCCAAAGTGGAAGGCGACAAGGTCACCTTTATCGGGTCAACGTTCATCAAATACGGCCAAAATGGCAACCGCCCATACCTTAACAACTGTATCGTCCTGGATACGTGCGACAATATCCGCGATGAAGTGCCGAATTCGGAGATTGAATCGTATACTACCGAGGCGGATGTATTGGTCGCGTGGACACGCCTTATCCAGAAGGAGAACCCGGATATTATTATCGGGTATAACATCTTCGGGTTTGATTACCAGTTTATGTTTCGGCGCGCAGTGGAGACGGGGTGTTATGAAGAGTTCCTGAAACTGTCGCGGAATCGGGACGAATTATGCGCGAATGCCGGGGGCGGTGCGGGTGCGGGCGGTGGTGGCGGATACGTGAACGCAAATACCGAAATAACGGCCGACAATGTCGCAATCGAGCAGACCAAAATCGCCCTCGCCAGCGGGCAATACGACCTCCATTTCATCAAGATGACGGGGCGACTCCAAGTAGATGTATACAATTACTTGCGCCGGGATTTCAATCTCTCCTCCTATAAACTAGACGACGTTTCAAGTTATTTCATCGGCGACGCGGTGAAAAGCGTGGAATACGACCCTGCAACAGATACAACCCGAGTCACCTCCGGGAATTTGCTCGGTCTTGAGGTGGGCAACTATGTCAAGTTTGAACAGACAAATCATTCAACCGACGTATACAAGGACGGGCATAAGTTCAAGGTCATCGCCATCACCGCACCAGGATTCACCGTGAGCGGATGCGCGACCCCCGATATGAACACAATGGTGCGCTGGGGTCTCGCCAAAGACGATGTATCACCGCAAGATATTTTCCGAATGACAAATGAAGGTCCACGCGAACGCGCAGTCATTGCGAAATACTGTATTCAGGATTGTAATCTCGTCCATCATCTAATGAATAAGATAGATATCATCACTGGTTATACCGAGATGGCGAAAATCTGTAGTGTGCCGATTAGCTTCCTGGTTATGCGCGGGCAAGGCATTAAACTGACGAGCTATGTCGCGATGAAGTGTCGCGAGAAGAACACACTGATGCCGGTGATTGACAAAGACCGTAGCGAAACCGGGTATGAAGGCGCGATTGTTCTCCCCCCGAAATGCGGACTTTATTTAGACAATCCGGTTGCCTGTAATGATTACTCGTCTCTGTATCCGTCGTCAATGATTAGCGAGAATCTGTCACACGATAGCAAAGTATGGACGAAGGAATACGACCTTGACGGTAACCTCGTCCGCGAGACGGGGGAACAATGCTATGACAACCTCCCCGGATATAAATACGTGGATATCACCTATGACACGTATAAATGGACGCGCCCGAAATCCGCGACAAAAACCGCCGCCGCTGCCGTGAAAGTGAAATGCGGGACGAAAGTCTGCCGGTTCGCGCAATTCCCGGAAGGTGAGAAGGGGATTATGCCGGCCATTCTGGAAGAACTCCTGACCGCGCGTAAAACCACACGTAAACTCGCGGAGAAACAGTCCGACCCGTTTATGGCGAATATTCTGGATAAACGCCAGCTTGGTTATAAGGTCACTGCGAACTCATTATATGGGCAATGTGGCGCGAAAACGAGCACATTCTATGAGGTGGATGTCGCGGCATCTACAACTGCAACGGGGCGTAAACTCCTGACATATGCTCGTCGCGTCGTAGAAGAGGCATACGGGGATATCCTTCTGCCGACATCGCACCCGAAATACCCGGTCGTTCAATCCAACGCGGAATATATTTACGGTGATACGGATAGTGTATTCTTCACGTTTAATCTCGCCACGCCCGACGGCACCCCCATCCGTGGGAAGGACGCGATTGAAATCACGATAGAACTTGCGAAACAAGTCGGCGATTATTCATCCAAGTTCTTGAAAGCGCCACACGGGTGGGTCTATGAGAAGACGATCTGCCCCTTCGCACTCCTGCGTAAGAAGGGATATGTGGGTATATATTATGAGCAGAACCCGAATAAGGGCAAATTGAAGAGTATGGGGATCGTCCTGAAACGCCGCGACAATGCGCCGATTGTGAAGGAAATCTATGGCGGGATTATTGATATTCTGATGAAGGAGCAAAATGTGGACCACGCCATCGCATTCCTACGCGAGAAACTCCAGTATATGATTGACCAGAAATGCCCGATGGAGAAACTAATTATAACAAAATCCCTGCGGTCGGATTATAAGAACCCGGCGCAAATCGCGAATAAAGTCCTGGCGGATAGAATGGGTGTGCGCGACCCAGGCAATAAACCGAGTACAGGAGACCGTATTCCTTATGCGTATATTCATAATGATACAAAGGGCGCGCTTCAGGGCGATAAAATAGAGCATCCGTCATATATTCAAGCTCACCGGCTTCAGCTGAATTACTCCTTCTATATCACGAATCAAATTATGAAACCGGTCCAGCAATTATTCGCGCTTGTATTAGAACAATTGCCCGCATTCCAGAAAAAGAAGGGGCGGTTTTTAGATGCGGTGGAGACGGTCGCGTCCACGATGGACGATCCCGTAAAGCGCGAGAAGAAAATAACAGAGATGCGACATAAGGAGGTAAAATCGCTGTTATTTGATGAGTTTCTGGTGAAGGCGGATAACTTAAATAAAGGAAATCGTGCGATAACGGATTTCTTCGGTGGTGGTGGAAAACGCGGTAAATAATTCATATTCATTCATTCATTCATTCATTCGCGACCGACCGACCGATCGCGATATTTTTTAATCCACCTCCTCGCCGTGCCAGCTTTCGTCACCGCCCCCCTGCGCGTCCTCGCCACCACCGCCCTGCGCGCCCCTGCGGTTCAAACGATTGTTTCTAATTAGAGTAACGTTGTTTATAATATCCTGGTAGATTTGGTCGCTGTTATAATTGATCGGTAGGTCGTATGAAAACGTCAAGCTGTCATTATCAACGCGGTCTACCGAGAGATTCGTGGGTCCAGATCCAGGTCCAGGTGCAGACACCGCGTATTCCCGAATATCACTTCTACACATCGGACACGTAGAATGACTTACAAACCATTCTCTCAAACTGGCCCGATTAAAAATATGACCACAACTACGTATCATTGTTATTTCACTCTCGTCACTGAATTCATCCCGCGAAATAGGGCACGTCGCATTCACAGGAGAAAGTATATTTCTAAACACCGTATTCATCGTTGAACGGGCGATTTGTTCGTTTGTTGGCGCCGTGTTATTTGTTCTTCTACCTTCTAGTGGAATGGTGTATAACATTGAAAATAGATTATTCGTATTCGTATTACCTGCTTGGTTTCTTGATCGTGGTAGGTCGCCGTTTAAGTAGGTAGATAACAATCGGGTGATTGGGTTGTTGTCGTTACGGGGCGCGGGCGCGGGTGCAGGTGCAGGTGCGGGTGCAGGCGCGGGTGCCACCGCTACATTGGCCTGTAACACCGGCCGATTATAATAAAAAGCTTGCCGAACGTGTGTCCGCGAGATATTCTCTCGTAATGTCTGTTCCATCCGTGACAGCATAGACGCCCCATTTGTTATAAAACTATTGTATTGATGCATCAGGCTGATATATTGATTCATATAGCTACGTTCGTCTTCCACCGCATTATAAAACTGGTTGATGTGAAATCTCTCGTTGTATTCGTTTTGCGAGAGCCGTCCTCCGAGATTGTTTGATGGGTCTGGATCTAGATTCATTCTATTCTATTCTATTATTATCAATACGTATTTATTATCTATACGTATTTATTATCTATATCTGTTTAGTGACGGCCACGACCGTGATGAGTCTTACGTTGATCCCGAAGAAGACGGCGACGACGGGCGGCGGCGGCACGGTCTTCCGATCGTCCACCGTCATATCCCGCGTTGATACACGTGATCAATACGAGAAACACCATGAAGAACCCTCCCGACATCACTATAAATTCACCAAGGAGAAGAGACATTGTTTGCGTGTTTGCTGTTGATCGGAAAATATAATCAATTTTATGTGAAGGAACCGTTGAAACGGTGGTGGGGGTATGATGCACCGGATGTCACTGTATCCCGCCATTAGGGGGCGGACCTCCCCTCTCCAATAAAACTTAAACATAAAAATACAATACTATGTAAAGACCTCACACAAATCCATAATGGAACCACGTTTTCCCGACTTTGTTGGGAAAGGCATAACCGGACTAATGAACTTAGGAAATACTTGTTTCGTGAATTCGTGTCTCCAGGCACTATCACATACATATGAACTGAACCGGTTTTTAAACGATGAAAAGTATAAGAAGCGCCTTACGAAGAAGCCCGATGCTGTTTTATTAAGTGAGTGGGATAAACTGCGAACACTGATGTGGAGCGAAAACTGTATCGTATCCCCAGGCGGGTTTATGAGTTCAATGAAACAAATTGCGCGACTAAAGAATCAAGAACTATTCACGCAAAATTCGCAAAACGACGTCCAGGAATTTCTCGTTTTTATGTTGGACTCGTTTCATATGGCTCTCGCGAGAGAAGTAAATATGACAATAACAGGTAATGTGAATACCGACAAGGACGTCATCGGTCAGAAGTGCTATGAAATGATGCGAAATATGTATACGAAGAATTATTCTGAAATGTTGAATTTATTCTACGGGATACAAATGTCGGTTTTAAGTGAAATCGGCGACAATGATGGCGCGGTATTGAGTATATCCCCCGAACCGTTCTCTATTATTTCACTATCCATTCCGATTGTTGAAATCGCGGGAACGGGGAAAACGCGCATTCCAACCCTCATCGACTGTTTTAGCCATTATTGCGCGGGCGAATTGATGGAGGGGGACAATGCGTGGTTTAACGAGAAAACCGGGAAATACCAGAATGTTAGACGCGGGGTAATGTATTGGAGTTTGCCGAATATTATGATAATAGATCTGAAACGCGTCCAATATACCGAACGTGGACCCACCAAGATAACTATCCCAGTGGAAATTCCACTTCGCGGTCTAAATTTGAGTTCATTTGTAAATGGATACAAACGCGATAGTTATATCTATGATTTGTATGCGACGTGTAATCATTATGGGAATGGTAGTAAAAGCGGTCATTATACCGCGACAATATGTACCGCGAGTAATGTGTGGTATTCTTTCAACGACGAAACGGTAAAAGAAACGGAAATGAAAGGAGATACGATAACAAGTAATATACCGTATTGTTTATTTTATCGCAAGAGACAAGCACCATTGGTTCCGCCGGCATCGGAATCATAAAGAGTTATTATACCAACAATATATAAGTATTCATTTATTCGTTATGGCAATAAACCAAGTGTCCTTTTCGTCGCCGTCGCCGTCGTCGCCAACGCTTGCAAGTGCTGGGTTAAGTCAAGTAAGCGGTATATTTGACTGGATGGACGGTAAAATGGAGCAATTTATCACCCCTCGCGCGATAGTTATTATCTGCGTCGTTATTTTTATGGCATATTTCATATTGAATGCTTTAGCTGGTGGTGATTCTGAAAACGATACACGCGAAACCACTTTATTCGCCAATGTTTCCATTATTGAGATATTCTTATGGGCTATTTTCATTGTGGTTGTTATCTTAAACGGGTTCCAGTATTTCTTCAATACAAATATAACAACCGAAATAACCAATTTATTCTCCACCAAACCGCAAATAGCCATATCACAAACCGTCCCCGGTGAACAAGTAAGCGACAGCACGGAAGTGGGCGATTTAGGTTCAGGGCCATCTCTCAAGATGCGGAAACAGGTTTTCCATATTCCCGCAAGCATATATGATTACGATAATGCGAAGGCGCTTTGCCAGGCGTATGGCGCAGAACTCGCGAATATCGACCAGATGGAAGAAGCGCATAAATCCGGCGCAGAGTGGTGTTCATATGGATGGTCGGATAACCAGATGATACTTTACCCGACACAGAAGTCTACGTGGGAAGAACTCCAAAAGAGTAGTGACCCCGCAAAGAAAAACAGCTGTGGGCGACCAGGTATCAATGGCGGGTATATTGATAATGCGAGTATGAAGGCGGGTGCGAATTGCTACGGCCCCAAACCGGAGATGAACCCGGCGTCGTCCAAATTAATGGCGAGTATCCAGAATTACGAGTCGGGGAAAATGTTGGACCCGCTTCACGAGGCACGCGTTCAGGAAATGAAGAGCAAAATCAACGATGTCGTCATCGCGCCGTTCAATAAGGGGGCGTGGTCGTTGCTGTGATTTTTTAGTAATATAGTAGTATATACGTAATTTTTTATATTTAGTAATGTCGTCCCTTTCTATGAATAAGGTGCGTGGTCGCGCCATCAACGCCAATACGCAAAACACGAACAATTTCTCAATGTGGATGGAGCCTCTTTCACATAAGGATTATCCCGTGACCTATGTCGCGAATCCTACCCAGAACGCGGTGGTCACATCCAATGGCGTGAAGAATGTCGTAGTCGCCGAACCAGGAATGCTATATAACCAGGCGCGGTTGGATGTCAGTGGGTCGGTGAATCCGACGAGATGGACGACGGGGCAGACGGTGAATACGGTGTTTTTAGAATCCGCGCAAATGGCGCAAAGGGGTGATGCTGTTGCGAATGGAACGTATACGGTCGCGTCCTATTCATACACCCCCAAATCTAATAATTCTAGAATCATTGTGGATTACTCTGCGTTATATCGTATAACTGGTTACAATGCAGATGAATTTGAGTCGAGAATTTTGATTGATGGAACCACGCTAATTGCCAAAAGACAACAGGCCTATGCGAACGAAGCTGGTGGCGGAACACGCAGTGGGACGCTGTTTCCAATTTGCGGAGGTATTACGAATAACGCTCTGGGACCCCGAACTATATCAATTATATTATACACAGCAAGCACTGACCCAGTTCAATTCTATAGTCAGGCATATGATGCTTGTATGAAAATCACCGAAATCGCGTTGTAATACCGCTCGCGATTCCATTCCGCTACGCTACCGCTCGCGATTCCATTCCGCTACGCTACCGCTCGCGATTCCATTCATTACATTCATTACATTCATTACATTCATTACATTCATTCCATTCATTACATTCATTACATTCATTACATTCATTACATTCATTCCATTCCATTCCATTTCATTCCATTCATTCCATAAATAATACAACCAATCG
>JACCDP010439285.1_pt1 | contig 11432 bp, 6 predicted proteins | sample 7445841 | NCBI WGS metagenome assembly JACCDP01 (sample SAMN15323441, study PRJNA562643) | freshwater metagenome | isolation source: river surface water | place: USA:Blue River Watershed | collected 2017-08-17
AGCAGGCTCGCGCACCAACCTTGGCTTCCGCGACAAGCGGCAGATGCACCGCTATGCAGTGGGTGAATTTGGTCCAGGCGGACTCTATCACAATACCACAGGCCTCCCAGGCTTTAATGGAACGACAGCTGGACTCAAAATCCGCTTTCACCCCAACATGCCTATCCAAAATCACAACTCAATTTGGACCTTCGACGGCACTTTGCCTCCTAAGCTCTTGATGGTGCGCTACGGCGAATCGGTTCTCATGCGGCACTTCAATGCCCTGCCGATCGATGTCACGGCCAATAAAGGCTTTGGATTGCACACCATCTCAACCCACGAGCACAACGGCCACAATCCAGCCGAGAGTGACGGGTTTGCGGGAGCCTTCTTTTTCCCTGGCCAATTCTTTGACTATCGCTGGCCACTCGCCTATGCCGGTCATGATACGATCAACACCAACGCTTTTGATCCCAAAGCCTCTACCCCTTGTGTGGCGGGTGAGACCATGAATGTCCCCCGCGCCAACGGCACGGTCGAAGCAGTCGCTTGTGACACCAGCCGTGATCCCAGCGGTCAAGCCGGGATTATCAAGCTCCGCGGTGACTACCGTGAGCAAGCCTCAAGCCACTGGTTCCACGACCACATGCTCGATTTCACCTCGCAGAACGTCTACAAAGGCAATGCTGCGATGATGAACTACTACAGCGGTGTCGATCGCGGTAATGAAACTGTCAATGACGGGATCAACCTGCGCTTTCCTTCCGGTTCGGCAATGCCCTGGGGTAACCGTGACTATGACATGAACCTGGTGATTGCCGATAAGGCATGGGACGCTCAAGGACAACTGTGGTTCAATCCTTTCAACCGCAACGGCTTCCTTGGCGACATGATGACGGTCAACTTTCAGTATAAGCCTTATGTCGACGTTAGAGCGAGACGCTATCGCTTCCGCCTCTTGAATGGTGCCGTTGCGCGCTATTTGAAGCTGGCTCTTGTCCGTGAAATCCCCAATAGAACCGGACCCCTCAAAGGTCCCACGGGGCAACAAGTCTCTTACGAAGTCGTTCCTTTCCACATGATCGCCAACGATGGTAACATCCTCGAGCACTCTGTAGCCTTTGACGGAACACTGGGAGCTCAGCGCGGGATTCTGCCAACCCAAGCGATTGGTGAGCGCTATGACATCGTCGTCGACTTTGCCAAAAACAACATCCGCCCCGGCGACAAGCTCTACTTTGTGAACATCCTTGAGCACAAAGACGGACGTAAACCTGAGCGTGTTATTCCTCTCGGTAGCGTATTAAACGGAACGTATCGTGCGACTGTCCAGCCGACTCGTTACATCAATGCAGACCCTGCCGTCGGTGTGTTGCTGCAGTTCCGAGTACAAGCTTGTCAAGCCGGTGGCATCGCGACTGCTTGCGTCGATAACAGCATGGATCCAGCTCGCTACGTCCAAGGCAACCGGAATGGACCCAATGCCACAGCTCTCAAAATGGTCCCAAGACCCGTCTTTACCGCCCAAGAATTGGCGACAGCCCGACACAGAACCTTTAAATTCGGCCGCTCAGGCGGGACTGACGACAAACCCTGGACCGTAGAGACCGATGGTGGAGCAGGGCACGCCGCAGATACCCGTCGCATCTCAGCCGCTCCTAACCTCGGTGATCTGACCGAATTCGGCCAGGCTAGAGTTGAGATCTGGCACATGGAAGGTGGTGTTGGTGGGTGGAGTCACCCGGTTCACGTCCACTTTGAAGAAGGTCAGATCCTTAACCGTGACGGTTTACCGCCACCAGTTTGGGAACGATGGGCTCGTAAGGATATGTTCCGCATCGGTGGTGAAGCCGACGCTTCTTCATCAGTCAGTGTGGCCTACCGCTTCCGTGAATTCTCAGGGTCTTACGTGGAACACTGCCACAACACGACTCATGAAGATCACGCGATGCTGGTCCGCTGGGACTTGGAAAAACCTGGTCAGACCTTGCTGATGCCGAGTCCGATCCCCACTTGGGATGGCGTCCACTTTGTAGACTCGACAGCAGAAGCGACCTTCCGCACGGGCGACACCACTCGTACGACTCCCTGATAGACAGATGGTGAGCCAAACACATAGGGTGCTTGGCTCACTCGCTTTTTTAGAAAGGTTCTCCCGATGAAACTGTTCCCGTTGATTTCGTTGATCTGTATCTCCCTCTTCCCCATCGCCTGCTCTGGTGGCAAAGACATCTTGGATTCTCTGAGCAAAAAATCCGCTACCAGCGATGATTCAACCGCTACGACTACAGATGACAAAGGTGGCCAGCGGACCACAAAAACAGGTGACGACACTGTACATGCCGACGACAAAGGCATTCACACCGAAGCGCATGGTTCTGTGATCATGTTGGGCGAAGAAAAAGCCTTCTTTGAGACACGGATTCGTGGATACCTTAAAGTAGAAATACGCAATGCTCTCGGCGCTGCTGTTAAAGTTGACGAGCTCAAAGTTCGCCTCTTGAAAGCAGATCAAGTTGTTGCGGACAGCTTCTCCATCGCGCGTGACGGTGGTCTGTCCAGCGAGTGGGAAATCTCTGGTTACGACTTTGTTAAAGCAGCCAGCGACAAAGAGCTGATCCTTGAGCTGAACTTTGTGCGCGATGGTAAAGATCATCTCGCCACTCAAGCTCTTAGCACTGTTCGTATCGACTAAAACTTACACCGCTACGTGAAGCTCGGACATCGGAGGACATCTCCGATGTCTTTCGCTTTTTTCAGCAAAAACACAGAGCTCCCAAAGGGGTCTACCTGAGGGCATCCGTTCTCCGTTGCCAGGAGATCTTTTCTGCTGCGTGAAAAATAGCGGCATAACCCACTGACTTTGGCAAAAAAGCCTGTACCTTGAGGTCATGCGTAAGGTTTTCCTTGTGCCCCGGATCTTGACTGATCACGAGAATAGAAGCCTTGATATCCAGTCTTTTAAATTCTGCGATGAGCTGCGGGGCTTGGATTCCCGCTAGTTCGAAGTCGAGAATAATCACATCAGCTTCTTTTAGTAAGGACGTGTCGCGTCGTTTATCAAAACCAGGCAGGCAGTCTAAACTCATTTGGTCAAGCTCGGCCTGATGGCCCATAATAATCTGAAACACGGGATCATCATCAATCAGAGCAAGCTGGCATTTTTTAGGGAAAAGGGGGCTATCGCGTTCGTAGCGGGTGAGGCTTGAGACTGAGCTTACGGCAGATCCACAAGCGTTTCTACTCTTTAAACTCTTCATAAGACACCTCCTTGGTTTGGGGTAGCAGGATAGGCTCCCAAGCCCTAAGACTTGGCTCGACTAAGTTCTTCTGTGAGAATCGCACCGCCAGCGTAAAGATCTCTGCCCAGCCCAGATCTTGACTAATCACAGCTCTGACATTGTGTGGCAAATCTATCGGCTGTATGTGAAAATTATGAGCCGTGATCAAAAGCACGGGAAGTTCTCCCCAGAAGAGCTCGAGGCACTGCATCGTGTAAAGGTCATCTTTGCTGTTCTGGCCTTCGAGAATGAGAATCATATCGTAACGACTTAATCCAGCCATCGACTCTAAGTCTTCGAGCGAACGTATCGTATCGAGATGAATCTTGAGGTGAGCTGCATAGCGCCTCAAACGTCGCAAAAGCCAGAGGCGATCGGCGATCAGCACAAGACGAATCGATCGTTTGGAGCGCATGCGCAGAACATGTAGACTTTTAAGACGCGGGTATTCGCTATACCTGAGGGCTTGCATAGAGTATCCCTTTCAGAAGAGTTGACGAGAAAAAAGCGCTACTTCTGAGGTGACTCTCTGCCTATTCACAGCTCCTCACAAGAGGAGACTTAAATCCTTCCTTCAAGACATAATTTGCTTTTCAGGGTCTCAATCAATTCTCCACCACTTATGGGCTTTGTTAGAATCCCATCGAATTTTGCCTCTCGCATGCGCTTTTGCTCATCTTCCATGGCGTGAGCTGTCAAGGCTATGATAGGGACTTTGAGGCCTCTGGCACGAAGGGCTTGATTGGTCTCATACCCATCCATCACAGGCATCTGCAAATCCATAAGTACAATATCAAAGACGTTGTGCTTTGCTAGCTCCAAAGCCTCCGCACCCTGAGCCGCAGAGACTACAGTGGCTCCATAGGATTCCATAAAAAATCTATAGATCGCCTGGAGATCGGGTGCATCTTCTACCAGTAGAACTCGAACATTCTTTAGGGGCGGTGTATCTCCGCCATCAATCCCATGAGATTCTTGGGGACTATCTTTTGGTGAGCCATTGGGAGAGACGCGCGCGTAGTCTTTGATGCGGAACTCAAAGAGACTCCCCTCGCCCATAGCACTTTGCTTCAGTATCAGATCTCCCCCCAGGAGACGAGCCAGGGAGCGAGACACGACGAGGCCCAGACCCGTGCCTCCAAAACGCCGCGTGATCGAACCATCGGCTTGTGAAAAGGGCAAGAAGAGTTGATTTTGCTGCTCAGGGCTGATGCCAATCCCAGTATCTTGGATACGGAACACCAAAAGCTGCGCATCCGTTCCTACCTCACTCTCAGGAGCCATGTCTACTTTGATATGTACCGAACCCTTGAGTGTGAACTTGATGGCATTCCCCAGGACATTGCTCAAGATTTGCCGCAAACGCTGCGGATCACTTTTGATCGTGAGCGGGACTGTGGCTGCGACATCAGTCGTAACCTCGAGACCCTTTTCCTCTATCGCACTTTGGAACAGAGACAGAACTTCATTTAACTCAGGCCTGAGAGCAAAAGTCATCCATTGAACCTGCATTTTACCAGCTTCAATCTTAGACATATCGAGGACCTGATCGATCATTTCCGTGACGCTCAGAATGTTGCGATGAATACGTGCTAAACATTCCTCTTGGTTCATAGCACTATGATCAGGCGTCGCCAAAATCTCGGTGTAGCCAAGAATGGCAGCCAAGGGTGTACGAATCTCGTGACTCAGATTGGCGATAAAGTCACTTTTGGCCTGATTGGCTGCCTGCATAGCTTGAGCTGCTTTGGCTTTTTCCTCGTCAGCCTGTTGATATTTTGTTCTATCCACGACGTAAAACATCCGACAGATCACATGACTTTGGCTGTCGCGAATCAATTGAGCCCGCACCGTCACGGGAAAGGTCTGACCCGTCCCCCGGCAATGCCAGGATTCATACTCAACACAGGCTTGATCGTCGAGGCTATCCAAAGTCTTTTGCTCTTGTTCCCGCTTATCAGCCATCAAGAAATCCGCGAGACTTCTGCCCGCAAGCTCGCTTCTCGGGCAAGCATACAGATCAGCAAAGGCCTGATTTGCAGCTTGAATCGTAGTACTGGTAGGCTCGATGAGGGCGATAGCCATCTCACTTTTTTCAAAGATCATCGACCACTGCGCCTTGATTCTCTCGGCCTCTTCTTGAAGAGTTAAGTCATCCAAGGAGAGCAGGATCTTATCTATCTTAGGTTGACCCACACTGATGCGAGACGCATTGACCTTCATGAGCCGCGTGTGTGAGTCTGAACCTTTTAAGGTCAGCACAAAGTCTTTGATCGCAGTGTTGGCAGGAAGAACCTGTGCCAGCAGCCCCTGAAATATAGGGTCGCTGCCGAGCTCAGGGAGAAGCGTCACGAGCGGAGAGCCTTCGAGATCCCCAGCAGATCGGCCGACAGTTTGGCGAAAACCCTCATTGGCTGCAACAAGTTCGACCTTCCTATCAAAGATAGCCAGAGGCTGATGCACGGTATCCACAATCGCTTGTGCATAGTCTTTGGACCTTTGCACCAGATCGATATCGATGAGGGTGATAACCGCTCCATCGATCGCATGTTCGATTGTTCGATAAGGTGTGATTCTCAGCCCAAACCAAGTCCCTTCGTCGCTTTGCACCTCCCATTCTCCAGATTGCTGATTCTGCATAAAATCCAGCACTTTCTGTTCGATGGGTATCCCTTTGAGGTGCAGGTTGATATCCCCGAGTCGACGCCCCACATCTTCCGGTATCAGCCTAAAAAGCTTGGCTGCTGCTGGAGTAAAACGTCGAATCATGAGCTGCTTATTCAGAATCAGCAAAGGGATGTTGGTATTATCGAAGAGGTTGTTCAGATCATTATTGAGTAGGTGAAGTTCGGCATTACGATTAGAAAGTTGTTCATTGACGGTATGAAGCTCCTCGACACTGGACTGCAGCTCCTCCTTCGAGGTCTCAAGTTCTTCGTTGGTGCTCTGGAGTTCTTCATTGCTCGACAAGAGTTCTTCGCTAGCAGCTTTAAGGTCATCATGGATACGGGATTGTTCGAGGATTTTAGTCTCGAGATGCTCTTCGAGCAGGCGCAAACTCTCTTTGCTCCAATGCAGCTCCCGTTGGAGTCTAGCTATGCGAGGATTCTCGTCTTGAGACGACTTCCAAAGCTGAAAAAATCTTTGCGTCACAGCAGTTCGCCAGCTTCGTTTAGGTAGGCTGTCATCTCGATTTTTTTGCAGCACGAGCAACCAATAGGAATGTCCCTCTTCACTAGAGGGAACCGCTTGCACATCCAGTTGGAGAGTGGAGGTTTCGCTCTCGCCATGACCAAAGCTTAGGGTACGAGATTCGGCACGCTGAGAGGACAGCGCTTTATTTACCAGAGATCGCAAAGGTTCCAGGACATCCTCGCGCACCAACTTGGAAAGCTGGACACTGAGAGGGCCACTTGGAAGCTTCAAAAAGGGACTGCTATCGCCATAGATGGCCAAAACCTGCTGGTTTTCGTCAAACAGCACGGCACAAGGCACATAGCGATTCAAGAGCAGACGCTCCGCGTTCCGCATAAGCTCGCTATGATTATGGCTTTTTACTTTCAAGAGAGGAATGCTAGCATCGAGCAGAGGCATCTCTACCGAATGATGGTGAGTCAGTTGTGGTGTTGCGCGGCTGATTGCTTCCAGCTTTTTAAAGACCTTAATGCCCTTGTCAAGCGATTGAAAGAGCTGCTCAAAGGGACTGATCGATTCCGCTGAACCGACACACAAAAATCCAGAGGGCTTGAGAGCAAAGTGCAAGAGGGGAATGACGCGTTTTTGTAAGGCGGGACTCAGATAAATCAGAACATTGCGGCAGCTGACCAGATCCATACGTGAGAAGGGCGGATCTCCCGCGAGATTATGCACTGCAAAGACACACTGATCTCGCAAGGTCTTTGTCACAAGATAGCCACCCTCGAAAGCTTGGAAGTATCGCTGCAATCGTTCCGAACTGAGCCCTTCGACCTGATGCTCGGTAAAAAAGCCTTTTCTAGCTTTTTGAATAACTTTCTCACTGACATCGCTTGCAAACACCTTGAGAGGAATACTGCGCCCCAAGGTCTCCATGCATTCGTGAAACAGAATCAAAAGACTATAGACCTCTTCCCCTGTCGAACAGCCTGCCACCCAGATCCGCAGCTCTTCTTGCTCTGGATGCGCTAAAATCAAGTTTGGCAGTATGCTTTCAGCTAAAAAAGCGAACACCTCGGGATCACGAAAAAACGAAGTGACGTGAATCAAAAGATCCTCATACAGCGCTCGAAGTTCTTGGGGGGTGTTTTGCAGGTGTTGGAGATAAACCTCTCCTTCCATCATCTTGCCCTGTGCCATACGGCGCAGGATGCGTCGCTTAAGAGTCGAGCTCTTGTAGAGCCTAAAGTCTAATCGAAAATGCCGAGACAGGAGCTGGACGATGGCTTGATACTGCACCTCAGACAGGCTTAGCTCTGGAGGCGAAGTCCAGTCCTGCTCGCTCTCCTCTTGGCTGGCAAAGCGGGGAATCGCCGACCAGAGGGATGCCATGCCCTCCGGAGCAAACATTTGATCCACATAGCCTGTGGCAAGCGCCTCCTCGGGCATTTGCGAAAACTTGGCTGTGTCCGGATCTTGGACGAGAACCAGCCCGCCTTTATCTTTGATAGCGACGATACCCCGCGAGCCATCGTTTCCAGTCCCTGACAGAATAACCCCGACAGCGTTGGGACCTTGCGCCTCAGCCAGAGACAGAAAGAAGCTATCGATTGGCTTATGCCCGCCTTCGCCCGGACTGCGTTCGCTCAAGCGCAGCAGGGAACCCTCGACGCGGACGTCTTGGCCAGCTGGCAGCACATAGATCACCCCCTGCTCTATCTGCATGCCATCTCTGATTTCACGCACAAGATGGCTCGACGCTTTTTGGAGTATCTCCGCCAGCAGCGAGGGACGCATGGGATCCAGATGCTGAATGATGACCAGAGCCATATCTAGCTGTAGCGGGGCTCCTTTGAGGAGCGAGGTCAAAGCCTCGAGTCCACCTGCTGAGGCACCCATTCCCACCACAGGAAAGGATAATGCAAAACAGCCAGGCTGAGCCTGTAAGCTAGTCTCGGGAGAGGGCAGTTCGATAGTCATAGGGAAAGATTCCTCCTCGAAGAGTGTCAAAGTCTAGCGAGGATTTGCGAAGAGTGAAGAGCATCACTGACAGAAGATGCTCTAGAGAAGTCCTCTTTCTTATAGCAAAATCTAGGAGCTCGGCCTAGAAGATTCTGAGCTCGGTAAGGATGCCCTCCGCATCCGACTCCTGAAAGTAGATCACAATATCCCCTTCGCTGCTGACTTTGCAGGCAATCGTCTGACGAGCTGCAGCCGATAAGGCCGCGAGTGTTCGGGTTCCGTAACAGCGTGTACGAATACCAAAAGGTTCTATCATAGCTCCAAAGGCAAGGATGTGATGGGCGTCGAAAACGACAGCACCATCTATTTCGGCTAGTTCAAGAACGAGGTGCTTACGCCTCTCGCGCGCCCAGGGACTCGCGAGATCGATCTGCTCGACGATCGGGTTGAGGAGCTGATGAGCGCTCGTCGTATCTTGCTTCTCCCTGCTCAGAACTTCGGGATTAGAGATGTGCGCTAGCAGCGCGTGGCTTGGATCAAAAATAAGCAGAGCTCCATGCCGACGGTAGCTGAGCTCAAAGAGAAGCTCGAGAATATTTTTGCCGAGGCCTTCATCACAAAATAGTGAACAAAAGATAGGATAGAGATCCTGCGGTTCGTAAAGCAACCAATGACCGCGACGGTAGCGAGCGAGAAGTCCATCACGAGACGCGACGAGTATTTCGCCGTAAGTATTATAATGAAGAAAAAGATCGCCTGGACCTAAGAGCGCTAGAAACGACTGCATACACTCGGGAGCAAGTATCCCCCCTTCATCACGCACTCCCTTCGGAGTTTCCAACTCTTCGTAGGCGAGAAAGTGAAAGTCCTGATCGACGCGAAAATACACGCTTGGATCCCCTGCAAGGGGATCAAAAATCTTTTGCAATTCGCTATCGAGAAAGTCAAAGCTCCCTTGGCCCTCCGTGATGATAAGATTGAGCTTGAGTTTGCGGTTTTCATAGCTCCGATGCCTCAGGTGTTCGAGGGATTGAACCCAGGTCTCACGGGGAATGCGCGGAGAAAACTGGCTGATCCAATCGACCAAAAGACCTTCATTAAACATCTTGATGAGATTACTGGAACGGAATGGTTTAAATTGCTTGAGCCACTGCTGAGCTGATTTTTGAGCAAGCGCGAGATACGCTGCCTGCTTAGGGCTCAGTGGACTGTGGCTCGAGAAGTTTAGCTTCAAGCCCCCCGCTTCCAGAGAGTGGAGAAAAGGTCCGCGTTCGTTAGGATACCACTGGGCAAAGGATTGCTGAACACTCTTGAGAAGCGAAGATGCAAGCATAGATCACCTCACACTATGACTCTTGATTAGGGAGGAAGGGCATGAGACGAAGCCAGCATCATAGATAAAGGCATGAAGCCATGCAAAACAAGGTCAGAAAAAGGCTAAATACACGCATAGAGTAGGGCATAAAATAATCTCCTCAAAGTGTGTTGGATATTCCTCCCTGATCTCTAGTCTTTCGATCACAGTGTGACAAGCGAATACCCCAAACCTTTCGCTTTTGTCATGAAGACGATACTCACTCCCGCTGCGTATCTGCGTTTTATCTCCGTAAATTTGCAAATTTTTTACATGATTCTCTGGATAGCCTTTACCCAGCTCTTTCCTTTAGCTTCACACTACATTCGGAACCTTCTTAGCCACTAAGAAGTGTTTCTTAGTTAAGGAGAAAGCTCATGTTCCAACATTTTTTTGCACAAAGTTTGTTAGGCGAGAGAGTTCGAGGAACGATTCTTCTGTCCTTGGTTTGTATGACGCAAACACTGTCGGCAAAGGAGGTTCATGCTGCTCTCTTAAGGTCAAGCGCCACCGAGGAGGTCGCTGTGATCGCAGACTTTAATAAGGATGGGCAGGACGATGCAATTCTCGCCGTACCCACGCACAGTCTTGCAGCAGATGCCGCACTTGAACTTGGGGATATCGCGCTCTATGTCTTCTGGGGTAAAACCCAGGGTGATCGCGAAGTCAAGGATCTCCCCTCTCCCCTCTCCGAGCCAGCCAAAGCAAAAGACTGGAAGCTTTTGGCAGAGGACTTTGATCACGACGGCATTGTAGATCTCATGCTAGGAGCCGAGTCAGCTCAGAGCGCAAAACCGTCTCAAGAACTCTGGTTCTATCGTGGCACAGCTCATGGCTTTTTAAAGCCAGTCCCAAGCAGTGCAGAAGATCAAAAGGAATTTGCTCTTCTCTTTGCCAAAGCTATCGGCGCAGCTCCAATGCTTGCCAACCAACCACAGAGCTGGGATACCCTACGTGATCTTGAGCGTCGCTCGTGCCCTATCGCCCCTTTTATCCCTTGGGATGAAATGAACGCATTGCAAAAGCATTTGAGCTTTTTTGACAAGGATGGGGATGGCAAGGTCACGCTCAAGGAGAATTTTCAAAGCCTTCGTGACCTGGGTATTACGCCGGTGCTGGCCTTACCCTTTGCACTAGCTATCAATGGCGCCATGGCAACTCCGACAGCAGGCTATCCAACGTTTACACTTTACCTCCCACGGATTGATGCAGGCCTGCATGGAAGTGACAGCGGACTCTATGACAATGAGGGACGATTTGATCTGCAAAAATTTGAACGTTGGTTTACCGTATGGGACAAAAATGGCGATGGAGCCCTTGGCGTAAGTGAACTGGCTCAGCGCCTCTTTCAGGAAACAGACCTCTTTGATCTCTTTGGAAGTGTCGCCTCGGGTGGCGAATTTGCAGCTCTCTTTCTGGTGGCTGCCGAACAGGGTAAGCTCAGCAAATTCCGCATGCAAGAGCTCTATGAGGGAGGTCTCTTCTATGCTGTAGCCGCAGCGCGAGGCACCTTAGGCTGTCGCACAAATTTTGCTGAGGACTAGCGGAGTGCAAGAGCAACTCCTTTCTGCATGCGCTTAGGGCTCGCTGGCAAGCCAGCCCTTGAGCGCAGCATAGGCAGCTGGATGACTTAAGAGATCGAGGTGATGGCTCTCATAGATCACATATTGATCATCTTGAGCTATCGGCAGGCAAAGCTCGCGACGCTTATGCTGCCC
>JACCDP010669080.1_pt1 | contig 11432 bp, 18 predicted proteins | sample 7445841 | NCBI WGS metagenome assembly JACCDP01 (sample SAMN15323441, study PRJNA562643) | freshwater metagenome | isolation source: river surface water | place: USA:Blue River Watershed | collected 2017-08-17
GAGCTTGTTGTCGAAGACCCGCGTGCTGCTGAATTAGAAGCAGAGATAGACCGCAATGACGAATGGGCAAAGGGTTTCATTGAAAAGACGGACGCCCGCATCGAGGAACTTGAAGCGGCGCTGAAACGGGTGCTTTTAGACATCGACTTTATGGTTGAGGCTGGAACAATTCCTAACATTCGTTCAGACGTTATTTACTGCGCCGCCCGCGCCGCTCTGGGAGAGAAGGATGACTGACGATCTTATTGCGCGTCTGCGGCGTTGGAACAATCCTGACTGCAAAGAAGCCGCCATCGCATTAGAGGCGAAGGACAGGCGCATAGCGGATTTGCGTAAAGAAGCCGACATGATGCACAGCGAATATAAAACATCCGTCGCCCGCATCGCGGAACTTGAAGATGGGCTTTCGTCTGCTTGTGAATACGCCGAGAAATATGAAGCCGCGTTGAAGCGACTGTATGACGCCGCGCTTGACATAGACGTAAATGAAATGTCGTTTACCGAACGCGATTGGTGGCAAACAGAACTTCTCGCCGCCCGCGCCGCTTATATGGGAGAGAAGGAATGAGTGGTTTTGGCTTCGGAAAAGGACCGCCTTTGACGGCGGAACACCAAGCGGTGCATGAAATCCGCGCCGATGAAACGCTAGCGCTACGCGCCCGCATCGCGGAACTTGAAGCGGCGCTGAAACCGTTTGCTGACTTGGCGGAACTAGAGGACACGCCGTCGCTATCTGGCGCTGAACAGTGGTTTCTGTTTGGGGCAAAATGCGTGACATACGGCAACCTACGCGCCGCCCGCGCCGCTTATTTGGGAGTGAATAAATAATGCAAAACATCAATAGAACTTACGAACGCCCGCCCGTCGATCAGCTCACGCCCGTCGAGCAGAAGATTTGGGATCTGATGCAGCAGGGGAAGACGCGAAACGAAATTGCGGAGGCGACAAACATGAAGCCGCAAAGCACCGCGCGGCGCATCTTGGTGATTAATGAAAAAGTCCAGGCGCAGAGGGACTGACGATGACCTATTCGGAGATGTTGTTCGACGCGGGGATCTATCTATTCTTCTTCGCGTTCGGCATGGTGGCGGGAGTGTTTGTATACTGGCTGGAAAGGATCCGTTGAATTTTTTTCGCGTATTCTGCGATTTTGAGATTGACGGATCCTCAGAGACCGACTAGGTTCTCTTCATCGGTGCTGACCTGCACCATTTGAGGAGACCGACAATGTCCTATCAGTTCAACACGACCGCCATCCGCACGGGCCGCGAGCTTTCCGATGAGGAGCTGTATCGCCTGGCCCCGTCGATCTTCGCTCAGGACAAGCACGAGAGCCGTTCAGACCGCTTCAAGGTGATCCCCACCATTGAGGTTCTGAACGGCCTCCGCAACGAAGGCTTCATCCCGGTCGCCGCTCAGCAGCAGCGCGTTTCGGATCCTGGCCGCGCGCCCTACACCAAGCACGTCATCCGCCTGCGCCATCGTGGCGACGAAGGCCGCCGCCTGGCTGTTGGCGACACCTTCTTTGAGGTGGTGCTGCGCAACGGCAATGACGGCTCCTCGGCCTATAACCTCTTCGCCGGCCTCCTGCGCCTGGCCTGCCTGAACGGCATGGTCGTCAACGACCGCACCATCGACAAGGTGTCTGTGCGCCACTCGGGCGACGTGACGTCGAAGGTGATCGAGGGCACCTTCCGCGTGCTGGGACAGGCCGAGCGCGCCCTGGCCGCCCCGCAGGATTGGGCCGGCATCCAGCTGGACCAAAATCAGCAGCTGCTGCTCGCCGAGCATGCGCGCCAGATCCGCCTTGGCGATGCTGAAGGTGTGGTCAACAGCCCGATCCGCGCCGGCGCGTTCTTGAACGCCCGCCGCTTTGAAGATCGCGGCAATGATTTGTGGTCCGTTTGGAACCGCGTGCAGGAAAACACGCTGCGCGGCGGCCTGACGGCCTACAACAACGCCACCAATCGCCGCACGACGACGCGTGCGGTTCGCGGGATCGACCAGGATCTCAAATTAAATCGCGAGCTGTGGCAGCTCGGTGAAGACTTCGCAGCGTTTCTCCAACAGCGCGCTGCGTAAGGCGAGGGAGTGACATCCCTCTTTTCCTCCCAGACTGGCCCCGCTTCGGCGGGGTCTTTTTTTCGCATATTCTGCGATTACGCGATTGACAAATCCTCAGAAAGGATTATTCTCTATTTATGGGCTGATGACCAACGGCCTGTGAAACGGAGACCAAAAATGCCGAATATCTGCGACATCAACGACAAGGGCGTCCGCTCCTACAAGACGCTCGCCAATCTGGAAGCCGCCCTGCAGAAGCTCGGTTTTTCGGATCACCGCTACATCGTCGCCTACACCGCCACTGGCCGCGCCACCGCGATCTTCCAGTGGGATCGCAGCGAGGGCGGCTACGTTTTCCTCTACTCGCAATATGGCTTCATCACAGTCTAACCCGGCAGGGGGCCTGACCAGCCCCCTCCACCCTCCCAAGCTAGGAGACCGAAAATGAGCACTCGCGCTGTTTACACCTTCAAAGATGAACACAACACATTTGCCGTCTATGGGCATTATGACGGCTATCCGTCAGGCGCTGCCGACGCCTTAGACAAGGCTCGCGAATTCGCGTGGCCGGGCCAGCGCTTTGAGGCGATGGACTATGCTGCGGCATTCATCGCCGCCAATAAGACCCCCGGCGGTGGCGGCGTCTATGTCACCAAGGGCCACAAGGCGCATGGCGACCTCGAATACGACTATGTGATCTCTCGCCCGCTTGGCGTCGTGATCATCGAGGCTTTCGCGCATCATTGGTCGGAAGAGACCGGCGAGAAGCGCGTGCGCTTCTTCAAGGGCGCGCTCGCCGCATTCATCAAGGAATATGCCGAGAAGGAGGCCGCGTGATGTTCCTTCTCCCTTGGATCATTCTCGGCACCGCCTGCCTGTTCGCCGGCTGGACCGGCTTCTGGGTGGTGATGATTTACTGGCTCATTGAAACCGTCGCCTACCTGCTTGCAGGCTGGCGACCAGGAGATTGACCGATGCATCCCCGTCGAACCGCCTGCATCGAGGCGCACAAAATCCGCAAGACGATGCTGCGGCTCGGCGAGGATTGGGCCTGGTCGCGCTGCATGCGCTACGGCTGGAACTTTGCCAAGGGCCGGAAGGCGCTAGGCGCTTTCGTTGTCTTGGAGCATGCCATCAAGGCCCTCGTTGACGATCATCCTGTAGAGATCCCGCATCTCAGCCAGGGCGGTCTCTTCGTCGCAGGGGCTGCATTGCATCAGCCTCTGCCCCAGCAGGATAAACGCCGCCGCAGAGGCCTTGGGGCGCTCGCGATCATGCAGCTCGTCGATCCAGCGGATGAGGGGGATGAGCCCGTCATGCGTCTTCGACAGGGTGCGGACGAAATCGGCTTCGTTGTCGAAGACTTTAGGAATGCTCATGCCCGGCAGGGTAGCCATAACGTGCAAAGGATTGGTTAAAGGATCTGTCAGAATTCAGATCCCTCAGAGGCAGCTATGTGGCCGCAGAAACGAGAAAACCCAAGAAAGGTAATGGTGCTGCAGGGGAGGATTGAACTCCCGACCTCTCCCTTACCAAGGGAGTTTGAGGATTATGAGGAATTCTGCGGCCTCAGAAAGCAAATCAATGATTTGCACGCTGGGCCTGCAAATGCAAGGGCGATGTGCGCTCGATATATCGTGCCACATCATGCCTGAGACCTCAGAATGGGACTGCAAAATTCAGATTTTCAGGGCCCGATCTGAAGGATTAAGATGACCGAAGGAGATCGAAAATGGTGAACTATTCACGCCCCGGCGTGACCGGGAAAATGATCGAGGCGGCGGCCAATACCCGCGCCTTCATCAACTATGTCGGCAACGCCTCCTTCCGCCGGAAGCAGACTGGGGAGCTGCCCCTGCCAACCGAGATCGATTATTTCTTGCGGCTGGCGGCCAAATCAGACCCCCAGCCGCGAGACGCAGAGCGGTTCGCTAGATTACTGGCGCGCGTCCATCAGTGGGCTGCTGACCCGGCATTGTCGAGTAAGCTGCCCCCAGGCCCATACCTCCTGCAGCCAGAGCAGGAAGGCTGACATTGCCGGCCTGAAGCGCCGCCCTGAGACGATCGAGACCGCCCGGCCCTTCCGACAGGATCTGCCGGGCGTTTTGTATGTCGGGCCTGACGCCGCCGAATTGAGCCCCCATCTCCTCATCGCGCGCCAGGCGTGCGCCGGCGTTTTGCGGGATGTAGGGGTTATTGTTGAAGGCGTCATAGAGCTGCTGGTTGCCGTCGAACTGCCCCAGGAGCTGACGCGTCGCCGCGCCAGATCCTTCGCCCTGCTTCCAGGCGTCCGTGAAATCGGCATAGCCGCTATCCACCGCCGCGCGCAGAGGGTTGGATCCTGGCAACGCGCCTGTGATGGCGCTCTCGACCGCCTTGCGCCCCTTGGCGTCGAATGACGGGGGCCCAGGGTAGAAGCTCGTGGCCGTGATGCCCTGGCCCGTGTCGACCACATCTCCCAGGCCATGATCCTGCACCGCCGCGCCCAGGCGCGACAGCTCTTCCGGCGTGGCCGGTCGATCCATCGGCATGAAATAGGAATTCGAGGCGCTCGCCTTGCCGTCAAAATACGGCTTGTGCCATGCGCCGGCATCCTGCGCGTCCACATAGGCGCGGAGATGTTCGCCGGCGTCCAGCAGCGTGCGATCCGCCGGGGCGACGGTCTTCGCCGGGCCTGACGTGTCGAACGCGACCAGTGGGCGCGCCGTCTGGCCCAGATTGAATTGCCGATCCATGCCCTCGGGGACATAGGAGCCCTGCATGTCGATCGAGGGCTGCACGCGCATGTTCACGCCGGTGCCGTCGACGCCCAGGCCGGAATAGATCGCGTCGCGCCCGCCGGGCGCGTTGTTCCAGAGGGATCGCGGGTCCGACGAGTAGGCGTCGCGCATTTCCTGCGGCGCAGTCGGCAGGTCTGGGAGATGACCAGTCGACGGGCCCGGCAGGGCTTCGTGCGTCGCGAAGGCGGTATGCTTCGGAAAGAAATCAGCGATGGTGTTGTTGGCGTGCGCGAATGCTTCCTCATAGGGCATGTTGCGCTTGCCGGCGATCGCCTCAGCTTTCTGACGCACCCAGGGGGCCGCCTGGAGCTGTTCGCCCGTCCAGTCGTTTCGACCGCCGACGCCCGCCTGGTTGGCGCGGTCAACGGCAAGGGCCGTCTCATAGTCCATGAAACGATGCTGCGCGTCCGTCAGCGCGTCACGCTGATCGGCACCGCTTGCTTCCGTGTAGCCCCAATTTCGCGCGTGCCGGAAATCGTTCACACCCGTCGCGCCAATATGCGACTGATCGGGATGAATGAGGCGCGCGTATTCGCCCGTCTTGTCGCCCAGCATGATGTGCGACGGATCCTGATTATCGATCGCCATCTGCAGCGCCTCATGCTGCGCGGGGCGCGCCGCCTTCACAGGCATGCCGGCGACTTGTCCATTGGTTTCGCGCAGGGCGAATTGCAGCTCTGAGCCAGGATCAACGCCGGCGCTCATCATGCCGTGCGTCTTCGTCATCCAATCCATCTGCTGCTGATCGCCGCCCGTCACCTCAGTGACTGCGTTGCGATAGCGGTCATACCAATCGGATCCGCGCGGATCGGCGGCGACATAGGCGTCGAAGCCCTGACGGCGATTTGTCAGGCCGCGCTTTGAATTGATGTCACGCGGTCCTCCGACATAATAGCCCTCGGACTGGTCCCCCGCTTTAATTAGGTGCGGCTCCTTGCGCGCGATCCTGATCGCTTCATCGCGCGGCAATTTCGAGATGTCGGCAAGTTCTGTTGATCTCTTCACCATCGGCACGGCGGCCATCGCGAGCTTGGCGGCGAGAGGTGATTTGAGCGCAGCGCCGGCGACAGCGCCAACGCCAGGAACGCCATATGCGGCATCGCCCAGGAGGCCCAGGCCCTGCATGGCCGCCGTGCCGTAATTTCCTGCGCCCCAATTCTCACGCATGCTCATACCCGTGCCGCCTTCGGCGTCGGGCATAACCCCGAGTGCATCAGCAGCGCCGGCACCCGGCAGGAGGCCTGCACCAAAGAGGCCGAGCTGTTTTGCCGTATGCATGCCCGCGTTCGGATCATACTGCGGGAGCTGACGCTCGCCACTATTCAGCTGCGACTGCACGAAAGAGTGCGCGCCATCGCCTGGCATAGTCGCACCCGCAAGCATGGATCCGAGATCGCGTTTCATTTATTTCGCCTTTGAAATTTTCTTGTCCGCAGGTTTCGCTTCGGCCTTACCGCGAGGGGGCTTCTTGCCTTCCTTCATGCGGCCAGCGGTGCCGGGAGGTGCACCCTTGCCAGCACCTTTTGACGGCGCTTTCGGCGGTCCCTTCTTCGGCATCTTGTCGAGGCCAGCTTTCACAGCGCCGAGCATGTCTTGCGGCTCTTCTTTGCCACCTTCCATCGCGTCTTCGACCGGGCCTTCAGCATCGGGCCCCAGAGCCGGCGGCGCACCATTGGAAACGATGCTGTCCTCAGGCGGCATCGGAGGCATGCCAGGAGGCGGGCCCATGTCCATCGGCATCCCACCGCCGCCAGCGCCCTGGCCGGGGTTGATGATGATCACGTTGCCGCCAGATCCGTTTTTCAGCTGCTCAATAATTGACGCAATATCGACTGCGCCGCCCATCATGTTACCGAGTGACATTAAGACCTCCTAGAACATCCTGAAACTGCCAGCGCCGCCACCCGAGGCTTGCTGCTTCGGCTGCTGTTGCTGGTTGTTGTTCTGTGCAGGCTGCGCGGCCTGACCAAACATCGAGCCCAGCGGCGACACCTGCTGCTGCGGGCTTTGCTTAAAGCCGGAGAACATGTCCGTGTTTGGCGCATTGCCGCTCTGCGGAGCAGTGTTGCTGTCGACATAATTTCGCGCGCCACTCTTCGCGACAGTCTGCCCGTAGCCTGTGCCGCTTAGCGGAGACCACGCCTCTGACGGTGCGAGAGCGCCGGGGAGTTGTGCCTGCGCTGCAGTGCGCTGCTGCTCAGAGGCCTGCGCCGCAGCGACGTCTTTCTGACGCTGCTGTGCAATCTGCGCCTGACGCTGCTGCTCAGCTTGCTGAGCTTTCGCGGCGTCATCTGCAGCTTTCTGCTGTGCCTGTTGCTCAGCACGCTGACGGGCGGCTTCCGCCTGCTGTGCTTGCTGCTGCAGCATAATCGCCCAAATCATCCAATCATTAGACATAGTGATTACTCCTTACCGGAGGTGTCGGTGCGAGACGCCGGCACGTTGAGAAGGCGGCGCGGCATGTTGTGCGGACGACGAGGAATGATCGCCTGCGGCAAGGTTGTCGTGCCGCTCTGCGTCGGCGTCTCGATCGCCGGCTTCGGAGCCACAGTCTTCGTTGATGCTTTAGCCATTGTATCTCTCCTTATTTCGTAGGACGCGGCGGGACCGGCGCGACTGCCACCGGCGGCGGCGCGGGTTGCGGAGCCGGCGGCTGGTATGGTTGTGGCGCGGGCTGCGGATAGTATTGAGGCGCAGGCGTGTATTGCTGACGTTGCTGGAACGTGTCAGGCACGATGCACTTTGACGCCATGTCGAGAGCTTTATTCTGCAGCTCCTTCAGGTCGGCGTCGCGCGCTTTTACATAGCCCGCTGTGCGTTCCTGCACGACATTCAGATACCAACCCGCACCACAAAAGATCAGCAGATTGAGCAGCAGCAAACCCGTAAGCATCGGGTTGACCTTGTAGGCGTCAACCACTTTGCTCGCGACATCATTACTCATGCCGATGTATTGCGGAGCCGCTTGCGGCGGCTCCTGGTAGTGTTGCGGCGGTGGCCGATGAGATGGGGGAGGCATGTTAGCCACGGCGACGACCTCCGTCGACGATGTCACGCACTGCCTGCTGCACGTCTTCATCAGCCTGGAGGAAATAGATCATCCAGTCTTTCATGTTCGCGTCGGTGATGTAGATCTCTTCAGGTTCCTGCACGTCGACCGTCGGCATGTCGGTCGGAGGAACCTCCGGCGGCACTTCCGGCGGCGGGAGGATCAATTCCGGCGAGCCCTCTTCAGGGCGATTGTCCGGCTCTGCCGGCACATACGCCGCGCGGGCGGCGTTCAATGCGTCAAGGAACTTGAAGCCAAGACCCGCAATCTCGACCTTCTTGTCGGTGCCGTTGATGATGCGACGGCACTCTTCGTATTGATACTGCGTCGGGCGCTTGCCGGGCGTGATGTAGTCGCCGAGCTTCTTGCCCGTGAAGCGACCGTAGATCATTCCTTCGAACGCAACGTGCAAAGCGCCCGGCCATTCGAGAGCCTGTTCGGGACGAGTAAACCCGTATTTTTTGTAGTTATCCTCCCAGGTCAACTGGACGAGCCCGCGCCCATACCAGGGGTAGTAAGGCTTGCTCTGCAGATACGACTGCGAGCCGTATTCCTCGATGGGCTGCATCGTGTGAGCTGTCTCCCACTTGGTCGTGGCGAGCAGATAGGCGAGTTCTTCGTCGCACATGCCCGGCCATTCCTGATCGCGATAACCAAGAATGTTCTCCATGCCCTCGACTTGGTCGCCGGTAAGCGTGCCGCCGAAGAGCGAACGACGCACCTCAGTGAAAAACGTGCCGACGTCGACCTGATTGATTTCCCAGCTCATGAAAATAACCTCTTTGTTGGCATGTGCGCTTGTGAAAGATCCATCGGTTGCTGCTGAGCGGCACCGCCGATTTGTTTCGGCTGGAAGAGGCCACCAAGCTGCAACGGTTGAACGGGCTGATTGGCAAGCTCGCCACGTTGCGCGAGCGACTGCGTGAATTGCGCAGCTTGCGACGGGAAATCAGGGATCGATCCAACCATCGCGGGAGACGGTGCAGGATTGGCAGGCTGAGACGGCATTCCACCAACTCCACCTTCCCCACCACCGCCAAGGTTCGACAACGCGTCAGCGAGGCCGGAGAACATGCTGCCCATGCCCTCGCCACCGCCCATGTCACCGCCTGCAGTCGGCATCTCGATCTGCGGCTCAGGAGCCGGCGAGAACGACGCGCCAGGATCCACGCTCGGCAGGGTGACGGGGGCCGGCGTATCAAACGCTGCAGGATCCACAGCCCCCGTTGAGAGAGGTGTCTGGATCGGCTGGAATTGCGTCGGGTCGCTCGTCATCGGCATGTAGCCTGGCGTCGCCGGCTGGTAGCCGTTGCCAGGCCCCTGCGGGATGTTGCCGACGTCGATCGGCGGGAGCTGCTGCTGGCCGGGGAGCGGCATCGCGTGCTGCAGATATTCCTGCGAGCCCGCCATGTTCACCGCGTAAGGCGTCTCGGGGAGCATGTCGCCCCGCCGCGCGTTGTCGCCGAATGCCGTGTGGATGCTGTCGATCTCGTTTATGCCGGGCCCATAGCCGCCGTAGCCCATGCCACGCATGCGCGCGGCGGCGTCCTGGTAAGAGCCGCCAGTCGGATCCAGCTGCGGTTTTGCGAGCTGCTCAGGCGTCGGCGCGGGAGCGCTTACAGGCGCAGGGCCATTCGACAGAAGGGGCCCAGACGGATCTCGCGGGTTAATGCGCGACAGCGTCGAGCTGGGAGGCATTTCGCCGGCGTTCGCCGAGCTGACGGGGCTCAGCTGAGAGAGGAGCGTCGTCGCGGGTTTCGGCTCCAGGCGCGGGTTGGCGACCTGCGCCGGCGTCGCAGCAGTAGTCTGCACGGGAGCGGCGTTGCCGAATTGCTGTTTGAAAGCAGGGGACCGCGTCTGGTCGACAGCAGCGGTCTGCGTCGATTGAGCAGGGCCCCCAGCCATGCGCTCGAGGTTCGCCAGCGCCTGCGCGTGCGCCGTGCGCTGCATATTCGCAGCCCCTGAGTTTGGTGATGTGCCGTTCTTGTCGCGTCTATTCAGGCCGTCCGTCGCGCTGCCAGCAAGCACCGCGCTGTAAATGTTCGGCAGGCCCATGCCGGGGCGCACGCCACGATCATGCAGATATTTGCCGACAGCGTTGACCTGATCAGTGATCGATGATTTTGCGCTGACGCCATACTCACGCGCCTGCGGCACGCCCCACTGGATAAGCCCGCGATGCTGTCCCCAATGCGTCGTCGGCCCCGCCTTCCAAGGATCGAGCGTGCCGCCCGTCTCGAAAGACATGATCGATGCAAGGTGCGCAGGGTTGATGCCGAGACGCGACGCATTCGCATGAATAGCGGCAGACATCTCACGCGCTTGTTCCGGTGTGAGCCTGTAACCCATCACCGCCCTCCCTGCACGGGAGACGGATTGCTCATGCTCGAATAGAGGAGCTGTGCAAACGGTCCTGATAAACGCGGCGTCGCTGCAGACGTCGCTCTCTGCGCCGCCGTCTGCGTCGGGAACACGGAAGCGCTGCCGCCGCCACGGATCATCTGATCGAGACGCGTCACAGCGTTCTGCGTAGAATTATCGGTCGACCAACGCGCGGCCTGAGAGGCGAGAGACAGGAGCGCCTGCTTCGGGTCATCAATGACGCGACTGAGATGCAGCATCTGCAGCAGGCCGTGACCCTGTGGAGCCGCGCGGCCTAGCGTGCGCAGCCAGTTGTCTTCGCCCTGCATGATCTGGTCGAGGCCCGCCATCTCATCCGGCGTCCAATCGTGCCGGCTATCGCGAACCTTCAAAGCCGCGCGACGTGTGGCGTTGTCGATGTTGCCACCACTGCCGGAGTTTTGCGCTTTCCTCGCAGCTTCTTCCATCGCATCGCGCAGAGCGTTCGTCTTGAACATGCGCGTGTAGTAATCATTCGCCTCGCGCCATGCAGCGCCGGCGGCCTGGCTGTCACCAGTCAGCACCTGCGACGGATGCACATTCTCAGGGAAATCGCGGATCGTCTCTTGCACCTGCCCCAGCAGGCGATTTTCAGACGGCTTCATGTTGCCGCCCTGCAGCTCCTGCACGACGCGCGACATATCGCGGATGTCTTCAGGCCCGCGCGTGATGGGGTGCGTTTTCTGATATGGGACAGGAGCCGGCACATTTTGATAAGGCCGAGGCGTGCGGTTCACGACGTCGTCGAGAGCGGGGATTAGATTGCTCTGCGCCAGGCCGGGGTGATTAGACGGCGAGTAACGGCCAGCTTCCAGCGTGTTCTCGATCGAGCCCTGCAGATTGTCGAGACCGTCCTGCGCGTATGTCACACCCGAATTGACGAAACGATCCTCGGCGTCTGCCGCGCCCACGCGTAGCGTGTCCATCGATGGCGCGTTGTAGGTCGGCGCAAATCTGTTCGCCACGCCCTCAGCAGCGCGCCCCAGGCCATAGCCGACGCTGCCGCCGATGCCGCCGGCGAGACCGCCCTGCGCCATGCCTTCGCCAGAGCCCGTATCCATCAAGCCTTCGGTCGCGCCGAGAGCGGCACCCGTGCCGACTGCGTTGCCGAAACGCGAGGCCGTCAGCGCGCCGATGCC